>Ga0315899_10009635_pt1 | contig 10365 bp, 9 predicted proteins | sample LakEriMetagenome_2_FD_203518 | JGI IMG/M metagenome (GOLD analysis project Ga0315899, IMG submission 203518) | Freshwater fungal communities from buoy surface, Lake Erie, Ohio, United States - Buoy 4 MA112 | ecosystem: Environmental > Aquatic > Freshwater > Lake | place: USA: Lake Erie, Ohio...
TTACTTTGGTGGGATCCTGAGCATCAGGTTTGTCCATCGCATAAGAAGCATACTTAATTTGCTCATAAGCGCTCACGTTGAAAGATCTGCTTGAAACTAGCCAAATCCTCTGGAGTCATTGACTGAGAAGTGATTTGTCCTTTGTCAGTCCGCAGAATGTTTTCCCCTGTATCGTTAGCGATCGCGATATCGCCATCTTCATTCCGTTGCAAGGTATAGTTTTCACCCTTAAAAGTCTCTCTTCCCGTCTGACTAAGAAAATTATCGACAACGATAACCGATCTAGAGCCAGCAGGAGCCAGATCTCCCATCTTCGCGATCGCGGCGGGATAACCTTGCTTTTGAGTTAGGTCAGCCAGATCGATATTGGTGGTCTGCACAGCAGTCTGAGTAAAGTCAATTTGCTGGTCGAGCGTGGTGTAGTCTGCACTAAAAACAGCACGATTGTTCATCCTCTTTCTTGGCTAGTAAAAGTTTCAGCAATTCGGCTAAAGCATCAATCGTAGTTTGAGCGATCTCTAGCTGTTGGGAATTTGCTAGATTATGCTAAGGTAAGACAAGACAATAACGTAGGAGAAATATGGAGTCAACTCCATGAAACTAGTAGAGATCGACATCCAAAACTTTCGCGGAATCAAATCCTTGAATATTCCGATTGATAGGCTTACAGTTCTTATTGGAGAGAATAATGTGGGTAAATCAACTGTAATAGAAGCATTAAAACTAGTTCTAACAAGAGGATTTGGTTCAATTCGTGGCAAACAATTTTCCGAATATGATTTCCATCTAAATGATACAAACGCTACACCAAAAACAGCCGAATCTATCAGAATAGTACTTCACTTTGCAGAAGAACAGCAAGATGAATGGCCAGTGACCATTACTCAGCAAATGAATGAAGTAATTCAGTTAGATAGTACAACAGGATTAAATCATATTTGGTTACAAGCAAAAGGTGCATTTAATAGCGAATCGAGGTCGTTTGAAACTAAGTTGAGTTTTCTTAACTCAAACATGACAGATCTGAATTCAAGAAACTCCACGTATCTTAATCTCTTACAAGGCTTTGTTCCACTGTTCTTTCTTTCTGCGTTGCGTGATGCATCTCAAGAGTTTGGGCAACGAGGACAGTTTTGGAGTGGCTTTTTGAAATCCATTAATCTTCCTGATGCGAGTCGGCAAGAGATTGAACAGAAACTTGAAGAAATCAATACATCAGTAATCGGCGCAAATGAGGGGCTAAATGAGGTTATACAGAAAATTGCTGAAGCTAAACGGCTTGTCCCTTTAGATTCAACAGATCCTGTGATTTTGGAAACAATTCCAACTCGTATCTTTGATATGGTTGGCAATATTCAAGTATATCTAAGATCAACTTTCGGAGTTAAGCTACCTCTTAACAAGCATGGAGAAGGAACTCAAAGCCTTGCTGTGTTAATGCTTTTTCAAGCTTTTGCTGCCGCTAACCTCACAGAAGCTTACTCTCCTGAATCAGCCCCAATTCTTGCATTAGAAGAACCAGAAGCACATCTTCATCCCTCTGCGATCCGTTCTTTAGGAGCATTTTTGGAAAGTTTGGTTGGGCAGGTTATTGTTTCTAGTCATTCTGGTGATCTGTTGTCAAGAGTCCCTATTACATCGATTCGTAGACTATACAAAAAGAACGGTCAAACAGTTGTAGGACAAATTCAAACAAATGCGCTGACATCCGAGGAAGAAAGGCATTTTGATTATCATGTCAGGATTACAAAAGGCTCCCACTTATTTGCTAGATGCTGGTTGCTCGTTGAAGGTCAAAGCGAGTTCTGGTTCTTTCCTGAAGTGATCGCACTTATGCATTCTGGAATAGGTGAAATGAATTTTGCTGTTATAGAATTTAGTCAGGGAGGAGGACCTCCTCCTTTTATTAAGGCAGCAAAGTCATTAGGGATAGAATGGTTTGTGGTGGCTGATGGTGATCGTGCTGGAACAAACTATATCAACCAAGCAAAGAGTTGCCTTGCTGTCAGTGAAACGGAAAATGATCGTATGATGCAACTTTCTAGCAAAGACATCGAACATGAATTTTGGAATGCTGGGTATGAAGATGTTTATAAAAATCCAATTCAACCACCTTATCTTTTGCAACTTCAGACTCAGTACTCTTCTAATTTACAAGAATTTGCTGATGCCGTTATTAAAAAAGCAATCGATGAGAGGAAAAAGCCTAAACTAGCAATGGATCTAGTCGTAGAAATCAGAAGAAGAGGGGTATTAACTCTTCCGCAGACAATACAAGATGTTATCGCTCGCGTTGTAAATCTATCTGGAGGATAATATGTTCGATATGTCATCTCTTAACGAAAATCAGCTTGAAGCTGTATTGTGGGATAATGGACCTTTGCTTGTATTGGCTGGTCCAGGTTCAGGTAAAACAAGAGTTTTAACCTATCGTATAGCACATATTTTAGAAGTATCAAAGGGACAGCACTTCCGAATCCTAGCATTAACATTTACCAATAAAGCTGCCGCAGAAATGCGTAATAGGGTTGAAGAACTTGTCCCTAAAGAACTTAGTCGAGTGCGGCTTACTACTTTTCATTCTTATGTTTCTGAACTACTTCAGCAGCATGGTAATCACATCAATTTCCAGCCAAACTTTCAAATACTTTCTAATGATGCTGATCGAGAATCTTTGTTAGATGATGTTTTGGGGACATTACGCAAGGATCTTTCTTTTTCAATGCCCCAACATTTTAAAGCTTCTCAACTTCTTCCCTCTATAACCAAACTTTTAGATCGATGTGTTCCTGTGGATCAGGCAGAAAGCATACTTCAACAATCTAATATTCAAAATGCAGTCCCATTAGCAAGGGTATATTCTGAATATCGTGAAGCTCTTCGTGGTGCAAATTGTCTTGACTTTCCAAGTCTAATTGCTGAATCTCTAGACCTTTTAAATAAACATCCCTTTCTTGCAAAACATATTAGGAAAGTCTATAAACACATTCTCATTGATGAGTTTCAGGACACTAATCAATCGCAATATCAGATTCTATCTTGTATTATAAAGCCAGATCCTTCAACATTATTTGCAGTGGCAGATGATGATCAAATAATATACCAATGGAACGGAGCAAGTCCAAAAAGAATTCAATTATTACGTGAAGATTTCAATGTTTCGGAATTGCAGTTACCAGAAAATTATCGGTGTCCTCCTTTTGTAATTAAATTGGCTAATGCTCTAATTGAGAAGAATCTCAATCGATTTGTTGGCAAGAAACCATTAACCTCTGTCAAGCAAGGAATAAATGAACAATCTGTACGTGTATTTAGTTTTAAAGACTTGGAGGATGAAGTTACATGGATTGCTGAAGATATAGCTCAGAAAAATCCCAAAGATCGAGTTAAATGTGCTGTTCTTGCCCGAACGAAAAAAATTCTAGAGTCAGTAGGGCAGAAACTTGAGGCAGCAAATATTCCTATTTATTTTGCGTCTCGTAAAGATGAATTTAAAAGCGCCCCATTGAGAATGTTACACTCTATTCTTCGTTTAGTAAATTCAAAGGAAGATAAGCAATCTCTAACACGCTTGATCAAAGCATTTTATGAGCTTGAAGGCATTAATATTGAAGTCTCATCTGTTCTTTCTAAAGTATCTGCTGATGGACAAGATTTACTTCACTCATGGCTTAGTGAAGTGAGACAGCGAGATATAATAGCAGAGAAAACACGAAATTTGCTTGAATTGGAAATTAAACCATTACTCACTTCATTAAATTATTCTCACTTTGCATCTAAGTTGTTGGAGTGGGCGGAACATCTTCAATCTGAAATACAACTCAGTGATAATGATAGTACTTTTAATGAATTTAAAGAAGAGCGTGAAGTCTGGGATCATCTCGTATCAGATGTTAAGAAAAAATTTGAAGGAGAAGATGTAAGTCTTTATCAATTACTTCGGGAGATAGATCTTGCATCTAAGCTTCTGCCTAAGCCACCTGAGGCAATTCCTTGTTTCACAATTCATGCATCAAAAGGAATGGAATTTAAACACGTATATCTCATGGGCTTGGTAGAAGAGCAACTCCCTAGTTGGGCTGCCGTTAAAAAAGGTAATGATTCTATTGAAATGCAAGAAGAACGTCGTAACTGTTTTGTTGCAATTACACGTGCCCAAGAAAGTTTAACGTTAACCTATTCAGCAAAAGTATTTGGATGGAAAAAACAACCTTCAAGATTTCTTACTGAAATGGGAATTGAACTATAATATATAGTTGGATTACCAACCGTAATTGGTAAAGTCTGCTTCCACATCAACCATGCATATTCAGTTTCCCGCTCTACCCATGCAGGACGTTGGAAACAACTGCAAAAATAACGACAGGCCTCATCAAGGGCATTGGGACTAGGACGGCGGATTAATATCGCTACCGCCACGTTGATCGGAATTGCGCCTTCATAGAGTGCTTCCTGTGCCTTGACCGCTCTTTGTTGTTTTAACGAAGCATTGACATTGATGTTATTCAAAGAAGCGGATTGCTCTTGCGAAACAATGCTTTGCTTGGTCACGCGCTGCATATTCGCTTTGACAATCGTTTCATTTGCCCTCGTAAACTGGCAAAAAACTTCGGTGTTTGATATCGCATCACGGGCGATCGCTTCCCAGAGATAGCGCATCTGTTTGCCCTTCGATACCCAACCGCCTGGCTTATCCATGAAAGTGAGAACACCAATGTATTCACCCTTTAGATGCACGAAACCATTATCAGCAAAGGGAATTGAATCAGGACGCTCTAGCAATAATGTTTTCATATGCACTTGCGTAGTCACCTGTTCCTGCACACCGCGATCTGACATCACCAGCAATTGCGGAATCGGTGGTGCTTCACTGCTGTTAAATTGCTGCCAGAGATGTTCCCACAGTTCCCGATCTGTCAAAGGTCGTAAATCCAAACCCATACGATTGGATAGAATCTGTTCCCAGTTTAGAAACCCATCGGTAAAGGCTTTAGCAAAGGCAATCTCATGGCGCTCCTGCTCTGCTTCTTTTTCTTGTCCCACCAATTGCTGATACAGCTTCTGCACCCAAGCCAGTACTTTTTCTAGAGCATCATTACCCTCGGCAGTTGAGCCGCGAATCGTATAGGTTGCATAGAGGCGTAGGAATTTAGGTTTGCGAAGTCCTGCTTTGGCTAACTCCTGTACCCTTTGCTTCTCAACCATTACCAAAAACTTTAACTGCGGCGTATCGGCTTGTTCGTAGAGTTCTTGGAGTTGATTTTGACGATCGCGATCGGAGCTAACCGAACCAAAATGCACCGTCAGCTTTTCACCATCAGGGATATCTTTCAAACCCGATTGGATCGCGTCAAACATCGATGTTTCTTGTTCCGCAGACAGGGTGGTATGAATACCTTTCGATTCCCAACCAAACACGAACTGTAATGATTCTAGGGATGAGTTACCTTGTTTAAGGACAAAGCAACTCACTGTCCGATCTCGCAGCTCAAACTTGAGGATGCATTCTACAGCAAGCTCCTTTTCAAAGTGCTTATAGCCCTTACGATTAACTTTTGGATTAGCGACGGACATATCTTTTTGGCTCCTGTTTGCTCATGTCTTTGTACCGATACGCGCCTCGCGTCCATCTGGGTACAGGGATAAATTTTGATAGAAACCGATAGGGTTTAGAACCCGTTAAAATCCACCATGTCGTATCCCCCCATGCCACGATTATTGATACCCACAGCCATGACATATTCAGAAACACGTAGCAAATCATAAATAGCGTAAAGCTGATGATTGCCCAAGGAATAATCAGTTCGGTGGGAAAGGGACCAATCTTCGGACTTGCGCCCAGAATTGCATTGACCTTACGGAATTTGTACTCATCTGACATGGTTTCTAAACCCCAGTAATAACTGCGGCTAGGATGTCTCCCATAGTCACTGTCACTACCAAAATCAAAGGAGTACGCGCTAATTGCTGCCAATCATCGTCATTTCGAGCCGATTGGATCACTTTTACTAGTCCAATCCCTAGATAAATCACAAATAATGCTCGCAGCACGTTAAATATTAGAGCAACTAAAGATGCATCTATTCCAGGAATCGCACCGCCTAACCATGTCTGGGTTTTATTGAAAAACTGGGCTTGGGCTGGCTCGATTGTAAAAATCAACAGTAAACCGATCAGGAAGCCGATTCCTGTGCCTAGCAGTAACACTGGACTATACTTGCGATTTCGCAAATGCTGCTCAACTTTGCCATACAGCATCAGGGCAACCGCATAAAAAAATTGAAATCCTTAACTATCAGGCAGTCTAGAAATCAGTGAGTAAAAATACTTAGGATTGAAATCCTTACTGCGTAAGCTGTCTATTTTTTATGCGGTTGCCCTGCATACAGCATTAGTAATGTCTTGGGAAAAGCCAACAGCAAGCCAATCAAGGCGAGTAATCCAGTCAGGTACATGCTTTTAGAACAGGCGAAAGCAATGACGATTCCGACTACTGTGGCGGTTAATGTGGCAATTTGCGGGTCTTGAATTCTGTTGAAGAATTTAGAACCATTGCGATGAGGAGTATAGGTAACTCTCATCCCATCGTTTGGCGATGTTTTCATTTTTTCAATTTGGGAGAAATTGGGCTTCTTTGCTTGACTGCATCTTGCACCATAGTCCTGATTCGGTCAATCAACAAAGCTTGATACAGTAGTGATTTAGGCTGTATTTGCAACATCACGCTTACGGCGATGATCTGCTAAAGCGTCATTTAAACCACATCGGAGATATTGCTTTCGCAATCGCCATAACCCTGTTCTTTCGATACCCAGAACCTTGATTATTGCTGGGATATCGGCTCCATTGTGCATGGCTAGTAATACTTGTGCGCGATTGAGCATCGAAATGTGGCTAGCCCCCTTGCGACAAAGCTTTAGGCATTGCTGAAAATCAGCTTTTGAGAGAGTTAGTTTTAGTCTTTCCATGTTGCAGATGACGTTTTGTTAAGTTGTTTGTAAAGTAGAGCCAAATGCATATTATTCGTTAGTTTGTTAGTCGTTTAGGTCACTATTCATTTAGTTGTCGGACAATCGATGGTTAATTTGTTTGGTTAGAATGTTCAATATGATACTGTACATTCTCTTTTTCATTCACATTAATATTCTATTTGGAAGTGAGATTTTCCCCATTCATATTTAAGAGGCCCCATTTAGATCAGCATTGCAATTTTTGTTATTCGCGTGAGTTGTTGTTCGCATAACGCTTCTAGGAAAGCAAGGAGAACTTTTCTATTGTGTGTACATGCAGCCAAACACAACGGTTTGCAAGCAAACACAACTGACGGAGAGAAGCAAGATGAAGGCGAATCAAGCAGCAATGGTAATGGGTGTAACCGCAATGATGATGATCGCTGGTGGTGCAATGACTGTGGCGGAGAAAGCGAATGCTGAAAGCTTTACAGTCGATGGGAATCAATCCCTCAACACTAATAATAGCTTCCGCAAGATTGATGGTCAACCTCGGATGTCTACTTGGCAATCTAATGGGAATGACCCTGACCAGCACTTTGATCGCATGACTGGAAATCGTGGGGGTACTCTTTTGCGTCATCGCTCTACGAACAAGTGCCTCAATGTCTATCGGATTGCTAATGGCTCGGAAATCAATGTATGGCCATGCAACCCTAACGATGCGGATCAGAACTTCAATCTATTGTCTCAAGGGAATGGATATTTCATGATCCAGAAAACGGGGACAAATCAATGTGTGGACAGTCCTGATCGTGTCAATGGAGGTAAGATCCATATGTGGCAGTGCATTGGTGGAATCTCTAATCAGCGTTGGCGCTCTAGCAATCAGGTTGTGAATCCGCCAGTTGTGAACCCACCAGTGGTGAATCCTCCAGCATTTGGACAGCCCGATTTCTCGTTGGGTTTCTACCGCCAGAATAATATCTTCTGGAATGCGGGATATGCTCCAGCAAGTACCAATCCTCCTAATCCTAAGTTGGGACTCTCAAAGGGTAACTGCACTTGGTATGCAAGTGGACGGGCGAAGCAGTGGGGTCGCAATGGCGCAAATGTGGACAAGTTGTCGGGGAATGCCTATGACTGGGGCAATCAGGCATCGAGAGCAGGTTTGCGGATTTCTAACACGCCTGAGCGTGGGGCGATCGCACAGTGGGATAGTGGTCATGTGGCGATCGTTGAGAGTGTGAATGGTGATGGCACGATCACAATCTCGGAGTCGAGCTATTCGTCTAAACTTGGTAGTTCGATCGACTATCTCTATGGTAGCCGTAAGATCGCAGCGAATAATCCTACTCGCTACATCATGCCTTAGATATTGAGGGTGTTGAGTTTACCTTTGGTAAACTCAACACCCTCAATGTTTGCTTTTGCAAAATGCTGGAAAAGTTGAAATGGAGGGTAATCTGATGATTGGGAAGAAAACTAGTGTGTTAGCAGTATTGCTGGCTACTTTGTTTGGTGGTCAGTTTGCTGGTGATGGTGCATGGGCGGGTGGTGGAGATACAACGACCAATAATGTGGTGGCTGCGCCGACCGAAAGTACCGTTTTGCAGTCTGTGCCCAATGGAGTTGCGAATGCGTCGGCTCTATCGACGAGTCCAATCTCTTTGCAACAGACTGGGATTAATAATTTTGCGAGTGTGGGCGCTGCTGCGATTCCTAATTGTGGTGGGATTTGTATCTATACAAATGTCAGATCGATTTCGGCGAATGGTGGTGGTTTGGGTGCGTCGCAAACAGAGATTTCGGCGGGGCTGATCTGGCAGGTTTCTTCGCCTGAGCAGTCAAATATGGAGATTCAGGGGCGTTTGGCCGGGGCGAATATTGATAAAATAGGGGATGAGCAGAAGGATATGTGGATGAAGAAGTTGATTGAGGCTTTGAATGGGAAGGATGTGCATGGTGCGAGGGGGTGGGCGATTTTGTTGGCTCCGAAGTTGGGGAAGACTGCGGATCAGTTGTTGCGGGATATGAGGTTATGACTGTGGGTATGTATAAAAAAGTCCTCCTGAATTCAGGGGGACTTTTTTATTTGCTTTTCTCAGCCGAAACAGAGAGATGTGTGAAATTTGAGTGGACGGATCTCTAGGATGAGGTTTCCATTAGTTCACCTCAGCCGAAGCTGAGAACGCTAAGAAACGCTATAAAGTAACTTATCGGGGCCTTGTTTCCATTAGTTCGCCTCAGCCGAAGCTGAGAACTATTTCCCGCCTGTTCTCCCATTAAGGCAAGTGTAGATAGTGTTTCCATTAGTTCGCCTCAGCCGAAGCTGAGAACAACAAAATGGCTACTACAGGCTGACACCTCAACAAGTTTCCATTAGTTCGCCTCAGCCGAAGCTGAGAACCTGCTGAGATTGCTAGATCGTATCTTCAATCTTTTTAAGTTTCCATTAGTTCGCCTCAGCCGAAGCTGAGAACGACAAATGTTCTCGGCTTAGTTAAAAACATGGAAAGTTTCCATTAGTTCGCCTCAGCCGAAGCTGAGAACTGTACCGCAAGAAGAAATCAATGATGCTTTGCATCAAGTTTCCATTAGTTCGCCTCAGCCGAAGCTGAGAACAGTCAATAACGAATGCGAGTGGAGCCTTCACCATGAAGTTTCCATTAGTTCGCCTCAGCCGAAGCTGAGAACTGCAACTTTTAATGAAACCATTTTGTATTGTCCAATTTGTTTCCATTAGTTCGCCTCAGCCGAAGCTGAGAACCCCCAAGTCATCACCAACGATGAGCAAAACGACGCAAAGTTTCCATTAGTTCGCCTCAGCCGAAGCTGAGAACCTGTAGCACCCGTTGCAGTGATTGAGCCTAGCAAGAGTGTTTCCATTAGTTCGCCTCAGCCGAAGCTGAGAACTGGTAGATGAAAACATTACAATTTCATTTAGCAGTGTTTCCATTAGTTCGCCTCAGCCGAAGCTGAGAACATCGGTGCCATCAAGTCTTATTCCAATGCAAATTGTTTCCATTAGTTCGCCTCAGCCGAAGCTGAGAACTCTTGGTAAAGTTGGGTGATTCACTATGGATCGAACGTTTCCATTAGTTCGCCTCAGCCGAAGCTGAGAACAAGGGGCTGATCGGAATACGTCTGAACTGATTATTGTTTCCATTAGTTCGCCTCAGCCGAAGCTGAGAACTATTCGTCTTATCCTTGGCATTATTGCCGGGGTTATGTTTCCATTAGTTCGCCTCAGCCGAAGCTGAGAACAAAATGGCTTTTTCAGATATTGGGGTAGCTACAGGATACGTGTAAAAACCTGCAAGATAGCCTTTAAACATAGACCAGACATACATTTCAGTCATTCAGAATCAAGAGGGATAAGAATAGCACCTTCCAAGGGAACCGGAATAGATGT
>Ga0315899_10009636_pt1 | contig 10364 bp, 9 predicted proteins | sample LakEriMetagenome_2_FD_203518 | JGI IMG/M metagenome (GOLD analysis project Ga0315899, IMG submission 203518) | Freshwater fungal communities from buoy surface, Lake Erie, Ohio, United States - Buoy 4 MA112 | ecosystem: Environmental > Aquatic > Freshwater > Lake | place: USA: Lake Erie, Ohio...
TGCCGTCACAGATCAGCGTGTCCAGCTCGGCAACGCCGGGCTGGGCCGTCATCCAGTCACGCAGCAGGCTCTCAAAGCCAGCCACGTCCAGCTGGGCCAGCAGCAGCCTGAACGTGGAATCCGAGGGTGACTTGCCGAAATCGGTGCCGAGCAGCTCGTTGAGGGTCTGGCGGTGCCGTTTGGCAAAACGCTCCATCCCGACCAGGGAGCCCTGACCGCTCAGGATCGAGAGGATCGCCACCAGCAGCATCCACCACTGCGGGAAACGGACGCCACGCCGCATCCGGCAGTCTGGAAGCGCCTTGAGGAAACTGATCAGATCGCTTGCTGCAGCAGGCGTGGTGGCGGGCTGGGAGAACAAGAGTCAGGAGCGGTTCCCGCGAAGGCCAGCGCAGGAGCAACGGCAGGGCCAGCCCTACTGGGACAGACTTCTAATAGGCCCTGTGGCTTGATGAGCTGCGTCTGATGTCCGTGTTCATTGATGAGAAGCGAGAAGAGATCGCAGAAGCCTGTCAGGGATACGGTATCGAGCGCTTATTCATCTTTGGCTCTACTCTCAGAGACGACTTCAGGCATGGGGACAGCGACATTGATCTTCTTCTAGAGTTTGGCCCTGTAGATATCTCCAAGAAATTCCATGCTTACCTAGAGGCTCGTGCTGCATTTAGCAAGATCCTTCAGTCTGAGGTTGACTTGGTAATGAGAGGCGCCGTCAAAAACAAGGTCATCGCAATGGAGATTGATCGGACGAAGAGACTTATTTATGGCACGTGATCTATCCATGATTGTTCGGCGGCGGCGGACAGAATGTTGAAGCCAATTCTTACGATGGCCTTTTTTGTCGCGGCGTTGACTATTGCTGGTCAAGCCCAGGAGGACCAAGGCGGGAGATACCAACCGAATCGCGATCTGCCGTGGGTGACAGCCGAAGTCAAGGCTCCGCGAATCGAATTTCGCTCATTTGAGAGCAAGATCGTCGGCGCGAAAGTCAGCTATCACGTTTACACCCCTCTGGCTTACGACGATCCGAACTCGCGCTTACCTGTGCTGTATTGGCTTCACGGAACGGAAGGGGGCGTATCAGGAGTTCGCCGCGTCGCCGAACTGTTTCACGACGCTATTCAAGCGAAGAAGCAGCCAGCGATGCTTGTCGTGTTCGTCAACGGCTTGCCACGGCGGTTGTGGGCCGACTCGAAGGACGGCTCCGCTCCCGTGGAAACCGTGTTTGTCAAGGAGTTGATTCCGGAAGTGGACAAGCAATATCGAACCAATGCAAAACGGGAAGGGCGGATTCTGGAAGGCTTCAGCATGGGTGGATATGGTGCAGCTCGCATCGGCTTCAAGAATCCAGACTTATTTGCAGGCGTTTCCATCCTGGCGGGTGGACCGCTTGATTTGGAGTTCAAGGGACCCCGGGCGATTCACAACCCGATGCTCCGGAAGCAGATACTGACAGAGGTGTGCAGCAGCGATATGGAGTACTTCAAGGCGATCAGCCCCTGGTTGATTGCAGAGTCTTCGGCGGAGAAACTGCGTGAACAGAAGATGGTGATCCGCCAAGCGGTTGGTAGCCGCGACAACACGCGAGACTTGAACGTCAAGTTTCACGAGCGGATGGAGAGCCTTAAGGTTCCGCACGAGTTTGTGGAGTTGCCGGAGGTCACGCATGATGCCAAAGCGCTACTTGATGCATTGGGTGAGCGCAATGGCAAGTTCTATCGGAGGGCGCTGGGGCTTGCCGACCCGACTCGATTAATTGATTGATCGCGGGATGAGTATTGATCGAATGCTGAACCACACGCTGCACCGGCGGTAATGGAGCGCAGCAGAATTGCCGTCGCTGCGCTTGGATGTTGGCCAGAGAAATAGCGCATCTCCGCGCTGGCTACGCTTCAGAACGGGAAGGGCCATCATTTATTTTGGAGATGAGCAGGAATGTGGTGTAGATAGCTGGCAACGAGATTGGCGACTAGTCTGGAGTTGTATACTATGGCAATGTACTACGGAAGCTCGTTGGCAACGACCCTCCGCAGCAATTCAGTGACTTCGGATGCCATTTTTGCGTCATGGGTGGGGGCAAGAGCAGCGGAGGTTGGAATCCGAAGCGCAAAGGCCAAGCTGCGTAGGTGGCGGGGTGAAGGGCGCGGATCAATAAATTGAACCAAGGCCACGTAGGTCAGCGCATCTGTACCTTGATCCAGCGTGCCAAACCCTAACTTGGAGAGGATCACTGGGGACAGAATCTGCTGCTCAAGGCCAAGTTCATGCAATGCCACGTCTACATACCTAGCCGTATCTGTTCCCAGCCCCTTGATCACACTCGATAGACTGTGCCACTGTGCATCGGGCAGTCGTGCAGTGGAAGGTAAGGAATTGTGCCAGCCCAACATGGTGATGACTCGGACAAGATCATAGGCAGAAACACGATTAACGCTGCTGCCTGGATCTCGTGTCTTCACCAAAGGGCCAACATTGGCGTAGAGTTCTGGAGTATCGATCAAGCTATTGAATCCATAGCCGCCAAGAAATTGCAAGCTATTATTTCCGGTAAGATGAGAGGTCCACTGCTGCACATCGGGTTCGCCAGGATTGCAGAGGTGCTTGAGCATCAGAGCAATTCGGTTCGACCGTTCAACTCCATTTGCCGGATTGGCCTGGTTTCGATAGCTGACCATGTCTACCACCAGGTCGTCAAACTTTTCGTCATTAGGCGATTGATTGGTGCTTTGGTCGCGAATGCGGCAGTCTGAGATTCTGATCGTGGGATTCCGCTTGTTGGCCTGGCAGACTACATGTATTGCTTGCAGATATTTCGTGGCACTCCAGAACTGCACATTGCTTAAGGCATCTCGGCCATGCCAGCTCGCCTTAAGCGTTTGGCCATCTAAGTCATAGCCTGCAATGCAGAGACAGGCCTGCTCGATGTCATCACTGAGAAAATCGAGGCCCTTGCCTTGAATGTTGTCTGTGGTGAAGAATGGTATATGTCCCAAAGATGGATATGGCTGAAATGTGCTTGCAGGTTCAGCGAGGCATACCAAGCTGTTGCCATCGGGTTTGATGGTCAGTGCATCGGGATAATGAGGAATCTCCTTCTTGAACGGAGACTCTGGAGTTTGACGTTTGGGCAGAGCTTTCAAATCGCCTAGGCTGGTCGCATCAATGCCCCGGTCCAAAAAAGCGAAATGCTCGCCATCGGCAGTGTGTCCGGCAAATATGTCATCCTGGATTTGCTTAAACTTCTTGAAGAAGCTTGTGCCACCAGGAACGTTACCGCCCAAAGCCGAACTGATTGCTTGGTTTGTTTTTGGGCCAATCTTGCCATCCGGCATCAAGCCAAGACGACGCTGAAAGTCTTTGACCGCCAGGTCGGTCTGTCCTCCAAAATCCGCATCTAGCTTGCCGGCATAAAAGCCAAGTCGACTAAGTTGCTCTTGCAGTTGCCTGACGTCTGGCCCGGACGATCCTTTTTGAATAGCCATGCCAAAGCCTGACCCGGTGTTCACTCACCAAGCCTAGACTCATCTTGAGAGTCATCTCAGCCCTGGATAACATTTCTTTGCGGTAGTCGTAATCTCTCGTGCATCGGACTGTGCCTTTCCCATCTTCGCTGGTGGGAAGTCAGATTCCTCAAAGACTGTAGACTGTCTGCACCACTGCTGCCAATTTGATGGCTACGGAGCAAAATATAAGGTGATTCAGACGGCGCTTCGAACAGGCTCCGAGTGGACATGTCGCCAATCATGTTCTTCTCATGCCTTGCACTCCTTTGCTGCTGCTCAGGGGCAGAGTTTTAAGGATCGGGAAGAGAAGGCAGGAATCTCCTTCTGGCAAGCGTGGCCTTGATGGATTGGGCGGAGGCCGCTGACCTGCTCCGAATAAGGTAGCCTAGGGCTTGACGTCATACCAGCCCAGCTCATGGCACAGGTGCAACGACGTCGGTTGAACAAGTTTGGGTTGGTTGGTTGGGCTTTGATCGCATTCCTTCAATCCTCAGAGCAAGAAGACTTTGGCCTTCAGCCACTATCAGCGGCTGATCGTTCTTCTCACCCTGCTGACCTGTCCTTCCAGCTGGAACCGCGCTTGTCGATCGCGTGGCGGGCGCGGGCCAGGCCCATCGGGGGCATGTCACGCCCGGAAGGCGACAGCTCACCACGTCCTTCCAGGGTGCGCCTTCCCCCCGCAGTAGCACCAGCGAACTGGCGTCTGGATGGACACACGCCACGGCTTTGGAGGCAGAGGCCCGGAGGGACCGATCTGGGCTTTGTTGTGGCTATACCCTGCTCAACTCGAGCCATTCATCAGCTTGACGGCCTGCACCATGCCAAAGGCATTCAGCCGGTGGGCATGCATCTGACAATCCGGCTCAGATGTGATTCCCTTCCGCGCGGGTCAGGGCCGCCGTCGGATCACCGCTGAGATCTGCCCTCAGGAACTCCGGCGTTTCCGGCAACACCAGCTGTAGGTAAGTTTCCCTCTGCAGCTCCAGGCTTAGCTCGCGGCTCTGCAGTTCAAGCACATGGCCGGCGTGGCGGTGGTCGTCGCTGAGCAGATGCAGGTGATAGCCGGGGACATTGATGGTGCGGGCGTAACTGGGCGTCCAGAAGCCCACCAGGGTGCCGGCCACGTTCTCCAGATCAAACGTCGCCTGGGAATTGGTGGCGCTCACCAGATCCATCCCAGGCTCGGCCTTGCAGGCCACCCGGTAGCGGATCCGCTCGAACACCCCGCGCAGACGAATCGCGACGAACACGTTGGCGCTATCGCGAAGGCCATCGAGCCGGCCTGTGAGATCGGCCCAGCTGCTCACCTCGCCGAGCGTCTCGCGGTGATCCACCTGGAAGTGCGTGGCTACCCAGAAGGGAGCCATCGCATCGTCGGGAGCCTGCCGCACCGTTCCATCCGAGCAGGCCTGCCAGCAGCAGCCATCCAGCAAGATCCCCTCGCCATCGAGCCCATCGAAGGTGCCCAGGCCGAAATCGCCGTGCTGGAGCAGATCGCCCACCCGGACACAGCCTCGATAGACGCCCTTGACCAGCGCGCCGGAAGTGGACACCTGATAGATCGTGTGGTGCTCCAGATCCAGCGCCGCCGCCAGGGCCTCACGGATCACATGGCTGGCGGTTTCACCTGTGCGCTTGCAACGATCCTGAAGGGCCGTGTACAGGCCGTCACCAAGACCAACATGAAGGTAATGGCTTGAGGCGGGTGGGCGGGCCATGGGGAGAAGCGGCGGTTCAGGTGGGATCCGTGAATGCAGATCAGTGAATGAAGTCCCGATGCACGTTCTGCATCCGCTTGAGGTTCTCGGAGTAGTCGATCGGGATGTCGATCAACCCCGGCACGCTCTGCTGCAGGGCTTCGCGCAGCACCTGGCCCAGCTGATCGGCCGTGGTGATGCGATAGCCCTTACAGCAGAACGCGGCGGCAAGGGCTTCCACGTTGTATTCGCCCAGCTTGATGCCGGCGGTGCGCCCGTACTGGGCCTGTTCCTGGAACGCCAGCATGGCGTAGGAGCCACTGTTCCAGATTGATGAACAAAGCGGCGGCCGATCCGCGTGGCCGTTTCCAGCTCGGTGCCCGTGAACAGAATACTGCCATCGCCGGTTACCGAGATCACCGGCTGCCCCGCACGGCAAAGGTTGGTAGCCATTGCCCAGGGGACCGCCACGCTCAGGCTGGCGTTGATGTCGCCGATCAGTTCGGCGGAGGGCAGAAACGCCTGATCCTGATCGGGGGCCACCCTATTCACCACCACCAGCGGGCGGGCATCGCCGGTGTTCCACAGGCTGGGGTCGAACTCAACCGCATCGAAGCCCACGGTGATTACACAGTCGGACGCGTCGAGCAGGTGATCACCCGGTTGCTTGCGGAACAGGCCCAAGCGTCCGGCGAACTGATTTGGAGCCACCCAGGAGCCAGGACCCTGAAGGGTGGCGCAATAGGGCAGGCCGCTCCTGCGCACGCAGCTCTGCAGCGCTTCCGCCATGGCGGGCTGTGACGCCTGCAGGCCCAGCAGCAGCAGGGGCTTGCGATTGCTCTGAATCAGCTCAGCCGCCCGGGCGATCTCCGCCGAGGCTCCTGGGCCCTGAAGGAACGGCCGGGCCCAGCCGGCGGTGCGCTTGCCCGGATACTCGGCCAGACCCACATCCTTGGGCAGACCCAGAAACACGCCACCAGGCCGACCACTCTCGGCTGCGCGCACCGCGTTGGTGAACCCCTCCGGTAGGCAGTGGATATTGAGGGCCGATTGGGAATATTTCGTGACAAGCCGCATCACGTCCACCCCATTGAGGGATTGGTGGGTGTGCTTGAAGCGGTCGTCGAGCGGCACCTCTCCACCGATGGCCAGGCACACCCCCACCTTGCCAGTGATCCGGCCCATCGCCTGAGCCATGAAGGCGGCGTTCTGCTCTTGCCGGCAGATCACCAGCTCGATCGGCGAACCGAGCAGGGACGAAAGACGCTGTCAACCTTGGCGCCCGGCATCCCGAAGACATGGGTTACGCCATGCTGTTCGAGAAGCCTCACCAGAAGCTGGGCGCTGTTCATCAGGGGGTTGCTTGTGACTGACCCATGCTGGCAGCGCCTTCTGAGGGTGGCAACCAGGGTTGTCTCTCCCACCACCACGATCGGGGGGCGCAGCAGTGCGGCGGTAGAAGTCCTTGCCCCGGCGCGGCATGGGATCAGGCCGTCGCGGACTCGTCGCTGCTGGTTCGGGGCGGATTCACCAGTATCAGGATCGGCAGCTGGTTCATCGATGCCGTGGCTGTCGCCGGTGCCAACCTCCTGATCCGCAGGCTCCACCGCGGAGGATTAACCATCGGTGTCAGTGAGAGTTGGGACGACCTGGCGGGGCCATGGGTCGTCCTCCTAAGTCGCAATGATACTCATCACCAGTTCATTGTTTAAGCGGTGCGAGAATGTTCACGCTTATTTTGCTGGCGCCACCTTGATTCGGCTGGCGGAGATCAACGACTCACGATCGCTGATCACCACTGATAGCGATTTCCGTGTTTACCACTGGTGTGGAAAGTAGTCTGTCTATTGTTCGCCCACTAATAGAGTTTCTGTCGTTAAGGCCGATGATCTCTAGGTCTTGCCTGTAGAGACGCGATGCTTTGGGCAAGCCCCTCGAGTAGGCAGGCTCCTCATGATCCCTTGGCTGCGAAACCCAGGCTTCCTGCCTGCACATTCAGGGTTAGTGTTAGGCAGGTGCCATGGCTTCATCCAAGTATATTCTTCATGAAGATCCAGTCGGCGGTTGACTGTTCTTCTTCGCCTTCAGCAGCCCTTACAACCTCGTCAAACTCCTCGATTGTCATGTTAAATCCAGCCTTTCTAGCGGCACAAACTAATGATTCGGCGGTTTCGGATTTGCATGCATCGTTGAACCATTCAGGATAAGGCTCTGAATGACTTCCTTCTGCTATAAGTAATTTAAAGAATGCTCGGGCTTGTGTGGTGTCCAGTCCGGATGGTGCGCGTTTTTCGGGGATAATAGGTGTATTCAGGCGGCTGAGAATAAGCCGAGGCGCCGGCTCGTTAGATTCCTGGACAAAGTATAAAAGATCTAGAATGTCTATGCCTGAAAAGCCCGCTTGCTCAGCGCACTTCATGACGCCGGCTCCGGCGGCCTGCTCAAGCGCGTCGAACCATTCGGGCCGATCGGCGGCAGGGCTAACTATGCATCTGCCTACAGAGTTCACAAAGGATATGACGTCGGTCGGTGTGCTATCCGAAGTTCCAAGGTCATTTTCTGACTCTGAATCACAGAATCTCAGGAGGGGGTTTAGCGGTAGGAAGAGATTTTTATTGCTTTCAACTGCTTCATCCCATGTTTGACCGATTAGGTCAAGCGTCTTGAATCGGCCGAGGTCCATGGCCTTGTTGTTGCGGCATACAAAGACCCGAGTAGTTCCCCTTTTGAAGTCTGATTCGGGGTAAGCGGAGTAAGAGTCAAATTGAATTGGGAAATCTTTGGCTGGATCTATTGCGTCGCAGTCCTGAGGAGTGAGAAATAATATGTAGTATCTTCCTTGCTCGGTGTTATTGTTTGCATGGGCATTGTGAACAATCGCGGCAACGTAGTTGGTCAGATTGAAAGTCTGATTGGCAGATGGGTTGTCGGAGGGGTCCAGGAACATGCCCTCAAATGCAATCTTCTTCCAGTTCTGATCGCGATCCCTGTACGAGCTGAGATCAAAATCTCCTTCCTCCAGAGCCCAGCCTTCAAGGCGATAAAGGCTTCCAGGTGCAATGTCCATCGGGGCTTACGACGTTAAGGCGAACGCTAGCTTAACGACGTCATATGCCTTCCACGCGCCCATGGAGTTGTACCCAGTGACTGGCCTTGGCATCGGCTCCTGCGGCCAGGTGATGGCCAGTGTTGCGAAGGATTCGCGGTCCTCGTTGGCAATCGGCCGGTCAGGGTTGCAGCGCCCTGGCGAGCGGGCTACGGTCTGGGTGTGGCTGATGCCCCTCAGGCGGCATGATCCATGACCTGCAGAAGTGCGGCAACCTGATTCTTCTGCTGCATGCTGTGTTGATGATCAATCTGAGTGATGATTCCTGATGGCATCCACGATCAGCACCTATGGCATCGCCCAGCAGTTGCGAACACCTGAGCTGATGCCGCCCTGGATGGCCGCCTGCATTCATCCTCTCAGGAGTCCACGTCTTCCAAGGGAGGACGGCGACAAGGCATGGCCTGATGTTGATCGCAGCTGTGATGACTCGGGGGCAATTGGCTTGAGCTCTTCTGGTGACCCGATAGCTGGCAAGTGCCCACTGAGGAGATGCGAACTCGGCAGCCAAGGTTTGCGATTGCAGAGGCTCCGATGATTGCTCGGCTCTGCCGCCCCTGACTGACTGCTCTTGATTTCAAGGAGTTTCACGATGACGCATCTCCCTTGCGGCATGAATGCCTGGATCTTTCTGAATGAAGATGAGCCGGCTGGAACCAACTACAACAGTCCTGACAGCTGCTATCAATCTCTGATCAAGCATCGGGTCTACAGCGGCCTTAATTTTCTGGGCATTGCTTTTTTTGAGGTCGTCCCTGCGGTCCAGGGCGGCTCCGGTATCCAGATCTGTTCTGCATCCCATTCAGATGGACTGACCAATCAGGACTATCTGGATGCCGTGCTTCGGGATGCCCGTCGGGTCAATCCTGAGATCCGATTCCTGGCCACGATGGTGTATTCCGGTGATCAGACTCTGGTCTCGGTCTTTGCTGGAGGCGGAGATCCGCAGCTTGAGGCTGAGGTGTTCGCCACTCGTCTGGTTGACTGCCTGCGAGCCAGTGCCATGAATGGACTCGATGTTGACTGGGAGGGCGATGTTGAGGCCATGACGAAGGAGCAGTTCCGGATCCTGTTCGCCACGATCAGGCGCGTGTTTGATGCCCAGCCGGAGAAGTTCTATCTGTCGTTTTCGCCAGCCTGGCCCAGCTCTGGCATTGATTACGCCACGCTCAATCATGCCTTTGATTTCATTTCTCCTCAGTTTTACGACGGTACGCCGCTTTCTGCCTTTCTTGACGCCGGTATGTCGCCCGCCAGGATCGGTTATGGCGCTCAGTTCGAGCCGGGCAATGCCGCGCCGAACGCCAGCGCCCAGCAGGTGTGGAGCGCTGTGTCTTCGGGTTTCACCGACCAGGGAACTACCTATGACTATCAGGACATTTTTGTCTGGCGGCTCAACTCCGGCAATTACCAGTTTGAGCAGGCACAGGTTCTGATTCTGGCTGAGCTCGTCCAGCCCTCAGCCGTTGCCAGTTTTGATGACACGGCCATCGTGGCTGCGGCGGGACAGCCCAGTCTCACACAGCTCACCATCCGATCGGGCGACGTGCTCCATGCCATCCAGGCCGTGAACACCGGGACGGATCCATCCAACGCGGGTACTCAGCCCCCCGGTACGACGATCGGTGTGTTCACGCTGTTGCAGCACGGTTCAAGCGACGGCTCAAGCCAGACGATCTCCATTCCATTGGCTGATCCGATTGTTGCGGTTTCCGGCTATACGGGTGTGTGGGGTGGAGCCAGTTGCGTTGTTCAGATCACGCTCACCTGCGCAAGCGGTGCCGTTCATGGCCCATTCGGCAGCATGGCTGGTGCGACCGGCCTCCTGCCCTTCAGGCAACCCGGCCAGCCCGGACAGCGTGTGGTGGCCTTCCGCGGTTCCAGCGGCATCGTGTCGGTTCCGGGAGGTGGCCAGATCGGCGTGATCACACGGCTGGACTCCGTGTTCGCCTAGCTGTGTAGTCCCAGCAGGTTGTTCAGCTGACAAGGGAGTGTGAGGTCGCCATGGTCCGGGTGTCACCGCCGATCCACCGACCTCACACCCCATGCATACCCACC
>Ga0315899_10009637_pt1 | contig 10364 bp, 7 predicted proteins | sample LakEriMetagenome_2_FD_203518 | JGI IMG/M metagenome (GOLD analysis project Ga0315899, IMG submission 203518) | Freshwater fungal communities from buoy surface, Lake Erie, Ohio, United States - Buoy 4 MA112 | ecosystem: Environmental > Aquatic > Freshwater > Lake | place: USA: Lake Erie, Ohio...
AAATGGCGCCGGGAAAAGCACGCTTGCAGCAATGCTTTGCGGTCTTTATCAGCCAGACTCTGGCACCATCTCGCGCAATGAGCAGCCAATCTGGTTGTCTTCACCACGTCAAGGTCTCGCACACGGCATTGCAATGGTGCATCAGCATTTTCGTCTCGTTGAGCGCATGACTGTTGCTGAAAATGTGGTTCTCGGAAGTCGTAACTTGCCTTTCAAAATGACAAGCCGTGAGATCAACGAGCGTGTTGCTGCTACTGCTGAGTCTTATGGCCTTCCAATTGATCCAAGCGCGGTGATCACGAATCTCTCCGTGGGTCAGCGCCAACGAGTTGAGATCGTAAAGGCGCTTTACCAAGGCGCCGAAGTATTGCTGCTGGACGAGCCAACTGCAGTGCTTGTTCCAGCTGAAGTTGAAAAACTATTTGAAAATGTTCGAACCATGGCTGCGGCTGGCAAATCAATTGTCTTTATCAGTCACAAACTTGGTGAAGTTGTTGAGATCTCTGACCGAGTAACTGTGTTGCGTGGCGGAGTTGTAACTGGTTCGGTTGAGGGTCGCGGCGCAATGAGCACCGCTGAGTTAGCTCAAATGATGGTTGGGCGCGAAGTTGATTTGCAACCACGTCGTGCGCGTCATCCAATTGGTCACGAGAAGTTACAAGTACGTGATCTGGGCCTAACCAAAAATGGCATTGATGTGCTCAAAGACATCACCTTCTCAGTTCACGAGGGTGAACTCGTAGGTATCGCTGGAGTTGCCGGTAACGGTCAAAAGGAACTCGCTGACACAATTGCTGGCCTGCTTGTTCCGACCTCAGGGACTGTGTCTATTGATGGACACTTCACTACCAATCTCGGCCCGATTGCAGCTCGAGAGTCGGGTCTTGCTTACGTGCCAGAAGATCGTTTGGGTATGGGTCTTGTCCCATCAATGTCGATTCTCGACAATCTTCTTCTCACAAGAGAGCGGGGGTTGATCCCCAATCGCCATGACGCCCGAACCGAAGCAGACCAACTAATCAATCAGTTCGAGATCAAAGCCAATGGCCCTGACCACCAAGCGCGAAAACTCTCTGGCGGAAACGCCCAAAAAGTATTGCTCGCACGTGAATTGACCGGTGGCCGCACCAAGACCTCAGTGTTGGTGGTCTGCTCCCCTACTCGAGGTTTAGACGTGGGCGCGATTGAGACCGTCCGTGCGCTGTTGGATGATGCGCGTTCGGCGGGCCAAGCGATCTTGCTGATCAGCGAAGACCTTGACGAATTGATGTCGCTTGCTGACCGAGTACTCGTGCTTTACAGCGGTCAAATTGTTTATGAAACACCAGGGGAAACTGCCACGTTGCGCGAAGTCGGTGCAGCAATGGCGGGTCTCTAGATATCAAGGAAAGACTCCGAATGGGAATCCCAATCAAGTTCGAACAACGCATTGATTCACCTAAATGGTTGATACTTGCGGTTCCAGTCGCGTCACTCATTGCCGCACTCCTTGTTGGCAGCATCTTTTTGCTCGCAACCGGACACCCGCCACTTGACACCTTCAATAGTTTGTTGCGCGGCAGTTTCACCACCCACCGAGGATTTACAAACACGCTCGGCCTAGCAACGATCCTGATCTGTACTGGTCTCGCTGCGGGCTTTGCATTCCAGATGAATTTGTACAACATCGGAGGCGAGGGTCAGTTATACCTCGGCATGATCGGTGGCGCATGGGCAGGGATTGCACTCGGTGATCACTTCCCTGGCTATCTCGCTGTGCTCCTCACATTGCTCTTTGGAGCATTGGCTGGTGGTCTTTGGGTGACGGTACCCGCAATCACAAAAGCAAGATTTGGAACCAGTGAAATTGTCAGCACACTGCTTTTGAATTATGTGGCCTTGAACCTGGTCAACTACTTCATCTTTGGCTCCAAAGGATTCTTCCGTGATCCGTCAACGGCGTTTCCCCAGGGTCGCAAGGTGCCAGACAGTGTGCGCCTTGATGCCTTCGGTAAAACACAGACCTATCCGACGATCTTCCTATCTGTACTGCTGGCAGTATTCCTCTTCTGGCTAATTAAGAAATCCGAGTTTGGGTATCGGATCAAAGTGCTTGCGGATTCTCCAAAAGCTGCTGGCTACGCAGGTATCAATGCTCCCCGATTGACACTGTCGGTTCTTGTCATCTCAGGTGCGCTCGCAGGCCTCGGAGGAGCGATGCTCGTGGTCGGCCCGACTGGGAAACTTGACCCCGGTGTTGCCGGCATTGGGCTTGGTTATGCGGGGATCGTGGTGGCTGCTCTCGCGCGGTACAACTTTGTTGCAATTATCTTGGCATCGGTACTGTTCGCGGGATTGAGAGTCGGTGGTGATTCACTCCAGATCTCAACCGATGTACCAATTCACATCGCAGTGATCATCCAAGGTGCCGTCTTGATCTTTGCCCTCGGTGGCGAAGTGTTCCGCAAATATCGCATCCGAGTGGTGCGACCCGGATCAGCAGCGGGGGTCGCAGCATGAATAACAACATCTGGCTGCTCACGTTTGCTGACTCAATTTCAATTGCGACCACGTTGATTCTCGCCTCACTTGGCGCACTACTCACTGAGCGCTCAGGTGTGATCAACCTTGGTGTCGAAGGCGTTCTCCTTATGGGCGTGGCCTCGACTTTCTTGGTATCCGATGGCACAGGAAACCCATGGTTAGCACTGGTAATTGGCACATGTGTCGGTGCCTTACTCGCGATGGTGCATGCCGTACTTTGTGTAGTTCTACGCGCAAATCAAATAGTTTCGGGCCTGGCACTCGTGATCTTCTGCACCGGACTTGCGAATTTTCTTGCCAAGCCAATTGAAGGCAAACCAAAGCGCGTGCAGTTAAATGCAATCGACTTCGGCCCATTAAGCGATATTCCGATCATCGGCCCACTGATCTTTGGTCACGACCTGATTACCTACGTCACCTGGTTGATCGTTATCTCAGCTTCGGCTTACATGTTCCGCACCCGCCCCGGTCTCACACTTCGCGCAGTTGGCGACGACCCCGCCACGGTTGACTCACAGGGTTTGCCGGTGGCTGCAATTCGTTTTGGCTACACGATGGCGGGTGGCGCACTCATGGGCCTTGCCGGTGGTTGGTTCATGCTTGCTCGATCAGCGGCTTGGCAACAACAAGCAACTACCAACGGCATCGGCTGGATCGCGCTCGCCTTGGTTGTGTTTGCCGCCTGGCGCCCGTTGCGACTCGTATTTGGAGCTGTGCTCTTTGGCTTTACTTTGCAGTTGCCGTTCACCCTGCAAGCCGAACAGATCAAAGTGATACCCGCAGCGATTTTGCCGATGATTCCCTACTTGGTCACTCTTGCGGCGTTGATTGCAATGTCAACTCCACGAGCACGTGCAGTGCTTGGAGCTCCAAAAGCTCTCGGCCAGCCCTTCGTTCGCGACGAACGCTAAGAACCCAACGGCTGCAAGTAAAGGCGAGCAGGAGTATCGCCTTTTACGCCGGCAAGCACGAGCGAATCGGCAAACTCTTCCATAACTCGAACTTGTGAAACACCATTGGACACAATTTCAGTTCCCGAAGAAATGCCATTTGTCCGCCATAAAACTATTTCACCCGATGCATTTGGTGCTTCAAAGTAAACGCCACTACCAGCTTTGACCACCATTGAATCGAATGTGAGGCCACTCTTTGCGCCAGGACCAATTTCTCGGAGCACCTTTGTCCCTGTTGGGCTTCCATCGGTAGACCAAAGTTCAAGACCGCCGCGAGTTGTGTTTCCGAAGAAGAGGAGTCTGCCTCCAATGAGTATTTCTAGTGGTTCCGATTCGCCATCATTTTCTGTCGCGGGGTCGACGTCTTTAAGCAAAGTGGTACCGGCTCGACGACCGTCCGTGCGCCATAGATTCCTACTTTCACTTGAAGAAACCTGGTTGGTAAATACAAGTTTGCCGTTGATAACACCGAAGAATTCGCCATCTTCAATATCACGCAGACCAAGATTTACCGGGCTTGGCCCAAAAGATTTATCAACTGCATAAAGACCAGTTGCATCGTCGTTTTCCCAAATGAAGATGAATTTGTTTCCTAGGAGTTCAATCTCATCAACATCCGGATTATCACTACCCAGACTCAACACTTCGCTTGCACGAGGCATATTTGTTGTGACCTTAAAGATCCCACCACGGTTATCAAGTTCGCCCTTGAAATACAAAGCACCTAGGTGGGTCCCGATGAAGTCGATGCTGTCATACTGCAATCCAAAAGGACTACTGGAGATTGAAACTAATCCCGACGGGGTGCCATCAGTTCGGTAGAGATGATCGCCTGAGGAGTCGTTTGCCTTGATAAACACAAAATTATTCACTGCCTCAAATCGCGACCAACTGTCCCCATCAACATTGGCATCAACAATCATCCGAGTCCCCGCAGCAGTGCCATCAGATACCCACGGCTCAAAACCGTGGTCTCGGGTCCAAGCGTTGAAGTAGACCTTTCCATTGACTGCGAGAAGATTGCTAGGGCGCGCGGATTCCGGGCCTTCCCAGATGTCTTTCACTAATTTGGCAGAGGCTGCACCCTGCTCATGTTTCCAGAGTTCAATGCCGTGCTGCGCGTCGTAGGCGGTGAAGAACAGGGTGTCGCCCGCTACCGCATGATTGAACTCTCCGTATGAAGAATCTTCACTACGTGGCATGGTGTTGCGCGCCAAGACAGTGATTTGAGACCTATTCACCGGCGAGATTCGCACCGGCACGACACCATTAACCGGGTCTTGGTACGAAGACACAAGCCGCCCCCCAACCAACTTCAGGGGAATTCCCCATTCTCGTTGGGCTTCATCGTCAGCTTGGGGAGCTACACGCGTGGCTTCACCGCCAGTGATGGGCACCCAGTAGTTGACCGTGCCCTCTGGCCAAGCATTGGCACTGAAATAGACACGACTGTTGTTCGCGGCCACCTCAATTCCATTCACTGTGAAGTCATAAGCCCAGTAGGGAAATGTGGTGAGTTTTTCAGGGGCTAGGCCACGCTGGCGAATAACCCACAGTGAGGTCTCGGTAAGGGAATCAATTGTTGTGAAGAAGAAGTGTTCGACGCCCCCGCTTACGACGGTGCGACCCGTCCGAATGTTGATTTGTTCACTAACCAGCGCTGAAAGATTGGTCACACCCAATCTGTCAAAACGGTAGAGCTGAGATTCACCAAATTCGTACACCGTTGAGTACACCGCATCGTCTGCTTCGAAGCTCTCGCCTGGGAAGTTCCAAGATGCTTCCTGATTGAACGCAAGGTTGTCCCAGGTCCAAACAACTCCGTTGTTGTCGATGATCACGATCAGGTCATTAATTCTCAGTGGCTTGGACCAGTAGACAAAATTTGTGGGCTGATTGAGTTCATTCACAACTTCAGTCGTGGATCCGTCGGTACGCATAAGTCTGTAGCCAACAGACGTGTATCCGATGAAGTACTGATAGCCATCTAATTCAACAAAGTTATGAGGAAACGATCCTTCATCACTACCTGGATAAATCTCAGTACCACCCACGAGAGAAGTTGACGCGGCCGTACCTGACGATTTATAGAGTTCGCCGTTCTCTGTACCGCGCGGAGCGGCACCAAGCAGTGCGACATCAGATCGTGTTGGGTGGTTGACAGCTTCCTCTAGAACTAAGGTGTCTGAGATTTTGTTGGTTCCCCCAGTAGTGCCATTTGATGCCCAGGTACCGCCTTGCCAACTGGAAAACCACACCTTTCCACCTGCAACATAAAGATTTGAGATGTTCGTTGAATCGCGTCCTGGCGTTGCGTCAATCACCATTCTTGTACCACGCATGGTTCCATCCGTGCGCCACAGCTCACTGCCGTGCTCTGCATCATTGCCGACGTAAAAAAGAAGATTTCCTAACTTCACGGCGATGTCATCGCTCACGGCGTCGTCGGTGAGCAGGCTGTAACCACCAGGAATTGTCTTTGGCGCTGTAGTTGCAGCGGTAGCTGAGTTAGTGACGTATGCAATCGAAGTAACTAACAGCAACCCACTTATGTACGTTTTGATTTTCGACACTTCGAACTCCTCACAGATTCACCTAGAGATAACTTACAACTTCGTGATTCTCTAGGAAATCGCCCTAAGAATCGGACTAAAGACCGAGCACCGCGTGAAGTCCAGCTATAGATGCGCGCTTCCATTCATGACGCAGTCGATCTGTGTCGCCCATTTCAAGCAGGACAAATCCAAAGAACTGACCCTGCATCCAATACGAAACCGCTTCTAGGTCGATTGAGGTGTCGATAAATCCACGTTCCTGCGCAATGCGTAGAGTCTCGGCGGCGTGTTTGGTCTCTTCAATCTGCGCATTGCGCACAGTTTTGGCAACCTTCTTGTTGTCAAGAGCAAGTGTGATCGCCCGCGCTCTCCATACCCGCACACCGGACCGCGTACTAGAGGCAACCGCTTCGACAATGTGTTCGGCTGCTCTCAAAAACTCAGCCTTTGTGCGACACTCTTCAACCATGGCCCGAAACACCCGATTGTCTGATGACAAGTGGCGCACTAGTTCTTGTATCTCGGCTGCCGCAATCAAACCGTTCTTGCTACCGAAATGGTGATAGAGGGAGCCATTAGTTGCTTGAGCACGATCCATCACGCGTTGGACATCAAAATTCTCAATGCCAAAACGTTGAATCTCTTTGGCGGCCTCGGCCATCAACCTTTCGGAAGTAGCGATGCCGTCACTGCGTTTGCGAACTGCCCCCAAGTAGAACTTCCTCAGCCGCCTGAAGCTTCAGAGACCTTCTGCTTGCCCGCTGAAATCCAAGGCATCATTGAGCGCAAACGTGCACCCACTTCTTCGATCTGATGCTTGGCGCCAGCGTCACGCAGTGCATTGAAATTGTTGCGGCCACTTTCGCTTTCAGCAATCCATTCGCGAGCAAATTTGCCGGACTGGATTTCCTTCAGAATTTTGGCCATCTGCTTCTTGGTAGCAGGCGTTACAACCCGCGGTCCACGCGTGACGTCGCCGTATTCAGCAGTGTCAGAAATTGAGTAGCGCATTCCGGCGATGCCCTCTTCATACATCAGGTCAACGATCAACTTCACTTCGTGCAAGCACTCGAAGTACGCCATCTCTGGCTGGTAACCAGCTTCAACGAGGGTTTCAAAACCAGCCTGCACCAGCGAGGTGAGACCGCCGCAAAGCACGACCTGCTCACCGAACAAGTCCGTCTCGGTCTCCTCAGCGAATGTGGTTTCGATGATTCCTGCACGTGCGCCACCGATTGCCTCAGCATAGGAAAGTGCAACTTCCTTGGCCTTGCCGGTTTCATCCTGCTCCACTGCGATCAAGCACGGCACTCCTCCGCCTTCGGTGTAGGTGCGACGCACGAGATGACCTGGGCCCTTTGGCGCAATCATGATCACATCTACGCCCTTTGGTGGGCGGATGCGCTTGAAACGAATGTTGAAGCCATGTGCAAACGCAAGTGCTTTACCCGGCTTCATGTAGCGCTTGATGTCGTTCGTGTACGTGGCCTTCTGCTCGGTATCGGGCATGGTCATCATCACGAGGTCAGCCCATTTGGCAGCATCTGCGATGCTCATCACCTTGAGGCCTGCGGCTTCAGCTTTGGCAGCAGACTTTGATCCTTCGCGAAGGCCCACCACGACCTGCACACCAGAGTCCTTTAGGTTCAACGCATGGGCGTGACCTTGACTGCCATATCCAATGATTGCGACCTTGCGTCCACGAATGATTGAAGGATCAGTGTCCTTTTCGTAGTACATCTTTGCTGCCATCAACTTGCCTTTCCTTTGGGGGCACGAGTTCGTGCCTCACGATCGATCTTGGGGAGAGCTACACGGCCCGTGCGCTGCATCTCCACGATGCCATAACCGCGCAGTAATTCTTCAAAATCGTCCAATTTCTCGGGATTTCCGTCCAGACTCACGGTCATGGACTCCCCTCCGACGGCGATGATCTTGCCCTCGAAGATGTTCGTGAGCTCAACGACTTGACCGCGATTGTCGGCTCCAGCCTTAACCGTGGCGATCATCAGCTCACGCTCGACGGAACGCTGTGGGTCTAGTTCTGAGATGCGAACAACCTCAATCAACTTGAACAGCTGTTTCACAACCTGCTCAAGAGGCGCTGATTCAACATCAACAACGATTGTGATGCGACTGAATTCCGGATCCTCTGTTGGTGCAACCGCCAGTGAATAGATGTTGAATCCTCGGCGAGCGAATAACGATGAGACACGCGCGAGTACTCCCGCTCGGTTCTCAACCAGAACAGAAAGGATGTGGTGTTGTGGATTGCTCACTTAAGGAAACCTTTCAGTTCACGCTGTGACTCGGGAAGGATGATGTCATCGTTGCTGGTACCAGCAGCGACCATCGGAAAAACCTTTTCCAGTTCTGCAACTCGGAAGTCAACGACAACTGGGCGGTCATTGATGGAGTTCGCCTTGTCGATTGCTGGCTGAACCTCTTCAGGTGAATCAACACGAATACCAACACAGCCCATTGCTTCAGCCCACTTCACAAAGTCAGGCAAGCTGCCAAGGTAAACCTCGCTGTAGCGCTCGTCGTAGAAGAGTTCCTGCCACTGACGCACCATGCCGAGATAGGAGTTGTTGAGAATTCCAATCTTCACTGGGATGTTCTCAAGTGAAGCAGTAACGAGTTCTTGTGCTGTCATCTGGAAACAACCATCGCCGTCAATTGCCCAAACGGTCTTGTCGGGTTGACCAACCTTCGCGCCGATTGCAGCAGGGACGCTAAATCCCATCGTGCCAAGACCACCTGAGTTCACCCATGTGTATGGCTTTTCAAAGCGCCAGTATTGGCTCGCCCACATCTGATGCTGTCCAACGCCAGCAACAAGGATCGTGTCTTCAGGAGCAGAATCACGAAGTTGCTCAAGGCAGTACTGCGGCTTCAACGCCTCACCTGGTGCACTCGGCTCATAAGTAAGTGGGAACTGCTCTTTCCAGCCGCTGACCTTTGAACGCCATGCACCAATATCTGCTTGGCGCTCGCCGCCATCAGTGAGCTCGTTAATTGCCTTGATGATTTCTTCAACAACAAGACGGCAGTCGCCAACGATCGGTACATCGGGGCGGCGAACCTTGCCCTGTTCGGCTGGATCGATATCAACATGGATGATCTTGGCTTCAGGTGCAAACGCTGCAACCTTGCCGGTAACGCGGTCGTCAAAGCGGGCGCCAAGTGCGATCAATAGATCACTCTTTTGCATCGCGGTGACCGCAGATGCGGTTCCGTGCATTCCTGGCATACCAAGATTCATAGGGTGCGAATCAGGGAACGCACCGCGCGCCATCAACGTGGTGACAACTGGTGCGTTGATCATCTTTTGCAATTCGGCAACTGCCTCTGCTGCATGTGCCTTCAAGACGCCGCCACCGAGATACAAGACCGGCTTTTCTGACTGCAGAATGAGGCGTGCTGCTTCTTTGATCATTCGGGGATGACCCTTGCTGGTCGGCTTGTAGCCAGGGAGGCTGTCGGCGACTTCGTCTTCGCTTGGCCAGTACCAATCCATCTCGTTGATCAGAACGTCTTTGGGCACATCGATAAGAACTGGACCGGGGCGGCCTGTTGTCGCAATGTGGAAAGCCTGCGCAACCACAAGCGGGAGATCCTGCGCCTTCATGACGAGCTCGTTGTGCTTCGTGATTGAGCGCGTGATTCCAACCGTGTCGCATTCCTGGAATGCATCAGTGCCGATTGCCGCAGTCGAAACCTGGCCGGTGATTGCGATCATCGGGATTGAGTCCATATATGCGTCGCACAACGGAGTTACGAGGTTCGTGGCAGCTGGGCCTGAAGTAACCATCGCAACGCCGGGACGTCCGGTTACATGGGCATAGCCTTCGGCCATATGCCCCGCGCCCTGTTCGTGACGCACCAAGATGTGGCGAATGCTGGACTTAAGCAGTGGGTCATACGCGGGCATGATGCAACCGCCGGGCAGACCAAACATCACATCAACGCCGGCGTGTTCCAGCGACTTGATGAGAGCTTCTGCTCCTGTGATTCGTTGTTTCTTGCTCATTTGATTCTCCTGGTGGGCGGGAAATGAAAAAGCCTCCCGATTGGGAGGCCTAGGCGCGCGCGTTATGGGGCGAGCGCCTACACAAGTACCACTACTACGGTTCGGGCGGCGGTGATCTCGTTCATGAGGCTTCAATCCTGCCACGCCAGGCTCCTACTACACAACCCCAGCCGTACTGGTAGGGCTAGCCTTGTCCTGTTCGCGCCCCAGGAGGCCACCAAAACATGACTAGCTCGACCCCAAAGATTGCCCCTGCTGATGGACGCCTCGGCGTTCTCGTGGTGGGTCTCGGAGCCGTAT
>Ga0315899_10009638_pt1 | contig 10363 bp, 6 predicted proteins | sample LakEriMetagenome_2_FD_203518 | JGI IMG/M metagenome (GOLD analysis project Ga0315899, IMG submission 203518) | Freshwater fungal communities from buoy surface, Lake Erie, Ohio, United States - Buoy 4 MA112 | ecosystem: Environmental > Aquatic > Freshwater > Lake | place: USA: Lake Erie, Ohio...
AAGGAACTGCCCGCAACGCTGTTGCTGCGCCCCTTCAACTTCAACACGCTGTCCACACGGGTCTATGAACTGGCGAGCCTAGAACGCCTCGGCGAAGCCGCACCCGCTGCCCTTGTGGTGACCGCCCTCGGCCTTGCCGCCGTCGCGCTTTTGGCGCGCACCCACCGCGATCTCTGAGGGGTTGCCAGCGCATAGACATGGCGGTATTTGACAGCTGTGCCCTTATAGCTCAGCTGGTAGAGCACCTGATTTGTAATCAGGGGGTCGCGGGTTCAAGTCCTGCTGGGGGCACCATTTCCGTTCTTACGTTCTTCGATGCAGCGCCATGTGCAGTGTGCGGGATGAACCTGTGCTACTGATCCACGGAGCGCGGTAGGTCGTAACTCTTTCGCAGCATCACCAAAGGCCAATCGCCCCATGCATCATCTTCGGGTCAGTCTATACGCGCTGATGCTGGCGGCAGCGGGAATTCCCCTTTACATCCACTTGCCGCAGTTCGCCTCGATCAATCTGGGCATTGGTTTAGGTACGGTTGGGGTGATCTTGATGGTGATCCGGGTCATTGATCTGGTGCAAGACCCGTTGATCGGCTGGGCCATCGACCGTTGGCCCAGGGCGCAGCTGGGGTTTGGTCTTTTGGCGGCAGCGGGGCTCGCGGCTGGCTTTCCGATGCTGTTCCTACTGGATCCCGGTCCGGGTGTTGCGGGGCGGCTGGTTGCGGTGTTGGTCTTGTTGTTCACCGCCTACAGCCTTGGCTCCATCCTGCTCTATGGTCGCAGCGCCAGCTTGGCCGAGCGAAGCGGGCCTCAGGGCCTTGTGACGCTGGCGGCCTATCGCGAGGGTGGCACGCTCGCGGGTGTGATTTTGGCCGCGATTGCTCCGGCGGCTTTGGTTGGCTTGGGGGCCGGTGCGTTTGGCTATCCGGCGTTTGGCCTGTTCCTCGGGGCGCTGTCCTTGGCTGTGGCCTTGATCACGCTCCCCATCTGGCGCCGCCCGGTTCTGCCGGGTGCCGCACCGTCTATGGCGGGTTTGGCCGGGGCAGGGGCCTTGCGGCTTTTGGCCTTGGCGCTGGTCAACAGCTTGCCCGTGGCGATCACATCAACCCTGTTTTTGTTTTTCGTTGAGGATCGTCTGGGCCTTGTCGGGCTGGCCGGTCCGCTCTTGACGCTGTTTTTCCTGAGCGCTGGTCTCAGCGTGCCGCTTTGGACGGCGGTCAGTCGACGGATCGGATCGCGGGGCACGTTGTTGATCTCCATGCCGCTGTCGATTGCTGGGTTCATCTGGGCGGCCTTTCTGGGGCCGGGCGATCTGGTGGCCTTTGCGGTGATCTGTCTGGCTGCAGGGGCAGCGCTTGGGGCAGAGATGGTTCTGTTGCCTGCGATGTTCTCGGTGGCCCTCACACAGGCGGGGCTGCAGGCCTCGCTCGCTTTTGGGATCTGGACCTTTGCGGGCAAGCTTGGTTTGGCGCTGGCGGCCTTTCTTGTGATGCCACTTCTTGAGTGGAACGGCTTTGTGCCCGGCCAAACCAACACCCCGGCTGCGCTGACCACGCTGACGCTGGCCTATGCCGTGCTGCCGTGCATTTTGAAGCTTGGCGCGCTGGGGCTTGTGATGCACCTGCCGGATGCGCATCTAGAGAGTAAGGGCCCAGCGGACCCCGCTCAGGCCGGAGGATAATCAGGTGAAACTTTACCGTGCCTTGGCCATTATGGCCGCTGTCGTCTTTGGTGCAGCCCATCCGGCCTCCGCCCAAACCATGCTGATCGAGGATTTCACGATGCAGCCAGAAACCCGCTGGCGTTTTTTCGCAGACAGCGTGATGGGCGGGGTTTCAACCGGCCAGCTGGACTTTGCAACCGAAGACGGTCGCCGCCATGCCGTGATGACCGGCCGCGTGAGCACGGAAAACAACGGCGGCTTTATCCAGATCCGGATGGAGCTTGACGCTCCGCCGCCGAAGGATGCGGTCGGCCTGCGATTGGTGGTGCGCGGCAATGACACGCGCTACTTCGTGCATCTGCGGACATTGGGCACGCTTTTGCCGTGGCAATACTATCAGGCAGGCTTTGACGTGACGCGCGAATGGGCCGAGGTCAGGCTGCCGTTTGCAAGCTTTGCCGCCTCGGGTCGGATGTTGCGCGCAACCCCCAATCCGCAAAGCTTGGAGTCGGTCGGCATCGTCGCCTTTGGCCGCGACCATGAGGCGAAGATCGAAGTGCGCGAAGTGGGTTTTTACTGACTGCGGGGCCGCGTGGCGCCTTGACAGCCGCTAAAGCAGAAAGTCGCCCTGCGCAGCCCGTGTGAGACCCGAAATCAAAATCTCGCTGTCGGGCCGCGCATCGCCCGTGGCGTCCATCCGCACAAGAACACCGCTTGATGTGTTTGTCAGCCACAGCGCAAAGGCCTTTGGGCCGGTGGCGCTGTAGGCAAAGGCCTGATCGCCTGCCCGAGTGATGTTGGCGTCAATCGCCCGCAGATCAACATCGTCGATCCCACTTCTGAACTGGTAAATCCTGTCGCGCCCCGCTCCGACGGCGCTGTCTGTGAGGCTGCGAAAGACGAAGCGATCAAGCTGCGTATCCGCCCCACCAAAAAGCCTATCCTGACCTCCGCCGCCCTCTAGCGTGTCGCGGCCGGTGCCGCCATGGAGGTTCTGGCTGAACCCATTTCCCGTCAGCCGCAGCCCGACGCCCGTCGCCGCCCGAACCTCGTCGACCGCTTCCGCGGTTGCGAGGGTGTAGTGGACCGAGCTGTAGATCACATCGGTCCCGCCACCTGCCCGTTCGATCACCCGATCACCTGTGTGGCGCAGGTGATAGATATCATTGCCGGATCCACCCGTCAGCGTGTCGGCACGGGCTGCATTGCTGAAAAACTGGTTGGCGAGGGAATTTCCAGTCAGCGACCGCCCTACGCTGCCCATGGCGTAGATCAACTCAACTGAAGAGCCTGCACGGAGGTTGTGGTTGGCATAGGCGTCGATCCTGTCGGTGCCGCCCGCGGTGGCTTCAATCACCCGATCGCCAGCGTGATGAACCGCATAAGTGTCATTTCCAGCGCCACCGATCAGCGTGTCGGCATGCGCCGCATTGCTGATGAACCGATTGGCAAGTGCGTTGCCGGTCAACGACCGCCCTGCGCCGCCCATGGCATAGATGAACTCGACCGAGGAATTGGCAAAAAGGCTGTGGTTAGCATAGGCGTCGATCCTGTCGGTCCCTCCGCCCGCCGCCTCAATCACCCGGTCGCCAGAGTGATGAACCGCGAAGGTATCATTCCCTGCACCACCTGTCAGCGTGTCGGCATGGGTGGTGGAGGACACCATCCGGTTGGCCAAGGCATTGCCGGTCAGGGCAATGCCACCGCTGCCAGCGGCCACGGTCATAACCTCAACCGACTGGCCTACGCCCAGCGCAAAATTCACCGAGGCGATGATGCGATCCAACCCATCGCCGGGAGATTCCAGCACCACATCCAGCGGGTTGAGCACGTGATAGGTGTCGTCTCCCGCGCCGCCGACCATCAGATTGCCGCCATTCACGGCCTCAAAGCGTCCCGTCGCGATGCCCACCGACCCCACCGCCGCCAAAGCTGGCAAGGAGGGCAGGTGGTTCACCAAGGCGCCGCTGCCATCGCCGCGCCAGTTTGCCAAAAGGCCGCTTGTCGTGGCCGGGTCGGGGAAGGGGGACCACGCCATGTCCCAGATCTCTTGGGCCGATCGGACCTGATCGAACAGCCGGATATCCCCCACCGAGGCGTGATCCGAGAGCGTCACATCGCCTTGGTTCAAAAGGTTGCGGGTGCCCGGCACGAGTTGCCGTTCGGCCACTCGCACCCCATCCAACCACACGGTCAAGTGCCCGCCAATATCCTCATAGCTGAGGGTCAAGCGGTGCAGTTCCCCGTCGAACAGGGCCTCGGGCAGGATGCTGTTCAAAAAGCCATCAACCGCGGCCCCTTCGAACTCTAGCGACCCTAGGCCATTGGCGTGGCGGTGCAGCACCAGATTGCCAAAGCGCGCCACAGGGCCGGGGTCATCACTGCTGTCTTGCCGCCAGATCAGGTCGAGCGTGAAGGACGGTTGCAGGAAGAGATCAATCGCCGCCGCCTGCAGTGCCGCGCCCGTGCTGGGATTGGTGGAGACAAGGGCAAAGCTTGGCGGCGCTGGCGCGCCGATCACACTGTCGCCGCGCAGCACGTCATTGCCTGCGCCGCCATAAAGCGTATCGCTGCCCGCTCCGCCCTCGAGCGTGTCATGGCCTTGGTCCCCCGAAAGCGTATCGCGCCCGCGATTGCCCCGTAACAGATTGGCCGCCGCGTTGCCGGTGATCGCATCGGCGCCGCGCCCGCCAAAGGCATGTTCGATCACCGTACCTAAGGCGATGCTGAGATTGCCGAGAAAGCCACCAATGCTGGACTGGCTGCCCGCGATCAGGCTGACAGTTTGCGCCGCGCTGTAGCGCGACAGATTCAGCGTATCGATCCCGCCCGCGTCGCAGATCGTCAACATGGGATCAAGGTTCAGATCGAAATCATATACCGGTCCCGCTGTGGTGCCGAACCCATAGGTGTCTGCACCTGCGCGTGTCGTTAGGTTCGCGCCATAGATCTGCTGGAGGGCCTGAATGTCATGGATTCCAAGCGTATCAGGCCGCAGCGCGCTGGCCCCGGTCTCTTCGGCACCAAAGCGGCTCATCACGGTGAATTGGGCGCTGTCTTGGGCGAAATCGGCGTGGGTTGCGTAGGTGATCGGTCCCACGCCTGCGTAAAGCCCCGGCCGTGACAGGCCAAGGCTTTCGCCGATCAGTTGCATCATCATCAGCGCATCGAAACTGCCAAGCAGGGGTGTTTCAGAAGGCAGGGTATAGCCGTTGGTGTTGATCCAGACATCCCCGGCGGAACTGGCAAAGCCAGCATCTCCCGGCGCACCCGCCCAACTGGTGGCCCCGTCAGAGGCGTTGAAGTTGCCATAAAGAAGCGTGGCCGCGTCGGTATAGCCGCCGGTGTTCACTTCATCAAAGTTCAGCCCCGCCACTTCGGCGAACATCGCCAGAAGGTTGCGCGTCAACTCCATTTGGGCGGGAGTGAACTGGCTGAAACCGGGCTGACCATGGCTGACCGTGTCTGAGAACCCATAGCTCAACGTCACCCCGGCGCCGCGTGCGGGCGACCAGCTGGCGTGGCTGTCCAAGATTCCCGTAATCATCGCCGCATCAAACTGCGCTTTGGGTCCCACTGAGGCCGAGACGGCATAAGCTCCCGTCAGGCTGCCCACAGCGCTGGCTTGCAGATAGGCGCGCCCGGTCTCAACCGCTGTGAAGCGCAAGAGGGCATGTCCATTGGGCAGGCTGTTGTCATCCTCGCCCAGAAGCACGGTGCCATCCGACGCATAAAGCCGAAGGCGGCCATCTTGCAGCGCAGTGGCCCCGATACCCACCATTGCAAAACTGTAGCTTTGGCCTGCCACCAGATCGACAGCGATGAAATCGGCATCGCCCGCCGTGCTGATGCTGCCATGCGCCCAGCCGCCGATTGCTACGGCAAAGCCTGTGGCGGGCGTATTGGGCGCATCCGCGCCCAGTGCAGCTTCGAAACTGGTCGGCATACAGTGCCTCAGATCAGGGCGGCACCCCACCGGACCGAGAGCGGGCGGCGCGGCACGTCATGACTGCTCTGCGGGCAAAAGCGTTAACAAAGTGTTAACAGAATCTTAACGGCTTGACTGCGGGGCCGCCGACATGTCCTGGGGGCCTCAGTCCGCGCGCTTACGCCCCGCCGAGCCGCAGCCGGGCAAACAACACGCAAGCCTCAAGCCCGTTTTGCACCGCCTTGGGGTCACGCCGGCGCATCCAATCCAGCCAGAGCCCATCCAGCGTTGCCATGATGAGATCGCTGACCATGGGAATCCGGTCGGTTTTCCAAGGGTCCGACACCTGATGCAGCAGCTTTTCCAACTGCGCGCGATAGCGGTCATAAAGCGCGCGCTCGGTCTGGGCGATGGTCGGATAGGACATGGCCGCTGACCACAGGTCGATCCGGGTGCGCAGATGCGACATCTCAAGGAACTCGTCCGAAAACCCGGCCTTCAAGAAGGCCTCAAGCCGCTCGGCGGGGGTGGCGCCGGGCATGGTGATCTTGGCATCCGCCGCCACCTGCAGACGTTCCGAAGCCAAAAGGCAGGTTTCGGCCAGCACCTCATCCATATCGGCGAAATGATACGTGATGTGGCCCAGCGACATCCCAGCCTCGGCGGCGATCTTCCGGGCGGTCAATTCGGCATACCCCACCCGCTCCAGACAGCGCAGGGCCGCCTCAACAATCTCACGGCGGCGGTCACCGCCCTTGCGGCGGGCCTTCCCCTCAATCACGGGCTGATCCATGGCAATCCTGAATGACAATAGCTGAATAAAAATGCTTCCCTCTTGGCTTTTTGCCCCCATTCGCCCAGAAGGGCAACCTGAACCAGAGAGGCATCATGGCGACAGGTTTCGGTTTCAACCTTCATGCAACAGATGGCGCAGCGCGCACCGGGGTGATCACCACCCCGCGCGGTGACATTCGCACGCCCGCCTTCATGCCCGTGGGCACCGCGGCGACGGTCAAGGCGATGATGCCCGAGTCCGTGCGCGCGACCGGGGCTGATATCCTTTTGGGCAACACCTATCACCTCATGCTGCGCCCGACGGCAGAGCGGATTGCAGCCCTTGGCGGTTTGCACAAGTTCATGAACTGGGACCGGCCGATCCTGACGGATTCGGGTGGGTTTCAGGTCATGTCACTGGCCGCCTTGCGCAAGCTGACCGAGGAAGGCGTGCGGTTTTCCAGCCATATCGATGGCTCCAAGCACATGCTCAGCCCCGAACGCAGCATGGAGATCCAAAAGCTGTTGGGCTCGGACATCGTCATGTGTTTTGACGAATGCCCCGCGCTGCCTGCCGATGATGCGACGGTGGCCAAATCCATGCAGCTGTCCATGCGGTGGGCGCAGCGGTCACGGGATGCCTTTGGCGACCGTCCGGGCCATGCGCTCTTTGGCATTATGCAGGGTGGCGTAAACCGCGATCTGCGAGAAGAATCGGCCAAGGCTTTGGTTGGCATCGGTTTTGATGGCTATGCCGTCGGCGGCTTGGCGGTGGGCGAGGGGCAAGAGGCGATGTTCTCCGTCCTTGACTATGCGCCCGGTTTTCTGCCCGAAGACAAACCACGCTATCTGATGGGCGTGGGCAAGCCAGATGACATCGTGGGTGCGGTGGAACGCGGCATCGACATGATGGATTGCGTGCTGCCGTCGCGATCCGGCCGCACGGGCCAAGCCTGGACACCAATGGGCGCGATCAACCTGAAAAACGCCCGCCACAAGGACGATCCTCGCCCGTTGGATGCGGCCTGCACCTGCCCGGCCTGCCGCAGCTATTCGCGCGCCTATCTGCACCATGTGGTCAAGGCGGATGAGATCATCGGCTCGATGCTGCTGACGTGGCACAACCTGCATTACTATCAAGACTTGATGCAGGGCCTGCGTGATGCCATCGGGGCAGGGCGGCTTGCCGCCTTTGTCGCAGACTTCCACGCACAGCGCGCCGCAGGTGACATTGACCCGGTTTAGCCTTGCTTAAGAGCTTGCGACAAACTGCACATAAATGCAGCTTGTCGCTGCCGCCGACAAAGCGCAAAATGTGATCGACCGGTGCTGTTGACACCCCCACCACCCGCCCCCAGATAAGGGGTCGAGGGAAGGGCCAGAACGCTGCCGATAGACGGGGCGGGGTCCTTCTGCCCGATAAGGAAACGCGACATGACTGACACCTTTGCCACGAGCTACCCGGTGCTTCCGCTGCGGGACATCGTGGTGTTCCCCCATATGATCGTTCCTTTGTTTGTGGGCCGTGAAAAATCGGTCCGCGCCTTGGAAGAGGTCATGGCCGATGACAAGCAGATTCTGTTGTCGTCGCAGATCGATCCGTCGATCGATGATCCCACCACCGAAGGAATCTACCGCGTCGGTGTGCTGGCCAATGTGCTGCAACTTTTGAAGCTGCCCGATGGCACCGTGAAGGTGCTGGTTGAGGGCAAGGTTCGGGTGCGCATCAGCGAGTTTGTCGAAAACCCCTCGTTCTTTGAGGCGCGCGCGCAGCGTCTGTCGGAAAACCCCGGGGATCAGGCATCGGTTGACGCTTTGGTGCGTGCTGTGGCCGACGAATTCGAACGCTACGCCAAAATCCGCAAGAACATTCCCGAAGAAGCCTTGGGTGCCGTTTCCGAAACCCGTGAGCCGCCGCGGCTGGCCGACCTTGTGGCCGGGCATCTGGGTGTGGATGTGGCGCAGAAGCAGACGCTTCTGGAAACGCTCGACGTGGCGGAGCGGCTGGAGAAGGTCTATGGCCACATGCAGGGCGAGATGAGCGTTCTGCAGGTCGAGAAAAAGATTAAATCTCGGGTGAAAACCCAGATGGAGAAGACCCAGCGCGAGTATTATCTGAATGAGCAGATGAAGGCCATTCAGAAGGAACTGGGCGATGGTGAGGATGGCCAGTCCGAGCTGAAAGAGCTGGAAGACCGCATCAAAAAGACCAAGTTCTCGAAAGAGGCCCGCGAAAAGGCCGAGGCTGAGCTGAAGAAGCTGAAATCGATGAGCCCGATGAGCGCCGAGGCCACCGTCGTGCGCAACTATCTCGATTGGCTTTTGGGCGTGCCGTGGGGCAATCAAAGCCGGGTCAAGAAAGACCTTGTCGCGGCGCAAAAAGTGCTGGACGCCGACCATTACGGTCTGGACAAGGTCAAAGAGCGGATCGTCGAATATCTGGCGGTGCAGGCGCGCTCGGCCAAGCTGAAAGGCCCGATCCTCTGCCTTGTTGGCCCTCCGGGCGTGGGTAAAACATCTTTGGGGCGGTCCGTGGCCAAAGCCACGGGGCGCGAATTCATCCGCATCTCGCTTGGCGGTGTGCGCGACGAATCCGAGATTCGTGGTCACCGTCGGACCTATATCGGCTCGATGCCCGGTAAGATCATTCAGGCGCTGAAAAAGGCGAAAACCACCAACCCGCTGATCTTGCTTGATGAAATCGACAAGATGGGGCAAGATTTCCGGGGTGACCCGGCATCGGCCATGCTTGAGGTGCTGGATCCGGAACAGAACTCGACCTTCGTCGATCACTATATGGAGGTCGAATATGACCTCTCGAACGTGATGTTCATCACCACGTCGAACTCTTACAACATGCCGGGCCCGTTGCTTGACCGGATGGAGATCATCTCGGTCGCCGGTTACACTGAGGATGAAAAGCGCGAGATTGCCAAGCAGCACCTGTTGCCAAAACAGGTTGAGGCGAACGGTCTTCGCAAGGGTGAGTTTGCGGTGTCTGATGCGGCGCTGACCCATGTCATCCGCTATTACACTCGCGAAGCGGGCGTGCGGAACTTGGAACGCGAAATCGCCAAGCTGGCCCGTAAGGCCGTGACGGATATCCTGAAGAAAAAGACCAAGTCGGTGTCGGTCGACGAGGCCAAGGTCGAAGAATATCTTGGCGTTCAGCGTCACCGCTATGGTCTGGCCGAAAAGGAAGATCAGGTGGGCGTGGTCACGGGTCTTGCTTGGACCAGCGTTGGCGGCGATCTCTTGCAGATTGAAGCCCTGCGCTTGCCGGGTAAGGGCCGAATGAAGACCACCGGCAAGCTCGGCGATGTGATGAAGGAATCGATTGAAGCGGCTTCCAGCTATGTCCGCTCGATCAGTCCGCAACTGGGTGTGAAACCGCCAAAGTTTGAGACGATGGACATTCACGTCCACGTGCCCGACGGCGCAACCCCGAAAGACGGGCCGAGTGCAGGCCTTGCGATGGTAACCGCCATCGTTTCGGTTCTGACCGGGATTCCGGTTCGCAAAGACATCGCCATGACCGGCGAAGTCACCTTGCGCGGCAATGCCAGCGCCATCGGCGGGCTGAAAGAAAAGCTTTTGGCGGCGCTGCGGGGCGGGATCAAGACGGTGTTCATCCCCGAGGAGAACGCCAAGGATCTGGCCGAAATCCCGCAGAACGTGAAAGAGGGGTTGAAGATCATCCCGGTCACCCACGTTCGCGAGGTTCTGGCTGCGGCCTTGGTGCGTCAGCCAGAGCCTGTGGAATGGGACGAGGCCGCCGAAGAAGCGGCCGCAGCGGCCCGTCAGGCCGCCGCCCCAATCGGCGCGGGTCAGACCACACATTAAGGCAAGATCTAAGGATGTGGCGCGCGCAATGACTGGGTGCGCCACATTTCGAACTTTTGTGCTGAAAATTACGGCTTTTCTGTTTCCAAACTATAGACAGTTAATGGGATAAACTGGCATGGTCTGGGCATTCGCCCTGACCGCGCCGGAGATCGATCC
>Ga0315899_10009639_pt1 | contig 10363 bp, 12 predicted proteins | sample LakEriMetagenome_2_FD_203518 | JGI IMG/M metagenome (GOLD analysis project Ga0315899, IMG submission 203518) | Freshwater fungal communities from buoy surface, Lake Erie, Ohio, United States - Buoy 4 MA112 | ecosystem: Environmental > Aquatic > Freshwater > Lake | place: USA: Lake Erie, Ohio...
CAAACGGAAACTCGACAATCCAGTCGAGCTCCTTGCGCTGGTCGTCATCCGGCTCCCAGTTGCGATAGAGCGAGAGTGCCTTGCCGCTAGACTTGTCGATGCTGAGAATGTACGGGCTCACGCTCTCGTCAAAATCAAGGTAGGTGTAGATTTCAAAGATGGTGCGCAAGCCATCTTCATTGTAACTCGTGGTCTTGCGGCCCTCGATCTTGTCGTTGGCGATTGACGCCTTGCTAAACTCTGGATCATCAGGGTAGCCAAGATCCACATCAATATACATGCCGGCCCTTACGCGCCGCTCATATTCCATCTTGGTGATGTACTGAACGTGCGTCTTGCGCTCGGCCGTGTAGAAATTGGTGGCAGCAAACGGCAGATAGACGTCATCAATCGGCACAAATTCAGCCTGCGGCCGGCGGTGCTGTGGGTTCCACATGAACTTCATGTACTGGCCGCCGCCCAAAGGCAGCTGCGTGCTCAATTGCTCCAGCTCACTGCGGAACTCTGGCATCTGCTCAGTGGTCTGCCAATTCATGAAGGTGGCCTTGCGGTCAGCCTTTTCCACTTTCTCTTTGTTGGCTTCGCCGTAAATTTTACTTTTTACTGGCCCGTTTGGCGGGAAAATTTCCTTCATGAAGCGGGCACTAAAGTCTACGCACGCCTCCACCAGCATGGGGTGCACGACTTTGTTGGCGCCGGTAAACTGCGCGCCGCCGGGCGCGTCATCGCCCAGGCCAGTGCGACGCAGGCCCTCTTCGTAAAGCTTGTCGCGCTTTTCGCGGGCCTCTTTGTCGCGGTCAATCTTTTCAAGGAGGTCGTTTACTGCTTCCTTGAGAAGACCTGGGTCAACTTCTTCAACGATGTTTTCAAAGTGCTCCAGGCTGCGTTTATTTTGCTCTTCATTTTCAAGGCGAATGATTGCGCCGCCATCTTCAGTGTCCTCTACGTTTGAGTTTTCGGGGATGAACTCAACGACTTCACCTTCTTGGGCTTCATCATTTTCAGTAAGCATTCCAGACATGATTTAGAAAGCCCTCCGATAGCCGAATAATATCTCTTTGTGACGCAAAGTAGGATCCACCGCCACATCTAATCCCAACGTCCCGCCAATATTTGACTCTGGGAACAGCCTTTCGAGCGGAACCTGCAGCCCTCCCGTGATTTGAGTGCCGGCATTCCCCATCCCAGTAGTGCCGCGCCGCCCGCTCATGATGCTGCCGCCAATGTTTGCCGTGGTACCTTCTTCATCAAGCGGAATATTCAGATTTCCGCCGTAAGAATACACGCCCTGCGGTTTTGCGCCAGTAAAGCTTGGCGTCATGGTTTGATAGCCGCCAAAGATGCTGGCAGGCCCATAACTGGCAGACACCCGAGGGCCGTAGCCAGTCATCCCATAATCGCCGGCAGTTTCCATGGCGGTCAAACCAGCGCCAATGCCAATCTTGCGCTCTTGGTCAAGAATGGCATTGATGCCCGTATTCAAGCCCCTCATGCCGGCACGCTGCCCGTAACGGTCATCTTCGATCGGGATTTCAAAATAATTGGTTGAAGACGTCACGTTTTCATTGCGCGGATAACGCATGTAATTCTCTGGTAAATCCTGCGCGCCAGCCACCATGGGGGTCTTCACATCAAGGCCCCTCATCAGCATTCGCGCACGCTGCGTCACATCCACAGGGGAAATTTCCCGCATAAATTCGCTGGCAATCGTATCAACCTCCCTGGGATCATAGGGGCGCGCCATGCCCTCATCGCCCACCTCGCCTCCCTCGGCATAGCGGTGGTGCAATTCTTCCAGAGACTTTTTACCCTCCACCATGCCGCCGTGCTTCATGAGCCTCGGGGCATTGGTGGCCAAGTTACCCCAGTTGCGGGCAAGATATTGGTCAAGCGTCTGGTTGTTGGCTTCAGCATCACGCTGAATTTGAGCCCAATTCCAAGGAGTGTATGCCGGCGCGCCAGTCAACTGCTCACTATATCTTTGATTGAGGGCAGCCAAGCTTTGATCAATGTTTTGGCCAGCATCGCCATCCGCCGCAGCGCCAGAACCAATATTGCCACTGCCCATTCCGCCAACGCTGGAACCAGTATTGCCACTGCCCATTCCGCCAACGCTGGAGCCAGCATTGCCACTGCCCATGCCACCAACGCTGGAGCCAACAGTGCTGCTCGTGCTGGCAACGCTGGAGCCCACATTGCCAATATTTGTAGTACTACCAAACTCAGGCGAGCCGAAAGACAGCCCACTGGGTGATGCGTTTACTCCAGGCGTTTGTGACGCCATTGATGGCGCCGTGACACCAAATGTTCCAAGATCCACAACCCCAGGCGTCATTCCCATGGCTTGGCTTATTTGTGAGCCAATCATCCCGCCAATCATCCCCATGCCGGGGGCAAATCCTGTGGCAGCAGATAACCCAAGGCCTGTGACCGCAGAAACGGGATCAAACGAGACTGCAGGCGTTTGCATTTGAGTTTGAGGATCAACATTAAAGCCAATGCCAAAGCCAGGAGGCGCGGCAACATTTGCCAAGCCATACCCTATGGCTTGCGCTAAGCCCATGCGCCCTGAATTGTAGGCGTCAATCGCATCCCTGACGCCATAAGACTCAAATCCAATAGGCGCATTCGCGATTGCGCCTCGGGCGGCCGCAGCATTGGCTTCGTCTTCGGGACCAATCGGGCCAAATGCCGTTGGTTCTGTGGTAATGCCGGGCGCCATACCCGGCGTGCTCACCTCTGACTGCCCGTCCCCGGTAGGGCCAGGATCATTGCTTGATGGGCCACCGCCAGCCCCGGCTCCAGTAGGCCCAGCGCCCTGGCCTTGATTGCCGCCTACGGCATCTTGCGTGGCGGCCTCAGACATTGCGGCATCCTGGCTGGTGGCACCCTCATTGCCTTCACCCTCGCCGTTGCCATTGCCGTTGCCGTCACCGTTGCCGTCACCGTTGCCGTCACCGTTGCCATCACCGTTGCCATCACCACCGCCACCACCGCCGTCGCCGTCACCGCCGCCACCACCGCCGTCGCCATCGTCAAATGCCGGCACGCCATAGCGCGTCATACGGCCGGATCCGCCGCGAGCCTTCAGCAGCGCAGCCTCCTCCGGCGTGATGTAGGCCAGCTCATGGCCCTGCCCCCGAATGGTGGCCTCCTTGGGCGCACGCACAGTGCCGCCATCCGCATACTTAGCGTCAAGTGCAGCAAGGCCGCCCTCGGCGTAGCGACGCGTGATGTCAATCAGATCATCGCCAAACATGACGTAGTTGCGGGTGCCATCTTCTAAGCCACGACTGCTTGCGTCAAAATACCGAATACCAGGGATTCCTTCCTCGCGTAGCAACATTGAGGATTTGGGATCTCGCAAGGTTTTCTCGGTAAATTTTCTTTGCACCACATCATTTACGTTATCGTAATTATACTGCCGTCCGTAAAAGGATTGTATTTTTTGATTCACTAAATCTTTTAGCGCGTCAGGATGGGTAAACCCAGACGTACCTATCCGGTCCCAATCAAGGAATTTTTCTGGGTCAGAATGAATGTTCACCTCATACATGTGACCCCGCGCGCTGGGTTTCACTAAAAGCCTTTTTGCTTCGGCGATTCTTGAAGTGAAAGCCATTGTTTCAGGATTGCGACTAGCAAGACCACGTTGAACATGCGGCATACGAAGACGATAATTTAATTCTGCAATTGCATCTTCAACAGAAAGGCCGTCATCCAAAAGCCTTGCCGCAATTCCTTGCGCGCCTTCTCCACGCGCCGCATAAGGCCCAAGAAGGGCGAGCCTATCACGATACCCTCGCGCTACAGGCTCTGCCTCCGCAAAATACAACCCATGCCCGTAAGCTTGATTTCCCTCACCCGTGCCAATCTTGTTAATGTCAAAACGATCAAAACGATACGGGCTGCCATGGTAGGCGCGAATGCTGGCCGGCCCCTCAGCAAAGCCGCGCACGAAATTGATCTGGCGCTCTTCTTCGGGCGTGGGCTCAACATCACCACGCACCACAGCACTCATGCGCTGGCCAGCCTCGCCAAAGGAGCGCGGCATCGGAGCAAACCCGCGCCCCTCGGCAGAACGCAACTCACTCACAGGCTCGCCAGAGCCAATTGCGCGGGCAGCAAGGATGCTGAGGTAATCCTCGTCAGAAGGGCGAGGCACAGGCGCAGCAGCCGGGCGGCGGACTGTGCCGCCATCGGCATACTTCTCGTCAAGGTCAGCTAAGCCGCCCTCGGCATAGCCCTCCACGCCGGCACGGCCCAAGACCTTCTTGACATAATTCTGCGTCTCCAAGATTTCGGGGATTTGATTGCCGGCGCGAGCCACCTTTGTGGGGCCGGCATTGTACGCAGCCAGCGCCAAGGGCATGGAGCCAAACCGATCGTAAAGTTGCCTCAGATACCGAGCGCCGGCCTCCAGGTTCTGGGCCGGATCATACCGATCTGTCTTCAAGTCCGCCGCCGTGCCGGGCATCAGCTGCGCCAAGCCATATGCGCCCTTGGGGCTGCGCGCCTCAGGATTGAACCGGCTCTCCTGGTAGACCAGGGACAGGAACACGTCGCGCGGCAGATTGTACTTCTCGGCCAGCCTGCCGGCCTCGGCCACCCAGGGATTGTCGGGCGGCAACGCAGCGCCAAGGCGGGTCGGGATGACGTCGCCGGCAGTCTCGCCGGGGAACACGCTAGGGGGGCCAGCCTCTGCAGAGCCACCAGTCCGCTGGGGAGGAACGGCTGGAGGCATGGGCGGCAGGGGCAGAGGCTGGCGACGGGAAGACCTGCGCTGCTCGGCAATCGCCGCGGCAACTGGGTCAAACTCTTGGGCGGCACCGCCGCGTGATTGCATCTGGCGCAGCAGGTCAAGCGGCGGCTGGGGCGGGATGGGAAGAGAGCGAGATCCAGACATATTACCACTTCACCTTGTTTGCCCAGTATGCCGCGCTGCTCGGCCCCTTGGCGATGTTGGCAGAATGCCGCGCCTTGAACGACGCGCGCTTGGTCTTCATCCGATCGCTCTCGCCCTCTTTGGGCTTGCCGGCGGTCTTGGCGCCCTGCTCCCCAAAGCGTTTGATCTCTTGCTTCCCATCGTAACACGCCTTCACGATGTGCGACTTAGTGGGATGGTTAGGCGTGCGGCGCGGCTTGTTGCAGGCCATCGCATCCTTATCAACGCGACTGCTCATGGGGTGCTCCGATAACGCGCCGTCTTGGCCGCAATCTTCTTGGGTTGCGCCACAAACTGCTCGCCCTTGGCGTTGCCCTCACGCTTGGCGCGGGTGGTCGCGGCATACTCCTGCGGAGACAGCGCCTTAATCGCCTTCGCCGGCAGGTAACGCTCGCCAGTCTCCGACGACGGCTTGCCGGATTTGGTCCGCCACTTCTGGTCGCCCCAGGCCTTGAGCGATTTCTGCGGCGCCTTCATTTGTAGCCGCCGCCCTTCTCTTTGTACTTCTTGGCCAGGAGCTGCGCCTTGCGTGCGCTCCACTGGCCGGCCGCCGTGCCCTGCACTGCAGACCCCTTGATGCTCTCAAAGAGCTTCTTGCGCATGCCGGGCTTCGTGTAATTGCCTGCCGCATTTACAGTCGATTTAGACGGCATACGGGTTTACCCTTTCGCGCTTGTATTGCCGGGGCTCGTCTCTCTCACGGGCCTGCGGCAACTCGAACCAACCCTCGTTCTTCAGGTAGATAATCGCCTGAGTGAAAGTATCCACATAATCGTCGTGCTCAGCAACCGGAAACTTTGCAAGCTGCTTCATGAACGGGACCGCCCAGCTGACCACCTGCCCTCGGTTCTTGCCGGATTCTGGTACCCATAACAGGCCCAGCTCCAGCGTAGGCGAGGCTTGGTGCGCCCTGCTGACCTTGTCTGCGTTGCCGGGGTTGTAGCCGATCGCAGGCACTCTCGCCAAGCGCAAATCCTGCAGCAGGGACTGCCCCGACGCTTTGGCCTCCACCAGGATGCGGTCAGCGCGCCGGGCAGTGCGCAGGCCATCCTTCACCGTCGTGCCGCCATACTCGGTTGACCAGTCCTTCACTACCCGCGCCCTCAGGTCAGGGTAGCCCAGGTGCTCGTCCCAGGCGTCAATGAGCATGGCGTTGCGCTCACTGTTGTGGCTGAAGATCCCCCAGACCGTGCAGGCCGTGGGGTCGCCCGAGCTCTTCTCGGTGAAGGCGCAGTCATAAGACTGCAGGATGTACTCAAACTGAGGCAGGCCCTTATCCGCCGGCCACATCTGGAAATTGGCGGCCTTGAGGATCCCGCCCTGCGTCGGCACGGGATCCTGCTGCAGCTGGCCGGCAGTGCCGTAGGTGCCAAGCAGTTGCTTGAGCTCGGTGATTTCCTTGGGGCCAAACCGCTCTGGGCAGATGAGCTCGCCCTTCACCTTGCGGGGGTCGTAGGGGCCGACAGACGTGCTGCGCCGCACGCCATCCCACTCGGCCGGGATCATCAGGTGCTCCCACCCGCCAATGTCTTCTAGGATGTGGCCGCTGATGTCACGCTCATGCAGGCGCTGCATGATGGTCACCATGGCGTCTTTCTTGGGGTCGTTGAGGCGGGTGCTCCAGACCATGTCAAACCATTCCAAGGCGCTCTCGCGGATCACGTCGGATTGGGCTTCTTGGGCGCTGTGAGGGTCGTCTAGGATTAGGCGGCTGCCGCCCTCGCCTGTGGCCGTGCCGCCTACGCTGGTGGCCAGCCGGTAGCCCGTGGCGTCGTTTTCAAAACGCTGCTTGGCGTTCTGGTCGCCGGCCAGCTTGAACATATGTCCCCATCGTTCTTGATACCAAGGAGACTGCACAAGGCGCCGGGCCTTGAGGTTGTCGCGGATGGAGAGGTTGCCGGAATAGGAAGCACAAAGGTATTTGTGCGACGGATCCGTGAGCCACTCCCACATTGGCCACATCACGCTGACGATGGTGGATTTGGAATGTCGCGGCGGAATGTTGATTAGTAGCTTCCGAATTTCTCCGGCGGTGATGGCTTCTAGGTGCTCGCAGATTTCTTGGATGTGCCAAGACGGGATGAAGGGGACGCCGGGCTCAACAACGTGCCAGGACTGCTGCACAAACTCGTACAATGACGCAGAGGCAGCCCGGCGTTTCTGTTCGCGCTTGATGGCATCCAGTAGCACCTCGGGCTTGAGCGTGGCGTTCATTCTGTCTTGCCTGACGCCTTCCCTAACAGGTTCTGCATCTGGTCCAGCTCGGCATCGGAGAGGCCCTTCAGATTGGCATCAATCTTGATGGGCGGCTCCTTATCGTCACCCGAATGCACGAGATGGTTTGTTTCCCGCCACTTGCCGCGTGTCTTCATCCAAAAAATGGCTGCCGCTACTGCGCCAGAATCTCGGCTTGTCGCAATATTAAATAGATTTTGCGCGACCTGAACATTTGCCTTTGCAACGCCGCTTGCTATTTCATCCGCATAATGACGTTGCAACGTGTCCTCTGACACGTTCAAGATTTTGCCGATTTGCTCTTGCGTAAGACCTAAGCCGGTCATGACTTCAACCTGCCTGCGGTCACGATCAGTAGGAACATGCGGCGGCCTGCCGCGAGGGCGCTTTTCTTTAGGCTCCATGTCTTTGGCCTTTTATTTCCGCAAACGTGCGGCCATCGCCTTCAAGCTTTGCCGCTTGGCCTGTAAATTCTTGCCAGCGCTGCACGGCAACATCAACGTAAGCAGGGTTTAACTCTACCGCATAAACACTCCGCCCCGTCATTTCCCCGGCAATGATTGTCGTGCCAGAGCCAGAGAACGGCTCATAAATTGCTTGCCCTGGGCTGCTGTTGTTCTCAATAGGGCGCTTCATGCACTCGACCGGCTTCTGCGTGCCGTGGCCGGTTTCGGATTTGCGGGGCTTTTCTATTTGCCAGAGAGTCGTTTGCTTACGACCGCCGTCATATTGGCCTGCCTTTCCTTTTCGGACTGCATACCAGCACGGCTCGTGCTGCCAATGATAATCACCCCGAGACATAACCATGACGCTTTTTGCCCAAATGATTTGGCTGCGAAGCTGAAATCCAGTTGCTACAAGGCTATCTCCAACGACGCCTGCATAAAGCCCTGCATGCCATACATAGGCTACATCGCCGGGAAACAAAGCCCAAGCCTCGCGCCAATCGGCTTTGTCGTCATTTAAAACTTTTCCCTTGGCGGCGGCAGGCCCATTTAAACCCGCCCTTTCTCGCCATTCTGGGTCATACTCCACCCCATAAGGCGGGTCCGTCACCATCAGGTGGGGCTTCACATCACCAAGCAGCTTGCTGACCGTATCCGCCTCCGTAGACGAGCCACAGATAATACGATGCTTCCCCATCACCCACACATCGCCCAGCACGCTAACCGGATCCGCCGGCGCCTCTTGCACCTCGTCAGGATCGGTAAGCCCCTCGGTTTTGTCGGTCAAAAGGTTGGCAAGGAAATTATCATCAAAGCCAATCAGGTCCAGCTTAAACCCGTTTGCGTCCAGATCTTTTAATTCAAGCGCCAGCAAATCGGAATCCCAACCAGCGTTAAGGGCTAGTTGGTTATCCGCCAGGACGTAGGCTTTCTTTTGGGCGTCGGACCAATTCTCCGCAACCATCACCGGCACTTCAGTAAGCCCAAGCTTCCGGGCCGCCATAACGCGGCCGTGGCCGGCAATAATGCTACCCTCGGGATCAACAAGAACCGGGGTAGTCCATCCCCATTCTTTGATTGACGCGGCTATTTGGGCAACCTGGGCATCAGAGTGGGTGCGGGCGTTCCGGGCATACGGAATCAACGCGGCAACCGGCCGGCGCTCAACTTTGTCCGCAGGCCATTTTATAGAGCCGCTTAAATTAACCTGTTTTTGGTTCATCTATTTGATTTTCCTGGTTATTTTAAATTTTCCAGCTTATAGAGCGTGCTCATGTGCAAGGCCGTCAGGTCATCCAGGATGTTCTCCAGGGCCGGCACGCCCTTGCAGATGGCGCTGCGGTTTTCGTTCAGCCAGATGAGTTCGTCGTTGATCATTTTGACGACGTCATTGGTTTCGCTCATGCCCACGAGGCCAAAGGCTCCCTGGTAGGCTTCAATCAGGTCATCCACCTTTTCGATGACGTTTTCGTAGTAGCCGCCGAGGGTCTTGTGCTGGGCATAGGAATTGGTCTTCCAGTGCTCCAGGTGCGCCGCGTTGCGCGCCGCAAACATTCGCTGGATTAGGTCTTTGATCATGGTCCACCCCTGGGTTCAACATATTGTATGCAGGGAGCGGGATTGCCACAAGCAAAAGCTGGCTTGCGTGCTTTTTGGCTTCAAGAAACCATTTTCCTAAAGCCAGGAAAATCAATGTTTTCAATGGGATCGCGCGCGTAGTTGCTAAGTATCCTCAGAAGAGGCGCGGCGCATAAAAAGATCAAGGGGGCCGGAGCCCCCTTTTTGATTTTATGGGTTGCAGGTGATGCGGTAGAGGTCGCCATCAAAGAGAGGTGCGGAGATGGTAACAAGGAAACCAGGGAAAATGCGGCGAAAATCGGCAGCGATGCTGCGGGCTTCTGCGCGGGTGTTTGCGGTGTAGGTCATCTTGGTATCTCCTGGTTGGTGGCGTCATTGCCTGAGGAGACTTTTAGAGGATGTAGCGTAACGCTACAATCCCCTTTTGAGATAGTTAACCACTTTTTATGTTTAACGATGCCCCTGCCGCTTCTTTTGGTTTGCGGGGTGTTGGCCCATGCAGCCAGATGCCGGGCTCTTCTTCTGAGGGGCCGCACCAGCAGCTGGGGCTTTTGATGTGCTGCTTTGTTTCGGTGGATGGGATGACGTGCAGGTCACCATCCTCCGGCAGTGTGAGCGTGTTCATGGTGCCTCCTGTTTCGGTTGACGCTCCACCACCAGCAGCACCTTGCCGTCTGGCCGGATTACATGGAATGGCGGCTTGGTGAAGCCGGCGCGGGTGAGGGGGAGCTTGGGCAGCTCAATGAATGTGCCGCCCTCGTGGTCAAGCCAGTAGCCCCAGATTGTCTCAGTCATGTTTTTTTGCCTTAATCATAAATTGCAGCATGCGGATGACGGACACGGGCACTTGAGCTCGGCCGCTGGTCCAGGCGTATGCGCTGGTGCGGTGGACGCCGGCCTCTTTGGCCAGCTGGTCTGTGGTGAGGTCCAGCTTCCCGAGCAGCTGCTTGAGGTGCTCGGGGCTGGTGTCTATGCGGGTGGTGATCATTTGCTCACAATGCCCACCAGATTGGTGGGCTCATAGAGGATGGAGGTGGCCGGGTATCCATCTGCGCTGTAGGCGCAGCGCAGGATGATGTGGCCGAGGGAATTTGCGGAGATGCTGATGACGTGGTGGCCGTCGGCCAGCACATCACCAATCTGCACGTCGTCGGGCTTA
>Ga0315899_10009640_pt1 | contig 10363 bp, 7 predicted proteins | sample LakEriMetagenome_2_FD_203518 | JGI IMG/M metagenome (GOLD analysis project Ga0315899, IMG submission 203518) | Freshwater fungal communities from buoy surface, Lake Erie, Ohio, United States - Buoy 4 MA112 | ecosystem: Environmental > Aquatic > Freshwater > Lake | place: USA: Lake Erie, Ohio...
CTATGTGTATTATGACCTAAATAACCAATTGGTTCGCGACATGGCTCCTGGTCGGGCGGGTTCACATGGGCCACAAAAAGATTATCAAATTACGATTCGTAATGCAAATCATCCGATCACCAAGGGAATGCCTTTGACTTGGATGCACGCTCAAGATGAGATGTATGATCGATTAAGAGGGCCGGCAGAAAATATGGAGGTGTTGGGAACGTCTTTTTCATCCATTGAAAATAAGGGCTCAGGCCGACATGAACCTATGTTATTGACGATTAATTATGGCAAAGGAAGAATTTTTCACACGCCTATGGGCCATGCGGATTATTCAGTGAGCTGTGTCGGATTTATCACAAGTATTTTGCGTGGAACACAATGGGCAGCTACAGGTAAGGTAGATATTCCAATTCCTGCTGATTTCCCAAAACCGGATGTGGTTAGCAAGCGTGAATTTAAGGATTAAGCACAAAAAAAAATGAACATATGAGTACTCGTCGGGATTTTATACAAAGACTTTCATTGCCATTAATGGCCATGCCTTTTGCTGCTTCTGCAGCGAATGAACTTGAAAAATCGGGTTTTACGGCCCCTAAAATCACTCCCTCAACGGTGGCCGATGGACCTGTTTTACGGGTAGCATTGATGGGTTTGGGAGGATATTGCAATATGGTGGCCAAAGCGATTCAGGCATGTCCTCGAGTGAAAATTACGGCTTTAGTGAGTGGAACGCCGGCTAAATTGGCCTCCTGGGGAGAGAAATATCAAGTCCCGGAGTCGAGTCGGTATAATTACTCGACCGTCGATCAAATCAAAGACAACAAGGAAGTGGATGCCGTGTATATCATCACACCCAATGCTTTGCATAAAGATAATGCGATTCAGATTGCTCGCGCAGGCAAGCACGTGATTGTGGAGAAGCCCATGGCTTTGAACGCCAAGGAGGGAAAAGAAATGATCGATTATTGCAAGAAGGCCGGGGTACATTTATTGGTCGGGTACCGCATGCACTTTGAACCAAAGACTTTGGAAGTGGTACGCATGCGTCGTGAGGGAGAATTTGGGAAGATTTTATTTTTCCAAGGGCTTTCTGGTTTTGTGATTGGCGATCCTAAACAATGGAGATTAAATAAGGCCTTGGCCGGGGGTGGTTCCATGATGGATATTGGAATTTACTCGATCAATGGCGCGCGCTATATGGTAGGTGAGGAGCCTATTTGGGTGACGGCACAAGAAACGAAGACAGATTTTGTGAAATTCAAGGAGGGGGTTGATGAGACGATTCAGTTCCAAATGGGTTTCCCTAGCGGTGCGGTCGCCTCTTGTTTATCGACCTATGCCTTAAATAATTTGGATCGGTTTTTTATGGATGGGACGAAGGGATTTGCGGAGTTGAAACCCGCTACGGGATATGGTCCAATCATGGCGAGAACGAACAAAGGCGAGATTGAGTTTCCACATGTGACGCATCAAACGGTTCAAATGGATGAAATGGCTAAGATTTTATTGGATGGCAAGCAGCCTATCATTCCAATGGATGGGGAAGAAGGTTTGAGGGATTTACGTATTGTGGATGCGATTTACGAGGCTGTTCGTACGGGCAAAAAGGTGAAGGTTTAGAAAGGTTTTACTCAAACCTGATTTTGACTCTATTGCCTTCTAATTTGATAAATTATAAGCATAAGTAGGTGGCCAAAGGATTACTTTTTTATTGAAATACATACTTTTTCTTATCCTAATAAAAAACAATAGACGTAATCGCTTGCGTCTATTGTTCCTCAATCATGGGGTAATAAATTCCCTAAAGGATGTTTACACCTTATAATATTGCTCCCATCCTTTCCTTGGAGGTGCGCCCACTAGCAATTGGTTGGCCAATTTATTGTTCGTGATCTGCTTGGTATTTCGGTCAAACAATAATTTGGTATTTAATTTTTGTGCCATCACACCCAAAGTAAATACTTGGCTTAAAGGACCCGCAATCGCAAAGGGCGATCTTGTTTTTTCCAATCCCATGCAGGCCTTCAGGTAGTTGGCATAGTGATTCGATGGACTCACAGGTACCAAAGGTAATTTATTCGCCATGTCCTTCGCTTTATCCTCCGGAATGATCGACAAGGTACTTCCATGGGATCCGCCTTTGAAGGTTAATTCTTTCGAGTAAATAATCTTGCCTGGATTCAGTTTAGCCGGTTGGATCTTTCCGTTGCTTGCCGGTGGAATGTTCGGGTCTAATGCAGAAACGCCATATCCCTCAGGTACTGGAGGTAGGTTGTTGATGCCATCGTACCAAGTAAGATCCAGGGCGGGCATGTTGCCACGCGAAGGAAACTTAAATAATAAAGTCGTCGATAATGGATAAAAGAATGGATTATGTCCATCCGCTCTAAGCATATTGATTTCCGTAGGCAATCCCAAATTCAAAAATTCATGCGCCGTATCCATGATATGGGCACCCCAGTCACCCAGCGCACCTAATCCATAATCGAACCAACAACGCCATTGGCCGTTGACAAAGTCTTTCTGATATTCATGTGGCTGCACGACTCCTTGCCAGATATCCCAATCCAAGGTGCTTGGAACAGCTTCCCCAGCAGGGAATTTCTTAATGTTGGTATCCCAGCCATGCCACCTGCGCGCTGAGTTCATGTGCGCCGTCATGGACGTTACATCCTTGATAATGCCCGCCTCTTGCCATGCTTTGAACTGAAAATAATTGGCCTCTGAATGGCCTTGATTTCCCATCTGGGTGACCAAATGACTATGTTTTTTGGCGGCCGCCATCATTAATTCTACTTCATTAAATGTCCTGGCCATCGGTTTTTCCACATACACGTGTTTGCCTAAGGCCAAAGCCATCATGGTGATAGGGAAGTGTGAATGATCAGGAACGCCTATGGCTACCGCCTCTATTTGGCTTCCCATTTTATCAAACATCGTTCTGAAATCCTGAAAACGCGGTACATCCGGGAATTTTTCTAAGACAGCTCTTGTCTGAGGAGCCCCCATATCCACATCGCAAAAAGCAACAAAATTAGCTAATCCTGTTTTGGCGAAGGACATGACATCAGATCCTCCTTGGTTACCAATACCGATACACGCTAAATTTACTTTGTCTTTAGCCGGTAAATTAGCCGGTCCCGGTAAATAATGGTTGGTCGATGAAGTCCAAATAGAAGGAAATGCGGAAGCGGCTGTCAATAAGGTCGATTTTTTCAAAAAAGACCGACGCGATTTTTCGTTTGATTTCATAGTTTATGTTTAAGCCTTCAAATTAATTAATATTTAATAAAATTCAATAAACTGAAGATTTTAGGGATAAGAATTTGTGATTTTTTTTGGATATTGCCCGCTAAATTTTGAACAAATCATTTTATGTCGACGACCCATAACGAAGCGCCAGCCATGGCAAAGCCCTCCATCGCCTTAATACATCATGTGTTTTTCTGGTTGAACAACCCAGATTCGGAGGCAGACAAAAATGCATTAATTGCCGGTTTAAACACCTTAAGAGCCATCCCTACGATTCAAAGAATGCATGTGGGTATTTTAGCTTCCACCGAAAAGCGTGATGTGGTGGATACTTCTTGGGACGTATCTGAAATTATGTTTTTTAACGACGCGGCGGGCCAAAAAGTCTACCAGGATCATCCTATTCACATGGAGTTTGTAAAAAACTGCGCACACCTTTGGAAAAAGGTATTAGTGTATGATGCGCAGGATGTGTAAGCTTTTATTGTTTATCTAAGTATCCTATTTCAAAAATTGGCATTTTTTGAGAAGGGTAAATCATTTTGATTGGCCTACCTAATTTGTAATAGGAATTCAATTTTTTATTAAATGATTGTTTGTTTCGGGTATCCACATAATCAATATTCATGACATTGATAATTGGGATTTTTAATGAGTCCGACAAATCCAAGAGTCTAGTCATTTGAATGGTGTCTAAAGGGCTTACCCATGTCACAATATCATCATTTTGATCATCGATGGATCTAATATAATAAAAGCTCCAAGAGTCGAAATTTACAATAGCCTTCTTTTTTTCAGAGGAGCCGGTATGTTTTTGGATTGTCGAATAGTCAACACTGATCCAATAAAACCAATCACTAATTTTGTAGTTAATGCCAACCATAAGAAGCGCAAAAACGAAGTAAATTTTCAAATAGATGCTGGTATAAAATTTATATGTGTTGTCGAATAAAAGGCCAAAAATGGGAATCCAAACGAAGATAAAATGGTGCCCCCATTTGACTCTGCCTAATATTAGGAAGGTAGCCAACATCATGGCAATCGTTAAGCCATAAAGGCTAGCTTTATAGAAATCGTTGGAATTTGGGTTGTTTTTCCAACGTATAAATGCTGGACCTAATTTACTGAAGTTTCTAATGATAAATTGTGAAATAAATGCGAAAAGAAATAAGAGTAGAAAAATGGGATAATCTTTGAAATAGAAATGTCGAAAAAAAGTGCTACCAAGCAAATTACGGTTCAAGTAAAAACTAAAATCAAACTGTTTGATGAAAGCGTTGGTACCTTCAAGTCGATCATCAAAAATTTCCATTAATATTTTCTTGTTTTTGTACGGGTCAAAAATTCCCTTAATAAATGATTCAAGGCCTAATTTTTCTTCATCAAGTAAGTGGTTTCTTAAGAGTTTTGTTTCAAAATTAGGTGTGGCATTACTGAAATATTTTACTGAGAGATTTGAATTTAAATATTGATTAAACAGGGTTAGCAATAAAAGCAATGTAATAAACACAGAGATGCTAGATTTCCAATTCAGGTCTTTCAAATTGATTTTAACTAAGCAAAATGGAATTAGCGAAGGTATTAAATAAAGAAAAAACAATTTATCAAAGCAGGCTATTGCCCAAATGAGCAATAGTATGCTCGATAGAAATAGAAGTCTTAAAAACGATTTTGATGTATATATTTTATGTACCAATATTCTGGTTAGTAAATATATAATTAGCGCTAAATTGACAGGTCCTGCATCGTGAAGTATAGTAAAATAAAAAGGAATAAATAAACACATGATCCAAGTGCCTTTTTCACCTAAATTCAGTTCCTTTCTAAGTAAGTAAAAGAATAAAATCAAAGACAAAAAAGAGTAGATGCCTTTGCCTATGATCAATGGAAATAATTTGAAAAACGGATAAAATAGTATCCCTTGTATTGTTCCTGTGTAAGGGAAAGGCATATTAAATTGATAATTTAATATGTTTTTACTGTAGGCTTGAAAACCCTCTGTAAAATTCACTAAATAAAAATTCGGATTTAGATAGGCTAAATTATGAAAGTGTAGGAACTCGTCTTGGTGAAAATTTATACCAAAATAACAGATTAAAGAAATAATTAAAACGACTCCAAACTGTTTCAAAACCATGATGAATCTGTATTTCAAAATACAAACATAACAATTTTAAATAAAAAGTTTGAGCCCTTATTAAAAGGCGGTTATTTTTATTCTAAGATAGCGCAGCCTAAATACCTACCAACTCTATTCCACCGTAACCGATTTGGCTAAATTTCTTGGTTTATCCACATCTAGGCCTAATTCTACCCCAATGTAATAGGAGAGTAATTGGGTCGGGATGACGCTTAGCAGCGGGGCCAACAACTCATCCACCTCCGGTACTTCCATTACATGGTCTGCCATACTGCGAATTAGCGTATCATCCGCTGAGACAACGGCAATGACCTGACCCTTCCGCGCTTTGATTTCCTGGATATTCGATATAATTTTTTCGTAATAAGCATCTTTCGTGGCGATGAATAATACGGGTAAATTCTCATCGACCAAAGCTATAGGTCCATGTTTCATCTCCGCCGCTGGATATCCTTCCGCATGGATGTAAGAAATTTCTTTTAATTTTAACGCACCCTCCAAGGCCACCGGGAAATTGTATCCACGTCCCAAAAACAAGAAATCACGCGCCGCAGCATAATGAATGGCCACCTTTTTAATCGCCTTATGTGTGCCTAAAACCGTTTTTACTTTTTCAGGAATTAAAGCCAATTCAGCTAAATATCTTTTGTATTCCGACACGGAAAGCGTCTTTTTTTCTAGCCCGATTTTAATGGCCATCATCGCCAAAACGGTCAATTGGGCTGTAAAAGCTTTTGTGCTTGCCACACCTATTTCAGGTCCCGCATGCGTATAGGCTCCCGCGTGAGATAATCGGGCAATTGACGATCCCACTGCGTTGACTACGCCAAAAATGAAAGCTCCTTGCTCTTTTGCACGTTCTAAAGCAACTAATGTGTCAGCCGTTTCGCCACTTTGAGAGATGGCAATAATGACATCACCAGGATTAATAACTGGATTTCGATATCTAAATTCGGAGGCATATTCCACTTCAACCGGAATCCGACAAAGCGCTTCGATCATGTATTCGGCGACTAAGCCGGCATGCCAACTCGTTCCGCAGGCGACAATAACGATCCTTTTGGCCTGCGTGAAAACAGAAAGATGTTGGTCTATCCCCGCTAAAGTCAATACCTGATTTTCGAGATCTAGCCGACCTCTCAAACAATCCGTCAAACTAGCCGGTTGGTCAAATATTTCCTTCAACATAAAATGATCAAAACCACCCTTTTCAATCTGCGCCAATTCCATATCCAATTGCTGGATATAAGGTGTTATAGGTTCATTGCCCAGATTTTTTAAAATAATTTCATCATTGGAAATGATGGCTAATTCATAATCATTGACATAGATAACTTTTTTCGTGTATTCAATAATGGGGGAGGCGTCGGACGCTAAAAAGTGTTCGCCTTCGCCCACACCGATCACCAGAGGACTGCCTTTTCGAGCAGCAATCAATCGATCCGGAAATCCATATTCCATGATAATGATGACATAAGCTCCCACCACCCTTTTCAAAGCCACGCGCATGGCTTCCTCTAAAGTGTAATCGTTGTTTTTTTGAATCTCTTCAATGAAATTTACCAATACTTCGGTATCCGTTTCGCTTTTGAAGACATAGCCTTTTTGAACGAGCTCTTGCTTTAAGGAAGCATAATTTTCGATGATTCCGTTGTGTACCAGGGTCAATTGGCCATTGTTCGAAGTATGAGGATGTGCATTGGCATCAGAGGGTTCCCCATGTGTAGCCCAACGCGTATGACCAATCCCAACAGTCGCCGTCTCTATAATTTTATCATCCCAAGCTTCCAATTCCGCGACGCGCCCCTTTCGCTTAAAGGTTTCCACATGCTCCTCAAACAGCGCGATTCCCGCACTATCATATCCTCGGTACTCCAACCTTTTTAATCCCTTTAAGATGATGGGATAGGCTTTTTGCGATCCTATATAGGCGACAATTCCACACATATTATTGTATTTTTTATATATTAATAAAAATTAATTCGAAACCTTAATTCTCGTAAATATCTTATTTTAAGCTATATTTTGCAAATTAATATGTAATAAATTACGTATTTATAATTTATAATAATAGTATTATTTTAATAAATGGTGTTTCTTAGGAGCTTGTTTGAGCCAAATTTTTATGAGGGAACTCAAGAATTTGAGTTTGTAGTTTAACGCAAATTATACTCGTACTAACATGTGTGCTAGCTTTATGAGTTTGTCAAGTAAAAGATTAGTGAATTAAATCTTTGACAGGATAATTTCGAGTTTTTGAATTTCCAAGGGGCCATCGTATTTCTCAATAGATTTCCGCATGGTTGATGGATCAAATTGATTACGGTTTTCGATTAAAGTCCGAACCTCATTTGCTAGAACTTCAGGTCTTGAATCAAAACAGATTTTCCCATTTTGATCATTGACGATCAAAGCGGATCCGCCAGAATCTGTCGCAAGAACAGGCACACCGCAATAAATGGCTTCCATCATCACTAAGCCCATACTCTCTTCTCTGGAGCAAGATAAAAACAAATCTGCGGAAACAATTTCATGAATATATTCTTCTTGACTAATATTAGTTTTTATTTCAATGGCAGGATTTTCAATTAAATCAATATTTCTTCTTAAAACTTCTGAATATCCCGTTTTTGACCATTTTCCAATCCAAACAAATTCATAAGTAGCCGGGTCAAAGTGCTTACTTATTTCAACAAATATTTCCACACCTTTTACCTGGCAAATCGTACCTGAGCCAATAATTTTTATTTTGTTTTTTGAGGGTGGGGTAAAATTAATTAAACATGAATCAATATAATTTTTATCGATGCATGAAGTTATCGTTGTACAAGGTTTTTGGGTGAAGGATTTTAATTGATTGTAAATAATATCAGAACATGCAATATAATGGTCTACCTTATTTAAAATAATTTCAGTATCGGCTAAGCTCAGGTGCCCTATTCCAAAAAGATTTTCATGAATATGTAAAAATTTGTAGGCGCTAAAATGATTGCTATATTTTAGTACTCCTGCGTTGGTAATCGTATTAATATACCAAATGTCACTTTTAAACTCGTTCTCAATCTTTTTTAGTCGATTTAGCATGACATCTTCTCCCAGATGAAATCTGATTTTATCAAAAAGAGTAAAGGTGTTTTCTAGGTAAAATAAATTAACATCTTCAGGTAGATTAGGAACTAATTCACCTCCTTGTTGCATCAAAACAATCCCTATGTCAAATTTCGAACGGTCTAAACTTTCAACGATGTTGAATAAAATTATTTCCGCTCCAGTCCTATTGAGGTCTTTGGTAAAGAATAAAATTCTCTTTTTTGTAGACATTTTTTAATTTGAAACGGATTTTGCCAACGAGTTCACTAAAAGAATTTTTCTTTGTTGGGTAATTAAATCATGTAGCCTCAGAAGGAATCGAACCTTCATCTTAGGTACCGGAAACCTACATTCTATCCATTGAACTATGAAGCCGAGGCGGTAAAATTACGAATACTTCTCCAAAGTTTTGATCAGTACTCCAAAATCTTTTGGGTAGGGTGCTTCTACGGTCATCGGGCTTCCATCCATTAATTTAAAACTCAAACTAAATGCATGTAAGGCCACTCGGCGCATGATGGGCAATTCCTCCGAGTCTTTTTTTAAATGATAATTTCGTTTTAAGTCCGATACATAAACATCAGGTCCGCCATACATTTCATCAGCCACAATAGGAGCTTTTAAACAGGTTAAATGAATCCTGATTTGATGCATGCGGCCAGTGATGGGCATGCATTCGACTAAAGTGAATCCTTTGTAGACCTTTAACGTTTGAAACCAAGTTTCTGCATCTTTTCCTTTGTGGCGGTCAATAATCACCTTGCCATCTTTTAAAGGGAGGATAGGGAGATTGACCAACATTCCATCCCAGTTGTGCATTCCTTCCACTACGGCGTGGTATCTTTTCGCGGTTTCCCGATGCTCAAATTGCATGGAAATATGGCGGTAGGCCTCCGGGTTTTTGGCAATGATTAAAGCGCCTGTGGTTTCCTTATCTAATCGATGGCCAACCTGCGCATCTGAGCTATATTCTTTGGCCATGCGTAAAATAGCAGGGGCAAAAACATCCTTCCGTTCGTCTAAGGTCGCAATCCCCGATGGCTTATTGATGACAATAAAATCCTCATTTTCAAACAGAATATAATCCTCAATTTTTTGCTTCATACATGTATTAAAATGGCAATGAAATTTTCCCCATCGTTACCCATGGAGAATCCCCAAGCCGGCGTACCTTCGTAGCCCCAGCATCCATGATGGTTTCATTCGCCAACAAAGCAAATAAAACAGCCTCTTTGGCATCTGTCGGTATGCCGATTTCCGAGCTAAATCCCATTTTTATCTCAGGTAATAATTCCGAAATTCTTTGCATCAGCAGCGGGTTCTGACTTCCCCCTCCACTCACATAAAGATTGGCTTGAGTTACAGGGACATATTTTTTAATCGCCAAAGCCATGGATTGCGCACTAAATTCAGTCAACGTTCTGATTAAATCCGTGGGGGTTAACGTATATTGGTTCGCTTGAATCAATTGCTCGACTTTTTCCAAATTGAAATATTCTGGCCCTGTACTTTTTGGGAAATCTTCTTTAAAAAAATCTAAGTTCATTAATGCTTGTAACAGGCCGGTATGCAATACCCCCTGCATTCCTAAACGGGCATCTTTGTCGAAGAAAAAACCCGGAAAATGGGTGCGTACGCAGGCGTCAATCAAGGTGTTTCCGGGGCCAGTATCCGTCACAAGTATTAAATTAGGATCCTGATTCGCCGGCAGAAAAGTGAAATTTCCGATTCCGCCAATATTTAGTAAGATTCGATTTTCGCCTTTTTTTGAAAACAAAAAGTAATCGCCATACATCGCTAATGGAGCACCTTCTCCACCAGCGGCAACATGCTTTTGCCTAAAATCTGAAAGGGTGATTATGCCCGTTTTTAAAGCTATATGATCTCCAT
>Ga0315899_10009641_pt1 | contig 10362 bp, 16 predicted proteins | sample LakEriMetagenome_2_FD_203518 | JGI IMG/M metagenome (GOLD analysis project Ga0315899, IMG submission 203518) | Freshwater fungal communities from buoy surface, Lake Erie, Ohio, United States - Buoy 4 MA112 | ecosystem: Environmental > Aquatic > Freshwater > Lake | place: USA: Lake Erie, Ohio...
GCCCGGCAATTCTGTCAGACCACTAGCGATAGCCAGGGCTGTATCGACGGCGCCGACTGCCATGACAGCCATCGTTGCTTCAAGCGCTACCGAGCCTCTGCTACTGGATACTTGCGGGGTTCATGTCGATATGAAGAAGTAAACCAATCAATGCAGCCAGCGCTGCTAGACGGAATTGGCTCGAACAGAATAAGACAGGCAGCGCTCCCAAATGATCGCCACCTCTTTGCAATAATTCAGGCGTTCACCAAGGGCGCGACGGTCGAGCGAAACGCAACAACCTTCCACTGTTCCAGTCAAACTCAAAAAGATAATCGGTATAGCCATCGTTTCCTTCGCAACCCCATTCGATCCCTCCAAAGTGTGCTGAGCTAGGCGGCAAATTCAAGTATCCTTGCTTTGGATTAGAGTTTTTATCAATACGCGGAATTTCGATGATTGATCGCTCAGAAAAATCGCCATTTCGCACAACTAGGCGGCTGGTTTGTAGATCATCATTTTCAAAATGAATAACTCCAGTGTGGTCAGCAAGCAAACGAACATAGAATGGTGTTTCGTACTCCGTTCCTCGATATGTCCACTTCGACCCTACTACTTTCTTTCCACCCGAATCCCTCTTGAAATTCTCAATTTCCTCGACACTTAATGATTCTCCGGAAATTGCACCGTTATCCCAAATCCTTGATAGATCCTGTATGGTATCCATGCCAAGATCTCCTTAATTCAAAAGTTTTGGGGAAGAAGAAGGTTTAGAGAAATTCCATCGATCTTGACCTTTAGTCGCTTCATCAAAATGTACCTGAGTTCCGCCTCCTCGCAATAATCCAGCTGTTACTTCTTTTTGAGCTCCTACAAATCCGATATTTGATTTCAGTGGCTTCGTAACTTCCAATTCAACTACATAAAATTTTCCAGCCATTTCTCCCGCGACTGATGATCTCGAAATTTGCAGAAAACCCTTGAGTCGCTGAATATTCCGGATATGCCCAGCCAATTCCACCTTGTCAAAAGGTGTTTCCATTTCGCAGGTTAAATGGTCGTCATCAAATTTGGATAAATACACATGTCAAAATAAGTTCAGCCGGACAAGAAAAAAACAAACAAATGTCGTAATGAATATACAAACCAGAGACCAGTAAATAGTTTTCGCGAATACTGGCATTTTTTTATATTTTTCGTCAGTCAAATTAGGTGCGATCATTGTCTGCTTACCTTCTGAAATTCCGTCGAATAGCCAGCTGGACTTACCCCGTATCCCGGAGGAATACTTATGCCGCCTTTGATCGCGGTGTCTGCATTCGATCGCAATGCCATTTTCTTTCTACAACTCAGACCGGCCAAACGAGGGTATCTCCAATGACTTCGCCCTTCCTGCATACCCGGCACGCCCAATCAGAGTTAATCCAAGGCAGAACCCGATCAGTCGAAAATAGTAATCCTCTGCCCAGGCTAACGACCCAAAAAAGTAGAAGCCCTAAGGCTAACAAGCTCGCTATAAAAGAGTCTGCAAGTGAGTCGTCATCGCTAACAATTTTCATTTTTTCAATCTTTCATTATCAATTAATTCGAGTAGCCCAATAGGCGATCGCTTCCAAAACAAATAGAGAAAACATCTTCTTCAGTTTGGTTGGTTACGTTAAGAAGGTTCGGCTGACAAAGTAGAAAACTGAATGCCCTGTATTTTTTATCTCTTTTCACCAATGACGCCCGACTAATTCTACGTTCTCTAATTGACCGGTATGCATATTGAAGAAAAATCGACAATCATCTCGATCCCCGTCGCTTCCTTCTCCGTGCATGATGTATGACGGCTCTTCCTTCCAATGCAGTGGCGGTCCTAAATAACCCTTCTCCGGTATAGACGCTAAGCTGATTATCGGAACATTTATCGTAAATCTTATCGAGCCATCAGGACTAAGAACGATCCATTTTTTAAAATCTTCAGTCGGATATACTAATCCCGAATAGTCAGGAACTGGGACTGGGCAATTACTATCTCGATATATTTTTCCTTGATACATCCATTGGGTTGCTACCCTCTTTCTCGCACCGGTACGTGCAAAGAAATCACCCAGCCAGATAACGACATCTTCTGTCATGGGATCGAATGGCGAGAGCGCATCATTGTCCCAAACTTTGAATGCATCTTTCAGCTTTTCCATGTTTAGCGTCCTTCGAGCTTTCTGGGAATGGATACTGGTTTTATGTAATCGTTCCTCTTATTGATTGAGGGTATGAGAAATTCGACTTGAGTTGCGCCGCCCCGTAATGCGGTTGCAATGTCCTGCTGTTGACCAGCAAAGCCTAAATTCGCATCTAATCGTTTTTGAACTTCAACTTCCAAGACATAAAACGGACCGCTTGATGCTGGCTTAAACTGGTCGGTGATTGCAGCCCTGTGACGCATATCTGCAGAAAACGTTTTTATGTCGTCAAAAGTGCCCCATCCCCCTAGTTTCATGCCGCTGAAATCGCCGGAACGCATCGCCTCTGTGATGGCTTCGCAAAGGAAAGTGGGGTCTTCGCCATTGAGGCGAGCGCGCAACTCGTCCGGTAAGTCTTTCAGGCCACTAGCGATAGACAGAGTTGCATCGACAGCGCCGACCTCCATGACAGCCATCGTTGCTTAACGCGCTACCTACCCACGGCTACTGGATACCTACGGGGTTGAGGTCGGCACGAAGAAGTAAACCAATCGGTTGCACGTAACGTAAGGGGTAACCGCTCGGCACAGCTACATCAACTACATGGGTAGGAATTTGCGGTAATGCGAACTTTCTGGCAACTGCTCAGGCGTGAGATCGATAACATCTTTTTCCCTTAGGACCCAACTTCCAATTTGCTTTGAGCTATGAGGGCTTATCAGGACAGGCCAGACGCTCAAATTCTTTATCAATTCATCCAGAAATGGGTAAACACTATTAGGCATAACGCGGGTTAGAGCCACCATACACCATATGACCATACAGAAAGGATCCAAGCAAAGATCAATACGACAAAACAGAAATATATAGACCTTCCGGTAGATGACGCCTCAGCGATCCTCTGGTCCCTCGTCTTTCCGAGAAGATTAGTAACTATTTTCATTTACTAAGCTCATTTCCATAACTAGCAGGCGCCAAGTTCATGCCAGGGCTACCGATGCCTATTTCTAAAGCTGTTTTCCCACCATACGAATATGTCATGACTCCACCTACTCCGATTGGAATGATTGGAGAAATGGGATAAAAAACGGCTGCTTGTGCTCCACCACCACTCAAAAATACACTTGTTTCTTCAGCGCCTGATCCGCCCAAAATTTTTCCTGCCGTAGCACTGAAGCCCGGGGTTATGGAAAAAGCGGGATAATTTCGACCGAGACTGCCTAATGCGAATGCGGATCCATCATGCAGATTAATGGCAAAGCCCCCAGAGGCAACATAGATGCTACCTTGCACAGCAACATAATCTGGTGAATTGATCTTTTTAATTGCCGTCATCCCCGCCGCACATTCCGCTGTCGCGCAATCTTTGCCACGAAACGGCGGATTAGGCTTTGATATGAAATCACCGTTGAACGTTCCTTTGCCATCCAATGAGGATAATTTTGTTGCTGCAGCCACGCCGTCAGTGAATCGTTGAAACGGCGTATAGATAAATGCGTCGCTCGCCTTCTGATCGCGAACCCATGCTAATTCCTGACCGAGGTAGCCAGCTTCGGAATTACTCACATAGTTCAGCTTGTACAGCAGCGTCCCTTCCGGGAATTGTGCCCAGCACTTCACTTCATAACAAGCTGCTTTCGTTAGGCGTTCCTCCAATTTCTTGTCACCGTTGGCTTTGATCGCAATTCGCTGCTTTTCGTCGAAGTGCAACTGCCGATTATTCGTATCCACCGACAAGCCAGCCCCCGCGCCGGTGGTGCCGCCAACTGCACCACCTATGCCTGCGGCCGTCACTCCACTTACATTCGCCGCCACGCCTTTTGCAAGCGTGGCATTCATGCCTACTTTGATGAGTGCATCTTCAAGGTTCGCTTGCATCTCGTTGAGCTTTGGGGCTGCTAACCCTGCGGTGCCTGCGCCCGCAGCGCCACTGACATCGCCGACGAGACCGCCAGCAGCCGTGTGCATCAGCACACGGTACTTGCCGCCTTCATCCCACTGCGCTTTCTCAGTAAGTAGAGCGGCGCGCTGCTGCGGATCAGTTTCCGATTTTAGTTTGTCGTTGAGCGCTTTGATCTGCCCATCCGCATACATCGCTACGGCCTTCGGCGCTAAGGTGCTGAACATCTCCATGATCTGCATGATCTGCATGATCTGCGTGATCTGCGTCTGCGCAGCGACTTCCTTCTGTACTTTGTCTGCATCGAAGATCTTTGCGATACCCGCTGCCTTATCACCGGTGCGAACGGTGGCGTCGCCCAGGTTAGTTGGGTTACCTGAGTCATTGGCGATACCGCAGATGCCGGTGTTACCCGCCATACCGCTAATACCGGTATGGGTGGTACTTGCAGCGCTATCGCTATCTTTACCGAAGCCAACGCCGGTACCGGTCGGGGCGAGCTTGCCTTGGGCCGAGAAGCCAGCGCCGAGGTTTAATGCCCGAATGCTCTGATGTGGCTGTTCTAATACGTGCAGCCGCCCGCAACCCACGCATCAATATTGACGAGTCCGATAGCGAAGAACCCGATCTGATTCCGTGGAATTTACACAAATGGATTATTCAAACGATTGAATCCTTGCCACTCAACCGTGAGTCGCTAGAAGCTCTGAAGACGTTGTTTGATTTTAGCGATTCTCATCGCGCCAGATGTATTGATGAGGCTAAATTCTTTCTTGTCTTGGACAAATGGCCTGGCTTTAAAGCACCACCTAAATTTAGCCACGCGAAGGACGAAACAGAAGACTGACAGACATTTCTTTGTTTAGCTGAAGAGTTTCGTGGCCAGTTCGCTGCCTTGTATGGCAAAGCGCTCGAAGATAGCAGTTTCAAAGTATTTGGCTCTCCAACTTATTCCGATATGGCTCGCCGAGCCGCATATTATGGAAATGCCCAGCTAAAGCCAGAAGCGCGATTGGACTTAGCCTGTTATTGCTCTATAAGTACTCATCGTTACGGCGTCCCCGAGCTCGCTCCACGCCGCGATGGTCGTTGCTCATACCTCTCAAGTGCTATCCTTTCGTTGTGCATCTGCATGCGGACTTGGCTCATTGGCATAGCTGGATTTTGCTGAACGCCATTCAGAGCGGCCAAACGAGCGCAAACCCAATGCCTTGGCTTGTCCTGCATACCCGGCAGTGGCAATAAGAGTCAGCCCGACACAGAAACCGATGAGCCGCAAATAGTGGTTCTCTGCCCATGCCAATGATCCAAAGAAAAGCAAGAGCCCAACGGCTAGCAAAGTCGTAATTGCAGCACCTGCAAGTGAGCCGTCTTTACTGACAATCTTCACTTCTTAAGCCTTTCATTAATCCAGTTTTGTATAGCTTGGCCGACACTCGAGTTTTTCACAGACTCATTTACCTCATTCACAACGGGCGCGACTAGCTTGCCATATCTTGGAATCGCCTTGGAGGCTTCAGCGATACCTGTCCCGACTGTATCAACACCGAGCGCACCCGGATTGGGTTGTAGGGCATGCTGCACGGCAGTCGCGCCAATCTGCAAGACGTTAGCGGTGATTGCGGTTGCAGCTGCGGCGGGCTCTAACAAATAGAATTGCGGGAAATAGAGCCATTCCCGGTGTGCTACCAAACTTCTTCATTTCACAGGAATACCAGTGCAAACTGCTATGCCTGTATCCGGGTCCAAGTCATACTCGAATTCATATGTACTCAGACCAAGAAGACGTCCCGGCGCATAGGCATCAAATAATTCGTAGCTAAATTTTGGATGATGTGGCCGATTTTCATCGATTGGTCGTCGTATGAAGAACTGAGTCCCCATGTTGGCAAACGGATCGCGATATCCATTAGTAAAGGTAGGGTTGATAATCGTAGGGTTTTTATTTCTGGCGTCCCAATTTATGAATCCATTCTCATTTCGTCGAACTTGCCAAACAATCTGATTGTTGGGATTAACCCGGTATACGTTTCTATTTGCCGAATCACAGCTTGGCCAGTGCTTCTCATCCAGCGGCCATGCATCAACAATTCTGTCCCCGTTGGGAAAGTTAATTTCATGCCAGACCCTAAGATTAAGCGAATTAAGAATTTCACCTCTCATTTCAACTCGCGAGATTTACCAAGGTCGTGACGGTCTTGCGTAGCGCAATAATTCTCCCGTATTCCAGTCAAACTCAAAAAGATAATCGGTATCACCATCGTTCCCTTCGCATCCCCAATCGATACCACCGAAGCAGGATGAGCTAGGAGGTAGGCATAGATATCCCTTCTCCGGACTTGAGGTTGACCTTATTCGAGGAACGTCTATCGACATTCTCTCCGTGCCGTCGCCATTGACAACAATTAAGCGTTTTCCGGCCGCAGCCCCACCTTCACAGAAGACAATTCCGGTGTTGTCTGGCAGTACACTTAGAGCATAAGGAATTTCATGTAATTTGCCGTTAAAGAGCCAACGAAACGCAACGACTCGCTTTGCGCCTGTACGTTGTTTTAGTTCATCAATATCTTCGAGCTTTAATGCTGGGAAGGGAGACTCTATTCCGTTGTCCCATACCTTTCGAATGTCTACTATAGTATCCATGAAAAGAGCATTATTCCAAAATCTTTGGTTGTGAAATGGGCCTGATAAAAAAATTTCTATGGTCGCCTTTAATGGATTCGTCAAAGTGAATTTGTGTGCCACCTCCTCTAGATAGTATCCCGATACGTTGAGTCTGCCCGCCTACAAATCCGATGTTTGATTTCACTTATTGCGTGACTTCCATTTCGACTACAAAAAATGGTCCCTTTGACGTGGGCTTAAAATCTCTGTTTATTGCTAACCGCTGGCGCATATCATTCGTTAATGAACTAACGTCGTCAAATGTCGCCCATCCACCTGGCACAAATGATGTTTCGTCTTTGATAGATTAAGCAGTTTTTTTATCAACAATCATATTGACCCTCGCTCCAGGTTGAAGGATTGTCTCAATTACCGGCGTTCCCGGTGACCAGGCCGGCTCCCAACCGCCAGCCTGCATTGCTGCATTCACTTCTTCTGCTTAGCGCACAGCTTTGACAATAGAGACAGTTCCCAATAAAACCCGCCCAGCAAGATCTAATCAACCGTCGGGGGTGCCCTCACTACTTATTTCATTGATCAATGATAAGTTTGTAGGGTAAGAAATCTTTTTAAATCCATTTCAATCTTTTTTGCTTGAGATATATCGTCGCAATCAAATGAGAGAGCGTCCGGAAAGTCTGACCAGTAAACTGTCAGCACATTACCTTCAAAAGTTATGTGGCCAATTGCACTTTCAACACCTTGCCACCAGTCAAGCAATTCGCCTTCTCCAGTCTTACAAAAATCAGTAAGAAATTTTTTGAAGCCACCTTTGGGGTAAAAACATTCTAGCTCCAAAGAATATTTGGAACTTCTTGAAAATGGCGTAATTCTAAATTTAATGAATTCGTTCATTTTAAGTTCAGCCGGGCAAGAAAAAAATAAACAAATGCCGTAATGAATATACAAACCAGAGACCAGTAAATAGTTTTCGCGAATACTGACATTTTTTTATATTTTTCGTCAGTCAAATTAGGTGCGATCATTGTCTGCTTCCCTTCTGAAATTCCGTCGAATAGCCAGCTGGACTTACCCCGTATCCCGGAGGAATACTTATGCCTCCTTCAATCGCAGTTGAGCCCCCGTAAGAATGATTTAGACCGCCACCAACGCCGAGCCAAGGAGCAAAGGGAGCCGGAGTAAACCCGCTGACTTGTCCTCCGCCGCCATTCAAAAAGGGGGATGTGGGTTGGGGATTGTTTCCCCAAACAATCCACCCGGCCGCACATTCAGCTGGCGCGCAATCTTTGTCACGAAACGGCGGATTAGGCTTTGATATAAATTCACCATTGAACGTTTCTTTTCCATCCACCGATGAGAATTATGTTGCCGTAGCTACGCTGTCAGTAAATCGTTGGAACGGCGTGTCGTAGTTGCATATCTCTCAATCCCAATGAGCATCCCGCACTTTTGTAGAAATGTGCAAAGCGTCGATTTCCTATGTTGGCGTTATCTGAATGATCTTATTTTCGAAATCCAAGATATGCAATTAGCGAGAAGCCTGCAAAAACTATAATCCAATAACCCACCTTCTCACCCATTGAGTATTGTGAGTAGATCTGACCAAATATTTTCGTAAATGCGTCTGCCAGACTCTCCCTATATGATTTTTATAATATATTTTATTCATTTCCGTATTCCTGTTTTTTCAGCCCATAGTCAAAAGGTACTGTAAACCGCGCCAGCTGCTATCATGAAAAAAACGATGCTGATGAATATCCAATAGGCGACCTTATCTACTCGAGCTGATTCCTGGTAGCGCTGCCCGAGGGTCTTGGTGAAGGTCTCTTTAAAATGCTGTTCGTATGGCTTTCTCTTACTCATTTCTTTACCTCATACCCATATCCCGCAGGTGATGTACTTGCACCTGGTGTGCCAATTCCGTATTCGACAGAAGTGGTCCCTCCATATGAGTAGTTCACCCCGCCGCCGGCTCCAACAAATGGAATTACGGGAAATACAATAATTCCCTGCGCACTTCCACCTTTCAAAAATTCGCTAGTTGAGTCTGCAGTACCTCCGCCAACAATTTTTCCGAACATAATTGATCCGCCTAGCTGAGTTGTATACCCCGGATAAGTGCGCCCCACCGAAACTTGTCCGAACATTTTTCCGTTATGTAAATTAACTGCGAAGCCACCCGAAGCAATATAGATGCTTCCTTGGACAGATACATAATCAGGCTGGGTGTGGCCTCGGAGCGGAGGTATTCCCGCCACACACTCCGCAGTAGCGCAATCTTTGCCACGAAACGGCGGATTAGGCTTTGATATGAAATCACCGTTGAACGTTCCTTTGCCATCCAATGAGGATAATTTTGTTGCTGCAGCCACGCCGTCAGTGAATCGTTGAAACGGCGTATAGATAAATGCGTCGCTCGCCTTCTGATCGCGAACCCATGCTAATTCCTGACCGAGGTAGCCAGCTTCGGAATTACTCACATAGTTCAGCTTGTACAGCAGCGTCCCTTCCGGGAATTGTGCCCAGCACTTCACTTCATAACAAGCTGCTTTCGTTAGGCGTTCCTCCAATTTCTTGTCACCGTTGGCTTTGATCGCAATTCGCTGCTTTTCGTCGAAGTGCAACTGCCGATTATTCGTATCCACCGACAAGCCAGCCCCCGCGCCGGTAGTACCGCCAACTGCACCACCTATGCCTGCGGCCGTCACTCCAGTCACATTTACCGCCACGCCTTTTGCAAGCGCGGCATTCATGCCCGCTTTAATGAGTGCATCTTCAAGGTTCGCTTGCATCTCGTTGAGCTTTGGTGCTGCTAACCCTGCGGTGCCTGCGCCGGCAGCGCCACTGACATCGCCGACGAGGCCACCAGCAGCCGTGTGCATCAGCACACGGTACGTGCCGCCTTCATCCCATTGCGCTTTCTCAGTAAGTAGAGCAGCGCGCTGCTGCGGATCAGTTTCCGATTTTAGTTTGTCGTTGAGCGCTTTGATCTGCCCATCCGCATACGTCGCTACGGCCTTCGGCGCTAAGGTGCTGAACATTTGCGTGATCTGCGTCTGCGCAGCGACTTCCTTCTGCACTTTGTCTGCATCGAAGATCTTTGCGATACCCGCTGCCTTATCACCGGTGCGTACGGTGGTGTCACCCGCTACCCCACTGATGCCGGCGTGTGTAGTGCTCGCAGCGCTATCGCTGTCTTTGCCAAAGCCGACGCCGGTGCCGGTCGGGGCGAGCTTGCCTTGCGCAGAGAAGCCAGTGCCGAGGTTGACGCTAACGGACTCGGCTTGGTAGTGCGCATGATTCTCGATATCGGCTGTCGCTACTTGGCCACCAGCGCTGAACTGATTGCGGTTGGCATCAACAGCGGCTTGGGTGCTGCTGATCACGCCGCCTTTGAGGGTGGTGTCGCCCGCGACCTTGACATCGAAGCCGCCATCTCCTGCTTTAATGCCCGATTGCTCGGTCACGCTGTTGTATGTGCTGTTGATATTGCTCTTTGCGGCATTGACGTTCGCACTGGGTGCTGTGCCAATGGTGGCGCTACCGCCGAGTTGTTTCTGGCGTGAGGTGTAGGTGCTAGTGTCTTGCAGGCTCTCGATACCGAGCTTGTCGCCGGCAGCAACAGTCACTTGCGGTGCGGACACCACGCCGCCTTTGATGGCGGTGTCCATACCCGATTGCAATATCACTTGC
>Ga0315899_10009642_pt1 | contig 10362 bp, 12 predicted proteins | sample LakEriMetagenome_2_FD_203518 | JGI IMG/M metagenome (GOLD analysis project Ga0315899, IMG submission 203518) | Freshwater fungal communities from buoy surface, Lake Erie, Ohio, United States - Buoy 4 MA112 | ecosystem: Environmental > Aquatic > Freshwater > Lake | place: USA: Lake Erie, Ohio...
GAAAATTGGGGACCTTCTAGAAGGAGCGGCGCCTTTTCTTCAAGGCACCGAAGCAGATCAAGGGGAGGCGACGCTTTCTGACGCACTGCCGGGGCCCCTAGCCCGCGATTCCCTCACTTCCTCGTCCTTGTAATGCCAGCAAGGCCTCAGCCTGCAGTACTGCTTCTTCCGCATCCCGCGCCGTGGCGTCCGCGCCAAGGCGCTTCACCAACTGCGGTTCCTGCAACAGCAAGGGCCCGCCCACCAGAATGCCCAGATTGGCATTGCGCGATGCGCGCCGGATATCACGAATAAGCTTCGTTAGGGCATCGATATGCGTCTCACCACCGATAGAAAACCCGACCAGGCCGAAATGCTTTTCGGCGACCAGGGCAAGCAGGGCTTCATTATCGACCCCGCCATCTATCCAAGCTTCCCAACCGGCGCGGCGGAAGAATTGCTCCACCATGGTCAGGCCTAATCCATGTTGTTCACCTGGGGCGGAGGCCAGCAGAATGCGTCGGCCTGCCCGACCGTCAGGGAAAAGCGGGGCAAAGCGCGGTTCCAGCACATGGCAAACCGCATGCAGACAGCGCAGGCCGATGGTAACTTCGGTAAAGTCACAAACATCATCTTCCCAGCACGCGCCAAGAAGGCGGGCGGCGGGCGCAAGCAGGCCAAGATAAACCTGTGGCAGAGGCAGGCCGCGCGCACAGAACGCCTCAACAAAGGTCACGGCATTGTCGGTATTGCCAAGGCGCGCCAGGGCGGCAAAGGCTTCAACATCTTCGGATGTCGGCGCCGATGGATGACCATCAGCAGGTTCATAAGCTGGATTGTTCAGCACGCGCTGCGCCAGTACGAGTCGAGGGATTACCTCGGTTTCGATCACCCGCTTCAAGGGAAAGGCACGATCCCGGATAGGGGTGCGCAATTCCGATTCAGCGGGCCCTTCCCTGGGTTCGGGGTCTGAGTCTGCCATGTCCGAACGGGAATATAGCGTGAAACCGCGATCGGCTTCCACATATTCCGCTTGGTCCTGTCGTTCGTCATTTCTGCTCGACTTCATGGTGAACCCCTTTGAGCGGGAAGCTTCGCCCTGAGAGAGACTTACTGTCAATCAAAAAATACGTCAATCTTCCTTGACACGTGCCTCGCAAGCCCGCTAGCGTTCCGAATGTAGAAGATTGGGGAGGGGTCCGAATGACCCTATGCGTCGCGCAAATCCAAGGAAAACTGGCCGAAACGCGCCAGATCAGGGCTTTGGCCTGCGCCACCCCAATTCGGGCTGCCCGACTCGCGTTCATTCCTGGAGGTGTCAAGCCATGCTGACAGCAGACCGCTTTACCGGTATTTTCAAGGCCCTGGACGCCAGTCCTTGGAACGCCGCCACAGGCCGCGCCAGCAAGCGGCACGCCGGCGTGAAGCGGGGGGCGGCGATGCCCCTCTACACCCCGGATGAGCGTCGGCGGCGGGATTCAACCCCCTGGACCATGGTGCAGGGCATCCTGGCCCCAGTCCAATTCTTGGTCTTTCTGGTAAGCCTGGGCCTGGTGCTGAACTATCTGGCGACCGGAGAGGGTTACGCAGCCGCAACAGCTTCGATCATCGCCAAAACCGCCATCCTCTATCTGATCATGGTGACGGGCTGCATCTGGGAAAAAGTGGTGTTTGACCGCTGGCTGTTTGCGCCGGCCTTCTTCTGGGAAGATGTTTTCAGCATGTTGGTGCTGGCGCTGCACACTGCCTATCTGGTCGTGCTGCTGCTTGGCATTGGTGATGGCCGCGGACAAATGATGCTGGCGCTGGCTGCTTATGCTGCCTATGTCGTCAATGCGGCTCAATTCGTTCTGAAGCTGCGCGCCGCGCGGCGTGCGGAAACAAGCTGGCGCGGCGGCGACGCAGGCCAAATGACATGAGCCTTGCCGGTGCATCTTCGGAGCCCCAAGGCATTGCGGCTGAGACCGCCGGCTGCGCCGATACGCCCATTCTGCGTGAACGCGGTCAGCGCGAGGTTTTCTGTGGCCTGACCGGCATTATCTGGCTGCATCGCAAGATTCAGGATGCGTTTTTCCTGGTGGTTGGCAGCCGCACCTGCGCGCATCTGCTGCAATCCGCCGCCGGCGTCATGATTTTCGCCGAGCCCCGATTCGCGACCGCCATCATTGAAGAACGTGATCTCGCTGGGCTGGCGGACGCGAATGAAGAATTGGACCGCGTGGTAACGCGCTTAATCCAGCGCCGGCCTGATATCCGCATGCTGTTCCTGGTGGGGTCCTGCCCATCGGAAGTGATCAAGCTTGATCTTTCGCGCGCCGCGCAACGTCTTTCTGAGCGTCTCTTACCAAGTGTGCGCGTGTTGAGTTATTCCGGCAGCGGCATTGAAACCACCTTCACCGAAGGTGAGGATGCCTGCCTTGCCGCCTTGGTGCCAGAAATGCCGACCGAACCTGGCACGGCGCGTTCCCTGCTGGTGGTGGGCGCGCTGGCGGAAGTGGTGGAAGACCAATTCATTCGCCTTTTCGCAGCACTTGGCGTGGGGCCGGTGCGCTTCCTGCCATCGCGCCGCGCATCTGAATTGCCGGCGGTTGGCGAAGGCACGCGTTTTCTGCTCGCGCAACCTTTCCTGGCCGGTACCGCGCGCGCTTTGGAAGCGCGTGGCGCACGGCATATCCCGGCAGCCTTTCCCTTGGGCGAGGAAGGCACAACCGCCTGGCTGCGTGCCGCGGCCGAGGTTTGGGGCGTGAGTGAAGAACGCTTTGCGCAAGCCACCGCACCGGGTCGCGAACGCGCTCGTGCCGCGCTGGCCAATCATCGCAAGACGCTTGATGGCAAGAGCATTTTCTTCTTCCCCGATTCGCAACTTGAAGTGCCTTTGGCGCGCTTCCTTTCGCGCGAATTGGGCATGCAGCCGATTGAAATCGGCACGCCATATCTGCATCGCCAACATCTGGCGCATGAATTGGCGCTGCTGCCCGCAGCGGCAAAGTTGGTGGAAGGCCAGCATGTGGATCGGCAATTAGACCGTTGCCGCGAAGCGCGGCCCGATATGACTGTGTGCGGTCTTGGCTTGGCCAATCCTTTGGAGGCTGAGGGCCTCACCACAAAATGGTCCATTGAACTCGTTTTCTCACCCATTCAGGGATACGACCAAGCGGGTGATCTTGCAGGACTTTTTGCGCGGCCTTTGGTCCGGCGCGAAAAGCTGATGGTGTAGCCATGCAGCTTGCCGTCTGGACCTATGAAGGGCCGCCGCATGTGGGGGCGATGCGCATCGCAACGGCGATGCAGGGCGTGCATTACGTACTGCACGCACCGCAGGGCGATACCTATGCGGATTTGCTTTTCACCATGATCGAAAGACGGGAAAAGCGCCCGCCCGTGACATGGACAACTTTCCAGGCGCGCGACTTGGGCGGCGATACCGCCGAGCTTTTCATGGAAGCGGCGCGCGATGCCTATGCCCGCTTCCAACCGGAAGCCATGCTAGTCGGCGCTTCCTGCACGGCAGAGCTGATTCAGGATGATCCGGGTGGATTGGCGAAGACGCTCGGCCTGCCGGTGCCCGTGGTGCCGCTGGAATTGCCTGCCTATCAGCGCAAGGAAAATTGGGGCGCAGCGGAGACCTTCTATCGCCTGGTGCGCGCCTTCGCTGGGCCGGCGCAAACCCGCACGCAGCGTGATCCGGCGCGCGCGCCGCGCTGCAATATCCTGGGCCCAACCGCCCTTGGCTTTCGGCATCGCGATGATGTGGCCGAAATTACCAAGCTGCTCAGCAGCATGGGTATTGAGGTGGTGGTGACCGCGCCCATGGGTGCCACGCCCACGGACCTCACGAAGTTGCGGGACGCAGATTTCAATGTCGTGCTTTACCCTGAAATCGCGCAGGTCACGGCAGGCTTTCTGCAACGCCATCTGGGCCAGCCCTTCACGCGCACCGTGCCGATTGGCGTTGGTGCGACACGGGATTTCATGAATGAGGTGGCAGAGCTTGCGGGCCTGCCAGCGCCTTCGACCGGTGGTGGCGGAGCGCTTCGCCTGCCTTGGTATGCGCGTTCGGTCGATTCGAATTACCTGACTGGCAAGCGCGTTTTTATCTTTGGCGATGCCACCCACGCCATCGCTGCTGCGCGCATCGCTCATGAAGAACTGGGCTTCGCTGTGGTGGGTCTTGGTACGTATAGCCGCGAATTCGGTCGCGAAATTCGCGCTGCCGCTGAAAAATATGGCATTGAGGCGCTGATTTCAGACGATTACCTGGAAGTCGAAGAAAGCATCGCCGCGCTGCAGCCCGAATTGGTGCTTGGCACACAGATGGAACGCCATATTGCCAAGAAGCTTGGCGTTCCCTGCGCCGTGATTTCTGCGCCGGTGCATGTGCAGGATTTCCCCGCGCGCTATGCGCCGCAAATGGGTTTTGAAGGTGCCAATGTCATCTTCGATACCTGGGTGCATCCGCTGATGATGGGGCTGGAAGAACATCTGCTCGGCATGTTCCGCGAGGATTTCGAATTCCGCGATGGCGTGGCGCCGTCCCATCTGGGTCACGCCCCGCTGCCGGAGGCGCCCGCCGCACCCATTATCGCAGGCCCGGCAAGCTGGGCGCATGATGCTGAGGCGGAATTGCGCAAGATTCCCTTTTTCGTGCGTGGCAAGGCGCGCCGGAACACCGAACGCTTCGCCGAAGAACGCGGCATAGCCGTGATCACCATTGAGACGATTTACGATGCCAAAGCCCATTTCTCGCGCTGAGGCATCAACACCACGGGTCGTCATTGTGACGATGGATGAGGAAATGCTCGACCGTATGGCGCATTTAGACAGAACGGCCGTAGCGAAAAACGCCAATCGCCTGATCCAGGCGCAGGGGCGCCGTTGCGGGAGCCAGAGCACGGATGCGCTGCGTCGCGCCGGTGATGAGCTTGAAGATCGTATCGAATTTATCAGTGAAGGAGCCGCGGCATGACCGTGTTGATGAGAGAGCCGCCCCGCCTGACTGGACGCCCACGCCAAGGTGATGGCGATGGCAGCGTACAGGTTCATATGGATGATGCGGTGTCGGGCACAACGGCCAAGGTATTCGCCGTTTATGGCAAGGGCGGCATTGGGAAAAGCACGACATCTTCGAACCTTTCTGTTGCATTCTCCAAGATCGGTAAGAAAGTTCTACAGATCGGCTGCGATCCCAAGCATGACAGCACCTTCACCCTGACCAAGCGCTTGATCCCAACCGTAATTGACGTGCTGGAATCGGTACAATTTCACGCTGAAGAATTGCGCGCCGAAGATTTCGTCTTTGAAGGCTATAATGGCGTGATGTGCGTCGAAGCTGGCGGTCCGCCGGCCGGTACGGGATGCGGCGGCTATGTGGTTGGCCAAACGGTGAAGCTGCTCAAGGAACATCATCTGCTGGATGACACGGATGTCGTGATTTTCGACGTTCTGGGCGATGTGGTTTGCGGTGGCTTCGCCGCGCCCTTGCTGCATGCGGAACGCGGCCTGGTTGTGGCGGCGAATGATTTCGACAGCATTTTCGCAATGAACCGGATCGTCGCCGCCATCAAGGCCAAGTCAAAGAATTACCCGGTGCGGCTTGGCGGCGTTATCTGCAATCGCAGCGCAGGGACGGACCAGATTGATCGTTTCAATGCGGCAAGCGGCATGAAGACCTTGGCGCATTTCCCTGACCTGGATGTCATTCGTCGCTCTCGCCTGAAAAAGGCGACGCTGTTTGAAATGGAAGGCTCGCCTGAGCTTGAGGCTGTGCAGGCCGAATATATCCGCCTGGCTGAATCACTCTGGGCCGGATCAGAAGGGCTTGAGGCTGCGCCGCTCAAGGATCGCGAAATCTTCGATCTGCTGGGATTTGATTGATGCAAGCCGCCACCCACCAAAGCCACCGCAGCCGGATCGGAAGCTTTTTCGATCGTAGCGATGCGGATGCTTGGGTGCGTCTCACTTCCGATGCGCTGGAGTTGTTCCGGAAATGAGCGAGGTGAATGACCGTTTGGCGCGACTTTGGACAGGGATCAGCCTGAATGTGCTGCCCTTTGCCGAGTCCACCAGCGGTCCCCTGCCCATCAAAAGGCTGTTGCGCCTCTCACTATTCCAGATTTCCTGCGGTATGACCGCGGTGCTGATGGTTGGCACACTCAACCGCGTCATGATTGTTGAAATGGGTGTGGCGGCAAGCCTGGTTGCCATCATGGTCGCGCTGCCGCTGCTTTTCGCGCCTCTGCGTGCCCTGATTGGGTTTCGTTCGGACTCGCATTGCTCTGTGCTCGGCTGGCGCCGCGTGCCCTATTTGTGGCTCGGCAGCATTATCCAGTTTGGTGGGCTGGCGATGATGCCCTTCGCCCTGATCATCTTGTCCGGCGATACCTGGGCGCCGCCCTGGGTGGCACAGATTGCTGCCGCAATGGCCTTCCTGATGGTGGGTGTGGGTATGCACACCGTTCAGACGGTGGGCCTGGCTTTGGCGACTGATATTGTGCCGCGCGACGCGCAACCAAACGTTGTTACGATGCTCTCGCTCATGCAATTGATCGGCATGGTGATTTCAGCGATCGCTTTTGGAGCATTCCTTGCTGATTTCTCGCAGATTAAACTGATCCAGCTTGTGCAAGGCATGGCAGCCGCAACGCTGGTGATCAATTTGGTCGCCGCCTGGAAGCAGGAACCGCGTCGGCCTGACCTCACGATGGGCCGTGCCAAAGGTGATCCAGGTTTTCGTGAAAGTTTAGGGCTTTTGCGCAAGTCAGGCCCATGGGATCGCCGCTTGCTTGCTGCCGCGCTTGGTACAGCGGCTTTTGGCATGCAGGATGTGCTGCTGGAACCTTATGGTGGGCAAATTCTTTCGCTTAGCGTTGGTGCGACCACCGCCTTGACGGCACTTTTCGCGAGTGGCGCGGTTCTGGGCTTCCTGCGCGCGGCACCTTTGCTTAGCCGAGGGATGCATGCGCAACGTGTTGCCAGTGCCGGGGCGATGGTGGGCATTTCCGGTTTCGTGCTGGTGATTTTCGCGGCGCCGCTCGATTCAACCATTGTCTTCGCGGCTGGAACCGCAGCGGTCGGTTTTGGTGCGGGGCTTTTTGCACATGCCACATTGACTGGCTGCATGCAGGCGGCGCCTGAAGGGCAGATTGGCCTGACGCTTGGCGTCTGGGGTGCTGTGACCGCGACAGCAGGCGGCGCTGCCGTCGCCCTTGGTGGTGTGATCCGTGATGTTGTTTCTTCACTCGCTACAGCGGGCATACTTGGTGCGGGTTTGGACGCCCCAAGCACCGGGTATGTTTTCGTGTATCTCGTCGAAATTCTGCTGCTGTTTATGATGCTTGCCGTTGTCGGCCCCCTTCTTCGGGCGAACGATAATACTTCTTCCAGACCTCAACACGATGCAGGCCGGCCGGTCCTGGCCGGGCTGCAAAACCAACATGGAGCATTGCCATGACAACACCTGCGACGCCGGTCTTTTTGGATTTGGCAGCCGTAAGCCTCTATATCTTCTTCGCCTTCTTCGCTGGGCTGATCTACTATTTAACCCGCGAAAACAAACGCGAAGGCTATCCGCTGGTTGCCGAATTGCCGGATCGTCCGGGTTTCGCCACGATGCACGGCTTCCCTGAAACGCCTGCCCCGAAAGTATTCCGTCTGCATTATCCCGAAGGTGCGACGGTTGTGCAGGGTGTTCGTCCGGAACGTGACGTTGATGCGCAGCTTTCGCCGGATTATCCTTATCCGGGCACGGCTTTCGTGCCGACTGGTGACGCCATGCAAGATGGCGTTGGGCCGGCTTCCTACGCTGATCGCGCGGATACGCCGGATCTGGCTTTTGATGACAATAAGCCAAAAATCGTGCCGCTTCGTGCCGCGCCAGGCTGGCACATTGCCCATGAGGATCCGGACCCGCGCGGGAAATCGGTGATTACCTTGGATGGCGTTATAGCCGGAACGGTTGTTGACCTTTGGGTTGATCGTTCTGAATACATCCTGCGCTATGTGGAAACTGAGGTTCCTGGCGGGCGGCGCGTTCTAGTCCCGATTTTCCTATGCACATTCACTGATGAGGGCACAGCGCGTGTGATTTCTGTCACGGCGGCACAATTCGCCGCGGCGCCGGGCATTGCGCGTCCTGAACAGATCACCCTGCTCGAAGAAGATCGCATTTCGGGTTATTTCGGTGGCGGTCATTTCTACGCCACGCCTGAGCGTAGCGAGTCCTGCCTGTGAGCAAGCCAGTCCGCCCCCGCCTGACCGAACATGGCTTGGAGCCAGTGCGCGGTCTTCCGGAAGCGCTGCCTCCCGGAGAGGTGTTGCTTTGGCAAGGGGCGCCAACATGGGCGGAGGTCGCCCAGCGTGTGTTTCTTGTGCGCTGGGTCGTTGGCTATTTCTTGATGTTGGCGCTCTGGGAAATACTCAGTGCCGCCATGCAGGGGGGGGAATTGGTTGCGGCATTTGGCGCTGCGGCTGTAATTCTCCTTGGCGGTGGGGTCGCGATTGGCATACTTGCCTTGCTTGCCAAAATTGTAGCACGCAGTAGTGTTTATTCCATCACCTCGCGGCGCTTGGTGCTGCGCGTTGGTGTCGCCTTGCCGATTACGATCAATATCCCCTTTGTCGCTATCGCGGGGGCATATTTGCGCAATCGCAAGGATAGCAGTGGCGATATAGTGCTGGAACTGCTCCCGTCACATCGCATTTCCTGGATTGCTCTGTGGCCGCATTGCAGTGGCTGGAGCCTTGGTCGGCCAAAGCCCATGCTGCGCGGTGTGGCGAATGCGGCGGAAGTGGCTCAGATACTGGGTAATGCGGTGGCTGCCACTTCGGGGGCAGGTATCAGCCGCAGCGTATCAGGACCAGAAGCCGCGATGCCTAATGGCGCGACGGCGATGGCGTAAGGGGACGGAAATGGCATCCAAGGCAATAGCGCCGCGCGCTGACTACCTGGGCTATGGCCTTGGGGCGATTATGGCCTTTGTTCTTGCGTTTGTCGTGCTCAGCGCTGGCGAAAAGAATCAGGACCGCCGTCCCGTAAATGAGGCAACCTTCGCGCGCAGTGTTCTATTTAGCGATCGGCTTGATGGCGGTATTTCCATCCGTGATGCCTCGACCGGCCAAATGATTGGCGAAATCTCGCCCGGTGAGGGCGGCTTTGTGCGCGGTGCCCTGCGCGGCTTTGCGCGCGAAAGAAGACTAGAAAATCCTGGCATGGAAAGCGCTTTTCGGTTGGCTGCTGTGCCGGGTGGAGCTATCATTCTGGAAGACCCGGTAAGCGGGCGCTGGACGGATCTGCGGGCTTTTGGCGCGACAAACGTGCAAAGCTTTGCCGATATTCTTTTTAAAAAAAATGAGGAAGGCAAATGAACGAAAGAAATGAAAGGCGGAGGGGAAGACGCTTCGACGTACCCTGTACCGTTGAAATCGAACGCAGCTTTGACAGTTTTCACGCCTATGCGGTGCCTGAAGACGTTATGCTGCGTCCTGGTGATCAGGTGATCGTGCATGGCGCGCCTGCCCAGGTGGCATTCGGTGAAAAATACAGCTTCGAAACCTCGGCGACCGTCATTCGGGCAGGTTTCTTTCGCCGGCATTGGACGCAGTTTTGTTCGATCCTGGAGCTTTCCGAACTCTATCACGTGGGCTTTGAGCCGAAGGAGGCCACATGAACGCGGTGAGCCATCCGATGCGGGAAAACCTCTCGCGTGAAACAACAGAATTGGCGCTGACCGAAACCCCCCTTTCGCCGCGCTTCTACACCACTGATTTTGCAGCGATGGACGCCATCAATGTGGAGCCCGTTCGTGCCGAGTGGGATCGCTTGATGGAGGAATTCCATCGCGACCCCAATAAGGGCCACTTTGTCCGCGATGAGCGTTTTGACGCTTTTCGGCTGGATGCGTTGCCAGAGGGCTTGCAGAAGGAATTGGTTGATTTTCTCGTGAGTAGTGTGACAGCGGAATTTTCCGGCTGCGTACTCTACGCGGAAATCAAGAAGCGCGTGAAAAACCCCGACATACGCGAGCTTTTTTCAGTCATGGCGCGCGATGAAAGCCGCCATGCCGGCTTCATCAATGATGCGTTGAAGGATCTTGGCATTGGGGTTGATCTTGGCTTTCTGACGCGCGCCAAGAAGTACCACTACTTCCAGCCGAAATTCATCTTCTACGCTACCTATCTAAGCGAGAAGATCGGCTACGCGCGCTACATCACGATCTTCCGTCAATTCGAACGTCACCCGGAACTTCGGTTCCATCCAATTTTCCAGTGGTTCGAGAATTGGTGCAATGACGAATTCCGCCATGGGGAAGCCTTTGCGCTGCTGATGCGCGCCAATCCGAAGCTTCTGACTGGTGTCAACGCTTGGTGGTGCCGTTTCTTCCAGCT
>Ga0315899_10009643_pt1 | contig 10362 bp, 10 predicted proteins | sample LakEriMetagenome_2_FD_203518 | JGI IMG/M metagenome (GOLD analysis project Ga0315899, IMG submission 203518) | Freshwater fungal communities from buoy surface, Lake Erie, Ohio, United States - Buoy 4 MA112 | ecosystem: Environmental > Aquatic > Freshwater > Lake | place: USA: Lake Erie, Ohio...
TGTTTCTAGTGTGTGTGTGTGTGTGTGTGTGTGTGTGTGTGTGTGTGTGTGTGTGTGTGTGTGTGTGTGTGTGTGTGTGTGTGTGTGTGTTTGTTTGTGTGTGTGTGTAGGTGTGCGGAATTCGCCTGCAGATATTGTTTCCCTGCTTGTTCTGTATGTGTGTGCGTTTACGTGCCCCTCTTGCACACACACACACACACACACACACACACACACACACAAACTCGCGGGAGTTACCTCAGGGCCTTGATCCTGTACCATGTGGTCAGGGTACGACAAGGCTGACTCCGATGATGTTTTTCTCTTCACCGTCACACCTACAACATAATTGTATTGAACATAAAACAGTGTTAAAAATACAATACGAAGACATACAACAACGTAATCTTATTTTTCATTTAAAATCAATACCTTCTCCTCACCCCGGGCACGAGAGAGAGAGGGAGAGAGAGAGAGGAGAGAGAGAGAGAGGAGCCTCCTCTCTCTCTCTGAGAGAGAGAGAGAGAGAGGAGGGAGAGAGCGGACAAACAAATGCATGCACGGATGGTTGAAGTTGTCGGAAAGCGGATTTATGCCGCGCTCAGGCTGCATGAAAAAACCTGGCAAAGATTGACCATGACCATTTCTTTGCTCCGACTGGTCATGGAGCCCGTTACGACCATCGTGACGGGCTCTTTGTGCTGCTCTTATGGCACCGCCCACCCCCACCATGTCCCCCAGTGTGCTGTTCAGAACTTTGAGTTTGAGTAGGGGGTGGGAGGTGGGGAAGGGAAGAGCGAAAGCACAGAGAAGTTGTACGAAGTCAGCATGGAATTGTGCCCGGCTTCTTTCACTGTTTTACCTTGACATCCTCCTCCTGTCTGATGTTCAGGTGGATGATGGAACGCAAATTTGACACTGAGGACGGCAACCTGAACAATGACTGTGTGCGTGACAAGCACCAGTATGACGATGGTGCTTCAGCCACTTACGTCGGGCGACGCTAGCGTCGTTTGACAGATGGCCTTTCAAAAACGAGTTTGATCAGCAAATTTTTGAATGTGATGAAAAAAAAAATGTACATTACGATTTAATAAAATCAAGGGACGTGACCAAAAAAAAATTGCACGGCTCGTGGACAAACCCGACGATAAACACACAAACATTTTCAAGTTTCTCGGAATGCACGGCGTCCTCCGCTGGCATGATCGAACGAAAGCCTGAGATGTCTCTGTGCGAGACCCACCGCCGGGCACAGTAATGCAGTGGCCCAATTTTCGCTAAAAAGCCGCTTCATGACAAAGGTTTCCGCTACCGCATCTGCGATTGTGCTTGTGTTGGTTTGCTGCGCAAACCTTGCGCCGTTGTGAGCTCCTCGGTGGCGAGCGTAGAGCGCTCGTGTGTTCAATAAGGTATTTGTTTGGCCAGGCTGTGTGCATCTTGCTGTACGCTTCCCTTAGAGATCATCGTGATTTGTGCGCACAGCACATTCTAGGGTTGGCACAAGGCATACCTCGACGGAAAATGGGGGATAGTAACAGGCAAGCATCTTGGAGACCAGATTGCTTGCACTTCTGCCCCAGCGACCGAGCTGTCTGACCGGCTTGCCAGATTGCCAATTGGGTGATATGCGCTCCGCCCAAGCCCAGCGCAGAGGCCACCCAGAGGCGCCGGCGGCGGAGGATCCCGCCGCTCGCACGCGGTGGATGAAGGCGGGCACCACCATCAAATTCATGAGGTCGCTGTTGCCGGACACGCTGGGCCGCTCGGGCAAACCCGGGCGGCAGACTTCGGTTACGGGCGAACCCGAGAGGAAATCTTCGCGGGGAAGATTGGGGATGCAGTGGGAGCTGATAGGATCCACCAGACCAGAGAACGGAAAGGAAATTTTCAATCCGAAGCTTGCCGAGGCCCTGTTACAGCAAACCGAATTCACTCCCGACGAGTTCGACGCATTCAAAGTGCATGACCTTTGTACAGAAAGCTTCATCGAGACCGGGAAGCCTGGCAGCAGAATTAAGGCGGGCCAGTTCTACGGACCACTACCGCCCCCTGTCTTCCTAAAGGGGTATGTCAGTCGGTCTGCTGCCTTTGTCTGTGTGTTCTGGTTCGCTTTCCCGATGATTCGATGAATTTTCTGCGCGCGCATCCGCACGTTTTCTACAGTATGAAGTACATGGCAGAATTGAACGGCAAGGAGGTGAGGGTGCTCGAGCAGTTTGGGGGAAAGGCGCAAGTGCGCCTCTTGGAAAGCTCTCAGACATTGATGGTGGATACCAATCATTTGTGGTTGGCAGGTGCATATGTGTGATACACATGCGGGTGCGTGACAGTAAGGAGTAAATTTGTGTCCTGTAACTTGCACTCTGGGTTTGCGCCTGGATGTGGTACCTGGTTGTGCGAGAGCAGCCTTCATCTGTTGACACACGCTTGTACACACGCACACAAACACTCTCACACATTGACCTGATTCCCCGCAGACAACACGCGATGGGATTCAAAGAATGAGGATCCGGAAATCGAGCATCTGGAGGAACACATTATAAAACAGATGATGCAAGCACGTGCCAGAGAAGGGGTAAGCTTGAAAGACAAGATGTGCACGCAAGTGAGAGGAAAAGAAAGGTCTCGGCAATTGATAGTACACACGCAGAAAAGTGGGGAAGTGTTCCGACGTGCGTGGTTTTACGTTGTAGGCCTACAACGTAAATGATTTCGATGACTGAGTGCAGAGGGACAGCGCGCGTGTATGCATTGGTGTTGGCGATGATTAGTGTGTATGTGTGCAAATGTTTGCGTGTGAAGGCAGCGACACTGGAAATTGATTCGTCGTTTGAAGGAAGCGATCACTCAGATTCTGAATACGAAGCTGATCCTCCAAGGTCTTTGTGTAGAGTGGAGACTGGTAAAGACATCGGGCTGATAAAAGGCGACATTGACATTGAGCTCAAGTTCCAAAAGACAATGTCTGATATTTCCGATCTCAAGAGATTCAAGCGAAATGTACTGAAGGACATACTCACTGCCGTTCAGTACAAAAGGACAGAGTTTGTCTTCGTATACACGTTGTGGGACCTTCTCCCTGTAGAAGACGACGATCAGACATCGCTCGAGAATAATGTGGTCGCGCGTGTGCGCATTCTTGAAAATTCTTTACTGCTTGATTCCTTTCCCGAGGGCCAACGGAAATGGATCCGCTCTGCCCCGGGTACTGCTACACTAGTATGACTGACAATCCATCCAACTCTCCCTCTCCCCCAGTGGCTCTCTTTCCACCTGTTTACGCATCTACATGTGCATGTGCACTTTCTCCGTCTCGCTCATTCATGAGAACAACCTTTACTTGACTCTTTCCTTGTCTCCGGTCCCTACGCGAGTATTTCACGCTGTGAAAGTTGATGTACGTGGGCGTGCGCACCCGTCCGCGCGTGCCTTTGTGTGTCTGTCTGTGTGCTCGCATGTGTGTATGTCAGATGTTTTTAGAGCACTGTGGCATCAATTTCAAGACGAGGAATCGTTACTACTAAGGTCATTAACCCCTTCTGTAAATTTTATCCTCGCTGGCCATCCAACTTACATTCGCTTATTTGATCACGCTCGGATTGTCTGTGTTTGCACTCATGGTCAATCTTGGTGACATATCTGATTATCATCAGTGGGTCGGAATGCAACGGCCTATTATCGATTCGATTACTCATTGATCCACACACTGCTGAGGGCAAGGAGGAACTTGAGTGCGCAGGTACACAAATGTACGGCGTGTTTGCCTTTTTGGGACCTGTGGACATGCACAAGTTTGTGAAGCTCTTTCCTCCCCCCCCTCATTTTTCCCCCTTATGATGACGGAATTGACGGAACGTGCGATTCTGTCAATTAATCTTGTGAGCCCAGGACTCACCAGAGAACATTGCGAGGGTCGTCATCGCATTACCGGAAAATCTGGCGCGGCAAAGTGGGTAGAAGCCCACAAGCAATTAGAGCTTTCGCTTGCTGCTGCTGCTGCCACTGCAAAGGATCAACTTCAGCGTTCTCAGGTTGGGCTGGAAGAAGATGTGCGAGCAGCTCTCAAGGATGGGATCATTTCTGAAGAAGAACAAGAAGTCCTAGAACAGAAGAAAGACATGCTCAAGGCAGCAAAACAAATATACGCCATGCTCAAGAGCGCGAAAGAGTTGAACTCTGCTGCTTGGCTTGACGCAAAAAAAGCGACTGTAATGAGAAAGCAGGTAGATGAGAAGCAACGTCAGCAAGTATCAAGTTTTAACAATGTTGTTTCAGAGTTCGAGCACGAGCTGTCTCAGGAAGAGCAGAATCAAGACAAGGTAATGCTCCGTTCTTGCAAATTTAAAACAGCAAGCGCATGTTTACTAGAGCGAATTTCCTCAAAATTCTTCTCCTTATCGACATTTGATGATATTGCCCTCCCTGCTGCTAATCTGGACAATCTCTGCTCATATCTAACAACCCCCGAATGTTCATACAGGCGCAGTCGACGCTGGATGAAGTTATCACTGACGTGGAGCAGCATAAGCAAAAGCAGGTCATGATTGACAGATTATCTCCCTCCTCCGTTGCTGTATTCACTACTTATACTGACAATCCCCTGCTAAAATAGGAATATGAGTCGTTCGATAAAGTTTTAGCTGAGATTCTGGACATGAATCTCGGCAAAGGGAGGAATGAACAAGATTTCAACCTCAACGAAAGGGACTCTGTGCACGTGGATCGGGAAAGACGAAATCAGGTCATCTTCACACCAGTATTATCTATCAAACATGCGACCTTTCAAAATGCTAGTTGCTTCACATGCTCGTAGATCAGGGAATCGCTGCCACTTGTGTCAGAATCTGAAAATTGTCTTGATGCTGATTTGTTGTTGATACATAGAAACTCTACGAAATCGAACAGGCGGAAGAATCTGTGTTGGACAGATTGATCGTCGAAGTGGAGCAGGAACAACAAGCTTTCCAACCGGAGAATGGTTCAGATGCGCCTTCGGTTTCTTTTGACGAAAGGATGTTGCAGTTTTTGACACAAAATCGCAATGGATGCAGCGCTGTTGGACACCAAATCGCAATTGAGCAGATGGAATCCGTGTTCGACAGATTGATCGCCGAAGTGGAGCAGAAACAACAAGCTTTCCAGAAGGAGACAGAGACAGAGACAGAGACAGAGACTGGGACAGAGAAATCTCAGCCGGAAATGAGCTTGTCGAGAGCTTATTGCATTTTGGCGAAAAGGAAAAGTCGATTGATCGCCGAAGTGGAGCAGAAACAACAAGCTTTCCAGAAGGAGACAGAGACAGAGACGGAGACGGAGACTGGGACAGAGAAATCTCAGCCGGAAATGAGCTTGTCGGGAGCTTATTGCGTCAGGGCGGAAGAGAGGTGTCTCTTTCCCACAAATGTGACCCCTTCCCATTCAAAAGGAGCCTCGATCATTGCCCCCAACGCTCTGCCGGTCACCAGGCTTCGGGTCTCTGTGCACGTGGATCAGCAGAGACGCGATCAGGTGATCGGGAGGGATAAACGAGATCAGGTAACCTGGAGGGATAAACCAGATTCCAAACTCAGCGGTCCCAACCTGGGCAAAGAGAGGGATGAACGAGCTTCCGATCTTACTAGGCGACTCAAGCGAGGAATTTCAAAAACGGAGATCATTGACGAAGTTATCCCCGAGGTGGATTTTCACAGCGCTTTTCTACACAAAATCTCAATTCAGCAGGTGGAATCTGATTCGCCTTCTGCTTCTTTTGACGAACGTATCACCGAGATACAGCAGCAGACGCATCAAGAGTGTTCTCGAGATTCAGATTCAGACCCGGCTGTTCCTCCTCACAGGACTCATTGTGATCTCATCGTGCCTCCCCACCTGCGTTCGCGAGTAGGCATCGTAAACCCCACACACACCGAGGCTTCGCGGGCCATTCACATGCAGACAATGGCCACGCACATTGCTGTCCAGTCGCACAAGCCCAAGCATGCGCACAATCTCAAGATCAAGCGACTCTGGTTGATTTGATTTGACCCTAGCCTGTCAGATCGTCGACCCCTTGGGATCTAGCCACGATACAACAGAACGTTTGCGAGATTCTATTGGAACGCAAGCCTATTCTTTAACAAATTCACCTTGCTTTCCCTCAGCTGCCTCTTTTCCCCGAATATTCGTATGTCGGCCAACTGCGGGGACAACTGCAAGGACTCATCCGCGATAAGAATGGACCCTAGTGCCTTCAAAATAAACAACCGATATACAGCACTCCATGTCTGAAAAGAGCAGTGACTAGAGAGAGTGTGTGTTGTTTATTGGTACTGAATTTAGTATCCTCTACAACTCCGTGTATCCGCCAGCCGGGGCCGCGTGTCTGAAAAGAGCAGGGACTATTCAGATCCACTTCCTTCAGTGTTCTATTGTGGGTGCGGTCTAGCTACATCAGCCTGGCGCTCAGGCCTTCAGACGCATATATGGCGATTAGTGTGGATTAATCTAGCCTTGGACCTCTTGGAGAAGTTTGTCTAGTTCTTCCCCATGAAGCTTATCTTCCAAATACATCTTCAGACCTATGTGAGTATGGGAGAGGGGGGCAGGGCAATTGGAAGGAAAGGTGAGCGGAAGAAAGGGAGGTCAGAGACAGGGCGAGTGTTTGCCCCCCTGGAGCAGAAAAATCTCGAAAAATCTTAAAATCAAACCCCCTCACTTACATTATTATACAGCAACAAAACCGTACTTGCGTATTCATGCATCCTCTTGTTATAGAATAGCATGTGTGCATGGTTTGGTCTCACCTGTGCTTTAGTCTCATCCACATCTACTTGTGTGAACCAGAAGCATGTATTACATTTGTGTATACATGTGTTACGTTTGTGTATGCTACGCGAGTGCTATTCGTTTAGTATACATGTAATCACGTGATCATGTGTTTGTGCATATATATGGGTGTGTCTGAATATATGCTGCGTGTGCGATAGGCTGAACCAGCTGATGAAGTGTGGCGGATGAATTTGGGGGCGATAGTGTCATCAATTGGCGTGTCTCGAGGGTCTAGTAGCTTGGCCTCCTGGGGGGGAAAAAAGCAGAGCTCAACAGAATTGTATTATAAGAAAATAGAAGAAAAAGATTGATTTCTGCAGCCTGCAACCTGGATAATGTGTCGGGCTGTCTCCACTCTGTCGTCCGCCCCGGCCTCTCCTGTGTGTGTGTAAGCGTGTGTGTTCTGTGTGTGTTGAAGGCAGACAGAGAGAGAGAGAGCGAGAGAGAGAGTATGTGTGTGTGCGCTGAACGAGCGAGCGAGATGTGCACATCTTTACATGCATACAAAAATCGGATGTACACGCGCACACACATGCGCGCACATACCTATCACAGAGGGGCTTCTGAGACCATTGCTGTTCCATACATGCATACCCACACCCTCCACAACCACCTACTCACCCACCCACCCATCAATCCACACACACACACACACAAACACACACACACACACACACACTCACAGAGAGAGAGAGAGAGAGAGCACGAACGCACACACGCAGAGAGACGCACGCACGCACGCACGCACGCACGCACGCACGCAGAGAGAGAGAGAGATAGAGAGAGAAAGAGAGACTCAATACCTCCGCCATGCACAGACGACATGTTCCCGTCCTTCTCCTCTTCATCCGTCACCTTGAGCGGTTGCATTGCAGGTGCATGTGCGTACGAGTGAGACAGATTGTGTGCGTGCATGAGGTGGGATCAAGCGAGAGTGTATTTGTACATCCATCCATGACAATCCATCAACGACCTATCAGCTCTATCGTCTCTTACCATCCCCATCAATCGTCACACGGACGTGGTATAGTAGAAGAATGTATGGGTGACACTATATCACTATACTCTCATACAATGTATGAGTCACACTATCTCATCAATATGCTACTGACACACCTCTTGGAGAAGCTCGTCTAATTGCCTTTGGATCTCTAGTTCCTCTTGGATAAGATCGACTAGTTGTTGGCGGCGGCGTTGATCTGTTAAGTATTTTTCCAGGCCCGCGTGTTCATATGACAATGTGTTGTGTGTATCTGTCACCAGTCACGAACTTCCTGCATATGCAAACGTACATGAACGCGTGACGCATGCTAAAAATACAGGTCATCAGAGTATGTGTGCGTGCGAGAGCGCTTGTGCGCAAATACGATCATAGCAAATCACTCATGTCCATGTCACGCACAATTCGAACCAGCGGGAGAGGTGCGACGGATGAATTCGGGACAGATGGCGTAATCAACTGGCGTGTCTGGTCGCTCCTGAAGTAGTATTCTTCGAGTTACTTGAAACTATATCCAAGAGGAAATGAGGTGTGTAGGAGGATGCACGAACAGGAGAGTGTGTCACAGGAGCACCGCGGGCTTCCAGCCACGATTAGCTGCTGTGGTGGACATGCGGCTGGCGACTTGGTGTTCAGACGTCGCTTGAGAGTTATCAATGCTTGCATCCCACGACTTTGAGACTGGAGGAGGGGGGTAGAGTCAAATGATAGTGCGGGCACACGTGAAGTATACGAGTTTCTCTGTATGCGAGTGTATGTCATGCATAATGTGATGTCGTGCGTATCAAATTTTCTCTCTTCCCGCTGACCGGCCTCTGACGAACGCGTGGAAGCTCCACAACCCATGAGGTTCGATTAGTGCTAGGTTTCAGAGAACAAACGCCACAAACCGTCTCGGTCACGGCCCACAAACCGTCTCGGTCACGGCCCTGAACGACTCATAAGATTTTGCAATACTGCCAACTCACACTGGCAACTTTGAAGCAACACCGTGTGTCTACCTGTGAGCCGTGAGTAGGAGTAGCACACTGTGAGCCGTGAGTAGCCAACTGGGGACGCAAAACCAAGTGCGTGTGCCGCACACGAAAGCCAGCGGCGCTCACGGCGGGACATGGCGCAAGCGCCCAGAATGTCGTCGACGACATTGTCGTCCAGAATGTCGTCGAAGCCAAAGAAAAATACACACTCTGCACTCGACGAGGCGCTGTTTCCTGAATTGCCGGCGAAGGATGATGTTGCGCGATCGGGGGATGTCGAAAAGTGCGTGCACAGCACGAATGTCGCGTGGATACGCCGGAGGCTGGTGCTGGGGCGCGAGGCGTTGCACCTGTCACGCCCTGGTACGAATATCGCGGCTGAAAGCATTCCCCTGGCCGAGATGGCGCACGTGCGAGTTTGGAGACAACAGGGACAGGCCTTGTGCGAGGTGCACGCCAATCACAGTGGCGAACGTGGTGCATGCCAACGACTGCCGCTGACCGACGACGAGCTTGGATCTGAAAGATTTGCTACGGTGTTCTCAATACAGACCAGGGAGTGGGGTCCCCTGGGCGGAAAAACTATTTACCTGCGTTGCAGCACTGAGCTCGAGTGCGATTCGTGGGTAAAGCAGCTTCGGAGTGAAGTCAAAAAAGCCTTGCGCCGCAGTGACAGTGAGGAGAACATGCAGAAATTGGCCAACGCCCGCCTTTCGCTCCAGAAGGCATATAATTCCACCGGCATGCAAGTAATCGCAGCGCTCGTAATGCTTGGCGGTTTCTCCACCCGCATTGCTGAGTCCGCAATACTGCCCAACGAGCCTGCGAACGGCCAACTTGAGCGCGCGTTTTGGATAATCGATCTCGTCTTTATTGCGCTCTACGGCGCGGATCTGCTGCTGAACTTTGCCGCGCATTGTTTCATTCCCTTTTTCCTTGATGGGTGGAATGTGTACGACTTGCTGGTGGTGTCGCTGTCCATTGCTTCGTTGTGTGTCGACGTGCTACCAGGTTTTTCAATCCTGAGGTGCCTCCGACTGCTGAAGATCGCAGGCATATATCAGACGGGCACCGCCACGCCTCGCTGCCTCGTCAACGCACTCACAATCTCCTTTCTCCCGATCTTGAGCACTTTTACCATGTTCCTGCTGATCTCGTGCATCTACGCCGTGTTCGCAGGTGGGTCCTGAGTTTGCCCTGGCTCGCTGTGCTTGCTTGTATTACCGGCTACGACTATAGTAGAAGAATTGCATTGTCACCTCATGTGCTCGATGCACAGAGAAGCGCATTTGTGTGTGAGAGTGCGAGTGTGCAGGTTTAAGTGCGTTGGTTCATTGTGCGTGTCCGTTGTTGGTGTATGTGCTTGCCATTGACGGGCATTTCAATACAAGTAAAGTGAATTTGCAAGTAGACTGCCGCTGACACGATCGAGGGGCAAAAAACAGTTGATCTTTTCCGTGAACACAGTCCAGAACTCTTTGGGGAATTCGGACCTGCGCTCTATTCCCTGGTTCGGGTGTACTTGGGATTCTCCTGGACCGATTCTGTGGTGACGAAAATGCTGAGCACAGATGCGCACCAGATCATAGTGGCCTC
>Ga0315899_10009645_pt1 | contig 10362 bp, 5 predicted proteins | sample LakEriMetagenome_2_FD_203518 | JGI IMG/M metagenome (GOLD analysis project Ga0315899, IMG submission 203518) | Freshwater fungal communities from buoy surface, Lake Erie, Ohio, United States - Buoy 4 MA112 | ecosystem: Environmental > Aquatic > Freshwater > Lake | place: USA: Lake Erie, Ohio...
CCGCATTGTGCGGTGGTGGCGGTCAGGGAGACGCAATCATCCTCCGCAGTCTCTGAGATATCTCGACGACGTCTGATGCCCACATCGACATCGTCATACATTCGCACTGCACTGCTCGCAGTTCTTGTCGGTGTGCTCGCGGGCCTGGCCTCAGCAGCGTTCATCGAAGCACTCGATTGGGCAACTAATACTCGCGAATCGAACACCACCTTTTTATGGTTCTTGCCCCTAGGTGGACTTCTCGTCGGCCTCGGTTATCACCATCTCGGTCCAGGACTTGAACGCGGAAGTGCTCTGGTAGTCGAGCAGCTACGTGTCACCTCGCGACCTGTTCCGTTTCGGTTGTCATGGTTGGTGTTCATCGGCAGCGTCATCACCCACATCGTCGGCGGATCAGCAGGTCGTGAGGGTGCTGCGGTGCAGATCTCAGCTGGAATCGCAGATCCCCTCGCTCGAAAATTCTCGCTGAATGATCGACGCCGCACTGAATTGTTGACAGCGGCCGTCGCAGGCGGCTTCGGGGCCGTGTTCGGTGTTCCATTTGCCGGAGTTCTCTTTGCCCTCGAGGTGCGGCGACCACATCGACCAACACTCTCGATGACCACTGTTGCGATCATCGCTAGCTTCGTCGGCCATTCAACGGTGCGTGCTGTTGGGGTTGAACATTCTGCATATCCACGACTCATCAATGTCGACTGGAGCTGGAGTCTCGCGCTGAAACTCGCGCTCATGGCCATTCTCTGTGGCATCGTCGCTCGCCTCTTCGTGTCAGCTACTCATGGTGTGCGCGCGGTGATGACGAAGGTCATCACGTGGCATCCACTTCGACCAGCACTTGGAGGTGTAATCGTCATGGTGCTTATCGGCATGTTCGCATGGCGTGATTACAGCGGCTTGTCGATACCGCTTGCAATCGATGCGATGAACGGTGACGAAGTGTCTTTCTGGTTGCCAAAGTTGTTGCTCACCGCCATCACCATCGGCTCTGGCATGGTCGGTGGCGAAGTCATTCCGCTCTTTGTCATCGGTTCGTTATTTGGTGGCGGTTTCGCAGGCGTGTTCAATGCAGATGTTGCCCTCATGTCATCGCTCGGAGCATCTGCGGTGTTGGGTGCTGCGGCAAACGTCCCCTTGGCATGCGCAGTCATGGGACTCGAGTTATTCGGCAACACAGAACCGATTGCGTTGCTTCTTGTGTGCGCCATCGCTGCGCTCGCAAGCGGGCGTGGCGGCATCTACGGCAAACGGCCTGAGTTCATCGACTGAGCAGGGCGAACCGACGCGTCAGACGTCAATGTCGCGACGACCATCGATGGCGCGGCCAAGCGTGACTTCATCGGCGTATTCGAGATCTCCGCCGACTGGTAGACCACTCGCGATACGCGTGACACGAATGCCAAGAGGCTTCAACAAGCGGCCGATATACATGGCAGTCACTTCACCCTCGGTGTTCGGATTCGTGCAAACGATGACTTCCTTCACCTCTTCAGCATCGAGTCGTGGGATGAGCTCACGAATCTTCAATTGGTCTGGACCGATGCCCTGCAACGGGTCGAGAGACCCAAGAAGAACGTGATACCGACCACGAAACTCGCCGGTTCGCTCGATTGCGACTATGTCTCGCGAATCCTCTACGACACAGATGATCGAGGAATCACGTCGTTCGTCGGCACAAATTCCGCACAATGTGCTTTCTGACAAGTTGAAGCACTTGTCGCAGTAGCGAACTTTGTCCTTTGCATCACTGATTGCACGCGCCAACCGTGATGCGTCATCTGTTGTCGATTTCACAATGTGCAGCGCCATTCGCTGCGCAGAGCGTGGGCCTACCCCCGGCAGTTTTCCTAGTTCGTCAATGAGAGTCTGGACTGGTGGTGTGTAAGGCGACGACACGTTGTTCAGTTCTTGTCGTTGGTCACCACGCGGGCACCAGGAAATGCGTCGCGCAAGCGCTCGATTGACGGATCGACACCTGCTGGTCCTTCTATGAGTTCTGCCGGATCGATTGGCTTGTGTGGATCTTCGGCGACTTCCTCGACAACCTTCTTCTTCTTTGGTCGATCAGTGGGTCGCTCAATACCTTTCGACGCCGTGGCATCGGCAGTGAGTTCCAATTGGTATGTGCGACCACACGCAGTCGCTAGAGCTTGCTGAAGTGCGGGAACGTGTTCGGAGCACCGCTTCATGTGTGACTCGTTTGGCAGGGTAAGCGTGATGACGTTGTCGCTCACCGAGGCGATGGATGCCGCATTGAACAACGCCTTTGCAAACGGCTTCAAACCGGCAACTACCTGTGGCCACACTTCAGCCGGGCTCTTTGCCGCTGTGGGCGAGCCAGCGGGCGTTGTCGGTGCAACTGTCTGTGTCGAATCATTCGATGTCGTTGGTGCACTTGACTCGTCAGCCGAAGCTGTTTGTGGCGCTGGACGCGGGGACGATGTTGTGGCGGATCCCGCCGCTACTCGGCCACCGACTTTTGCGCGACCAGTGTTCGGGTCTACTGGCGCCGGTGGAAGAGTGACCGTGGGTCGATTGCGAAGCTCACGCACCTCGGTTTCGAGCTGTTGAAGCCGCACGAGAATTGAATCATTCGAGTCGTCGAATGATGGCGACGAAAGACGAACAATCGACACTTCGAGTAATAGTCGTGCGTCGGGGGCATGTCGCATTTCGACCAACGTTTGACCAATGACTTCCATCGCGCGCACGACACGTGCAGCACCAAGGTTCTTGCCATGTTCGGCGATGATCTCGGCTCGCTGTTGCGGCAGTTGCACCAACTCGGGAGCCATGAGTGACAAGAAACAATCACGGAGTGTGCGCACGATGTCGTCGGCAAGTGTGCGCGGGTCACGTCCCTGCTGCACTGCATACGCGATGGCTGCGATACCACGTGCTTGGTCGCGTGCAATGAGCGCCTCGAGCACTTCATCAATTGACACTGGCTCATCGAGTGTGCCGCCTCCTGCGACCGCCAACTCGAGAGCAGACAACGTGTCGCGCGCACTACCGGCACCTTGGGTAAGTACACGTTCAATGACTTCGTCGGATACTTCAAGACCTGCATCACTGATGACCCAGCGCACGTACTCCTCAAGATCTGCAACTGACAACAAATGGAACTGCAGGTGCTGGACACGACTGCGAATGGTCTCGCTGACCTTCTGAGGATCAGTGGTTGCAAGAACGAAAACCACGTGCTCGGGTGGTTCTTCAAGTGTCTTCAGTAGGGCGGCTTCAGCGCCACGCGACAGCATGTGGACTTCGTCGAGGATAAAGACTCGATGCCGCCCTGGACTGGACAGCGCTGCCGACTCGATGACGTCGCGTATTTCTGCGACACCGTTGTTGCTCGCTGCGTCGAGCTCGAGGACGTCGTAGCTGGTGCCTGTGTCGACCGAGACACATGAATCGCACTCGCAGCATGGCTCGCCATCGACTGGCTTCTGGCAATTGAGCACTTTCGCGAGAATTCTGGCCGTCGATGTTTTGCCGGTTCCACGTGGACCTGAGAACAGATACGCCTGGCCCTCTCGCTGGTTGATGACCGCATTGCGCAATGCCTTGACGACGTGCTCTTGCCCCCGCAATTCGGAGAATCGCCGCGGTCGGTACCTGCGGTAGAGCGATTGCGTGGCCACGAAGTGACCATAGCAATAGGGTGCGCAGACGCGAGTGGACGCGCTGAGGTACTGCGGTTTGAGTACCGTTTGCAGAAGAAACATGCGCCGTCTGCCTGCACTCCTCTTTCTTCTGCTTCTTCCCGTCCTCGGATTCGGGTCGTTCGCACAAGCCGCTGGCGGCAACAACATCGTCCTGTCCACCAACCCGGCGGAAGGTGAGACGGTGTCGGTACCGCCGACCCAGATCCAGATGGTTTTCCAGAACGCACTCGGCGGACAAGAAAACGTCGACAGGATGGGTCTATCCCTTGCATGCGACGGCAAACTCACCGGACTTGGCAAACCCACACTCTCTGCAGACGGCGTGTCGGTATCGGTACCACTCACTCAAATTCCTTCAACCGGTCGATGCACGGTGAGTTGGTCACTGCCCGACGGCAGTACCGGCACATTCAGTTTTACGAATGCGACAGTCACCACCACCACGACTGCTGGTGGGACCCCAGGTACGACAGGCGCCGACGGCACGACCGCAACAACGGTGCCTGGCACCGACTCGGGTGAATCTGTCGTCCAACCAACACGGCTTGGAGGGCCAATCGGACTGCTCCGCACGCTTGCGTTCCTCTCACTCTCTGCACTCGTGGGTGGTCTCATCCTCATTGTTCTCGCCTGGCCAGAGGGCGTCGAGTACGCACTCACTGAGCGTTATTTCCGCATCATGGCAATCGCCAGCGTCGTCATCATGGTGTTGCTCGTGTCATTGTCAGCGGCTCAAGCCAACGAAGCGTCATTTGTGTCCGGCCTCAACCCTGCAGAGTGGTTTTCGATTGCCGACACCGCACGTGGGCGCGCGCTCCTCGTACGGCTCATCCTCACTTTCCTTGTCGCAGGTGTCGCTTGGCTACCAGCACGCGTGCTCGACCCAGCGACTCAGTTCCCATCGCTCGTCATCTTGTTCTTGATGGTTGCATCTTTCGGCTTCGACAGAACCGGCGGTCGCCTCGCTCTTATCGGCGCGATCGTCGGCATTGCACACATGCTTTTCGTGATGGTGTGGACTGGTGGCGCATTGCTCATCTCGCGAGTTGTCTTGAACGGGCCCGGCGAACGCGATCTACTTGATGCACTGCGCGCATGGGCTCGCATCGGCTCACCACTCATGGCCGGCATCATCGGTACTGGCCTCTTCCAAGTGTGGAGACTGGATGGCACGAGCATTTTCAACTCAAGCCATGGTCGTTTGGTAATCGTTAAGACACTCGTCGTAGTTCTGCTCGTCATGGTCGAATTCGCCGTGCGCCAATTCATCACCGCCAAACTGAGTCGTGCACGAGTTCTTCCTTCGCGCGCGGTTGCACGACTTCAGCGACCAGCTGCGGTTCAACTTGCATTGTCAGTCACCATTCTCGGAATGTCGTCATGGCTGCTCACCATGCGGCCGCCATACGTGCAACCGGACCAACGCACCGACCCGACTGAATACGCGGTTACACAACGACTTACTAGCGAAGGCGAGTTCGACGTCACGGTGTCGCTGAACCCTGGAACGATCGGACCACAAGAAGTGTTGGTCGAGCTGTTCAAGCCGGCACGCATTCAACAATTCCAAGTGCGTTTCATCCCTGCAGATCCGACCATCAACGGACTTGTCATCAACGTGCCACTACGACGGCCAGGGGCTGCGAAGGTCTCGATTGACTCAGGCTTTGGCATTCCGACGGCTGGTCAGTGGCGAGTCGAAGTGTCTGGAACGACGACGACCGGAGACTTGGAGACGTTGCGTGCGAACTTCCAGATAACCGACGGTTCTGCGGCACCCACGGCCAACATCGTGGCAGACACCACCACGACGGTGGCAAGCGATGGCTCGATAACGACAGTTGCCGACACAACCACCACCACCGCCGGCTAATCACCTTCTTTCGCACTCTCTGGTGCTCGTGCAGGTGGGCCGTTCAAGCCGCTTCGCACTAGCGTTTGCGACGTGACTGAATCAGCCGCCCCCTCCATGCAGGACAAGATCGCTGACCTGCGCGACCGCCAGCAACAGGCCTTCAACGCCGGAAGTGCCCGATCTGTCGAGCGCCAACATGAGAAGGGCAAGATGCTCGCGCGTGAGCGCATTGATTACCTCCTTGACCCGGGCTCATTCCACGAACTCGACATGCTTGCTCGCCACCGTGCGCACGCCGCAGGACTCGAAGAGCGCCCCTACACAGACGGTGTCATCACAGGTTGGGGAACTGTCGAGGGCCGCAAGGTATTTCTCTTCAGCCAAGATTTCACGGTGTTCGGTGGAGCACTCGGCGAGGTGTTCGCCGAGAAGATCCACAAACTGATGGACCTCGCGCTGAAGGTTGGTGCACCAGTAGTTGGCCTCAACGATGGTGCTGGTGCGCGCATTCAAGAAGGTGTCGTGTCGCTCGCTTCGTACGGCGGCATCTTCCACCGCAATGTGCAATCGTCCGGTGTCATTCCACAAATCTCAGTCATCCTCGGACCTTGCGCTGGCGGCGCGGTGTACTCACCGGCCATGACCGACTTCATCTTCATGGTGCGTGAGTCGAGCCACATGTTCATCACCGGTCCAGACGTCGTGAAGACAGTGACTGGAGAAGATGTCACACTTGAAGAATTGGGTGGCGCAATGAGCCACGCAGCAAAGAGTGGTGTCGCAACGTTTGTCTCCGACGATGAAAAGGCGTGCCTTGACGACGTGCGCTACTTGTTGTCGTTCCTTCCACAGAACAACCTGGAAGAGCCTCCTGCGTCACCTTCAAGCGACGACCCCGAGCGCTCTTGTGATGCGTTGCGAGACATTCTCCCGTCATCACCGAACCAGCCATACGACATGAAGAAAGTCATCCGCGAAGTCGTCGACGACGGTGACTTCTTCGAGTACTTCCCCCATTGGGCAAAGAGCATCGTCTGTGGTTATGCCCGCATCGACGGCATGCCAATCGGCGTGGTCGGCAACCAACCGATGGCGTTCGCGGGCGTCCTAGACATCGAAAGCAGTGAGAAGGCTGCGCGATTCGTACGCACCTGTGATGCGTTCAACATTCCATTGCTCACATTCGTCGACGTGCCCGGCTTTCTTCCCGGTGTCAATCAGGAACATGAAGGCATCATCCGCCACGGCGCAAAGTTGCTCTACGCGTTCTGTGAAGCGACTGTGCCGCGAATCCAAGTCATCACCCGAAAGGCTTACGGTGGCGCGTACGTGGTCATGAACTCGAAGTCCATCGGTGCTGACCTTGCATATGCATGGCCAACTGCCGAGCTTGCAGTCATGGGCCCGCAAGGTGCTGTGGAGATCGTCTATCGCCGTGAGTTGCAGCAGTCAGCAGACCCGGTCGCCCGTCGTGCTGAGTTGGTTGCGGAGTACACCGAAAAATACGCCAACCCTTATGCAGCTGCAGAGCGCGGATACATCGACGACGTCATTGACCCAGCCGACACACGACGCAAAGTCATCGCTGGTTTCCGCATGTTGCAAACCAAGCGCGAAGAACTTCCCCGCCGCAAACACGGCAACATGCCACTGTAAGGAACCAACGTGTCTGATTCATCGAATGAGTGGCCACCGCCCTCACCGCAGCCATCACAGCCATCGCAGCCATCTTCACAACCGAGCACAACGTATGCGAGTTTCGGTTGGCGCTTCATTGCTCACATCTTCGATGCGATCATGTTGTATGTGATTGAGGTTCCCTTCAGCATCGTGGCTGCAATTGTCGGCGGTGGGCTTGGTGATCTCATTAACGTCATCGGGCTCGCCATTGCGGTGTACATGTTCTGTCGTTGGACAGGCTCCCAAGGTGGAACACCACTTCGTCGCACAATCGGAGTTCTCATCATCGATGAAACTGATGGCACATACATTGGTACGCGCCGTGCATTCACCCGCTGGGTCGTCAGTATCATCTCGGGTCTTGCCCTTCTCATCGGCTACATCTCGATGCTGTGGAACCCACGCAAGCAGACATGGCATGACCGCGTGGCCAAAACCGTCGTGGTGAAAATGTGAAGATCGTCGTCGATTCCTCTGCGAGCGCCGAAGAGGCGGCGGCCATCGTGTCGGCCATTGAGCACCTCTGGCCGAAGCCAACTATTGCAACTGCCGTTCAGCGCAGCAACACGATGAACTGGCGCTTCAGCGGACGCTGGTGGGCAACCTCGCACGTCGTGCGTCGCGGTCGCCCGAACCGCTGACTCAACTCATGAGCGCGAGCGCTCCGCTCCACGGTCTGCGCGTCCTCGACTTATCGACCGTCCTTGCCGGGCCGAACTGCGCGCGCTACCTCGCCGATTTCGGTGCCGATGTCATCAAGATTGAGCGACCCGAGACCGGCGACAGTCTTCGCAACATGGGTTGGCGTGACCCCCGTGACGAAACCGGCATCTGGTGGAAACTCGTCAATCGCAACAAGCGCACCATTGCTCTCGACTTGAAAGACGACGCAGACCGAGAGGTGTTCTTGCGATTGGTGAAAGACGCAGACGTCCTCATCGAGAATTTCCGCCCCGGCACCCTCGAGCGACTCGGTCTTGGCCCCGATGTCTTGCACGACATCAACCCGCGCCTGGTCATCACGCGCGTCACCGGGTTCGGGCAGACCGGTCCGTATTCCTCACGACCAGGCTTTGCGTCAGTTGCCGAATCGATGTCGGGTCTCGCATCTATCAGTGGAGAACCAGATGGCCCCCCGATGCTGCCAGCGATCGCCCTCACCGACGAAGTAACCGGCATCGTCGCTGCGTTCGCCACCATGGTTGCATTGCACTCACAAACCGGACAAGTTGTCGATGTGTCTTTGCTTGAGAGTGTGTTTCAGATCATGGGACCGCTTATCTCGGTGTGGTCTCCGCGTGGCGAAGAACAGCAACGAATGGGGTCACAGATTCCCTTCACCGTTCCGCGCGGTGTGTATGAGTGTTCCGACGGCAAGTTCCTAGGAGTATCGACTTCAAGTGACACGGTTGCAAGACGTGTCATGACACTGCTTGGGTTCGATGGCGATGACCGCTTTGCAACTTTCCAGGGCCGTGTCGAACATCGCGAGATTCTGCATGAAGCCATGCAGAAGTGGTGTGCAACGCGCACGCAGCAGCAAGCAATGAACGATCTTGAGCAAGCCGAAGCAGCAGCTGGTCCGATACTTTCGATGAGCGAGATCGCTCGTGATCCCCACTACTCTGCGAGAGACGCAATTGTCTCTGTCGACGGAACGCCGATGCAGGGTCTTCTTGCGAAACTGTCCGCCACACCGGGCCTTCTCAGGTGGGCCGGTCGACGTGCCGACGCAGACGGCGACGACATACGCAGAAACGGGTGGGGAAACGATGAGGCTTGATCCACGAACATGGGGCCGCGGTCCACAAGTTCTCGCGCTCACATCGGTTGGCACATTTCTCGTGTCGCTCGACTCAAGCATTACGACGGTCGCCTTCCGCGACATCGTCGGTGACTTCGGTGAGGGCGAACGTCAACTGCTCGCTTGGATCTTCTCGGGTTACAACATCGCGTACGCCGCAGGCTTGCTGACCGCCGGTCGGTTCGCCGACGTGTACGGACGAAAGAAGAGCTTCCTGCGCGGCCTAGCGATTTTCAGCTTCGGCTCGGTCTTGTGCGGGTTCGCGCCTTCGGCCTTCATTCTCGTGCTCGCCCGTATTCTTCAGGCAATTGGCGGAGCCATTCTCGCGCCCGCATCACTCGCACTCGTCCTGCCTGAGTACCCCGTTGAAAAGCGCGCTGCCGCGCTTGGTATCTGGGGTGCTGTCGGTGGGCTCGCAGCAGCAGTCGGGCCGATCTTTGGAGGTCTTCTAGTTGACAGCTTCGGTTGGCGATCACTCTTCTTCATCAATGTGCCGTTCTGCGTCTTTGCACTTGTCGTCGGGGCGAAGAGCCTGCACGAAAGCATCGACACAACGGCTCATCACAGCATCGACATCATCGGTGCAGCATTGGCGATTCCCGGCATCGGCCTCATTGTGTACGGCATCACACAAGGTGAAGAGTGGGGATGGTCAGACACTGGCACTCTCATTGCTTTCGGGTCTGCCGTCGCGCTACTCGCACTCTTCGTGTGGCGCTGCAATACAAGCGAGAATCCCCTGCTCGATCTGTCCCTCTTCAAGCTGCCTTTCGTTGTGGCAGCCAACTTGGCTGGCATGTTCTTCTCCATCGGGTTCTTCATGATGTTCTTCGTGAACACCCAATGGCTGCAGAACGTGTGGGGCTACAGCACCTCAGGTTCTGGTCTTGCCTTCGTCATGGGTCCCACGACGGCGGCAATTGTCGCCGCACCAGGCGGCCGACTCGCGCAGAAGTACGGACAGCACGTAATCATCACAATCGGTGCCATATTCCTGGGCGGGGGAACTGCCGCGCTCAACCTCATCGTGTCAGACACAGCGAATTATTGGGTCACCTACTTCCCCTTCATGATCATCACTGGTGCCGGAGTCGGTCTGTGTATCACCACGATCTCAAGTGCTGCGACGGCGTACCTACCTCCCACCCGCTTTGCGATGGGTTCTGCTCTTAGCAATACGTCTCGCCAAATTGGCTCTGCATTGGGTCTTGCGTCGGCTGCATCAGTGCTCACGCCAGTCCTGCGTGAATTAGGAAGCGGGCGGGAACAAGCCGCACAATCTCAACAGAAGTTCGACATTTCGACAATTGACCTTCAGCAGTTTCACATCTCGTGGTGGATCGTTTCTGCTTGTATGG
>Ga0315899_10009647_pt1 | contig 10361 bp, 11 predicted proteins | sample LakEriMetagenome_2_FD_203518 | JGI IMG/M metagenome (GOLD analysis project Ga0315899, IMG submission 203518) | Freshwater fungal communities from buoy surface, Lake Erie, Ohio, United States - Buoy 4 MA112 | ecosystem: Environmental > Aquatic > Freshwater > Lake | place: USA: Lake Erie, Ohio...
ATCTTGTCGGCGAACCTGGGCACCGTGCACGGATACTGGAATGGAAACCCAAATTTGTCGGCCTGTTGTCACGTACACTATTCGAGGTCAGCAGTGGACCGTGGATTGCGGATTGTGGAAGAATGTGCTTCTAACAGTAATACACTCGTGACCGACAGTTTTTTGTGATATACTCAGTAGTGTGAGGGCCCTGCTCGAGTATGGGGCGATGAGGAATATTTTGTGTGCTAAACTCTAGACCCTAGACCCTAAACTCTAAACCCTAGATCAACTCCGAAACTCTAAACCCTAAATCTCACCGTTGGCTGCACGTCGCTTGCACCTGCCGCAGCCACTGTCGCGGCCTGCACACACAAGGCCATTGAAGCAAAACAAGAGTGAAAGATGATGATTCTTTTCAGTGCTCCAAAGAGACATCGGGAAATTCCCCAAAAAGGCTGTGATACGAGGCACGGATGCGAGAGGGATCATCGGACGGGCGCGCCTTTTCATGTGCGCGAGGCCTGCGAATGAAAGACATTCATTTTGCAAGCACTGCATAAGTACACCTGCGGTCGCACTGTTGGCAGGATGCACAGTAGAGGCAGTAATGCAACCCGCTTCATGCAAGTCATCCTCGTTCGTGGAAACATGACCGTTAAGAGTCAAGCGACTCAAAGTCCAAGGGGTGCTGGGGTCGCCGGTGCTGGGGCCGCGGCGAGCATGGGATGCCAGTGGCCGCGGCCGGCGCCAGCGCTGGCGCTGGCGCTACATCTGATACTGTTAGCGCAGAACTCGCATGGGGCGACGGATAGCGAGTGCAACAGCATGTCTATTAAGGAGGAGGGCATCCTTTGCTACGCTCTGGAGGGTGAATGCAAGTGCTCTCGCCCGTGCGCCGTCTATGCGGTGAGTAGGGCGCGATATGTATATACATACGTACATACGTACATACGTACATACATACATACATACATACATACATACATACATACATACATACATGGGCACCTTTCTTGACGACGAGGTTTGTCTTCATTCACAGGGCAACCCATTCAAGAAATGCGAATCGCACGAGGAGAACACAAATCTGTGCGTGCCGACAGGTGATGATGATAAATTTGTCTAACACCGCGAGGTTCCAACTCAGAGACCACTGTTTGACCTCCACAACTTCCCTCACGGGTAGTATAAGCTAACTGTCTCTGACGAGTAGTGTCGGCAGTTCCTCCTTCTACGCGCTGCAGATGTGAAGGCTCAGATTTCCTTTGGGAGCGTTATTTCGCGAGATGCCAGCCAAATGTCTCTTGCAAACCTTCTTCACTCAAAACCGCACTGACTGACCCTAGGCTACTCTGGTTGTCAGGATATTGCGACAACTCATGGGACCAGCGCAGTGTGATGCGCCCCATGTCATCAGGCCTTTTGGCGGAGGACGTGACCAGTGTAGAGATGAGTGAGTGCACAAAACGGTCCTTTTGCGGCCACACACATTTATGAGGATTCTGTTTATTGCTCTTCGTTAGAGACACAACGCGACATCTTACTCTCTCTCTCTCTCTCTCTCCACACACAGTTGTTGACTGCAAGGCATTGGATTGCGAGAACCCTTCCGCCCCTGATCCGGCCTGCGTCGACAAGGCGGCTCCGTCTCTTGTGACAGAGAACAGGGCTCCGTACCAGTGCGGGTGCGAAGATCATCCTGACTACAATATGCAGATATCTGGGAAAGCGCTGGTGGACGGAAGTCGAAAGATGTTGCTTGGTGCTTTCAAGGACCCTGCCTCAGGTCTGAAGACGTACCAATACGAAAGTTTTCAGTACACAACTTGCTCACTACTAACTAACTAATTAAACTACTAACCTAAACCAGGTCTGAAGACGTACCAATACGAAAGTTTTCAAGGCCCCACCTGCGATCGTATGAACAGCAACCTACTCTGTCCCCTCAACACAACCAAAAACTACTACAAAGGCTGGACTCTGTTTCTGAGTTCGCCTACCTGCAACTCGCAACGCTTCATGGTCGACACGTACAAAACTGCAAACCCCATTACTTCGCGCTTCACTGGAGCCGGCTGGGCGGAAACAACGAAAGATGTGGGCATAGCGATTGGCACGGAAGTCTTTTTCTCTCTCAAATGGATGCCCATGCTTGAGAATGACTGGCTAGGCTGCCACACCCAGTGCCAGCGTTCGTTCTATGGCACATCTGTCACAGTGCCGACAACGGTGCAAGTCGTGGCAGAAAACGAAACGCTGCCCTTGGACTACACCGTGTCTCTTTACGACCCTGCTCAGTTCACGCAAGCCCTCCTGTGTTACGCGGATGAGGGCAAGGCGCCGATCAGAAGCCGCAAAGTTGAGAGCGGCGATGCCGCGGTATACATTCTCAAACGTACATTCAGTAGTGCCTTAGTAGAATAGGAAATGTGTTAGGGCACTGACGTTTGAGAAATTCTGCCCAGGGAGTGACGTTTGTACTGAAGGATGGCGATCACGTGATTGAAATCACCATGGATGGCTTCTGTTTCTATGAAATAATCACTGTGAGTGGCGCGGCGGACCTGGTGCTGTTCGTGGAAGATCTCTTCAGGAACTACTATGGACAATGGCCAAATGTGATAGTACTCGACGTCGGGTTCTGGTCATACACCTCGAGTCCCCTGCCAGGCAGCATCGAATACACAGTGTATGATGCCTCCGAATGCCCTGGGGCATACTACGAGTCTGAAGCTTACGAGAAAGACCCGCCATACGAGTGCGCCTATGATCCGGTAGCAGGCCCAAATACATACGCAGGTGAGGCTGGTGTGTCTGGAAAGTGGCACGTGTTGATGCGAGGTTCCTACGTTCTCAAAATTGCTTCCTGGGGCTTTCAGGACATATGGATCGAATTCGAAGTAGGCAAAGGTGAGGGTGGTGAACTGCTGTACATCGACGATGAGTCGTGGTGGATGGAGTGGGGATGGAAAAGGTTGAAATCGCAGATCACCCTGCCAGCCGTCTCGTCTATTGATGGAAAGGTGTCCAAAGGGGATGTGTTTTACAGGACGTTTTTGGCAGACGAGGCGGGGTCTTTCGAGTTTGTTAACGCGCCTGTATTGGCAAGTACAAAGTGGACTAAGTATCACCCAGGTCCAAAGTACCTCGAACTGGACGCGGGCTCATACGTCATCTATTTCAAATGCGCCGGTTACATGTATAGCTGGACGTACCTGGATGTGTGGTGGTCCACGAACGTTGTCCTTCCTTCTGTCCTCTTTGTACCTACGTTGCAAGCTGGGCAGGTGCAGTTCGTGATGCAGTGGCGGTACAGGTGCATGGATGACGATGGCTTGATGGACTATGAAATGTGTCCTAAACAGGTATGCTCCTCCTCACATGACATGTATCCTTCTCCTCATATGACATGGACTATGAAATGTGTCCCAAACAGTACACCTATGCTCCCTGCGTCAACTACGTCTCCTCCCCACGGTGCAGCAAATGGGGCTCCGCGGAGGTGGACACCATTATTGTTCCGTCGACGGCTGACTGGAATTTAGACGGTTACGCATGGCGGGACTGCCCTTCTATTGCTAGTGGTGGTGCTGAAATCAAGTCTGAGAAAAGGTTCTCAATGGGAGGCTTTGGCGAAACGACGCGCTTCACGAGCCTGCATGCTGCAAAAACTCCGACACAAGAATACACGGCCTGGGTCAACGCGTACTATGGGGCTGACAAGCAAGTCAGCTCAGGTGGGTTCTCGGAGTATCAGGTAGAGGTTTCAGTATATTGTGGGCCCGACACGTGCAGGGATCCATCCTTGCCGGGGAAGGCACTTCCTGGAGGGCGAATCTACTCAGCTGTGTTGCCAAGCTATGCCACGTCAGCATTCTGGTGGAACAGTGGTAAACTCTCCGCGGGAGGCGAAAATGGAAATCTCGTGGCGTGGGTGCCATGTCTGAATGTGGCTTGTGCTATCTTTGATGCCCGGGTAAGTAACCCTAAACCCGGGCATCAATAGGGTTTAGGGTAAGTAACCCTAAACCATGTCTGAATGTGGCTTGTGCTATCTTTGATGCCCGGGTCTCCTTGTTTTCCTCTTTTCTGTCTCTCTCTCTTCCCCCCCTCTCTCTCCTCTCTCTCTCTCCTTTCTCTCTCTCTCCTCTCTATCTCTCTCACGCTCGTGCCCCCCCCCTCACTCAGTGTGATGTGATGAGGTGCGTGAACATTGACAGTTCACTCCGTGCCCTCTTCGCTTTTGCGTGCGCACACGCGCTCTCATTCTCTCTGGCGTGGCGTGCCTAGATGTGTGTGTAGTAGTTAGTTGAACTAAACTCATAGTAGTAGTTAGTTGAACTAAACTCTTTCTCTGAGGCGTGGCGTGCCTAGATGTACGCGCACGCACACAGAAACTGACACACACCTTGTTGCTGCGCATGCAGAACTCACCACGAACGCCGTTTGATAGCTCAAAAGACGTCGCGGATGGTGGCGCCTGGATGGCCTCGTATATCACCGGGTTGTATCGAGACCAATTGCCAAATGAGATGATAGTGGTTATTGATTTTTACCACCTCGGCATGCGGCAAACGATCCTAGAGAACGTCAGATTTGCAGATACGAAGGACTCGATGATCGTGCTGCCTCGCGGCAAGTATCGGGGGACGTACAAGGCTGCAGGGTACTCGAATTTCGACATTTTCTTTGAGGTCTCGGAAACGTATTTCGAGCGTGAGGATCTAACCCTCGATCCGCCCTTCTTTATTCCCGCCCTCAGCCGAGGTGAGGTCCGAATGGTGATGACGTGGGACTATGATTGCACGGGCGACTCGGAGAATTCAGACCCCACCGGCTTCACGTGTGAAGAACCTGGACAGCCCATGTATGGCGAGTGGCGTGGCGGCGCAGGCGAGGTCGACACGCTCATCATGCCCACTGCCAACGACTGGAGCGGCGAAGGCTATGCGTACTGGGATTCTCCCAAAGTTCAGAGCGGCGACGCGGTGATCGAATTTGATGCGGAGAAGGCCACGGGAGGATACCCTGAAACCACGGTGTTCCAAGACTTGCATCTCGCTAGGACTCGCGTAGCCGATTATCAGTGCTGGACGCACGCGTACTCGGGCTTAGAGGGCTGCAGACTAGGCGAAGACGGGTATACTCCACAAGGATGCGTGCACTCGTTTGCCAACAACCAGGTCAAGGTGTACATCGTGTGCGGTCCAGATACTTGCGTCGACGAGGATGGTGCGACGCTGGAGCCTGGCATCATCGACATGCTCACGGTGCCTGCGGGCAACTCTGATGAAACAAAACTGGACACGGGCATTTATTGGTGGATGCCGGGGACGTTCTCCTGCCTGGCGTCAGGCAAAGTGCATTGGATCCCCTGTACCGACGAGGATTGCGTGCGCTACAAAGACTTCGAAGCACCGTTTCTGTATGGCAGCGGTCAGGACCGCATCACATCCTTCGCTGACCACCAAGGCTCGCAGTCTGTGACGTCAAAAGCTCAGATTCGTGGAGCGGGAAAGAAAGGAAAGAGGTTGCCAAGCTCCAGGCTAGCGCAATCGGCAAAGAGGCAAAAGAAAGAAAACGAGGATGGGTCGAGTTTGAATCCCTCCTCGTCTTCTGACCGTCCTTCACCGTCCGCCTACCCTCCCTCGGGAATTGTGCGGAGTTGCGTGGACATGCTTGGATTCGTGGGTCACTATGGCGCCGCCAGCAGCTGCGCAAAGCTCTCAATCCATCCAACGCCTGCCTACTATTGTCGTGAGGCCTATGATCGATCGACTGGCATCACTGCTGCGAAAGCGTGTTGCGTGTGCGGAGGGGGTACGCCGTCTGCACAAGTCCATCCCTCGACTGCAGCGCCTGCTGCAAGTTCGTGAATAAGAAGATCAAGAAGAAGAGCAGGGACGTCCGGGCAGAGTCCAGCAGAGTCCGGGCGCTTACGCCCGGTGCAGAAGGATGACTGCAAGAAGGATGTCGGCGAGAAGGATGTCGGCGAGAATGATGTCGGCGAGAAGGATGTGGGCGAGAAGGAAGTCGGCGAGAATGAAGCCGGCGAGCAGAGTCCGGGCGCATGATCGCCCGGCGACGAGCCGACGGCGACGAGCCGACGGCGACGAGCAGATTCCAGCAATGACGTAAACCTTCAGAGTACGGAATTTGATCCATGTAGGTAAAATTTATTGTCTGTAAGATTTATTTTACCACCGTTTTGTTTGGTTCATTAAAACCACCCGCGTCCCTTGGGGAACGGGTACTCCTAAACCAAAATGTCAGTTTGATCGCTCTCAAACCCGTGTCCGCTTGCAATGCGTCTGGGCGCTAGCCAACCAAAGGGGTTGCCATCATTGCTATTCCTGTTAATAAAAACGCCACCATACCGCAACAGATAGAACTGAGCCTCGCGAAAGAGCACACTCCCCCAAACGCGATAGACCACCACAGAGAAAGAAACCTAACACCAGACCCCCACCACGGACCCCCCCTCCTGGCAGATATGACCATGAAGCGTAGAGACTCAGGCGCCTCCTCAGAAGGTGGTCCGGCCCGCAAGGCGGCCAAATCCCCATCGAACAAAGCAGCTCCGAGGGCAAAGTGACGCCGCGCAAGACGCCCTCACAGACCTCACTGGCCAAGAACGCAACAAGCGACACCTCCCTCACACCAACGGACCCTGACTACCTAGGGTTCAGGACCGCCGTCCAGTTTCTCGAAAACATCAGCAGCTTCGTCACAAAAATGAACGAGGCAACCCCACAGACGGGAACACTCCCGTACGCGACACACCATAGCCAGCAAACAATCCAGAGTCTGAAGGACGAAGCCAAAGGAGAGAAAAAAGAAGAGAACAGGGCAATGATTTATGTAATGGAGGCAGATAAATTACTTGTCTACATAACGGTGCACGAGGTACAAGTCCACCACTGCCTCGACCTATATGGAGCCCTTTTGGGCCGCCTCCTGCAGGGAATCCAGTCAGCATCCTCTGTCTGGGACGAGCACACAATCACCGAGAGACTCAGCGGTGGGTTCTCCACCCCCACATGAGGATCAACATAAATGCCGACGCAAACACAGTCACTTCTTTGAGCTCCTGAAGATGACGCCAAACGGCACGACGGTGCCCCCTAGCAACATCTTCTTCACAGACACGGACCACGGAGGCTCAGGGTCCACGGGCACACTGTACGCAACGGTACTTATCCTCCTGGCCCAGGAGATCAACAGCTGGGCGCGTGAGAAGGCAGCGAATAGTCAAGACCCAGCGAACGCGACCAAGTACGAGAAGTACACGCTGGATATCACGGCCCTCAAAATCGAACATGCACGACCCACTCTCCTCGCAGACGATGGAACCTGGGTAGCGGGCAAGTTCCCGCGGCACTCGCTGACAATGAAGGACCACCGTGCGACCACAGCAAGCGTAACAACAGATGAAAAAAAACGTGGTCCGCGACGAAGAAGATACTAAAGACGGCTGCATACCCGACAACCTATGCTGCAATCGGCAACATCGACGCAGGGGTCCCGGATCGTAAGGAGGGCACGACAATATCAGCCCCAGGCGACCTGTACACGAACCTCTACCCAGGAATCTCAAGCTGGGGCCTGCGGGTGGGCCCGGATTCTAGCCCTCTCCTGCACATAACGAGAGCGTGCAAAACCCCGTCAGGCGTACACGTCGAAGAACCAGGTGAGAAGGATGTCGCGAGGAGGAAGCCGGCGAGAAGGATGTCGGCGAGAGGAATGTTGGCGAGAATGATGAACCAGCCAAAGCTGAAGTCCAAGTTATTTTTCCCCAGAGACGAGAACAAGGGGGTTATTTTTCCCACCTACACGACGAGGGGGTTACTTTTCCCCCAATCGACGAGACCCCGGGGTTTCTGAGCTCTTTGGTGGTCGGAGTTGAAATAGCGACACCTTGGTCTGTAGGCCTGTTCGTGATTATTGGAACTAAATAGGTTTAGGTACTCTTTTTAATAATTACAATGTACCCATGCTGCCGTCCCCGTCCCCTCTAGACATACCTAGATGCCTCAAGGGGTTCACGTCTTAGCTGGTTATGTAGCAATTACTCCCCACACTCTTTCCGACCCTGCCTCGCGATAGTTTAGCGATCGTATCCCTCGCGCACTCTACGGTTACCGGTTTGCACCCGGAATACTCTCTATCCTCTCGCACCCGCACACATTCAGCTGTAGCTGCCATGGACCGGCGCCTATATACCTCGCATCACAGCCTACGGTTACCGGAACTGTGAACACAGCTCGCATTAGCTTTCACGGCTGCGCCTTGCGAACTGCGCAACTGAATGACGACTGTAGTCGCCCTCATCCCACTACAGTCGCACCAGCACCATATCACCCACATACACGCCCACCGGACGTACTGGCACGCCTAGCGAATCAGAGACTCCTGGTGAACACTTGCTGCACCTCTGATCTGTGCAGACCCCGCGGACGGGCTCGCCCCACGAGTGCTTCCTGTGATCGGCGCACTTTTGCCCTCACCTGCAGTGGCGTCGGCGTTGACCTCCCTGGTTTTGGACGCGTCCGCAGCGACATGTCTGACCAGGCAGCCGATCAGGCTGCTCGTGGTGCTCTCTGCGGTCGCGCACGCTGTACTGTTGAACGCGATGACGACCACGGTCATCGCCCCTGGCACACATCCGATTTTCAATCTGATGATGCCGCATTTGAACGCTGCCGTGTCAAGACGCAGCTACCCTGACGAGCGCCCATCGACTCGCGACATTGACGAGCCCCTCCCTGCTGCAAGGGGTCTCGACCATCTTGGAACTCCAAGGCATAACCCCGGCCCCCTCTACGTGGCTCATCCAGCACTCAACAAACTGCGCACCCAGCCTGATCGTACGCGGGCTGATGACGCCGTGGTTGCATATCTGTGCAACTTCCTCGACGAAAATAAGGAAAAGCCTTGGAAGGTTCTCAAGGCGGCCGGTTTGACCCCCAAGACTGATACTGATTGGCACACCCCTGATGAGGTAAACGCGCTGTACACGGCTGCTCAACGTCACATGCCTCAAGCACTTGATCCTGATAGTGAGGAGGCAGATGATTCTGACGCGTAGTCTGAGGATTTTGACTCTGACGCTGATTAAGTTTAGTTTTTTCTTTCTCTGTTTTTTTGTGGGAAGCGTACAGGGATTGTTTTCATGATTTTTCTTTCTCTTCACGTTTTCTTGAGGTTTCTCACGTGGAGGGCTCGTCACTCACAACCTCTCTTCGCTACCAGGATTTGCTTTCTTTTTTGTAATCAGTTAGCCTTTGAAAGACTAGTGATTAGGAGGGCAGTTGAAATAGCAACACTTTGATCTGTAGGCCTGTTCGTGATTATTGGAACTAAACAGGTTTAGGTACTCTTTTTTATAATTCATGTGAATCCAGTAAACCCGTATTCTGCTGTCTCAACAATGTACGCATCATGCTGCCGTCCCCGTCCCCTCTAGAAATACCTAGATGCCTCAAGGGGTTCACGTCTTAGTTGTCGGATCTGGAAGACACCCCGTCGAGATGAAACTGCACTGATCTATTACACCAACAACAGTGTGGAAGGGTGATTTTGCCTTCGTCAGAACAAACCTCAAGCTGTTTACAAGCACGCGGCGCCCCTCTCAACGGAAGAGTGCCTGTGGAACCCCACAACACATACCCAACTGCCGCCTGAAGAGCAAGTTGAAGTAACACCACCATGCAAATCAATGAAGACCGTTTTGTTTGAAATAAACAAATTTTAAAATGCTTTTGACGGAGGGATTTTTTTAGGGTTTAGGGTAGGGTGGTAGGCACGTTTTAAACTAATCGCCTTCGACGATTAGTTTGGCGACGTTCGCGGATGGATAGGCGGAGGTATGGGTGGAGGGATAGATACTTATATATTATTGACTGCCTCCGGCAGGTGGTCGCATTCGCTCCCAAGGTAATAAATGCGCCGTCAAAGGTAATTAATGCGCCGTAGGCGCAATCATGAATGGGCGGAGGGAGGGGTCGGAGGGAGAAGGGTGGATGGGTGGGTGGATGAATGGGAGGATATAAGGGGGATGTATAGGTTTAGCTCTCTTGTGAAGCAAAATAAAAAAGCTAAAAATTGCGCTGTCTTTTGCTTCGCCGGAAAAAGAAAAATATTTTTTATTTATTTATGAAGTGATTACTTGGGAAAAAATTCTTAAACGGTCCAGTATTCACTACTCGGGTGGACCAAGGAGAGGTAGCAGAGAGGAGGGGCTATCCCGAGAGAGAGAGAGTGTTGTTTATTGGTACTCAATTTAGTATCCTCTACACTTTCGTGTATTCGCCAGCCTAGGCCGCGACTCCGCGTGCTTGATGTGTGTGGTTTCGTGTAAGTATGCACCCAGGCGTTCA
>Ga0315899_10009648_pt1 | contig 10361 bp, 10 predicted proteins | sample LakEriMetagenome_2_FD_203518 | JGI IMG/M metagenome (GOLD analysis project Ga0315899, IMG submission 203518) | Freshwater fungal communities from buoy surface, Lake Erie, Ohio, United States - Buoy 4 MA112 | ecosystem: Environmental > Aquatic > Freshwater > Lake | place: USA: Lake Erie, Ohio...
GTTCGCCAGCACTCCCGAACTTGTTCGAGAAAGTGTCGATGTCACGAACGATGGGCACGATGAGTTCATGACGAGTGACGATGTGAACGTCGGTTCCGGCGATGTCCCACACCGGCGATTCCTGCTGGGCACGGCGAAAGTACATGTGCGGACACTGGTGCATCACCGAATCACGGAACGGGTTGATGCCGGCCAGCTCGGCCTGCTCTGGACTCTCGGGTCCGATCTTGGGCGGTTGGATTGCCATGCCTCCATTGTCGCCCACAGAACCCCCCTGGAGCGAACCCGACTTTCGGGCTGAGATCTAGAGGCGCGCCAGAATCCGCTCGAGGGAGCGGGCCTGCATCTCCGCACGCTCGAAGGGTGGAACCGTATCGAGGTTGTCGGCGATGATCTCCACGGAAATGGGGGCGTTGGGGGGAGTCGCCCGGAAGAAGTCGACCAAGGGGTACTCCCCGTCGCCGAGCAGTCGGCGGTTGTGGATGCAATCAGGGATGTACTCGTCCATCTCCGGCTTCAGAGTGCCGTCGTCGACCTGCACGTTCTTGACCAAGGAGAAGTCGAGATCCGCGAGCGAGCCGTGTCCGGCGCCCCGGTACACGTGCCACGTGTCGACACACAGACCGACATTGGGATGACCACTGAAGCGGCACACCTTCTGGGCCGTGGCGATGTCGGGTATCCGCGTGGGCGGCAGGAACTCGATGGCGTAATGAACATTGGCGTCTTGTGTACGGCGGGCAAGCGCGCCAATCCACTCCCCCGCAACCTGCAGATCGATCTCGATGTTTCCCGAGAACGGGGCGATCACCTGCACACGCTCGGCGCCGAACGTACGTGCAACATGCTCGAAGTCTGCCGCTGCAGCATCGTCGAGCAACCGCAGTGCCTCGAGCTCGAGGATCCGCACGCCGTGCGTGGCGAGCACGGCCTTCATGTCGGCGTCGGTGACACCGTCTTGCCTGAGTTTCAGGTACTCGGCAACGTTGAAACCGATCCCGTCGAATCCGGCGGCCGCCGCGGCGGCGGCCCGATCTTCGAACGACACACCCCGCATGCTGAAGTACGCCAGGATCGTCTGTCGGGTACCGGCACCCGTGATTCGTCCGGCGCCCACTCCGTACGCTCCTGCGCTGCCTGCTGTCTGTCCTGCCGTCATGGACGCCCCCTCCGCTGTCATTCGGTTCGAGAAGCGACACTACAGTGGCTCGAACACGTCGTACGAGGGGGAAACATGGCCGGTCGTTTTGAGGGCAAAGTTGCATTGATCACAGGCGGAGCAAGCGGACTCGGAGAAGCCACCGCCCGCTTGTGCGTAGCCGAGGGCGGCATGGTCATCATCGCCGACTACGGCGCAGAGCGCGGCGAGGCAGTTGCCGCATCTCTCGGTGACAAGGCGATCTTCGTGAAGTGCGACGTCACCAACGAGGCCGACGTTGCCGCTGCAGTCGATGCCGGTATCGCCAAGTGGGGTCGCCTCGATGGCGCCTTCGCCAACGCCGGCATTGTCGGCGTTGTCGGCCCGATCGCCGACACACCAATGGACGACTTCGACAAGACCATGGCCGTGCTGGTGCGCGGCGTCTTCGCAACGTACAAGCACGCCGCACGCGGCATGATTGCCGCCGGCAACGGCGGATGCATCGTGGGCACTGCTTCGGTGGCTGGTGTCATGGGCGGTCTCGGACCCCACGCCTACGCGATGGCCAAGGCCGGTGTCATCGGGTTGGCCCGTAGTGCGGCATCTGAACTCGCTCCGCACCGCATTCGCTCGAACTCCATCGCTCCGGGATCCATCCCCACGGGGATGACAGCCCACGTGATCGCAGGTGACCCCGATGCAGTCGAAGCCGCAGCCGAGCGCATGGCAACCATGTCACCGCTGAAGCGCGCACCGCACGCCAATGACATCGCAGAGACGGTCATGTTTCTCTTCAGCGACGGTGGCAGCTACGTCACGGGCCAGAACATCACCGTCGATGCAGGCATCACCACCGGCTATCCCTCGACGGCAACGTTTGCCAAAACCGGGATGATGGTTGCCCGCTGACCGCTCGGCGTCAGCGCTCGTGCGCTGATCGGTTCTCCAGATACCACGCAACCATCCCACGGGTGGCTGCATCCAAACTCGTGGGCTCATCGGGCCGCGCCATGTGGCCAAGGACATCGCCGGCTAGTGCTTTGCCCAGTTCCACACCCCACTGATCGAAACTGTTGATGCCCCACAGACAACCTTGAACGAATGTCTTGTGCTCGTACAGGGCGATCAGTTGGCCGAGCGTTCGTGGCGTCAACTGCGACATGACGATGGTCGTGCTCGGCCGGTTGCCGGGGAACGCCCGGTGCTCCCCGAGAGCACGTGGATTGTCGGTGGCGCTCGGTGCTCCAAGCGCCAGCGCGGCGGCTTGGGCAAACATGTTGGCCGTCAGCTTGTCGTGTTGGTCGACGATGTCGGTTGCATTGATCCCCGACGCAGTCGAGCGTGCCGCACCGATGAAGTCGACTGGAACGATGTCAGTGCCCTGATGGAGCAGTTGAAAGAATGCGTGCTGACCGTTGGTGCCGGGTTCGCCCCACAGCACGGGAGCCGTGGCCTGATCCACCCCGTCGCCGTCGCGCTGTGCACGCTTGCCGTTGCTTTCCATCTCGAGTTGTTGGAGATATGCGGGAAAGCGCACCAGCGGCTGAAGATACGGAATCACGGCATGACTGCCGCAGCCGAGACCATTGCGATTCCACACTCCCACCAATGCCAAGAGCACCGGAACGTTCGCCTCGAGCGGTGCATCACAGAAATGACGATCGATGTCGTGCATACCGTCGAGCAGTTCACGGAACTTCTCGTTGCCGATTGCGCACATCAACGAAAAACCAATGGCCGAACCGAGCGAGAATCGTCCACCCACCCAATCCCACATCGGAAAGACGTGGGCGGCGGGGACGCCGAAACTCTGTGCGGCCGCCACGTTCGAGGTGACCGCGAACAGATGACGCTCCCCCACCTCGGCCGGCGACTTTCCCAACCCTGCTGACAGCCAAGCCATTGCCGTTCGAGCGTTGGCCATGGTCTCTTGCGTGGTGAAGGTTTTCGACGAGACGACAACCGCTGTTGTGGCCGGATCGAGCCCCGACAGCACGGTGGCGATGTCGGCGGGATCGACATTGGACACGAAGTGTGCGCGCACGCCAGTGTCGGCAAAGTCGAGCAAGGCTCGATGTGCCATTGCGGGGCCAAGATCACTGCCGCCGATGCCGATGTTGACGACATCTCGCAATGGACGCCCGGAAGCACCGCGCAATGTGCCTGCAGCCATGCCATCGGCGAACTCGGCCATACGACGCAACGTGTGATGCACCTCGGCCACCACATTCACCCCATCAACCAGGATCTCCGCACTTGCCGGGGCCCTCAGAGCAACGTGCAACACCGCCCGACCTTCGGTTTCGTTGATGGCGTCGCCGGCGAACATGCGGGATCGCCATTCCTCGACCTCGGCCGCCCGAGCCAAGGCCACCAGCACTTCGATCACTCCTGCATCGAGCAGCTGTCGTGACAGGTCGACACGTAGATCTGCGGCTCCGAAGGTGAACCGAGCATGGCGGTCGGGGTCGTTGGCAAGCAGATCCCCGAGCGTGGTCGATGACATGCGACCCGCCTCACGGGCGAGCGCGGCCCACACACGGCGTTGGGACTCTTCCATGTCCAGCACGCTAATCCCATCGTTTACATTGGGACAGCATGAATGACATCGACGTGTCACTGCCGGCCCACGAACAGATCAGACAGGTTGCCGCGAGATATTCACGGGGCGTGGATCGACTCGATGCCGACCTCATGAAATCGGCGTACTGGCCCGATGGAACCGATGACCACGGCGTCTTCGTGGGCAATGCCATGGAGTTCTGTGATCGGGTGGTGAGCACCCACCAACGCTTCATCGCAACCATGCACTGCGTCATGAATCACGCCATCGAAGTTTCAGGCGACACAGCCTCCGGCGAGGTCTACAACGTCACCTACGTCTTTCGCGAAGACAACGAGAAGCAACTCGTGGAAACCTGGTGGGGTCGGTATCTCGACCATTACGAATGTCGCAACGGAGAATGGAGGATCTTGCGACGCATCTGCGTCCACGAGTTCACTCGCTCAGATGCGGTGACTTCCCACATGGCAATCGACGCCGCCAAGTTTCGTCAAGGTGTGGCGGATCGCGGTACGCACTCTCCACTTGGCATGTGAGCCGCCACTCGAGTCAAGCGACCCCCTGTGGAATCAGCCGCGACCAACAAGATCGAGAGCACCGAGGATCTGCATCTCCACCGCGGAACGCGCATCGAGAACGGCCTTCAACTTGGCGATCCTCGACTCGTCTTGTGCGCGAAAGGCAGCCTCGAGTTCATCTGACAGCACCGCGCTGGCGGCGTTGTACCACTCGACCATGTCGTCGAGATGCAAGCTGTCCGGATGTCCGACTGCGCGGCCGGTTTCGGCGGCGATGCGATCTGCTTCCTCGTAGATCCAGGCAATCTCGTGAGCCGCACGACGCGAGCAACTCATGAGAACTTGATCGATCTGCTGCAGAAGAATCCTGGTGGGTTCGGTCTGCACCTCGGATGCAACAACCGTACGCAGTTGCTCGGCGATCCCCGCCAGGAGCTGTTCCGTTGTGGGACGAGAAAACACTAGAGACCACCTTTCGCCGCGGCAGCGAGTTGTTTCATTGGTTCGGAGAGTTGCCCGAGGAAGTTCAACCACATGTTCTGCCCGAAAAGAACGGAGCTCATGTTGAACACCGAGTTGAAGAGATGGTTTTCACCCTTGGCCCACGCACCTCCACCGTTCACGAGTTGCTCGACCGTGCCGACAACACCAAGGACGAGGAAATAGGCGATTGTCACCGGATTGACCTGGATCTCGTTGAGTCCGGTGAGTTCGCGGTAGCGCGCACAGAACGCTTCGACTCCGGCATCGTCGAGGAGATCGGGCGGAGCGGCCTGAGCCACTGCCTTGAAATAGCCCATGTCCTCGCGAGGGTCACCGATACCTGCCAACTCCCAGTCGAGCATTTCGAACTGCCCATCGGCAGTCACCATCACATTGGATCCCTGGAAGTCCCCGTGCCGCAACACCAGCGGTGCCTCCGGCGGACGGTGGGCGTCAAGCCACTCGGCCACGTAGTGGAACACGGGAAGAGATTCGACATGTCGACGACTGGCCTGACGCCATGCATCGATGCGCTTGGTCATGTAGGCATCCCACGAAGACGGACGCTCCATGCTGGCCGGCAGGGAGTCGATGGGTACCGACTGGAACGACGCCAACGCTTCGGCAAGGCGCAGATTCAATCCATCGAGCGAACCACCCGCAGCCACGTACGGCATGAACGACGTGGAATGCGACAGTTCGAGAACGATCGTTGGTGTCCCCAGGTCGTCTCCACTTGGATCGAAGTAGAAGGCACGCGGAGTTCGCACGTCGTGATCGCCCAACACACGCAGCAACTCGAACTCTTGTCGACGGTCGGTGAAAATGAGGCTCCGATCAGCGGGCGGATCGCCGCGCAAAACGAACGTCTCGTTCCCACCGTCGTGATGCATGTCGACTCGGGCGAGCAGGCGGCTGTAGCCACCTGTCATCACCTCGTACTTGTCGACCTTGAGATTGGTCCACGACGGCTCGACCTTGGCGAAAAAAGCCTGGACGCGAGCCGGCATTTCAGCCGTATGAAACATGATGTCCCCCCTTCATGTCTGTGGCGGTGCGGACACACGGTCCGCTTCGCGAACTAGATCGTTGGCACTTCGACGTGTCGCCCGAAAACGACCGCCATGGTGTTCATGATCTCGCCGAGCGTGGCGTACTCGCCCACGGCCTCGATGAGTGTTGGCATCAGGTTGACAGCCGGATCGGCGGCCTCTTTCGCCAACTTGGCCAGCACCGCATCGACTGCGTTCTGGTCACGGTTGCCCTTCACCACATCGAGACGCTTCAACTGGCGTGCCTCGTCTTCGTTGGTGATCTGCAGGATGTCGAGGTTGGTGTCCTCGTTGCCTTCGGTGAATCGATTCACGCCCACAATCGTGCGTCGTCCCTGGTTGAAGGCACGCTCGAGCTCATAGGCGGAGTCGGCAATACGTCCCTGGAACCAGTTTTCCTCGATGCCGCGGATGCAGCCCTCGAGAATGGATCCTCCACCAAGCTCGTCGAGGTAGGCGAAGATCTCTTCGGCGCGACGCTCCATTTCGTCGGTGAGTTCCTCGACGAACCACGAACCACCCAGGGGGTCGGCCACGTGGGCGACATTGGTTTCGTAGGCGATGACCTGCTGTGTACGCAGAGCGATGCGAGCAGCCTTCTCGGTGGGCAGAGCAAGAGCTTCGTCCATCGAGTTGGTGTGCAGACTCTGGGTTCCGCCCAAGACGCCGGCCAGGGCCTCGATGGCCGTGCGGACGATGTTGACTTCGGGTTGCTGAGCAGTCAGCGAGACTCCCGCCGTTTGGGTGTGGAAGCGCAACTGCATCGAACGATCCAACTTGGCTCCGTAACGCTCTTTCATCCAGCGGGCCCAGATGCGACGGGCAGCGCGGTACTTGGCGATTTCCTCGAAGAAGTCGATGTGCGCATTGAAGAAGAACGACAGACGCGGTGCAAATGCGTCGATGGGCAAGCCTGCCTGCAACGCAAGTTCGACATAGGCAAAACCGTTGGCAACGGTGAAAGCCAGTTCCTCGGCAGCCGTGGCTCCGGCCTCACGGATGTGGTACCCGGAGATGGAGATCGAGTGCCACTTCGGCATCTCGTTGGCGGTGAAGGCAATGGTGTCGCGCACGAGGCGCATGCTCTGGCGTGGCGGGAAGACGAACTCTTTCTGTGCCTGGTATTCCTTCAGGATGTCGTTTTGCAGCGTGCCACCGAGGCGACCACGATGCACGCCTGCTTTCTCGGCCTGCGCGATGAACATCGCGAAGATCACGGCAGCCGGCGAGTTGATGGTCATCGACGTGGTGATTTCACCAAGGTCGATACCCGCGTAGAGATCTTCCATGTCGGACAACGTGTCGACGGCAACGCCACAACGGCCAACTTCGCCTTCCGACATGGGGTCGTCGGAGTCGAGGCCCAACAGCGTGGGCATGTCGAATGCGGTGGAGAGTCCGTCACCACCCGACTTGATGATTTCCTTGAAACGCCAGTTGGTGTCTTCGGCAGTGCCGAAACCGGCAAACATGCGCATGGTCCACAACTTCGAGCGGTACATGGAGGCATAGGGTCCGCGGGTGTAGGGGTACACGCCGGGGTGCTCGACATCGTCTGGTCCGTAGACGGGCTTCAGCGGAATGCCCGACATGGTGGTGAAGTCGGACTCGCGCGTCTTCGACGACTCGAATGCATCGCTCCACTCTTGGCGGGGGGACTTGCCTGTGCTCATTCCGGGAACCTCCGTCTGGGTAGTGGTGGTTAGTCTATGGAGCCATGGGCTTTACATTTGACTTGAGCCAGGTAGATCACCTGCTCTCCACCACCCGAGCCGTCCGCAAGCGCCTCGATCTCACCCGTTCCGTCCCGCAAGACGTCATTCTCGACTGCATCCGTCTGGCCACCCAGGCCCCGGCCGGTCAGAACATCCAGAAGTGGCGCTGGATCGTGGTTGACGATCCGAAACTGAAGCAGGGTCTTGCCGACATCTACCGCAAGGCCTACCAGCCCTACATCGACTACCAGAAGAAGGCCGTGGAAAAGGTCGGTCGCTCCGATGCCAGCGGCATCATGGAGTCCTCCGACCACTTGGCCAACGTTCTCCAGGACGTGCCGGCTCTCGTGATTCCCTGTGGCCTCGACCGCCTTCCCGAAAATGTCACGTCCATGAATGCTGCCGGCTACTACGGCTCGCTGCTGCCCGCCGTGTGGAGTTTCATGCTCGCCGCCCGCTCGCGGGGACTCGGCACCGCGTACACCACGTTGCATCTGAACTACGAAAAAGAAGCTGCCGAGCTTCTCGGGATTCCCGACACCGTCGCACAGTTGGCTCTGATTCCTGTTGGTTACTACACAGGCGACGATTTCAAGCCCGCCAAGCGTCTGCCCGTCGAGAAAGTCACCTACTTCAACGGCTGGAAGAACACTCTCTGAGTACGCCGCCCGGCAGCAACAACAACGACACGGATCTCCGCAACGGCCTTGTGGCCGGAGTTCTTGCCTACCTGCTGTGGGGACTTCTCACCATCTACTGGAAGTTGCTCCACGACTTCCCACCCTTCGAGCTCATCGGTTGGCGCATCATCTCGAGTTTCGTGATGCTGGGGGCACTCATTGCCTTCCAAGGACGGCTCCGTGCGGTGGTCTCCACCGCTTTTTCCCGCGAAGTGGGACCGCGCATCGCGGCCGCGGCGATCTTGGTGACAATCAACTGGAGTTCCTATGTCTGGGCCGTCGCCAATGACCACGTGATCGAAACCGCGCTCGGCTACTTCATGGCTCCGCTCGGCACGATGTGGCTGGGCGTGGTGGTTCTGAAGGAACGTTTGACCGCCGCCCAGAAGATCACGATCGGTCTCGCCATTGCGGCCATCGCAATCCTCACCTTCGGCTACGGCAAGTTCCCTGTGATCGCTGTACTGATCGCCGGGTCGTGGTCGCTCTACGGTCTGTTGAAGAGACAAGTCCCCATGTCATCGCTCGAAAGCCTGACCGCAGAAATGTTCTGGTTGATCGTTCCCGCCATCGTGCTGGCAATCGCGCAGTCGTCACTCGCCGACAGCGCTACGAAAACCGCCGGAAGCGGGGAATGGACCCTGATCGTGCTCACCGGCCTGATCACAGCCGTTCCACTGGTGATGTTCGGTTTTGCGGCCAAGCGCGTTCCGCTCACCGTTCTCGGACCCCTGCAGTACTCCGTACCCACCATCAACTTTTTGCTGGGGTGGCTGGCCTACAACGAAGAACTCGACGCCACCCGCGTTGCGGGGTTCGCCATGATCTGGGTTGCCCTGATGGTGTTGGCATTCGATACGGCGCGCCGCAGCACGCCGTACGCCAATCGCAAAACGATCTAACTCGACAGAATGATTTAGTTCGACAAGACGGTGCAGGCGCTGATGCCGGGCGCACCATAGACGTGCGTGAACGCCGTCTTGATGGGCTTGGGCACCTGGTGGTCTCCGGCGTCGCCACGCAACTGCAGCGCGCTTTCGTACACCTGACGCAACCCCGATGCACCGATGGGCTCGCCGTTTGCGAGGCAACCACCATCGGTGTTGATGGGCAGACGTCCGGTGCGCAGCGTTTCGCCCGACTGGATCATGTCTTCTTGTTCACCGTCTTCGCAGAAGCCGCACTCGGCCATGTGCATGATCTCGGCACCACTTTCGGTGTCTTGCACCTGTGCGATGTCCATCTCCTTCGGAGACATCCCCGCCATCTTGAACGCCGCTGCCGCTGCGCCCACCGACGGGCTGTCACCACGGTCGGGCGAGAGCCACGAGTTGAACACTTCGAAGCTGCCGAAAGGACGGCTGCGCAACACAGCCGAGCGCAAGAACACGGGCTTCTTCTGGTACTTCTTGGCAATGTCGCCACGAGCGAGGATCAAGGCCACGCCACCTTCGCCGGGCGAGCAGAACATGTACTGCGTGAGCGGATTGGAGAGCATCGCGGCATTCAGCACTTCTTGCTCGGTCATCGGCTTGCGACGCCATGCATTGGGGTTGAGAGCGCCGTTCTCGAAGTTCTTCACGGCAACCTTGGCCAAGGTGGACTCGCTGATTCCGTACTGGTGCATGTAACGCTGAATCTTCATGCCGAAGAACTGCGTGGTGAGCATGAGCCCGGTGTCGCCGTACCACTTGCCCAAACCGAATGCCGCCGGATCCGGATCGAATGCACCTTTCGGGTGCTTGTCGAATCCGATTGCCATCACGATGTCGGCAGCGCCGGCATTGATGGCGTTGTATGCGCTGATCAGCGCACTGCCACCGGTGGCACAACCGTTGGCCACGTTGATGAACGGAAGTCCGGTGAGACCCAGCGTCGACACCATTGTGTCGGCGTTGCCCGCCGCAGATGATCCGCCGAAGGCGTACTGAACATCGGACCAATCACAGCCAGCATCTTTCAGAGCCTCGCGCGCGGCAACCGCGCCCTGCTCCATGCCGGTGCTGTCATGGCGACCGAAGGGATGGATTCCGATTCCGATGATTGCGACGTTGTCTGACATGTCTCTGTCCCCCGAGAGTTATTTCTTGACCGGTGCGAATGCGTACGTGATGATTTCATTGCCGTCGTCGTCGGTGGTGAAGGGAATGATCACCATTTCCATCTCCATGCCGATGACGAGTTCTTGCGGATCAGCGGTGGTGAGGCA
>Ga0315899_10009649_pt1 | contig 10361 bp, 8 predicted proteins | sample LakEriMetagenome_2_FD_203518 | JGI IMG/M metagenome (GOLD analysis project Ga0315899, IMG submission 203518) | Freshwater fungal communities from buoy surface, Lake Erie, Ohio, United States - Buoy 4 MA112 | ecosystem: Environmental > Aquatic > Freshwater > Lake | place: USA: Lake Erie, Ohio...
TAAAAAATTATAGGATAAATGACTGAGGTTATAGGTGTTTAAAAAGTGTTCGAATTCATCCCTGACCTTAACGGAATCATCCCCCATTTCGTGATTATACCTGAATAAGTTGTACTTAATGAACAAATTGAATAGATAAATTCTGAAATAGGTTTGATGCCACGTTAGAAACATGTTTTGTTTTGATTCAGGATTTTCAGACGTAAGGATGCTCTGGCCTAACACTGTGAAGGTGTCGAACATGGGAAGCATAGTGTAGTTTTTAAAAACCGCGATTTTATCTTCCAGTAAAGATTCAAAGTACGCGTCATTAGGGGTGTAAAATGAATTTCCTCCGGCTGTTCCAATGGGAGCTACGCTACCCAAATCGTACAGTAAGTTTTCACGAGTTATAGTATCGATATTATGGGTTGATTCCGCTATATCAAAAACGCTAAACACCTTGAATTTGCTACCGGAGTATTCATCAACATTGATGGTCTTATTTCCCTTAGTTGAAATATCAATCCCATCTAAAATATGTTGTTCAATCCATGATACCCACGTTCGTATGTTCCCCTCATCGGTTACGTTTGTTTCAAAATTTCTAGCACAAAATAAAAGGTCTGAAATTGATCCTAAATCTTTTTTAAGAGGAATCAATTGAAGGCTGAAAAAGTGAAGCCCATTGGGAGCAAGAAACAACTCGATTTCTCCCAGTTCAGCATGAATTTCTTTGTGATTTTGTGAATTACCTTTTTGAAAAATGATGTTTGACGTGCCCTGTTTTGAGTAGATATTCAAGCTACTCTTTTCTTTTCCTAAAAACATTAAATCACGGAATTCAGGATAAAACATATTTCTTAAAAATCGATTGTCAGTAAAGGATTCACTTTTAAAAGAATTGCGTTCAAAACGATTTCGTAATTTTTGATTGTACGTGTGATCAAAAATACCAACCAATTTGATTAGTGCTTCCGTAGCCTCAATTTCGATATTGTTTTTTGTCATACAAAAGATGTGTTTATTAACAATGCATGTATTTATATCCAAATGTACCGAATTACTCATGAAATTTTATATTTTTGAGAGTGAACAAGGTGTTGCTTAATGGAAGTCAGTCTGTGAATTACTTAATTCATGGGCAAGAATTGCTCTTAGAATTTGATTTTCCAACTGCTTGGTTCGTTAGTATTCATTACAACCACGTGCCGAACGGATCACTTTTCAAGAAAAGACCTGCTTTGTTTTGGAAACGATATCACTGGTTTCGCAATCAAGGAGTGTTTAAATCGCAAATCAATGGGTTTTATCCCGTTCTACGCATTACACGCTGGAGTCCGTTTCCGAAACGCCTTGAAATTCCGTTAATGGTAAACCAAGTAAACGTTTCAACGGTACTTCCTACAGTAATTTTAAATTCATACACTCCGATACCTAAGGTGAATTTGGCGAGCATTCGAGGACCTTTTAACGTTTCTTATTTTACCAGTGATATCCCATCTGGAACCGTTTCGGTTGCCGTTTTACCAAGTACAGTCCATACATTGCAACATTCATTTGAGACCTTTAAAAACAACTTTTTAATAAATCCTAATTAAGCCATGGAACAACCCGTTTATTTAACTCAAGTTCATAAAGTCACCCAATTGCTATGGTGGTGCGCCGGTGCAGATGCTCATTTTTTAAGTAAGTCTCCGATGCAGGATCGTGTAAAGTATGCAGGAATAGGAGGGATTGTACTCTGTACTGGGCTCTTGGCCTGTTTTTCAGGAGGCTTTGCCTTCTATACGATTTTTGGTCCGAAGAATAATGCAATCCATGATTCTTTCAGTTGGGGCGCCTTGTTAGGTTCTATTATTTTTGGCATTGTTTGGGGATTAATTATTCTAAATCTTGATCGATTTATTGTGTCTTCAACGGGTAAGGGCGATGGGACGGATAAAGTAACTTGGAAGGAATTTGGACAGGCAATTCCTCGAATAATCATCGCGCTCATCCTGGGATTTGCTATTTCGGCTCCCTTGGAAATCAAAATTTTGGAATCTGAAATTGATTCTGAGTTAAGTGCTTATCAGAAAGAATATGCGGAAAAATTGAATACTCAAACAGATATACTGTTTAAGCAAAAGGTAGCTAAGCTGGAAAAAGATAAGAAAGAATATGAAAAGAAGCTTAGTGGATATGAGGCTGAACTCAAGGTGTATGATGATGAAATTGATGCCTTAGTAGACCGCCAACAAACAGAAATGCAGGATAAACGTGCTTACGGTTTTGGTCCAGTAGCCAAGAAGATGCAAGCGGACATAGAAACAAAACGTGCTGAGAAGGAGAAGTTTATTAAATTGAAATCTTCGGAAGTGGGGGCTTGGCGCAAGCAACTCAATTTCGCAGACGATCAAATCAATAAAAACGCAGATGATTTACGTCAGGCATATAAAGACAATGAAACACGTTCCCATGGGTATGACGGCTTGCTTAAAAGAATTCAGATTTCACATGAAATAGGGGGGTGGATTCCTTGGATTATTTTTGGGGTGTTCTTGTGTATTGAAATGGGGCCGATTTTCTTCAAAATGATGCTTAATAAAGGTCCGTATGACTACATGGTAGAAAACTACAATAAACTGCGCCAGGTAGAGGCAGGAGTTGTTTCTGAGAGTTTGCTTTATGAGAGCGTAAATGGAGTAATGCATATGGAGAAATACACCTATTTGGATTATGAAACTGCTAAAGCGGAGCGGGAGGAGAAAATGGCCAAACAAAAGGATTTGAATAGACAAATAATTGAAGAATGGAATAAAGCAACGTCTAAAGAAATTAAAGACAATCCATCGAAATTTATTAAATCCAACGACCAAGCATAACTATGCTGCAGGAACTTGCAATTCGTATATTAGGACTTGAACCCAACTGTTACGCTAAGGCTAATGTTCAAGAACGGTCCTTTATTATGTTGGTATTGGTCGCTTTTGCTACGGTGGTAATTGCCTGCTTGGTTGCAATGTTTATTATAGGGTTGTTTGTTTCTGGTAGCGCTTGGTGGGCGGTACCCATTTCGATTCTTGGATCCTTTGTTTTTGTTAGTATTTTTCGTTTTTCTTTGATTTTAATTAAACCGGAATTGAGTTTACTCGTGGTAATTAATGAGTCAGTAATCAAAACTACGTTGGAGGAAAAAATCAATAAAATAATTGCGCACCTCGTAACATGGAAAAGTGCTCTAAAATCCTTTAAATTTAATTCGAACTGGGCAATTCCAGGATTTACGGTTATTTTTCGGTTATTGTATTTGGGGTTAATGGCTTTTGTCCTAATCTTTCCACTAAGCACCCTAACGCAATGGTCCAATGCGATGGAATACAACCAATCCTTACGGAATCAATCAATTCAATCCTATAATTATGGGGTGGATCATCCAAATACAATGTTTGTTGTTAAAACGAAAACTGAAATAGAAGCACAAAAGGATTGGTATGCCGATAAAATTAATGCGGCTTATTTTACGATGCGCATTTTTACGCATTCCACCAACTATTCCTCCTTTGTACTCATTGCTTTTTTGGTTTGTTTCGGTCTATTTCTACCTCATGCCTTGTTGTTTTTTATGATGCGTAGTAAACAATTCGTTTATCAATCTTCGGTTAGAATGTACTTTAAAGGCTTGATTGAACAAAATTTCACATCCTTAGAACGTGAGGCAAAACAACATCTTTCAAGGTATCAAGGGATTGACCCGGAAACGTATTTGAAGGTGCTCTATTCCAATAATCCCTACCTACCAAAGTCTGAGTATACGCATCCGAAGGTGATGTCTTATGACCAATATTTGGCCTCTAAAAAATCTACGGCACCCCGGGTATGAAGACTGAAGTGATTTATTACAAAGGGGTCATGCGCTGCCAATTTTCTACGCGAAAGCCAAAGGAATTTGGTAAGGAGCATAAAACGATTTTTAGCCACATTGGACTTGAGCCCACGTTTGAATTATTCGTACTCGATAAAATTAAAGAAGGCGACTATACCAAGGCTGTAAATCAATTGCAAGAAGGACCATTTTTACTGCATAAAGAGCGAGAAATAATAGACTATTATCACCAAGAATTAGCACCTGATGGCAAACGCCTAATTGCCGAGGAAATATACATGGGCTTGGAAACAAATCCAACCTTGATTGATTCTAAAACATGGGATTGGAACGACCTTCGATTTGATTCAATTCCTGAGAAATTCATGCATGCCTGTTTTTTGGCATATCACCCAAATGCTAACCATGGGCGAATTGGTGGACCGGTACTGATTAAACGCATCAAGCAAGTAGACGAGAAGGGTAAGGAAATTTTCACCCCTATTCTGAATGAAACACATCGCGCTAACTTTTTGGAACAACAAGGATGTTTTAAGGAATCTCAAGGTTGTGTGCAACGAATTTATGGCTTTAACTTGGGAATAAAGAATTGGATAAATTCGATTTTTGGTGGGATTTTCGGTAGAAATTTAATTGGGAATGAACCCAACGGATGTTTACCTACGATGCTTCCAAGCGGATGTACAGGCGCAGGATGTCAGCGCTTTGGATGCGGGTTCTTGAGTTTGTTGTTGGCTTTGGCATTTATTCTATGGCTGTTGCGTTGTTTCTTATTTGGTGATTGTGGTAACGAGAATTCGAATCCCAAAGTAGTGGAACGCATCGTGCATGATACGATTTACATAGAAAAAGACTCCAAAGTAGATACCGTTACCTATGTGGATGAAACTACAAACACCACCGTGAAAATGTTGAGTTTACCCAATGTTCAATTTGAAAAGAATAAAGCAATATTATTAAAATCTTCTATTCCACAGCTTAATGAATTAGCCGCTTATTTAATAGAAAACAAAGACATTGATGCGGAGATCATTGGGCATACGGATGCGGATGGTGATGCTGAGGCAAATCGCAACTTATCACAAGAGCGCGCGGAGGAAGTACGGCAATATTTACTTCAAAATGGGGTGGAACCCAGACGGGTAAAGGCCACTGGTAAAGGGGAATCAGAACCTGTGGCTGAGAATACAACGGCAGAAGGCAGGGCAATGAATCGAAGGGTAGAAGTTAAATTATCGCAAACTAACAGTTCGAAAACAACTCGAACCAAAAAAGATAGAAAACAATTGTAGTGGCCAATCCGCATGTGAAATATTTTAAGGCCAGGTTTACTGGGATTCTTCATGTACATGAACATGCATTGTTGCCTTTTTACCAGGTAAACCATTTGGAATGGGAACAATTGAAATTTACGGATGTCATTGAAATTAAATCCTATGATTTTTGGGAGGAGCAAACCAATAATTCGTGGAGCAGAAAAGTAGTTAAGCCTTATAAAAACAACGTATTATCAAGTCAAGTAGTATGGAATTGGCCGAAGATAACCCAAGCAAAGGCCTTTCCTTGGATTCGTGGAGTGAAATGGCGCCTCCCTCGAATGGTTCGGAGAACTCAAGTCATCATTAATGTTGAGGAAAATACAGTAATAAACGATGTACTTCATTCGGTAGTCTTGAAACGAATCGAGGTGCTTGATGCGAAGGACACATGGAATGGAGCGTATCAACGCGCTTCTGGTCAAGCCTTATTTCAATTGCACACAGCACCACCAGTTGTCAAGAAAAAGGTAATTAAACCCAGTGCATCGAGTATTTCTGCTGAGGCAGTTAGCGATCCCAGTGTACTATCCACTAATACGGCAAGTTCCATTGGGATTACCGATATTTCTTCGCTTACAGAACCTGAAGTCTTAAAATCCCGTACTATTGCTCCTGCTCAACAACCCTTGTTGCGCTCGGTTAAGGGGAACACCTGGTGGCGAATCCTCATGTTGCTTTGGCTCTTCTTTTGTTTATGGAAGGCTCCTGCTTTGATTGTGCCTAGCTTGCTGCTTTTTGGATTGATTGCCTTCATTCGTTATTTTAGAAAGTCGGCACTTGCTATTATTTCATCCGTATTAATTCTAGGAATATTAGCTGTAGGAATAATTTATTTATTGCCAAATGCTTCAACGCAACAAGAGTCGGTAAAAACGGAAGATGGAACGATTAAAATTTCACCACCCAAACCGAACAAGGAGAAAGACCTAATTTCTGATAAATCAATTACATGGTGGGACTTTATCCAAAATAAATACGCCTTGAATTATGGTACAAGTGCGACACGTTATTTTGAGTCAACGCAATTTCATGATCAACAATTTAAGGCGATCAAAGCGACCAATAACCTTGAGTTTTATGGTCAGTTATACCGGCAGTTGGATTTAAATGATGTTAAGAAGTTGGATAGCGTAATTATTAAGCTGCAGCAAAACGCAACTCGTAAACAGTTAAATGCTGTTCAAACCGCTGAAATGGTTTGCACCTTTGTGCAGGAAATACCGTATTTCTTGGTGCATGATTTTGATTGTAAGACAGCTGTTGCCGAATCCAATTCCGATTTTATGGTCGAATACCACAGAAGTAACAAGCCATGTTTGCCAGAAGTGCCAGGCGGGGTTCAGTCGCCTTATGAATTCATGCATAATTTGAAGGGAGATTGTGATACGCGTAGTTTGTTGGCCTTTACGATATTGAGATCCATGGGAATCCCCGCCTCTGTTTGGATTAGTGAGGCATATGGACATTCAGTGTTAGGAGTTGGTTTGCCAGTAAGCACTGGTTTTTACAAAGAAATTAATGGAGTGAAGCATTATGCTGTGGAGTTAACAGCCAAAGGGTTTCGTTTGGGAATGATATCCCCTGAACAACAAGTCCGAAATAACTGGGATATCGCATTATTTGTAAATTAAAAACATATGAGTACAATTATTATTTTGCAGTTGGCCTTTGCTTTTTTTATTGGATTTTTAGGGCTATTTATTATTCATCGAGTAGTAACTGGATTTTTAGTTCGGAATTATCAAATAGAGGAACATGATAATTTGGCCTTGAGTATTTTTCAGGTAGGTGTGATCGCAAGCGGCTCCTTGATTCTATCAGACATCGTGGACCCTGCAGTCAATGCGATTCGAGTATTAAATCCCGAAGGAACGCTTCGTTTGTCTACCATGGGTAATGCGATGGGATATATCGGGATATTTGCTATTATTGGTGTGCTTGCTTCTTTCTTGGTCATCACGGGCGGCTTGGTGGCTATTTTTCAAATGACGAAGGTGAATGAAATAGAAGAAATGAAAGCAAAGCGAATTAATTCAACCTTGGTGGCAGTGGCCCTTATTGTTGGGATTTCCTACATCGTGAGCGATTATTGTGGCCACCTCTGTGAGGCTATGATTCCATACCCCGATGTATTACAAATCCGTTAAACAATGCTAATTATGTATAAAATAATCAAAATCAAACGTGAGTTTACAACTATTTTTTTACCTCTTAGTCAGGTTACTCAAATTGAATTCAGAAGTTTTGAAGGATTTGAAGATGATGAAGATTCAGAGTACCTTACGTTCTTAACCGGACGTTTAAATGAAAATGAAAACGACCATCTCTTCACGTTCTTGAGAAAGGATCGTGAAAAAGTGATCGCGAAAGTAGAAGAATTTTTAACCAACGACCTAAAGGTGTGGGAAATTGAAAAAGATGTGCCTTACTTGACTTAATTAATAAATCTTAGTTCTCTATGAAACTGCTTACTCTTCTTTGATTATTTTGCCTAATTCCTCCTTGACTTCCCTTGAAACCTCCGAAGGATCATCGAAGGTTAGTTGCATGAGCGCCATCGAAAGACGAAGCGTTGAACGCGTATGGGATTGCGATCGGTAAAGCCATAGTAAGGTGCCCAAGGCGATTACAGCCAACATTAGGGCAGGTACAATACCCCACAGCAAATAGACCCCTACAATAACGCTGAGTGCAACAGTACATGCAACAACAAACTGAACGGTTAATTGCTGGTACTTGCGCTGATACCCACGATATTCTTGATATTCCTCGGGACGATCTTTCTTCAAACGGCGTAGGGCTTCGTTCATAGTGGAAATGATATTAACAAAAGATGAATAACACCAAAACTACGCAGATAATTTAATATATTGGAGTCGTGAACATAGAACCCACCTACCTACGCTACATCTACGATGGCCTAACCAAAGGAAGTATCCATCCGGAGAATGCCGCTGAGTTGCCAGATAGTCTAAATAAATATTTAAATGAGCGAATTTACCTGTAGTACACCAACTTGTGCAATTTCATTATCTAAAGCAGCCTTTCCAGTTCAGATGAATTGCCCGGTCTGTCAACAAGCATTGTCTGAAATAATTGAAAAATCTCTTTTATCTGATGAGGACGAACTATTGCTTTCAAATTTACCCTACGTAATTGCTTATCCATTAAAGCGAGCTTTAATAGAAAAACATGCATGGACTAGAATCAATCTGCTGAAAGATACTTTTTTGAATTATTTGAAATATTTAGGATTAATAACTGCCTCCGAGTTTTTTACCAGCGATTTGAAAGATAAAAAGATGGTGGCGCTATTTCATGCAAGCTTAGCTGAACCCTCTTTTGGTACATGGAACTTATACATTCGTGAGAAAATAGCTTTTCTAAATCAAAATAGTCATGGATTTTTCTGTCCCGAATTACCGGGGTATTATGAAACCATTGAAACGGGTAAAAAACGGAAGCTTTACAAAGGTGAGATTGAGTTTATTGATGGTAATGGTGATGTCCAATTAAAAAAGCAGGAAGCCACAGCTATTGGCATGCTGATTAATTTTCGCAACCGATATTTAGGTCATGGTTTAACATTAGATGAGGACGCTTCCAAAAAATTATGGGATGAATACTATCCGATTTTTAACCAACTATTGAAACAACTCAATTTTCCAATAGAGTACCCCATGTTTAAACATGAACAAGGTGAAACATATCTACTGCAATCAAACGAATTAAGCGCTGTTGAAAAGGGAAATCAATCTTTAGCAAGTGTTTGGATGGAAAATCCTTCTGGTCAAACTATGGATATTCTTCCGTTTTTTATTGTTCCAGGTGAATTGGCGCTAACAAAGGAAGATAAAGAGCAATTACTTACCTACGAATCCTACACGGGTAAGACCATTAAATTCTTTAGTCCGGAAGGCACAGAAAAACAGACATCGGGAAAAATTTTGGAAAAACTCAATCTTTTATTGCGTGATAAACAAAAGGAACAACCTTACACGCCTGAATCTTTCACTAAAGAAGTTTTTTTACAGCGAATTGCCGATGAGAACAAACTGACTCTTGACACCCTCATAGCAGAAAAAAAATACATTCTAGGTGTTTATGTCCATCGGGAAGAAATGGAAATAAAATTGCGCGAATGGATTGGAGCAAGAGCAAACATCTTTTTTATAGCGGCAGAGGCTGGTAGTGGTAAAACAAATTTGCTTGTGGAGATGCAAAGACAATATGCCGATCGAGAATTGGCAAGTTTGCTCATTCGTGCAGGACGAATGGAAAAACAATCATTGAAAGAGCAAATAGCCTATTTACTCAATATCGATATACAACAAGGATTAGTAAATTATGCATCCATTGCAGGAACACAAGCGCAACCCACTTTTATTTTAATTGACGGATTAAATGAAGCGAACAATGCAGAAGAGATTTGGCAGGATATCATTGACATCAGTAAGGTATTTATTCCTGGAAGTATAAAGTTTGTTGTGACCAATAGAGCGAATACAAAAGCTGAATTAAATCGTTATATCGTTTCTGAAAATGACTTTAATTTTCTTTATGGCGAAAATAAGGACAATGAATCAGAATTAGGCGCTTATTCTTTTTGGTTAACAGCTCTTGACATGCAAGAAATGAAGGTCGCATGGGAAAATTATGCCACGAAAGATAAAGCTAAATTTAAGCCGCAATTTAATTTTGATGATATTGCTGAGTTTGATAGGGGATTATACAATCAAATTAATAATCCTCTAATTCTTCGTTTATTTTTAGAAATTTATAATGGAAAAGCGCTCCCGAAAAAAGGAGTAAAACATTTAAATATATGGCAAGACTGGTTAAAATCTTTCTCTGATTCAGAGCAAACATTTTTGAAATTATTAGCGAATGAAGTATGGTTAAAAGGAGAAAATGAATTGTTGTTGGACGCTTTGTTACAACACGAAACACTGAAACCATATTTTACTTCTGACATCATTAATTCGCCTTACAATCGATTAAAAAACACTGGTTGGATAAGCCGTTATGTTAAAGATTTAAGTGGATATATTGGTTTTACAGTTGAAGGAGCTTTGTTATATTTACTCGCATTACGATTACAAGAGAATAAGCCTGTAATAAATCTAGCAGCCATGCAATCACTTATTAAGAATGGCAATAAACTACAAAAATCGGCTATTGAGGCTTTTTTATGC
>Ga0315899_10009653_pt1 | contig 10360 bp, 5 predicted proteins | sample LakEriMetagenome_2_FD_203518 | JGI IMG/M metagenome (GOLD analysis project Ga0315899, IMG submission 203518) | Freshwater fungal communities from buoy surface, Lake Erie, Ohio, United States - Buoy 4 MA112 | ecosystem: Environmental > Aquatic > Freshwater > Lake | place: USA: Lake Erie, Ohio...
TGATTTGAGATTATAAGTATAAGGCATGATAAAACAAAAATACCAAGTGCGGTACCTGCAGCAATTGTCAATCTTTTGGGTCTTGACTTCTTGAATGCAGGTTTTGCATAGTCAAGTACATACATGGTGGGTGCTTCTCTGATTTCATCCAATTTTGCTTGTTCAAGCATAGGCATGAGAAAAGCCTTGACTTTCGACATTGCCTCATATTCAGTATAAAGCTTCATGTATTTAGCTCCAACTTTAAGACCATCTCTCAAGGCAAAATTTCCGGCAAAACCTGGTTTGTTTTCAGCTTTATAGACTTGTTCTTTCATTTCATTCAAGAGTTTTTCCCCTGCAATCGTGGAGGGGTCTTTTTCACCGTATGTATTTTTTAGAAGTTCCAGTTGAATTTCTTGTTTTAACGCTGAGGCTTTCAATGTTGCCAATGCTTCAGAAACCGCTTGGGCTTGATCAAGAGGGGAGAATACAAGACTTTGTGAAGAATACCTACCCAATTCCTGTGCAATCGAATTCAATATTGAATCTGTTCTTTTCAATCGCATGTCCATATATGCTCGATTGGTTTCAGCTTCCGCCTTTTGCATACGTAGTGAAATATTATTTGCTATTCTCACTACATCATTAGCCATCTTGGCAGCTTTTTCTTTGTCTTTGGAAAGAACTGTGACATTATAATTACCTTCGGGCGATAACTCCACTTCATAGTTTGAGAGAAACTCTTTATATAACTCCTCTCTATCTTCTTTGGGTAATTCATATTCAGCTGAAAGTTCATAAGAATTGATGAGAGTATCCATTAAACTTCTTGAATTTAGAATGACAATATACGAATATGATTCCCCTTTATTCATCTTTCCAAGTCCTAGATCTTTCAATGCACTAGATACATTACCCATCATTCCGCTAATCATGGAATTTGCATTGTTTGGAGGCACGAAAGTCACTGTTGAAGCATACCAATTGGGAAGTGTCCATGAAATTCCGAAAGCAATCAGGCCTGAAAGTATGGTTAATATGAAAAGAATCCATTTTTTGGCTGACAAAATCCCCAGGAATTCGGCGCCATCCAATGCCAATGAAGTTCGTTTGTTCAAGATGGGTTCTTGCATTGAAATGCTCTGTGTGTAAACAAGAATTTGCCAAATTTACAAAAAATGAGAGCATTTTACCTTGATTCTCATCATTAATCATGCATATAAAATGTAACATCTGTGATGGTGCTTCCGTCTTTGTTTGGCATTTTACATCATATTTCACCTTCGAGCTACAATAGATCCTATGGGAAATCTCTCATTTGCAATTCGTTCAATACCGCATACATTGCTTTTCAGTGTGTCGGGATATGTATTTGCAGGGACCTTTTTCGCATCTTTAATCATCTTTTTGATCTTTTTAGATGCAGGTTCCAATGAATTCCCATGGTATCTGGGATTTGCCTTCCATTTATCTCTTGAACTATTACTATTAGGATATGTACAAAAGGACAAACAATGGTATAAAAACATTGCCTCCATGCGTGATAGTGAAAGCATCATAGAGGATATGAAGTCATTGGCCATCATTCTTGGCATGGCTGGTTTATTAAATTTTCTAGGTTTGTTTGATACTATTATTAGTTTTAAAAACAATGTGTTTTCACTTGCTGTAAGTATTCTTTATGCAGGATATATGGGGATTGTCTTTGGAATGAGTTCCTCTTTGTTATTCAGATTGATGACACAAAGACCTCATGCTTTGTCTAAAAAACTTACCTTTTGGATTATAGGATTATCTGGATTCACTCTTTTCCTTCAATTGTTTTTTTATGGGCCTTTGCAAGTTGGGATTCATATTGTTGCAGGCATCATCGGCTTATTAGGTTTCTACAATACCAAGGGTTTACTATGGTTTTCTGAAATCACGAAAAAACAGAAAACAGATCTTGCTTGGTCTTCAATCGTAATATTACTTTCAATCTCCATCATAGCAGGTAATTATGAACAAATCACATATGTCGCATTGAATCAAATCATGTCAGTAGCGGAGCCTTTTATATTTGCTATTGGAATATGGCTTTTATTGATTGCAGGAAGATTATCAATGATTGCTATAAATTCACTTCCAACGGCAGGGTTAATTGACAGAAAAACTTTGGAGTTTTCAGCACTCTCGGAATTGACTGCAATTGCATCTACAACACAGAATTATCAGCAAATCCTTCAAAATGCAGTACAATTGATAGAAAAAGCTATTGAAGTGAACGGATTATATGGAAAGATATACATTCAAGATCAACAATTCGAAACATATCATGGGGACTTGGGTACTGAATTGTCGATTATAGATTCAAATGGAGAATTCATTTCTTGGAAGGAAGAACAAAATTCAATAGGAAATCTCTTTGAAAAACCGGAAAGCATGGATCCTCATAACTTGTTGAGAATAAAGTCTATTGTATCATTAACAATTCAGATTGATCGCAATAAACATGCAGAGATTCTTTTAGCCCATGAAGAGCCTTATCATTTTACTCCTGAAGATGAGATTATACTTTCGACATTTGCTGATAGTTTGAGAATTGCGATTATTAATGCATCACTTTTGACCATTGAACTTGAACATCAAAAGTTCGAACAAGAAATGGAAATTGCAAGAGGAGTTCAAAATTCATTGTTACCTCAGAATATTCCAATGTCCGCTCATTATTCCATTGCAACATATTCAATGCCATCAAAGATCGTGGGTGGTGATTTTTATGATGTATTTGAAATGGACAATGGAAATACCTGCATTATTATTGCAGATGTCTCAGGCAAAGGAATACCGGCGGCATTTTGGATGGCAACTATTCGTGGGATTTTATTGTCATTACAATATGGCGGATTTAGTCCCAAAGACATTTTGATTCATTTACAAAGATCACTGGCTGATATTTTGGACCCTCAAGTGTTCATAACGGCTTCTTGTTTGATTTTGGAGAAGAGTTCAAACTCAATACAATATGCAAGAGCAGGTCATATGCCACTCTTACGAATTCATGAAGAGACATTGACAGAATATATACCTCGCGGACTAGGAATTGGTTTGACAAAAAACATCGAGTTCTTTGAGGAGAATTTAGAAGAAATTTCACTACAAATTGAAGACAATGAATTGCTCATTTTGTTTACGGATGGATTGACTGATTTACCAGTACCTGATAATGAGTCTGAACAATATTCGTCAATGAAGCGGTTTTTAAAAGAATCTACTATGAATCCTAAATCCCTGATTGAAGTGATAGATAGAGAGATTCAAATTTTCCAAAAAAGCAACTTGGTTGACGATATCACGGTTATATCTGTAAAGAGAAATGCGAGCAATCATTAAATATGGCTATTTCAGGTAAATTTCGTGGAGAAAAGCCTTTTTTCAATACAAAAATAACCGATGATTTTCTGTATTTTTGAATGCCAGCAGCAATATATCCTCATTTGAATGTTTTAATATTTTACCGGATAGATGTATGAAATATTTCCTAATCCTTCTTTGTTCCATATTCTTCATGGAATTCAGCATCGATGCCACTGCGCAAACATTCGATGCAAAAACCTTCATCAGTCATGCTAATGACTCGAAAATGCCCGCGATGCTAAAGCAATCAGTTCATACATTCTCATTGGATAAAACTGTTGCAGGTAAGATATTCGGTTCATCTTCGAAAGATCTTCAATTGAACAATTTTCCAATTGGCTTGAACGCGATTGGTACTGTAGACGTATCTCTTTCACAATCAGTAATAGATGCCAATACAATCATCATGATAGGGAACAAAAGAGTTCCGGTACCATCGATGACCACATATCAAGGAAGTATCAAAGATGAAAAAGGATCAACTGTACTAATTTCCTATATAGATGGGGAAATGTATGGATGGATTTCAAGATCTAATGGTACAACTATCTCATTTGCACCCGAAGACACAAAAACAGATATCAAGAAAGAACATGTCATGTATAATGAAAACTCATTACACTCTGCATTAAACATGCCTTCAAAGTCTTGTGGTACAGAAGAGTTCTCACATACAGGAATCAAAACTTGGGAAGTAGAAGCTCAGCTAAAAAAGGGAGAGAAAAAACTTGATAATAGAATGCTTGAACTTCAAATCATTCTGGAATCAACCACTTCATTTTTCACAGGAGTTGCTTCGAGAAATGAAACTAGAGCGATGACTTTAATGGTATCAATGACAAATGCAGTCAATGCATTATACAGAAGAGAATTGAATCTCAATATCGTCGTTCCATTCATTCAAATATGGACTGACGATAATCCTGATCCCTATCAAAATGATGGCTCAAATACACCTGCTTTATTACAAGAAGTTCAAAACAGATGGAGCAAAAACACAACAAGAATTCGCGACATTGTGCACTGCTTTGATAGAATGGGTAATTCCTCAGCCGGAGCCGGCGTTGTTGCCGGAATAGCCAATGGTATTGGAGCTTTGTGCAATGGATCTCTTTCCAATGCATATTCAGTGACTGGCGTTTCAACCTTTGCCAATCTCCCGATGATAACTTATATGAAAGATGTTTCCACCATGGCTCATGAAATAGGTCACAATATGGGTTCATTTCATACGCATAACTGCGGGGAATGGAAACCTGCACTTGATTCATGCCTTTCCAGTGGTCCGAGTTATCAGGGTAAAATTTCTTATTCGACAGAAACTTGTAATACAGGTGCTCCAAGACCAATTCCAGGTTCAATCATGAGTTATTGTGATTTAACTAATTCCACCGGATCAGTACCCTTTACATTTCTGCCAAGAGTCTATGAATTTCTTAGAGCAAGACTTGAAAGCAGCAAATGCATTACAGAAGCACAAAATGCACAGATCAAAATGATTGGACCTTGGGGAAATCAAACTTTTGTTTCAGGCAGAACTACATTAGTAGAATGGACTTCTGTAAAAGTCAATAGTGTCAAAGTACAATTTTCAACTGATGGTGGTGGAAATTGGAGTGATGTCGCAACAGGTATTCCTGCCGCATCTTCGATCATGATTAATGGTCAAGGCGCTTATCAATGGACAATTCCAAATACTGCCACAACTGCAGGAAGACTGCGAGTCGTTGATATGGCAAATCCTGATATTAATGATACTTCATGGGTAAATTTCAAAATCGTTGCACCAATGTTGAATCTTTCTACGAATCTTGATGGCAAAGCATTTGGACAATCTGAAACTACTACTTTGCAATGGGCAAAAACAAATGTTGACAGTGTACTTGTGATGTTTTCTAAAGACAATGGTTCAACATGGGAGACTTTAGCCAAACAGACCGGATCTACATACACATTCCCAATTCCGAATATTGAAGCTGAAAAATGCTGGGTTCGCATAGCTGATGCCAGCAATATGGCTCTTGTATCACAAACTGGACCATTCTCCATTGGCAAAGAAGAATTGGCTTTGATTAATCCAAAAGGTGGAGAGAAACTTTGCGCCAATAAGCGTTTTGTGATCGCATGGACATATAAAAACTTGGCTAATTCAAAGTTACTTGTCCAATATTCAAATGCAGGCGGAGCATGGCAGAATATTTCGGGCGCAAATGGTGTGGATCCATGGTCTAGCGTATTTGGCTTTACACCACCTTCAATCAAAAGCGATTCTATTGTGATAAGAATTATCAGTAGAACAGATAGTACTGTAGCTGCAATCTCTGGTTATATTTCAGTGTCAAATGAAGCAGGATGTGTGGCAACTTCGCTCGAAGAAGACCCAACCATGCCTAGTTTTCTTGTAGCACCGAATCCAATCACAGGAAATACATTTACCGTCACAATCAATGCACCAATAGCATGTGGTAATGGAACTCTTTCACTTACCTCATTGACTGGATCAACTGTTCATGTTTTTGGAGATGCTTATTCATTTGTTCAAGGAATGCATTCGATGGAACTCAGTTTGCCGAGCATAAGTTCAGGAAGATATTTCTTGACATTGCAATGTAATGGAAGAAGATTAAGCATTCCTGTATCAATTGAGAACTAACATGGATTATCGATCTATTCTCCACATATTCATCTGTTTGATGGCTGTCATTCCCATGCTAAGCAAGACTAATGATGCCACCAAAGGGATGAAGATATTACCGCCATTATCTTTATTGTCTGCTGAGAATCAAACTCATGCCAAGACATATTCTGTGAACAAAACTTGGTCAATGGAAGCATTCACGCAATCCGGTAATACTTTTATAATAGATCAATTTCCGATTTCATTGAATGAAAATGGAAGCATACAATTCGAACTTTCTCCATCTGTAATTGATGGCTCCACGGAAGTAATGGTAGGCCTCCAACGCATCCCCGCTCCGGATGTGAGAACATATACAGGAACCATCATTGGAGAACCTGGCTCAAATGTCGTGATGTCTTTTGCAAATGGAATTCTTCGTGGTTGGATAGAAAGAGCCGATGGAAGCAGAGTAAGTATAGCGCCTTCTGAAAGTTCCACAGAAATACATCTACTCTATGATGCGGAAATTGTTGCTGAACTCAGAAAGAATGCAGGCTCATGCATGACTGATGAATCGGCAATCACCATTCCCACCCCTGAAGATTTGTATAAATCACTTGGTAAGGTTGAGTCCGTAAAAGGGAATAATCTTCTCGAATTACAAGTGATTGTTGAAGCAACTTCTTCCTTTTTCAATGGTCCCGGAAGAAAAGATTCCATTCGCACTGCTGAATTCATGATCGGATTAATGAATGGTGTGAATACGATTTACAGAAAAGAATTGAATGTAAATATCATTATACCAAGACTTCAAATATGGACAGCCACCACTCAGGATCCTTATGTAAGTGATGGGAATGCTCCGGCACTTTTGGATGAGGTTGAAAATCGTTGGGGAAAGTTAACAACAATCAAACGCGATATTGTTCATTGTCTTGATGCCGTGCCAACCACCGGTGGCTTATTCGTTCTTGGAATTGCCAATGGAATTGGAAATATATGCTCAGGTAGCAACTCAAATGCTTATTCGGTTTCAGGAATTTTCAAAAATGGCTTGGCAAAAATCGAAGATTATATGGGTGATATTGTTACGATTGCGCATGAACTTGGACATAATATTGGTTCATATCACACGCATAATTGTCAATTCTGGCCACCAAGAGGACTTGACTCTTGCATGACAAGCGGAAGTGCATATCGTTCACGCTCGAATTATTCTCAGGAAGCTTGCTTTAAAAATGCTCCAATGGCAAATCCAGGCTCTATCATGAGTTATTGTCATTTGACAAATCCTAGCCGTTCCGTAGCTTTTACATTTTTACCTAGAGTTGCAAACTATCTTCGTACTTATATGGAGAGTCGTACTTGCATTGAGCCTGCTACACAACCGATTGTGAGAATGGTCTATCCATGGGGACAACAAACTTTTGTTGTTGGTACTCAAACTTCCATTGACTGGACCTCTCATAGAGTCACAAATGTAAATATCGAATTCAGCACGGACGGTGGAACAAATTGGCGAACAATATTTGCTTCAAGACCGGCAGTTACAGAAGCTAATGGTACTGGTTCATTTCTTTGGACCATTCCTGACTATCCAACCACAAAAGGAAGAATCCGTATAGTTGATGTATCCAACAATCAAATTCGTGATACTTCTTGGGCTGATTTCACCATTGCCAAAGCAACTATTACACTCACTACTGACTTACGATCAAAAAAATTTGGGATGAAGGAAAAAATTTCTCTCAATTGGACAAAAGATCTTGTTGATCGAGTCCGCATTGAGTTTTCATCTAATAATGGATCAACTTGGTCACTCATTCGCGATTCATTGTCAAACACGACATTCTCCGTTGATATCCCCGATCTAGAATCAAAGAATTGCTTTTTTAGGATTGTGGATGTGGCAACAGGAAAACTCAACAGTCAATCAGCAATATTCGAGATTGGAAAAGAACAATTGGCATTATTACAACCGGCAAATAATGACACGCTTTGTTTGGGTAAGCCATATACCATCACTTGGTCCCATTCATTTATGTCCAATAGCAAAATATTCATAGAATATAGAAATGTTGGGCAAACAACTTGGAAAAGAGTTTCACTCCTGGGACATGATGCCGATTCTGCCAAATTCACTTGGACATTGAATAATATCACCGCTGGTATATATCAATTCAGAACAGTCTATAGACAAGATACATCGCTATCGACGTTGCCTATAAATCTTTTCATGAGCAGTGAAGGTTCTTGTGCCACGGCTGCAAGCATCAGTGATCTGGATTATTCTGCATTCACTTTGTTCCCAAATCCTACTAGTGAATTTGTACGAGTAATTCCAGCCAAGGAAATGTGTGTTAATCCAAAAATGATCATCTCTGATAATGCTGGAAGATCCATGCTTGAAATAATGGATTCGCACCAGAACATCGCCAACGGAATTGATGTATCCGTCAAACACTTGACTTCAGGCACATATTATTTCACACTCATTTGCGATGATCACAGATATACGCAAAGTTTTACCATTCAACGATAATTCGGATAGATAATTCACCATGTTACAATCACTGATTGCTGCATCATTACCATATATTCCCAAATCCATAGTCAAGTCGGTTGCATCTCGTTACATTGCCGGCTCAACATTAAGGGAAGCTGTTCAAACAGTCCAAGCACTTGAAAAAAAGGGTGCTTCATCCACGATTGATGTACTTGGTGAATTCGTTACCACCAAAGAGCGATCATTTCATGAATATGAAAGTTCAAAAGCTGTATTATCTGCAATTAAACAATATGCATTACCTGCATATCTATCAGTGAAGCCAACATCGCTTGGATTGGGAATAGATCCTGAATTCGCTTATGAGAATATCCGTTCATTGGTGAGTATGGCAAAAGAATTCGGTGCCTTTGTTCGAATGGATATGGAGAATACACCATATACCACACAAACTATTGACATGTACCGAAGATTGCGACATGATGGATTTGATAATTGTGGAATAGTAATCCAAGCATATTTGCATAGAAGTGAATCCGATATCTTATCTCTACTTGACTTAGATCCCAATATCAGACTATGCAAAGGAATTTATCGTGAGAATCCGGAAATAGCATTTACAAATCCTGATGATATTCGGAATAATTATAAAAAGCTCCTTAGACTACTCTTAAAGCATGCTTCAAAGACAGGGATCGCAACCCATGATGATATACTCATCAATGATGCGATGCATGTGATTGAAACAGAAAAGATCAATAAAGAAACATATGAATTTCAGATGTTACTTGGAGTTCGTGAAGAAAGAAGAGATGCAATTCTACGCCTAGGGCATCAGATGAGGATTTATGTACCATTTGGGGAAGATTGGTATGGTTATTCGACAAGAAGACTCAAAGAAAACCCACAAGTGGCGGGTTATGTGTTCAAAGCCATGTTTAAGAAAGGATGATATGCAAAAACTAATCATCCCATTTATCATAACCATCATCATTCTATTTCAACCATTGTTTGGTTGTACAAAACCATCAGTAGATCTTAATCCACTCTCCATTGCTACTTTCAATATAGCTTGGCTTGGTGATGGTGAAGGGAATGATGTGATTCCAAGAACGAAAGAACATTATGCATTGATTGCCGACATCATCAATGAAACATCTGCTGATATCATTGCCTTGCAAGAAATAGAGAACATGCAGGCACTGAATCAATTACTTGTACATTTACCCGATTATACGGGCATACTCGGTTCCGGTGGCAAGTCACAAAATGTTGGATTCATGTATAAAAAAACATTAAAAGTAGAATCCATTGGAGAATATCTCCCGATAGCCATAGATCCAAGTCGTAATAGGCCCGGATATGTGGTCAAAGTCAAAAAAGGGAATTTTGATTGTTATTTGATGTCTGTTCATTTCAAATCTACATCAAGATTTGACTCAACAGATGACATGCGTATAGAGTCACGCCGGATGAGAAGAGAACAATCACAAAAAGCCATGGCATGGATAGATTCAATCAAATCCAATAAAATAGATCAAGATATTTTTATCGTTGGAGATTTGAATGATTTCCCGAAAAGAGAAAAAGAACCAACTCTTCAAGCATTGACTAACTCTTCAGAAATCACCTTTCTCACTTCAGAGATGAAAAGTTGCAAGTTTCAGAATTTCTATGTCATAGATCATATCATAGCCTCCAAGTCTGCGCAAAATCGTTTTGTAAAAGGGAGCGAACGCATCATTGATATTTATTCCATGCATTCCAAAGAAATCGTAGAGAAAATATCTGATCATTGCCCGATCGTCATGCAATTTGATGTCACACAACCTGATAATGATTAATCCATGAAACAA
>Ga0315899_10009656_pt1 | contig 10358 bp, 7 predicted proteins | sample LakEriMetagenome_2_FD_203518 | JGI IMG/M metagenome (GOLD analysis project Ga0315899, IMG submission 203518) | Freshwater fungal communities from buoy surface, Lake Erie, Ohio, United States - Buoy 4 MA112 | ecosystem: Environmental > Aquatic > Freshwater > Lake | place: USA: Lake Erie, Ohio...
TCTTCATGGATTATATCAAGTACTTTTCCAAGAAAGTATACACGACACCCCTCAAGAAAATGGATGTCAAAGAGCATCTTATTTTCTGGTTCGGAAAGATCTTCTTTATCGTGGTATACATCATCATCCCGATTGCGCTATTGGGTTGGAAAGCCTGGTTGGTTGGTTTTCTGATCAGTCAGTTTACACTGGGCATGACGTTGGCAGTGGTGTTCCAATTGGCCCATGTGGTGGAACATGCAGAATTTGAGGCGGCAGGAGTGGATCCGGTAAAGATCGAAAATGAGTGGGCCATCCATCAGGTCAAGACCACCGCCAATTTCGCTTTTTCGAATAAGGTCATCACCTGGTTTGTCGGGGGATTGAATTATCAGATCGAACATCACCTTTTTCCCAGGATCAGCCATATTCACTATCCTGCCATCAGCAAAATTGTGAGGGAAACCTGCGAAAAATTTGACCTGAATTACATCTATTTTCCTACCACGAGGGCAGCCATTGCTTCACATGTTCGGTTCATGCACCAGATGGGAAGAAACCCCGGTCACCTGGGCTTGTAGCCTGATACGGAAAGGATTTTTTTAGCATCCGTTGACAGCAGCTCCGAAAGGCTGGTTCCCCGTTTTTTTTCCATGTAGGCATCAATGATCTGCTTCCCAACAAAAAGGGATACATAGCTGGGTGAGCCCAATCCAAATTCTGAAGTGGAGGGACCATCGCTGACAAAAGACCTGATCTTCAACAAATCAGCTTCATAGAGCAGGTTGTTTTCTGTAAAATAATTCCAGACAAACCCCTCATTCTCTTTCATTGCTTTCAATTGAGGGGAAGTATAGCCCAATTTTATTTCCTCTTTTTCATCCGGCATGAACAGGTCCAGCAAATACATTCTTTTGCCATGATCCACTGTGATATCAAGCAGGGTTCCCCCTGGCTTCAATGGCGGTAGAATGTCATCAATCACAACCCTCATGGCATTGCAAGCAATTTCAGCCGTATTGAATTTTCTAGAAATATATTCCGGATAAAGCTGCAGGCCGGCTTCGCTCTTGTATATGGTCGATTGTGCTCCCAAGTGCAATTGCAGTCCTGCCCCTATTCCAAATTGGGTAAGGATTTCACCTGATCCTCCCGTCTCACTGTAGGCAAAGGCATCCATTGGAGCGATGAAAGTGATGAATTGTTCAGGTAATTTGTAGGAAGGAAAATAATATTTTACATACCGGAGGGATGTTTCCAATTTCTTTCTAGCATCCTCGATGTCTTGATCGAGTTTTGCTGTTGAATCATAGATGGGTTTGTAATCAGCATAAAATTGTTTGATCGCATCATCCCATTTAGCGGTATCGGTTCCTTCCAATGCAAGGATCTTCCATACAAAGTCATTGAAAAAATCATGATGCTTTTCACGGAGCGAATCAATGCTTTGTTCAAAATGATTGGTATCCAATCTGAAGAAATCCTTTTCAAATCGAACGGTTTCCAGTTTAACAGGGATGTTGCTAACGTCAGGCTTTTGTTTATTTCCATTGCATGAAAAAACAGTGAGCATGACGGCTGCCAACAAGGAACAGGAAAAATAGCTATTGATTCTATGCATATGAGCGATTTTGACTGCCAAAATTATGTGAATCTATCAAGCTGAGCATCTATTCACCTCGTTTTTGAATTTAATTCACGTTTATTCCTCAATTTTGCGCCATGAAAGTGGCCATCGCACAGCAGAATTATCATGTGGGAAATTTTGACCTCAACCGGGATAAGATCCTGCAGGCTGTGAAAGATGCTCAACAACTAGGGGCAGAGCTAATCGTTTTTTCTGAACTCTCTGTTTGCGGATATCCGCCCCGTGATTTTTTGGAATTTGAGGATTTTATCAGGAAGGCTGAAAAAGTTGTTGAGGAGATCGCAGCAGCATCGCATGGTATTGGAATCCTGATAGGTGCGCCAATCCGCAATCCGAAGAAAGAAGGGAAAGATTTGTTTAACGCTGCCTTGTTGTTGCACGAAGGAAAAATCGAAGGAGTGGTCCATAAAACATTGCTGCCCAACTATGATGTTTTTGATGAATACCGGTATTTCGAGCCTGCCTACGATTGGAACGTGATTCCTTTCAAAGGCAAGCGAATAGCATTGACCATTTGCGAAGACATCTGGAACCTGGGGGATAATCCATTGTACCGGATCTGTCCAATGGATGAGCTGATGAAGCGGTCGCCAGACATCATGGTCAATATCTCGGCATCCCCCTTTGATTATGATCATGACGAAGACCGAAAAGAGGTGGTGAGGTTGAATGTGGAAAAGTATGGGATGCCGATGATCTATTGCAATGCTGTTGGTTCACAAACTGAAATTGTCTTCGATGGGGGAAGTCTTGTCTATCGAAAGGATGGCTCGCTCTTTCATGAAATGAAATACTTCACAGAAGATTTTTTTCTGTTTGACCTGCATGAATTGGAAAAAAAGGCTGAAGTACCTGTGACGGCCAGTACTTTATCCATGGGAGCAGATATGAGGGTTGCAAAGGCAGATGATCCCGCTGCCATTCTCAACCAGCTCACCAATACACACAATATTGCACAGATCAAGGAGGCCCTTGTTTTGGGTATTCGTGATTATTTCCAAAAGATGGGTTTTGCCAAAGCCATTTTGGGAAGCAGTGGAGGGATAGATTCTGCTGTAGTGCTCACACTTGCCTGTGAGGCCCTTGGCAAGGACAATGTTACCGCCATTCTCATGCCATCCGGGTTTTCCAGTGAGCACAGTGTTGATGACGCAAAACAATTGAGCCTAAACCTTGGCAATCCATATCATATTGTTCCGATACAATCCGTTTATGAAACTTTTCTGAACAGTCTTGATCCATTGTTCAAGGGAACTGCCTTTGGCATTGCAGAAGAGAATATCCAAAGTCGGACACGTGGAAATCTTCTTATGGCCATTGCCAACAAGTTCGGGTATGTTTTGCTGAATACTTCTAACAAAAGTGAACTGGCAACCGGTTATGGAACCTTGTATGGCGACATGGCTGGTGGTTTGAGTGTCATAGGCGATCTCTACAAAACGCAGGTCTATGCCTTGGCGGAATTCCTCAACCTCCATGGAGAGGTCATCCCGCATAACATATTGGTCAAGGCACCTTCCGCAGAATTAAGGCCCAACCAAAAAGACAGTGATTCTTTACCTGAATACGATCTGTTGGACCGGATCCTCTATCTGTACATTGAACGCCGCAAAGGTCCTGCTGAGATCCTCTCCATGGGCTTTGAGGAAGCATTGGTGAAGAGGGCCCTTCGAATGGTCAATACCAATGAATACAAGCGCAATCAGTTTTGTCCCATCATTCGTGTGAGTACCAAGGCTTTTGGTGTGGGTCGCCGTTTGCCGATTGTAGCCAAATACCTCTCATGAAAGGGACTGTATACAAATCAACCGGTAGCTGGTATGTGGTGAAAAACCCTGATGGCGAAGTATTCAATGCAAGACTGAAAGGAAAATTCAAGATCGATGGCATCACTTCCACCAACCCGATTGCAGTAGGCGATGAGGTTGAATTTGAAATCGAAGATGCTGCAGAAAAAAGGGTGATGATCACCGGCCTGGTGCCCAGGAAAAATTATGTCAACAGGGTTTCTCCTTCCAACAGAAGACTGCACCATATCGTCGCCTCTAACATGGATCAGTCGCTTTTGGTTGCAACAATCAAGGATCCCAAGACATCGATTGGCTTTATCGACCGGTTCCTTGTGACCTGCGAAGCATTCCACATCCCGGCAATCATCGTTTTCAACAAGGCCGATATTTATGGCCCCAAGGAGATGGATGTGTTGGAAGAAAGAAAATCAATGTATGCCTCCGTTGGCTATGAAGTGTTGCTCACGTCTGTGAAGGATGCTACAGGGATGGAGTTGCTGAGAAAAAAACTGCAATCCAAGGTGACATTGTTAAGTGGTCACTCCGGTGTGGGCAAATCAAGTCTTATCAATGAGATACTGGGGGATACCAATATTCGGACAAACGAAGTGAGCGAATGGAGTGGCAAAGGGATGCATACCACCACCTTTGCCGAAATGTATGATCTGCCCAGTGGTGGAAAACTCATCGATACGCCGGGAATGCGTGAATTTGCCATTGCCGATATCAGCAAAGATGAATTGTCGCATTATTATCCCGAAATGAGAGCATTGCTGAATGACTGTCAGTTCAACAATTGCATGCACATGAACGAACCCGGCTGTGCCATCAAGCAAGGCGTCATGGATGGGAAAATTCATGAAGACCGGTACATCAGTTACTGCACCATTCTAGACAGCATCGAAGAAAAGACTTCCTGGTGATCAGCTTTTGAATTTTTTTGCCTTGGGCAGTTTTTCTCCGGAAAGAAGCCTTTCTGCCCCTACATTTTTACCGTTGCTTGGACAACCTACCTTTCTGGCACAAGCGGAAATCCCTAGCAGAAACAATCCAGCCATTGCATAACAAAAAATGATTTTTTTCTGCATGATCTTCATTTGAACCAACTGCTATAGAGGCTATAGTTGTTGGCAATTCTTTCAATTTCTCCCTTGGATTTTTCAGGTGAGATCTCTTTCACTTTTTTGGCCGGTACCCCAGCATAGATAGAACCCGGCTCCACCTGTGTTCCTTCCAAAACCACTGCCCCGGCTGCAATGATTGAATTGCTGCCGATTACTGCCCTGTCCATCACAATGGAGCCCATTCCGATCAATACATTGTCTTGTATTGTGCAGCCATGAACAATTGCGTTATGACCGATGCTGACATTGTTGCCAATGGTGGTAGCATTTTTTTCATACGTGCAATGGATGGTGGCATTGTCCTGTATGTTCACCTTGTTTCCAATCCTGATCGCATTGACATCCCCTCGCACAACGGCATTGAACCAGATGCTGCATCCTTCTCCGGTGATCACATCCCCCACAATGGTTGCATTGGGGGCAAGAAAATTATCGTTGCCAATCTGCGGTGCAACGCCTTTCACAGGTAAGATGAGTGCCATTTTTTTTCTTGAAGTTAATTCATATTGCGTGAACTTTGTTTCATGAACCAGCGCGAGCTTTTTCTTCGTCATGTGGGACAAACCTCCGATGCACCTCTTGCCATTGAAATGGTCAAAGCCCATGGCTGCAAAATGTGGGATGCAGCAGGCAAAGAGTATATCGACCTCATTGGAGGCATCAGTGTATGCAACATTGGCCATTGTCATCCTCAGGTGGTGGAAGCGGTGTCCGCGCAGGCTTCGCAATACATGCATTTGATGGTGTATGGTGAATTGATCGAATCACCGCAGGTGACGTATGCCCAAAAACTGGCTGGATTGTTGCCAAGCGGGCTGGACTCCGTTTACTTTACATCCTCCGGTACTGAGGCAACGGAAGGAGCCATGAAACTGGCCAAACGCATCACCGGAAGAACACAGATCGCAGCCTTTCATGAATCCTACCATGGTTCAACGCAGGGTGCCCTGAGTGTCATGGGTAGCGAATATTGGCGCAATGCCTTCAGGCCCTTGCTGCCAGGCATCATGCATCTTCAACACAACCTTCCCGAAGACCTAAACAGGATCGATGAAACGGTGGCATGTGTGATAGCCGAACCCATTCAGGCGGAAAGAGGCGTGATGGTTCCTGACCGGAACTGGATGCAGGCGCTAAGAGATCGTTGCACTGAAACAGGAACCTTGTTGATCCTGGATGAAATCCAAACCGGATTTGGAAGAACGGGCAGTTTGTTTGCTTTTGAGCAGTTTGGGATCGTGCCCGATATTTTGCTTTTGGGAAAAGCATTGGGGGGAGGCATGCCATTGGGTGCTTTCGTTTCGTCAAAAGAAAAGATGGATGCCTTTACCAACAATCCGATATTGGGGCATATCACCACTTTTGGAGGACATCCGGTTTGTTGTGCAGCGGGAGAGGCGGCCCTGGATGTTTTGCTGAAAGAAAATCTGATAAACGATGTTGACTGGAAAGCATCCTTCTTCCAAAAAGCACTGGTTCACCCGCTGATCAATTCATTCCGTTCTGCAGGCTTGCTGATGGCGATAGAGTTTGCATCCTGGGAGATCAACAAGGCTGTGATTGATGAATGCATCCGCAGGGGGGTGTTCACCGACTGGTTTTTGTTTGCTTCCAATTGCATGCGGTTGGCACCTCCATTGACAATTGCTGAACAAGAGATAGAGAAGGCAGTTGGGATCATCCTTTCCGCCTGTGATACCATCCGCCATAAAGCCTGAGGCTAAAAAGAAAAACGAAAGCTTCCGAAAACGCCAAATCGCTTGTAGCCCTCTACCGGCAAGGGTTGGGGGGCGACCCTCCAAACCAGATCGACTCTGAAGAAACGCAATATGTTGTCAATGCCGGTTCCCAGCTCCAAATAGGTTTTACCATTGAGACTGGTGAAAGGAAAGTCCTGTTGGATGTTCAATGCACTGTTCTCTGCATTGATACTGCCCCACATCATTTTGGCATTCCAGAACTGTCTTAATTTGAGGTATTTTTTTTGAGGGAGGATTCGGAAAATACCGCTTCCTATGTTGTGTTCTATGTTAAGCCCGGTGTAGCGATCAAAAATATATTCGAACCGGTTCATCAGATTGAAGGCATATTTATTGTAATAATAGATCTCATTGCCGGGAGCAATGTTCAGGAGCATATAAGGCAGTCTTCCATTCACCCTGCCTGCATAGAAATTATAATAGATGTTTCCCAATGGGGGCACCTTGAGATAGTCGCTGATGCTAAAGGTTAATTTTGAGTAACTGTATCCGCTGTTGAAAATTCCTTTGACCCCCTTGGAGAAATACAACTCTGTTACAGGATAGTCACTGCCCAGGCTGGTTCTGAAGAAATCATCCTGCAAAAATCTTTCCAGATAGGCAAAGCGAAGTTTGATGTTGAATTGAAAATCATTGAAATTTCCTGCATTGTCTGCAACTGAAAAGTCATTTTTCAGGGGCAGGTTTTGAATTGGATCGTATATTTTTCTGTGTACGCTTGTCGTGAGTGATAAGCCGGTTCTCCACTCCTTGAAATATTCAACCTTCTGTTGTTCTATTCGAATCAGTTTGATTGGCACAGCTGTTTTGCGGGATGTCAGGGCAAACAGGTTGTCATAACCGATCTCATCGAAATAGGTTTGACCATAATCCATGTCCTTTTTGTACAAAAGCCTGATGCTGCTTCTTGGGTCTTTCCCCAACATGAAAAGTGCTTCCAGTTTTCCTTTTACCTTTTGGTCTTTGGTGCCATAGGCCAAATAAGATGACAAATAAACATTCTTGTTGAAACGGTAGTTGGTGCCTAGATCAAACCGCAATCGCAGCCCTTCATAGATGTTTCCACTGATCCAGTTCATCCAGGGACCGATCTCATAGTTGCCGACGAGGCGATAACCTGTCCCTATGAATTTCAGCCATTCGGAATATTTTTCAAATGCCGGCATTTTCAACAACGTATCAGCCATGCGATAAAAATTATGCTCATTTGCACTCAAGTCTTCATGTCTGTTTTTGTTCCAGTAGGAGGTTGTTCTGTCCATGGCGCTGTCGGAAAGTTGGATTACCTCGACTCTTTTGTCATTGACAAACTCCTCGTCCATGCTGAGAGGAGGTCCATCCTCTTTGATGCGTATCTTATCATAGGTAGTTGTTTTTCTACCGATGAGGCTGAGGTTATTGGGGCCGGTAAGCCGGATGTTGGCAATGAATTTATCCTTTGCAAGAAACCAAATGCTGTCTTTTATCAGTTGGTATTCCTGTACCAGACTGAGTTTTTCGATGAAATTTACATTCGACCCATCGGATACCTGCAGGTTCATTTTTTGAACTGCAAAGTTGGAATCTACGATCCAGGCGTCACCATGAAAAGTATTGGTTCCTTTTCTTTTGGGCTGAAATACGAGATGAAAGATCCTTTTGCCGCCAATATATTGTGTGTCCGGCACACGGTAGTTGTAATAGAGATCTCCATCGTCGCTGATGGGACTGACAAAATCCTTGTCAAAGACTGGAATGAAATTCTTGTAAACATTGATGTTCTGGTAGGTTCCTCCCAGGAATTTGGTGACACTTTCATTTTTCAAACCAATTGATTTGCTGGCCTTGACGATCTCTCTTGTTTTGTGAGGATTCTGTTGCATATAATAATCAGAAAGGGTTTCTATCAGGTAAATGGGTAGAATTGGTTTTTCTTCTGATAGGGTATCGATATTGTTGAGTATAAATTTGAAAGGCTTGGGTGGCAGGATGCCTTTCTGCATTTTTTCGGCATTGACATTGTTCAAGTCAATTTCCATTTTATTGTACAATTCATATCCGAAACGATCAAACTGTCTGCGGTCGTTGCGGACCTTGTTCTTCACAATCTTTCTCCAAAGCAGGATGCCACGACCCAGTTTGCTTTTTACCACAACACCTTCCACTTGGCGTTTTCGCTGCAACTTGATAACCAATTCGATGGTGGGACTTGCTGTGTCAAGGGCTATCCTCATCTCTTCAAAACCTGCATAGGTAACCAGCAATGTATCGGAGGGCCATTTGCTAAAATGAAAAACAAATTTTCCGGAAGAGTCGCTTAGCCGTCCTACTGTGCTCCCTGAAAAACCAATGCTGGCAAAAGGTATAGGCTCATCCGAATGATCATCTTTGACAAAGCCCTTCAGTACTTTTTCTTGTGATTGTCCTGTGAGTGATCCCAACACAAAAATCAACATCAATCCCATCCATGATCGGAAATGCCTCATTGGAGAATTTTAATGATTGGACCGTTTTGAGGGGCAAGGGTTTACTTGCTGAGGTGCATACTTCTTTCTTTGTAAAGTGTCCTGAAATAGGGATCCCTCAGGTCTTTTACAAATCGTATTGCCTCACCGGTTGATTTCATTTCTGGCCCCAGTTCTTTGTTCACACCTGGGAATTTATCAAAACTGAAAACAGGTTCTTTGATGGCGAAGCCGTCCAGTTTCTTTTCAAAGCTGAAATCGGTAAGCTTGTGGGTTCCCATCATCACTTTTGTAGCCACATTCAAATAAGGTATCTGGTAGGCTTTGGCAATGAAAGGAGTGGTTCGGGATGCCCTTGGATTGGCTTCGATGACAAATACTTTTCCATTCTTGATGGCGAACTGAATATTGATCAATCCGCGGATGTCCAATGCCCTGGCAATTTTTTCAGCATAAAATTCCATGGTGGTGACTTCCAGTGGCGTCAGATTGAAGGCAGGAAGCACCGCGTTGCTGTCACCACTGTGAATACCTGCCGGTTCTATGTGTTCCATGACGCCCATGACATGGAAATTCTCTCCGTCAAAAATGCCATCAATTTCTGCCTCCTGGCACCTGTCAAGGAAATGGTCGATCAATATTTTGTTATCGGGCAAGTGTTTCAAGAGGCTCACCACTGCAGATTCCAATTCCTCATCATTGATTACGATCCTCATTCTTTGTCCACCCAATACATACGAAGGTCTTACCAAAACAGGATAACCCACTTCCTTGGCCACTTCCACTGCATCGTCCACGGTGAAGGCAGTTCCATATTGTGGATAGGGGATACCCAACTCCTTCAGCATATCACTGAACCTGCCACGATCCTCTGCAATGTCCATGTTGTCAAACGAAGTACCGATGATCTTGATCCCTTTCTTGTGCAGTTTTTCTGCCAGCTTCAAGGCTGTTTGTCCACCCAACTGTACGATCACGCCCTCAGGTTTCTCGTGTTCGATGATTTCCCAAAGATGCTCCCAGTAAACAGGTTCAAAGTAAAGTTTATCTGCCATGTCGAAGTCCGTAGACACGGTTTCGGGATTGCAGTTGACCATGATGGCTTCATAACCACATTCCTTGATGGCAAGCAGTCCGTGCACACAGCAGTAATCAAACTCAATGCCCTGTCCGATGCGGTTGGGGCCTGATCCGAGTACGATGATTTTTTTCCTGTCGCTTACTTTGCTCTCATTGGTGCCATTGTTTTCAAAGCTGCTGTAGAAATAAGGAGTCTTGGCTTCGAATTCTGCGGAGCAGGTATCCACCATTTTGTATACCCTCCTGATGCCGGCAGCTTTTCTTTTCTCATAGAGGGCATCTTCATTGCCATCCTGCATGATGCGACAAATCTGTTCATCGCTGAAGCCATGGTGTTTGGCCTTTTTGATCAAATCGATGGGCAGGGTATCAAATCGGTATTTGGCAATTTCTTTTTCAATGTCCACGATCTTTTGGATCTCATAGATGAACCACCTGTCTATGCGCGTGGCCTGGCAGATGGTTTTCACACTGATGCCCATCATCAGGGCATCCTTGATGCGGAAGATCCTGTCCCACTTGGGTGTTTTGAG
>Ga0315899_10009657_pt1 | contig 10358 bp, 11 predicted proteins | sample LakEriMetagenome_2_FD_203518 | JGI IMG/M metagenome (GOLD analysis project Ga0315899, IMG submission 203518) | Freshwater fungal communities from buoy surface, Lake Erie, Ohio, United States - Buoy 4 MA112 | ecosystem: Environmental > Aquatic > Freshwater > Lake | place: USA: Lake Erie, Ohio...
CAGCGCACAGGCACACTTACATGCCTTGTGTGTGTGTGTGTGTGTCTTTGTGTGTGTGTGTGTGTACAGGCCGTCCATACAGCGCACAGGCACACTAATATGGCTTCGAAACGAGACCAAGGCACAACTTTTCAAAAAGTACTCTCTATCGGACTTTGCCTTGCAAATTCACTGGACCGCTCACATTTCAGAATTTCTGCCCCCCCAAAAAAACAGACCCCGTGGCCTGCTGAAGTCTGCAGCAGTGACCAGGTGTGTGTGTGTGTGTGATTGTGTGTGTGATTGTGTGTGTGATTGTGTGTGTGTGTGTGTGTGTGTGTGTGTGTGTGTGTGTGTGAGAGTGTGTGTGTCTGTGTGTGTGTGTGTGTGTGTGTGTGTATTATATATATCTATACACGCACACACACACACACACACATACATATACAGGCGGATATGGAACGCAACACGGGCAAGGTATTGGTTTTGCTGTTTGCGACGGAAGAAGAAGTGTGGGTTGCACCCGACAAGTACGTTCCCCCCCCCCGCCCGCCCCACACCACCCCCCCTTCCCCTCCCAACTCTCTCTCTCTGTTCTCGCATTCTCTCTCTCGCTCGCTCTCTAATTCTCTCACACACACACACAAACATGCACAGGGCACCTGCCTGCAGCAGATACACACACACACACACACACACACACACACACAGGTGCCTACCATTTCAGCAACACCTCCAGACTTTCAGAGGACAGCTACGGGACGCGGAAGGTAAAAAAAAAAAGATAAATAAATAAATAAAAGTAAATAGACTTTCAGAGGACATCTACGGGACGAGAATTGTCAGGAAAAAAAAGATAAATGAATGAATAAATATATATAAATAGACTTTTAGAGGACAACTACGGGACGCGAAATGTCAAAACTACGAAAATCCAACATTCTTATGGCTAATTAGGGTTTAGGGGGTAGGGTTTAGGGTTTAGGCGAAAATCCTGAACATTTTTATGAATAATCCTATTACGATGTACGTCAGCGTTTAGTTTACTAAACACGTTTAGTTTACTAAACACGTTTAGTTTACTAAACGTTTACTAAACGTTAGGCGAAAATCCTGAACATTCTTGTGAATCATCCTATTACGAAAATCCGGCTTTCGAATGAATCATCCTGCTAGCTAGAGGACAGCTGCGGAACGTGCAACACTGAGCAGCTCGAAAATCCTCACAAATCCGCTCCACATCACATTTACTACAGAATGTTGCAGAGCCGCCTACTTTTTTTTTTTCAATTTGTATATGTATATGTGTACTGACATATCTTGTCGATTTTTTGTTTTTTAATTTACTACAGAATGCCGCTGAGCCGCTGACTTTTTCCGAATTTGCATACGTGTAAGGACATATCTCATCCATTTTTATTTGTATATAATTTTTGTTTTATATTGCAGGCAAGCTGGCGCTAAAGGAGGCGCTCTCCCGACACGAAGACATTCTGTCCATAAAAAAGAGCGAGGGTATTGATGAGGACACTGGCATGTACGTCGGCAAAACATTAGCAACACATTAGCACATTAGCAACACATTAGCACATTAGCAACACATTAGCACATTAGCAACACATTAGCATGTACGTTAGCAACACATTAGCAACACATTAGCAACACATTAGCAAAAGATCGAGGGTACTGATGAGGACACTGGCATGTACGTCAGCGTTTAGTTTACTTGACTACCACTAACTAAACTAGAATTCGAAGCGGTATTGATGAGGACACTGGCATGTACGTCGTTAGTTTGTGTGTGCATGTACGTCTATATGCTTGTGTGTGTGTGTGGATGCGCGTGGGTGGGTCTGGAGAACGGCCGTGCACTACTGCCCCCTGTTTGGGTGGGTGGGTGCCCCCGGGTTGAAACACGCAGCGTTTAGTTTACTTGACTACCACTAACTAAACAGATGACGCGCTCAAGGACTGCATGGTGCGCTTCTCCGCACCGGGGAGAGAGAGAGAGGGAGAGAGAGAGCGCGCGCGCGCGCGACACACACACACACACACACACACACACACACACACACACAAATGCAGGTACAAAATCCCCGAAATTTTCGAGAAGCAGATGCGCGTGGGCGCGATAGTGGAATGTGAGGTGCAGGACGAAGACTCTCACAAGACACAGTGGGTTCCTGCTAAAGTTGTGCGCATAGGTCCTCCCCCCCCCGCCCCGTCCGCAACACACACACACACACACACACACACACACACACACACACACACACACACACACACACACACACACACACACACACCACACACATGTCCGACGCGTGCTCACGTGTGCCACGCCTGTCCGGCCACAAACAGATGCCAAGGGTGCCTTCTACGTCGATATCAAGATCATCACTTCTAACGAGAGGGGCTCGTGGGAGGAGAGGTACACGGCCAAGGAGGAAAACAAAGAGTGGCGCTGGCCTGTATCCTCCTCGTCCCAGTAGCTGCTCAAGTTGAATCCTCTACATTGTCAAATTCATATGCTGTCTTTGATCGGTGTTCTACTAGACGCGATCCTGCTGCAGATTCATGTTGTCTTTGACCGGGGTGTTGCTTATTTCATTAAAGTGTCCAAGTTGGGGGAAAGTTTAGCAGCGGTCGCGTGGGGTAACGGCATCCCCGTGGTTCCTGACCCTCAATTCCAAGCCGGCAAACTTTATGCAAATGGTGAGCATCGGGCACGCATGGAAACACAGAACCCTGCTGATGCATCAAACAAATAGCTGCCGTGCGCGCAGAGCCCAGCTGCCTTACTATAGCGCAAAGAGGCTGCGCTCAAGGGCTCCAGAGGTCGCCCATTGGCTCACCGTTGCCGGGGCCGTAGTCGCCTGTTTTATTTCGGTCGTGTCAGAGCGAGAAAGCTAGATGCGAGAGGCGGCAGCATCGGGCGAGGGAAAATCGCTCAGAGGGCGCCATTACCAGCGCCGAGCACACCGTACTGATCGTGGTCATCGTGTGATCCAAAGATGGCGTCGCTGTTGCCCTGCTCCATGTCGTGCTTGTCAGCCCAAACTAAGGGGAATTGTGAACGACATGCAAAGCACTCACGCATCTAGCACAGCACGCGTGCGCACTTGGATGCATGGCATGGACACAAAAACCTGGCCACCCTCCACACCAATGTCTCCGATGAAGCTGAGCTCCGTGGTCCGCTGCGCCTGCGGGGGGAGCAGAGTTCGCGGGAGAGGCCCAGCAGCAAAAAGCACGTGCGAGCGCGGATGGCCGCGACGCAGGTCAGTGGCACATCTGCAGCCGGCACCCACACAGCCTGTCTGCCAGACTGCGCCACCCCGCGCTGCACGCAGGGCGCGTTTGAACCCCACGGGCCCACCTCACGGGGGTTTTAGCCCGTAAACAGCTGCGTGCGACGGGCGGGCAAGCATTCTGCGCAAACCTTAGGGACGCCCCACTCGGCAAGCAGCGACAGGCGCGCATCCCGGTAATGGGCGATAAGCTGGAACATCTGCCGGCCCTCGCGCTCATCAGGACGCGATCAGAGCAAAGAAGAGCAAACAAGAGTGGAGAAGAGAACAAAGCTTGACGCACACTCTCGCTCGGAGCAAGACACGACACGCACGCAGAACGCCGAGCGCGCACAGGGAGGCTCACGCGCAGGCCCTGTATATCCTATCCTGGCACTCCAGCCCTCTGCTCCCGGACTACCCTCTCACCTTACTATAACGAGAACGTCAGACGACCGTCTGACAGCCTTTGCACACTTTCACTTTATCAGGCTGGCAGAATTTAGGGGGGCCGGCTCAGTCTTACGCGGTCTTAGGCGCTGCGCGGCCCAAAGATGCTTACGGCAAAGCGACTGGTGGCTTTTGCCGTGGGCGTGAGCCTGTCGCAGGCATTTGACGGCAGTGCACCGCGGCTGTCGCTTCGCGCATGTGCGGATTCGCTGGGCTTTGCTGCGCCGGCTGCCAACTCCCTGTGGGCAGGCAAGTCGGGGGATGCCAAGTGCACACTGCCTGCTACCGTCAAGAACCGCGTGCCGTCTGCTGCCAGAATGTCGCCGTTGATGATGGGGCGAGCGGCGGCGGTGCGCGCAGTAACCAAGGGCAAGACCGACGCCGCAAAGGCCAAGCTCAACGCGCGCTACGGCAAGCAAATCGCCATGCTTATCAAGCAAGGCGGTTCGGATTTGATTGCGAACCGGCCGCTGGCAAAGTTGATGGAGCAGGCGAAGGCAGCGGGCGTGCCCAAGGCAAACATGGACAACATGATCAAAAAGGCCCAGTCTAAGGACGCAGCCGAGTACAAGGAGGTGACTTTTGAGGCATACGCCAACGGCGGCGTTGGGTTCGTGATCACGGTGCTCACGGACAACAACAACCGCGCGTCTGCCGACGTCAAGACGGTGATCAACAAGCAGAAGCTGAAGCTGGCGGAGTCTGGCTCCGTTGCCTTCAATTTTGATCGCCTCGGGCAGGTCACCGTGCTCACTGACAAGGACGAGGACACGATGACGGAAGCAGCATTGAATGCCGGAGCGGAGGATCTGCAGGCGATAGAGGCGGAGGAGAAGAAAGACCAGGGTTTTCTCGTTTTCACGCAGCCCGGGGAGCTCATGAGTGTTGCCGATGCGCTGTCTGAGGCTGGGTACACAGTCAAGGGCGCCGAGTTTATTTACAAAGGACAGGCACCCATCGATGTCAACGAAGCGGATGAGGAGGCGAATTTCAAGGCCATCGACGCCCTCGAGGAGCTGGATGACGTCGATGCCGTGTTCCACAACATGGCCTAAAGGGGGGGGTGACGGGTCTTTTTTGCTTCTGACATGGGTCTCTTTTGCCACCGACGTCCTCAGGAATCGTATGACGTTGATGCCGAGACTGTTCCATAACATGCCCTCGAGGGGGTTTGAGAGGGTTTAGCGTTAAAATTTTAGGCCTAAGCCCTAAACTCTGAACTGGATGACGTTGATGCCGTGTTCCACGACATGGTCTAGAGGGGTTTGGAGAGGAACGAGTAATGTCGTGGAACGAGTGAAAGAGCCCGTTATCGAGTATCGTTCGAATCTTGAGATTCGATCGTTCGAATCTTGAGATTCGAACCTTGAGAAACATGCAACAACTCTGAATAGAAAAGATAATACGCAACAACTCTGAATGAAAAAAAAATGCAACAACTCTGAATAAACACAGGGATATGTTGCCGCGGCCGAATCTTGAGAAAGCCGCAACGCCACGGCCGTCTGTAGGCCACTGTGTGTGTCGATTGTTTATTTTTAAGGTCACCGGGCCAAGCCCCTTACGGGGCTACATCGGCGTGCGCCAAAAGGGCGGCTACCCGGACCCCCCCCCAGTAGTCCCCCATCCAGAATCCCTCGCTGCCCAGGCGGCCTTATAAAGGCTATAGTGCTCTATTCGGGTCTGGCTCAGGTCCGAATTGTTTCCAGGCATTGGGATCCGTCAAAGACCGAACACCCCAAAAAAAACTTTAAAAGAACTCGCTAAAGAAAAGTGATTGGCGATACGGTCCGTCTCTCTCTCTCTCTCTCTCACTCACTCACCCGAAAGAGGCGTTGTACTTACCGACCTTCAGTCATCTATGTGATTGTCGATAAACTTTTCTCTCTCTCACACACACTCTCTACTCTATCTCTCTCTCTCTCTCTCTCTCTCTCTCTCTCTCTCTCTCTCTCTCTCTCTCTCTCTCTCTCTCTCTCTCTCTCTGCATCAAGGTGCTCAACCGTGACCCCATCCACTCCTCCACCCGTGTGTGTGTCTGTGTATTTGTGTGTGTGTGTGCTAGTGTGTATATCAGAAGGCGGGACGAGGAGGAGGAGGAGGAGGAGGAGGTGATGGTGGTGGTGGTGGTGGTGGTGGAGGAGAGGATCCATGAAGGCTTGTTGTTCATGGATGCTATATGCCGGTGAGCGTTAGTGTTTCATTGATACGATATAGACCGTAGAGGTGTCGCATAGAATGTGTTCTGTTACTAGTGTTTTCTCTTACTAAACCTGTCGCAGGCGTCTGCCGGCAGCGCACTGTGATAAGCTGCCGTATTATATGTGTCAAAAGAGACCTAATATCGTGTCAAAAGAGACCTATGATGGTGCTGCCCAAAGGCAGGCTTACGTGCAATTTGATTTTTTACTGCCTAAGAAGCGGTAAAGATGTAACAAAACAACGCTTAACAAAACAACGCTAACGCCACCGCAGTGACACATGCCGACCTCAGGCAGGCTTACTTGCTGCCAAAAATGCTCAGCGCAGTGCCTCCTCTTCCCCCATCCTCCCCCGCCTCCCCCCCTCCTCCTCCTTATTTGCTGCCAAAGACCGCCCAGCACTCAGCATCCTCGGGGCCGCCGCCGTTGGCCACATTCTTGAAACCGTTTGCCATGAGAAAGTCCTTGGCCTTCTGCCCGCGCCCCCCTCCACCTATAAATTAGGAACACATTAGGAACATATTAGCAACACATTAGCAACACATTAGCAACACATTGGCAACACATTGGCAACACATTAGCAACACTTGACCTTCTGCCCGCGCCCCCCTCCACCTACACATATATACATGCATACACATGAATTGTGCGTGCGTTGTGCGTGCGTGCGTGCGCGAGCGCGTGTGCCTGCGTGGTATAAATACTCGCTGGTGTGCATGCGCTGCCAGCAGCCAGAGCATTTTTTTGCTTGGCATACCTCCATGGCCAGTTCTCCCGCGCGAACAAACGTACTCCGTACCTACTGGTACTTTATTAGGTACTACTGCTACTTTTCCAAGTAACCGCTACTCATAAACGTGTGTTGTGCTAATGGTAAACGTGTGTACACACGGTGCCGCGTCTACACACGCACACCACGCCGCGGCCGTGATCACACACGGCCTCACGCCTTGATTGCAGAGGTACACGCTCACATAAATTCACAAAGACCAACTGACTGTGCAAAAGTGTGCGAGACCGTTCTCTAGTAACCTTAACAAGTAAACGTGTTGCACACGGCCGCGTTAACAAACGCAATGCTGCCACGTTTCAGACAAAAGCAAGGTCTCTTTTGACACATAAATGACGCGCTCTCGGGACACCTCGCACCCCGCGCAAGGGCTGACGGTACGGGTAGACGGGGACTAACCGCAGTATTTCAGCCTCCAAATAAACTAAACTGAACTAAACTAAATTACTGACCGCAGTGTGTTACGACGGGTACAGCCTCCTCCTGAACTAAACTAAACTACACTACACAAACCACTAACCGCAGTGTGTGACGACGGGTACGGACTCCTTGCCGCCACCGGCCTCGATCCACTCAGCCGGAATCTTGGCCAAGTCCAACCAGCTCTTCTCACGGTCGTACGGCGCGTTCACCGCCCGCGGCCGCGGATCACCGCCACCACCAGCCAGGCCGGGGATGGCGCCAACTGCGTGCGTGTCCTTGTCGCCTGACAAAAATTCTCGCAAGTCAGTGCTACTATTTACCATTCGAAACTCACTATATAGAGGCCTTTTGAGAATTTGTTGCCGGGCTCAGTGTTGAAGTCCGGGTTGCGCGCATCAACCACAATGAGCTTGTTGCCCGCGGCCTCGACGAATTTTTGGAGCTCGTCGGGCGCCATCACGCCTGCGCAAGCAGGAGCATATCAGCCGTGTCAGAACCCTATCAGCGATCCATCAGCGGCATATGAGCGGCGCAGGCGGCGCATCGGGTTGAGGGTTTGGATTTTAGGGTTTAGGGTTGTTTAGCGGCGCATCAGGCGGCACATCAGCGATCTAAGAGCGGTGTGAGAGGGGGGGCGCCAAGGCAAGGCGAAAGATACCAGGCTTGCGCCCCATGGTTACGACTGTTCTCCCAAACTCTCGGCTCGAGTGCCTGCACATGTCCCGCGCAGCGCCGTCAGTCCCCTCCCGTCGATGGTTGAATTCCCACCCACAACCTCCCCCCCACCCTGCCCTACCCTGAAAGTCCCGCGCCGCGCAGGCGAAGTCCGAGCGGGGCTGCAGATGCGGGCGAAAAGGCCTGAGCGCAGAGAGCCAACGAAACGAGGTGTGTTGATCGGAGCAGGGTCTGCCGCATCAACTCTTATTGTGCGTGCGTGCTCTTGAAAGTCCGCATGAAACGAGATACATCGTACAGCATATCTTGCAGGAGAGTGTGCAAATGGGTGTTTATACATTTGCAACAAGTTCGTGGCGGTGCCGGGGCGTAGAGCAAAACCCATCAAATGCTGATGCGTAGGGTAGCTGCCAGGCTCGGGCCCCGGACTAGCGCCTCGAGCGCATCAATGCAGTGAGTTTCTGCCCCATTCCGTGGGCGGGATGTGGCTCTGTGCGTGCACCGTATTCCCCCTTCTCCCTTCTCCTCCCTCTGGGCGGTGTGATGCGTGCGCGAAGGCGCTAGTGGTCCACTGAAACGAGCGCCTCTTTGCGCAGGTCCCGCTTTGCGTCGACGCTGATCATCGCTGAGCACGACAATAAGACGTTGAACCCCGGTGCGTGTGTCCGGCCTGCCGGCTCCCGCTGCACCGCGCGATGCTGCGCCTGGGCTCCTGGCGACGATGCGCCCCATGGCCACGTTCTCACTTTTGAGAGTGGAGCCACTCTAAAGCGCCCCGCAGCGCCTGTGATCCGCACGGCTCGCAAGACCTGCGCCCCATTGAGAGTGCTCTCCGGTTGCCTACTTGGCACGCGAGCAAGCTGAGACCAGACTTGCGAGGCGCTCGGAGCAAGGCGCAAGGTCTTGTGGACTCGGTTCTGACGGGCGGCGCGTGTGCAGCCACGCTGAGCGTCGTGACGGCGGCGTCAAAGATCGGCGGCGCCGTCGACATCCTGGTTGGTGGTGCGGGCTGCGGCGCGGTGGCCGCGGAGGCTGCTAAGGTGCCGGGCGTGCGCAAGGTGTTTTGCGCCGACGCGCCGGTCTTCGGCAAGCCCGTGGCGGAGGACATGGAGAAGCTCATCATGCAGGTGCACACTGCGGGCAAGTACTCGCACATTCTTGGCCCCACGTCTGCGACGGCCAAGTCGGCCCTGCCGCGCGTCGCGGCCAAGCTCGGTGTCAACCAGCTGTCGGACGTGCTGTCCGTGACGTCGGAAGACACGTTTGTGCGCCCCATCTACGCCGGCAACGCGCTAGCCACGGTCAAGAGCGCTGACAGCGTCAAGGTCCTCACCATTCGCCCCACCGCCTTTGACAAGGCGGAGACCAGCGGCGGGAGCGGGGCGGTGGAGGCGGTGTCGTGTGAGGGCGCGGGTTTGTCGACGTGGAAGTCTGAGCAGCTCAGCAAGTCGGATCGTCCTGAACTGGCGTCGGCCGGCACCGTTGTTGCGGGCGGCAGGGGACTGAAAAGCGGCGAGAACTTCAAGCTCGTCTTTGACCTTGCCGGTACTCTTGAGCCATCTCCTCCCTAAACCCTAAACAGTCTCGTGTGCCCGCCCTAAACTTTCAACCCTAAGCCCTCAACCCTAACATTACACCTTGGCGGGGCCCAAGTCTGATTCCTGACATTATATTAGTTTAGTACAATATATATATTAATATATTGTACTAAACTAATATAATGTCAGGAATCAAAAAAAGAATTTATTTAAGATTTTTTGGCGCTCTCGAGACCAGTTCTCCCTCTTCTGTAGGTCTCTTTTGACACATGCTAGGTCTCTTTTTACACATAAATGACATGCTGTCGGGACCAGTTCTCCCTCCGTCTCCCTCTTCTGCTCCCCTTTGTTTCCGCCCGCTCTTTCCTCTCTCTCTCTCTCTCTCGCTCTCTCTCTCACACACACACACACGTCCCCTCGCTTTCTGTCCCTCCTATACCCTCTCACTCCGACCCCCCCCCCGCGCGCGCGTTCCTCTACCAGAGGGAGAGGGAGAGGGAGGGGGAGGGCCCTGCACACAAACGCGCACACACTGTAGGTCTCTTTTGACACATACTAGGTCTCTTCTGTAGGTCTCTTTTGACACATACTAGGTCTCACAAACGCGCACACACCAAAGGCCTACTTAGGGTTCTTAAATAGTAATACATATACATGTATACATACATACGTATGTATCTTTCGATGTAAAAAAAATATTTTTATTTTTCCCATGTGTTTATGAAGGAAAATGCATATGCAGACAGTGCGTATGCAGACAGTGCGTCACATCAACAACAAACCGCTTTCTATGTATGTGATTCCAAAGCTTCGAGATTTACCGCAACGTTTGGCAATTGCTCTAAGCATACAGTGCTTATGCCGTTGCTCCCTCTTCTGTAGGTCTCTTTTGACACATACTAGGTCTCTTTTGACACATAAATAACGTTCCGCAATTGCTCTGAGCATACAGTGCTTATGCTGACTGTGTTTGTGCAGAATGGGTGGGCGGACTAAAGTAGGACGAAATATA
>Ga0315899_10009660_pt1 | contig 10357 bp, 12 predicted proteins | sample LakEriMetagenome_2_FD_203518 | JGI IMG/M metagenome (GOLD analysis project Ga0315899, IMG submission 203518) | Freshwater fungal communities from buoy surface, Lake Erie, Ohio, United States - Buoy 4 MA112 | ecosystem: Environmental > Aquatic > Freshwater > Lake | place: USA: Lake Erie, Ohio...
AGAAGGAATACATTCTACTCACCCAAATCCCCAATCGCGCATTGTACCAGAGTCAGAGCTGCAATGGCGGCCGTGTCGGCGCGCAGAATGCGCGGCCCCAAAGTGATCGTGATGCAATTGTCGCGGCGCTTGAGCATCTCGCGTTCCTGCGCATCAAAGCCGCCTTCAGGGCCGACCAGAAGTGCAGTCCGGGCGCCTTTGGGCAGGGCTGCGCGCAGTTGCGCGACCGTGTCACAGGCAGGCGCATCTTCATCGCAAAAGATCAAGCTCTGAGAGGGGTCAAGATCCTTCAGAAGTTTCTCAAGACTGACAGCCTCATGCACGTCAGGAATGCTCAGAATGCCGCATTGTTCGGCTGCTTCAATCGCATTGGCCTCCATGCGTTCGCGGTTCACGCGCTGCGCCTGCGTGCGATTCGTGATGACAGGCCGCAGGCTGGCGGCTCCCATTTCGACAGCCTTCTGCACCATGTAATCAAGTCGAGCATGTTTGATCGGGGCGAATACGTAATCAATCGCACCAAGTGCGGTCTGGTTGCGTTGCCGCTCGCGCACCACCAGTTGCGCCTGTTTGCGCCCCGATTGCTGTAGGCTTGCCTGCCATTCGCCATCGCGGCCGTTGAACAGGAGCAGCCCCGCGCCATCGCGCAAGCGCAAGACATTTAGGAGATAATTTGCCTGCTCACGCTCAAGCTCAAGCGTCACGCCGGGGCCGAGCGCCTCGCGAACATAAAGCCGCTGAGTGGTGAAATCGTAGCGAGACATAGATCCTTCTAGCTTGCAGGGCCGGCAGGCGAAAGCCCGCCACCAAATCGGCGCTTTTGGCTGCAACCTCTCCCAAGCTTGTGAGGGGTGAGCCACCTTGCTATGAAACTTTCGAAAGTATCGGGGACCAATGCAATGAGTGTTTCAAGGCAGACGCCGGTGCACGCGCTCCATTTGATGGGACTTTTGGCGGGCCTGTGCCTGACAGGCCCTGCTGCAGCGCAATTGCTGACCATGCCACCGCCTGCACCTGCCAAGCCTCCGGCTGCAGCCCCGGCTCCCGCTCCGGCCCCTGCCGCGCCGGCTGCCCCCGCTGCTTCCGGCTCGCTCTTTGGCGCGCCAGCCCCCGCCGCAGGCTTCCAGCAGGCCCCGCAGCAGGCGCCCGGTTCCCTTTTTGCCGCCCCCGCGACCAGCGCTGCCCCTCCGCCGCCTGCTTCCATGTTCAATTCCGGCCCCGGTCCTGCGGCGCGTCCGACCGAGACACCCTCTGTCTGCGAAACCCAGATGACGAAGTTTCAGGAGCGCCGGCAGAGCCAGATGGCCGAACTCGACAAGATCGTGAAGGCCAGCAAGAACGGTAAGGTCGATCCCACGGCCTCCTGCCCCAGACTGCGCTCGCTCGTTTCGGTTGAAACAGAGATGCGAAACTGGATGACGAAGCAGCAAGCCACTTGCGGGATTCCTGACGAGATCATGGGTCAGATGCGCGATGCCACGAGCAAAACCGCCCAGATCGCGGAACGTGCCTGTCAGGCTGCCGCTGACATGAAACGCCAGCAGACCGGTGCGCCCGCGGGCGGTGCAGCACCTGCCATGAAGCTTCCTGCCGGGCCGCTGTGAGCTTGAATTCGCAAGCACCGCTTCTGCCGGATTCCATCAAGAGCGGCCTGCTGGCACGCGCGCCCGCCTCTTGGTGGCCCTTCATCCAGCTCGCTCGGCTGGATCGGCCGATTGGCTGGCAATTGCTGTTGTTGCCGTGCTGGTGGTCTGCGGCACTCGCAGGCATGGCGATGCAAACAGGGCCGAACTGGCTGCATCTTCTGCTGTTCCTGATTGGTGCTGTGTCGATGCGTGGGGCAGGCTCGACCTATAATGACATTGTTGATCGCGAGATTGATGCAGGTGTCGAGCGCACGCGCAATCGCCCGCTCCCCTCTGGCCGTGTCAGTGTGCGCGCAGCCAAGATTTTCATGGTTGCGCAATCGCTGATTGGTGCCTGCGTTCTATTCTCTCTCAATTGGTTCTCAGTTGTTCTGGGCCTTTGCTCTTTGCTGATCGTCGCAGCTTACCCATTTATGAAACGTATCACGTTCTGGCCGCAAGCGGTGTTGGGTCTTGCCTTTGCTTATGGTGGCTTGATGGGTTGGGCTGCTGCCATGGGTTCGCTCGCCTGGCCAGCCGTTCTGATCTATGCGAGCGCGATTGCATGGACGATTGCCTATGACACGATCTATGCGCTGCAAGATGCGCGGGATGATGCCATTGTGGGCGTGCGTTCGACTGCGCGCTTGTTTGCAACACATGTGCGCCGCGGCGTCAGTGTCTTTTATGCGGCTTCCGTTCTTCTGGCAGCGGCAGCCGTCATGCTTGTTGGTGGGGGCCTCTGGGCATGGGCCGGCATTGCCGCTTTTTCTGTCCATCTTGCATGGCAAGTGGCGATGATCGACCCGACTTCGCCTGAGCGGTCCTTGCGTCTCTTCCGCTCCAATCGTGATGCAGGCTTGTTGCTCTTTGCGGGTTTTGCGCTGCAAGGTCTCTTGGGCTGAGGGAACAATCTGGCTCAGCCTCTTGTTGATCTCGCAAGAGGCGAGGCTGATATGCTCAGATGGGCGCTGATCTTTTTTGTGATTTCAATCATCGCAGGCGCCTTGGGCTTTACGGGCCTGTCGGAAACAGCCGGGCGCATCGCGCGCATTCTTTTCGTGGTGGCTTTGGTGATCTTCTTGCTCTTCCTGCTATTGGCCATCATGGCAGGAGAGGCGTTGTTCTAGAGCTGGGCCTCGTGAAAGACGGGATCAACGCTGCCATTCCACGCAGTATGGAAGTGCGCGAGCCAGTCTTCAGCGGCGGTGCGGCCCTTTGCGAGGCGCTCTTCGAGGAGAGCGAGATAAACTGTTTCATCTTCGCCGCTGCCATTGCGGCGTGCGCGGCGCGCTAGTCCCTGCAGAGAAATGGCGAGCGCCTCACGCGCCACATCGCGCAAGCTATGACCCCTGATCTGGCTCTTGAGCGCATGGAGAGGCACATCGTCGCGCAATTGCTGGCGCTCCTCCGCACTCCAGCCCTTGATCAGATCATAGGCCGCATCAAGCGACGTGCGATCATAGACGAGACCAGTGAAAAAGGCAGAGAAGGCCAGAATGTGATCGCGTGAGCCGACATCACCTCCGCGCATTTCCAGAAAACGCTTCAGGCGCACTTCGGGAAAGATCGTCGAGAGGTGATTGGCCCAATCAGACATCGTTGCGCGTTCGCCTGGCAATTGCGGCAGGCGCCCTTCGAGCAAGGCGCGGAAATCTGCACCAGCGACATCGTGATAAGTGTCAGAGCGCTTGACGAAATACATGGGGACTTGCAGCGCGTAATCCACATAGCGCTCATAGCCCATGCCGTCTTCAAAAACGAAAGGCAACATGCCGGAGCGTGCTTTGTCTGTGTCGCGCCAGATTTCCGACCGCTCTGACAGACGCCCATTGGGCTTGCCTTGCGTGAACGGCGAATTAGCAAAAAGCGCAGTCGCAACGGGTTGCAAGGCGAGACAGACACGCAGCTTGCGCACCATGTCGGCTTCCGAGGCAAAATCGAGATTCACTTGTACGGTGCAAGTGCGATACATCATATCAAGCCCGCGCGTGCCGACTTTGGGCATATAGGCGGTCATGATCTTGTAGCGGCTTTTGGGCATCACAGGCGTTTGCGCCAATGTCCATTTCGGGCTCATGCCAAGGCCCAGAAAACCGATGCCATATTGAGCTGCGACCTGCTTCACCTGAGCAAGATGCAGATCAAGCTCGCGCGCTGTCTCATGGATCGTGTCGAGCGGAGCGCCCGACAATTCGAACTGGCCGCCGGGTTCCAGCGAGATCGCGCCGCCGCCATCAGGGTCAAACAGACCGATCAGCGCGCCAGCATCTTCGATGGGCTCCCAGCCCGTCTGCTGCTGCATCCCTTGCAGAAGCGCAAGAATGCCGCCGCGGCCAGGGCTGCCGTCATAAGGCACGGGTGAGAGGTCGTTTGTGTAAAAGGGAAACTTCTCATGCTCGGTACCGAGCCGGAAGGCAGCCTCCGGCTTTTCCCCCGCTGCAAGCCAGCCCACCAACTCGTCGCGCGACTCGATAGGGGTCAGGTCGGTGACGTCACGCGCCATGAAGTTTCTTTCATCCAGTACCGGTCAGGCTCAAAGGCCAAGGGCTCTTACATAGGCGCGTGGGAGAGCGGAGGCAACTCGGCCATTCCTGAGGGTTGCGCCTATTTGGGTGGCGGGGGCTTATCGCCAAGCCCAAACTGGACTATAAAGGAAGCCATAGTTTAGTCATTCATTCCCGCCGCAGGGGCCAACCCCATCGACTGGAAGAGGTTTTTCTCGGGGGCAGTCATGCGCGAAAGCCTGTTGCGATTTTGGCTCGATCAGGACGGCGCAACGGCCATTGAATATGTCCTTCTGGGCTGTTTCCTTGGGCTGGTCATTTATGCGGGTGTCTCAAGTGCCGGGTCCGCGCTTTACCAAAAGATCCTAACCATCTGGTGAGACCGCCTTTGCGGCAACCTTGTTGGCGATCCGATATGCGGTCACAATCGCCGCAACGCTGAACAAGCCAGAACCCACCACAAGCCCCAGAAACACGCCTTCAGGCCCGATGTAACGGGCGCCCAGATAGACAAAGGGGATGGTGCCAAAGGTCGCGCGGCCCCAATTAAAGACGGTTGAAAGAAACGCATAATCGAGATTGTTGAAGGCGGCATTGGCGGCGAATAGACAGCCCAGAAAAACCCAGGCAGCCGCGCCCCATGTGCAGAAGAAAATAATCAGCCGCGCGACTTCGCCGGATGCGTTGAAAAGATACACAATCGCCGGGCTGCCGATGTAAAGCGCATACCAGACGATCAGCGAATAGACGATGGCGAAGCTGAAGCTGGCTGTCAGCGTGCCGCGCACGCGCCGGTATAGTTTGGCGCCGTAGTTTTGGCCGACGATCGGGCCGACAGCCCCAGAAAGTGCATATACAGCCACGAAAGCTGCAGTCACAACGCGATCAATGATGGCGCCTGCGGCCATGGCCGTTTCCCCAAAATCCGCAAGCGCGCGCACGGAATAAGAGGTTGCAACCGGTGCCGCGAGATTGGTGAGAATGGCAGGCAAGGCGATCCGCATGACGGGGCCGAGATCGCTGATGAGGCTTTGCCGATCTGGCCTTCCCATCATGTCATGCACGCGCACGCAGCCCCACAAACCAACAGCAATCCACATCACTCGGGAGATGACGGCTGCAATACCAGCACCCGTAATGCCAAGTTCCAACCACAGGATCAGCAAGGGATCGAGCACGGCGGTCGCAATGGCGCCGAAGAGAGTCACATACATCGAGCGGCGCGCATCACCCACCGCGCGCAATATGCCAGATAGCACCATGCCGACGGCCATCAGGCCATTGGTGGGCAGTGTCCAGTTGAGATAGAGCACCGCGCCTTCCATCACCGCATCTCGCGCGCCAAGCACGGCCAGAAAATCACGCTGGAAAAAGAAAAAGACGATGCTGATGAGTGTTGAGAGGACAAAGGCGTGGATTGAGCCGGATGTGCTCAGCCTGCGCGCTCTTGCCCGGTCATTAGCCCCTACCGCGCGGGCCACCAGCGCAGAAACGGCGATGGTCAGGCCAATATTGATCGAGATACCGAAAAACAGCACCTGAGAGGCCATGCCAATCGCGGCCGTCTGGGCTGCCTCACCCGACCAGGAAATATAGAGAAGCGAGAGCAGATCCACGGCAAAGATCGCAACCAGCCCGACGGATCCTGTGGCGGTCATGATCAGCACATGGCGCGCGAGCGAACCTTGCGTGAAGACGGCAGGCGCGCGTTGAGACATAGGGATGCGTTTCCGAAAGGGCAGAATAGCCGGTCAGGGGGACATAGACGCCTGCAGCAGGGTCGGCAAGCACTCATCTTCAGCCACAGACTTGGCCGCAGCCCACCTTGCGCTTTGCCCGCCAATCCCGCACATCTAGGGACGAAAGGGATACCTATGTCACAGCCACCGCTTCACATTCTTCTGGCAGCACCGCGCGGCTTCTGCGCTGGTGTCGTGCGCGCGATCGACGTGGTGGAAAAGGCCCTGCAAATCTACGGCGCGCCGGTCTATGTGCGCCATGAGATCGTGCACAACAAGTTTGTGGTTGAAAGCCTCAAGTCAAAGGGTGCCATCTTTGTCGAAGAACTGAATGAGGTGCCAGATGGTCAGGCGCCCGTCATCTTCTCCGCTCACGGTGTGCCGAAATCGGTCCCCGAAGCGGCGGCGAAGCGAAATCTGATTGCCATTGACGCAACCTGTCCGCTCGTCACCAAAGTGCACCGCGAGGCCGCGATCCATCACAAGCGCGGACGCCTTGTCATTCTCATCGGCCATCAGGGGCACCCGGAAGTCGAAGGCACGCTTGGACAATTGCCGCCGGGTGCGGTGATCCTTGTGGAAGATGTCGAAGATGTTGAACATCTGCGCGTGAGCGATCCTGATAATCTCGCTTGGGCGACGCAGACCACCCTGTCAGTGGAGGATACGCGTGATGTCGTTGAAGCGTTGCAAAAGCGCTTCCCCAATATTGTGGGCCCGCACAAGAACGACATTTGTTATGCAACCACCAATCGTCAAGAGGCGGTGAGTGCAATCGCGCCCAAGGTAGAGGCGTTGATCGTGGTCGGTTCTCCGAATTCTTCCAACTCGCAGCGCTTGCGAGAAGTCGCAGAGCGCGCTGGCTGCAAAGTCGCACGTCTCATCTTGCGTGCGGACGAGATCGACTGGGCTGAGTTTGAAGGCATCCGCACGCTGGGCATTACGGCAGGTGCCTCTGCACCTGAAGTGCTGGTCGAAGAGATCATGGATGCTTTCGCCAAGCGCCGCAGCATCACGGTTGAGACGGTCACAACCGCGCAGGAAGATATGTTCTTTCCGTTGCCGCGCGAATTGCGCGAAGCTGTTTGATCAGCCATTCAGCAGCAGGATCACGCCAACGATAATCAGCGCCATGCCGCTGATTTCAGCTGCACTCATGCGCTCTTTGAAGATGCGCCGTGAGACGATATGGGCGAAGGGCACTTCAACAAGGGCCAATGTGCGCACACGCGCGGGACTAGTAATCGCAAAAGCCAGAAACCAGAATTGCGTGGCAACCGCGCCCATGAATCCAGCGAAGAGCGAAGGTCGCCAGTTTTTCAGCAAGGCTGCCAGCAGGGCTCTGTCTCGCAACATCAGCCAGCCAAGAATGGCAGCGCTTTGGATCACAAGACCAAGCACCATGGTGACCGAGGCCGTCATGATGAAAGAGGAGCCGGCCCCAAGCTCGATCACCGCACCCCGATAGCTCGTGGCCGAAGCACCGAAACAGGCTCCAGATAAAAGCCCGATCAGGGCCGCCCGCCGCCCCACCACTTCGCCCGACGGTTTGGGCAGCGTCATCAGCAACACACCGCCTGTCGCAACAGCAATGGCAAGCATGGTGAGTGGTGTTGGAACCTCCTGCAAGAGAAGGCTCGACAGAATTGCAACGATCACCGGCTCCGTCTTGGTGAAGGCAATCGCGACGACAAAAGAGCGGTCACGCATCGCCATCAGCATCAAGGCGGTGGCGAGTGTCTGCGCGAGCGCTCCCATGGCCGCCCAGCCCCAGGTGGCAAGGCTCGGCACAGGCAGGGATTCGGGCAGCACCAGACAGACGAGGCCCAGAAAGAGCAATGCAAAGGGCAGGCCGAAGAGAAAGCGCACATAGGTCGCGCCCTGCGTCCCGACACGGGCGACGAGATCGCTCTGCATCGCATTGCGCGCGGTCTGCGCGCCTGCGGCAATGACAGTGAAGAGCGCCCATAGCCAGCTGGGCAGAACAACCGAAAGCATCGGGGAGAAGGATCCCTAGCAGTTTGACGGATCAGGTCTTGCTCGCTAACACGAGTCTGAGAGTGCCGCCAAGCGCGGCCAAGCAATGGATTCCCCCGATGGCCGTCTATACCGAAGTCAGCGACGAGGATCTCGCGGCCTTCATCGCGGCCTATGACATTGGGGACGTGCTCTCCTGCAAGGGCATTGCCGAAGGGGTCGAAAACTCCAATTATCTGCTGCATTGCGCCAAGGGCTATTTCATCCTCACGCTGTATGAGAAGCGCGTGGATGAAAATGATCTGCCCTTCTTCCTTGGCCTCATGGAACATCTTGCCAAGCGCGGTCTTACTTGCCCGCAGCCGGTGAAGAATCGACAGGGCGAGGCGCTGGGGCGACTGGCGGGCCGCCCCGCAGTCATCGTCACCTTCCTTGAGGGCATGTCGGTGCGCCGTCCTGATGCGCGCCAATGCGGAATGGTGGGAGAGGCTTTGGGTCAGCTGCATCTGGCGGGCTGCGACTTCAACATGACTCGCGCCAATTCACTCGCGCTGCAAGGCTGGGGCGGCCTGTTCCGCTCCATTGAAACACGCGCAGATGAAATCCTGCCCGGCCTTGCGGTCATGGTGGCACAGGAGCTTGCGCAACTGCAGGCTGATTGGCCCAAGAATTTACCAAGCGGCATCATCCATGCCGATCTCTTCCCCGATAATGTCTTCTTCCTGTCTGGTCATTTGTCGGGGCTGATTGATTTTTACTTCGCCTGCACGGATGCCTTTGCCTATGACCTTGCGATCTGCCTCAATGCATGGTGTTTTGAACATGATGCGTCCTTCAACATCCCCAAGGGCATGGCGCTGATCAACGGTTATGAGCGTGTGCGCAAGCTGACCGATGCAGAGGTTGAAGCGCTCCCCATGCTCGCGCGGGGCTCGGCCTTGCGCTTTCTGCTGACACGCAGTGTCGATTGGCTCAATCGTTCTGAAGGCGCTTTGGTGCGGCCGAAAGATCCGATGGAATATGTGAAGAAGCTGCGCTTCCATCAGCGCGCGGCAAGTGCGCGTGATTATGGGCTCCTGCGATGAGCGTCAAAGTCATTGCGCATACTGACGGGGCTTGTTCTGGCAATCCCGGCCCCGGCGGTTGGGGCGTCATCCTTGAATGGGATGGCCATGTGAAAGAACTCTGTGGCGGCGAAGAACTCACCACCAATAATCGCATGGAGCTGATGGCTGCGATTGTTGCGCTGGAAAGTTTGAAACGCAGCTGCGAGGTCGAGGTGCATACGGACTCGCAATATCTGCGTGATGGTGTCACCGGCTGGATTCATGGCTGGAAGCGCAATGGCTGGAAGACGGCAGCCAAGAAACCTGTGAAGAATGTCGAACTCTGGCAGCGGCTGGATGAAGCCGCAGCCAAGCACAATGTCTCATGGCATTGGGTGAAGGGTCATGCCGGCCATGACCTTAACGAGCGCGCAGATGAATTGGCGCGGCAGGGCATGGCGCCCTTCAAGCAGAAATAAAAACGGCTGGCCTTGGGCCAGCCGTTCATCATCGCGCTAGAAGCGAAATCAGATCTGCGCCAGCATCGCATCAGCGCCGGAGGCTTCTGCACCCGGACCTTCTTCGATGTTGAGTTTGCGCACGACGCCATCATCAACCAGCATCGAGAAGCGCTTCATGCGCATACCAAGACCGCGCTCGGTCAGATCAAGCGTCAGGCCCGTGGCCTTGGCGAAATTCGCACTGCCGTCTGCAAGGAATTCAACCTTGTCGCCGCACTCAGTCGCATCGCGCCAAGCGCCCATCACGAAAGCATCATTGACGGCGGTGACAGCGATCGTGTCGATGCCCTTGGCCTTCAATTCGGCTGACTTGTCGCGATAGCCGGGCAGGTGGTTCTTGTGGCAGGTCGGCGTGAAAGCGCCTGGCAGGCCGAAGAGAACAACCTTCTTGCCCTTGAACACTTCGTCTGTGGTGCGGGGCTTGGGACCATCGCTGGTCATGACATTGAATGTGACGTTCGGCAGACGATCACCAACCTTGATCATTGACTTCCCTCCATCCGGCATTGGCGCCTTCTGGGGTCAATCTAGGGCGTCTATGCGCGCAGGTCGAGGCTTGCTTGCGTTTCATAGGCGGCTTTTGCGCTCACAAGGGTGAGCCGTAGCGCCACGGCGCCCTCGGCATTGGCGGGCTGCTCCACTGCACGCAGCAGAAATCCGCCCTCAATGGGGCGTGTTTCAAAATACCACCCCTCTGGCCCCTCCGCGAAGATATCCAGCACCTGATCCATATCAGGCGCGATCAGCCATTCTTTTGCCGCGCGGCGAGTGAGCGTGATCTTGCCGGTGAAAGCCTGCGGCACCATGGAGAGCCACTTGTCCAAAACCGCAGTCGCGGCTGTCGAGGTCGCTGTAGGGCGCAATTCGCTCGTCATCTGTGCCGAGGCTGGAATGCAGATCTCCTCGCAAGTGGCGTAATCAAGGGCAAGGGAGAGCGTGACC
>Ga0315899_10009662_pt1 | contig 10356 bp, 7 predicted proteins | sample LakEriMetagenome_2_FD_203518 | JGI IMG/M metagenome (GOLD analysis project Ga0315899, IMG submission 203518) | Freshwater fungal communities from buoy surface, Lake Erie, Ohio, United States - Buoy 4 MA112 | ecosystem: Environmental > Aquatic > Freshwater > Lake | place: USA: Lake Erie, Ohio...
ACCCAGACAGAATCGAAACCAAGGCTGTCAACTTTGGCGTAGCGCACCTCATTGTTGCTATAACCAAGGCTATCCATTCCTTGACGGTAGGCGCTCAGAAAATCATCGCCACCCGCAGCAAGAATGGCGCGATCTTCATCCGACAATGTTTGCTGTAACGGTTGGTTTTTTGCATCACCTTCGGTGTAGACAGCCACAAAAGAAGTTGTCTTGGCGTTTTTCCACTGCGCATTGGCCTGCACCAGCGGCCTGGCAAAGCGCCGCTCTGAATATTGAAATTCAACGGTAATGCGTCGATCCTTGGTGATGAGATTTCTGGGTGTGAAGGTGATTTCCGCTGCGTTATAATCAATCACATAATCTTTATCCATTCCGCGTTCCAGCGCGCGACCATCGATATACACGACCTCAGTCCCGGAGAGCACAATGATGAACAATTCGTTATCCGCACCCGTCAAGCGATAGGGCCCTTGATTTCCTTCAATACCCTGAATAACATTGCGCGCAAATCTGCCCTTAGACACGGATGCCGAGCTTTCCATCGAGAAACGGGTTCCGGTGAGGGAATCACCCTGCGCTGTGGATACGTACAACCCTTGGGCGCGCTTGAAATAACGCATGAAATAACCACTTGGATTTCGCAATTGAAAATCCCCGGCAATCAGTTTCGAGTTCCGATTGTAGAGCTGAATGAACACCTGATCAAAATCCTGCAACTGCTGTGTATTACCCGCAGGTTGAATGGGTATGTTGTCATCGGTTATGGATGCCAGCAAACTAACCTCTTCGCTCACCTTGCCGCTAAGCTGCAGGTTTAGCGTTGAGTTCACGGATAGATTCTGATTATTCCCAAACAACACACCACGAGAGATGGAGCCATTCTTCTGAATACCCTGATCATCGGCAAAGGATAATTCTGATGAAGTTCCAAGGACATAAGGTTGAATTTTGGCAGATCCCGCTTGCCGAATCAATGATGGATCCTTTTTGTAAAAGGCGGTAGACGCCTTCCAGGGCAGAGTGCGGTAGGAAAGTACCAGCGTATCGCCTGTTAGCCATGTGCCGTGACTCAATATCGACCGCATTTCATCCAATCGATAATCTGTATTCGCCAGTGTATCACCATGCAGCACGACGACGAGCGAGCCGGGAAAAACCGCCATGCTGTCGACGGACAATGTATCCGATGAACACACCATGATACGTGTCATCACGGGGCTCCATTGCGCTACGGCGTCTTTAGCAACGCCCATGAATACGAGTAAACAACACGTGGCAAGGAGATATTTAACACGATTCCGGATCAAGGTTAACAGCAAAAATCGGCAAGAAATGAATGGTCAAGATCAGCCCAACGCGGGAAGTTGCAATTAATTTCATATTGATTCCATGCTTAGCTTCGCTGCATGATCCTCAATATCCTTCGTGAGAGTTTTCTGTTTGCGCTGCAAGCACTCAGCACGAATCGTTTGCGCACAGTGCTTTCATTATTGGGGGTTACCATCGGCATCTTTTCGATCATTTTCGTGCTCAGTGTTGTCGATAGTATGGAGGCTGAAATGAAATCGAGTTTTGATACCATTGGCTCGGATGTCTTGTTCATTCAGAAATGGCCATTCGGACCGGAGGATGGTGCAGAGGATTACGAATGGTGGAAATACATGCGTCGTCGCCCGCCTGCGCTGCGCGACATGACCAATCTGCAAGAACGGCTGACATACGCCGATGCACTCGCTTTTGAAGCGGGTTCAAGTGGCACGGCCGCGTTTCAGAACAATACCCTTGCAGATGCCGGTATCGTTGCTGTGACGCATGATTATCGCTCAACCATCGCATTGGATATTGTGGAAGGACGTTACTTCACTCCGGGCGAATGCGAGACCGGAAAAAACTTTGCGATTATCGGTCAATTGGTGAAACAACAGCTCTTCGGCATGGATTCACCGCTGGGAAAAGAAATGAAAATCGCGGGATTGAAAGTGGTTGTTATCGGTGTATTTGCCAAAGAAGGTACGTCCTTGTTTGGCGACGGTTTTGACCGAGCAGTGATGATGCCTTTTCAATTTGCTACGCGCCTTATTCCTCCCCAAAGTGAAGACACGAAAATCCTCATCAAGGCGAAACAGGGAATAACCAACGACCAATTGCGTGATGAAGTTATTGGCGCTTTCCGGGAGGTGCGGCGTATAAAACCAGGTGGTGACAAGGATTTTTCAGTCATTGAATCCTCCATGATTAATGAAATCGTCGATAGCATCATCTCGGTATTCAATATCGTCGGAATGGTTATCGGGATCTTCGCCATTCTCGTTGGTGCATTCAGCATTGCCAATATCATGTTTGTATCTGTGACCGAACGAACGCCGCTCATCGGCATTCAAAAATCGCTGGGTGCGAAAAACTATTTCATTCTCATTCAGTACCTTTTCGAATCCATTTCCTTGTGCGTCATCGGTGGCGCGGTAGGTTTGCTGATGGTATGGCTGGTTGTGATGGGCTTAAGCTCTGTCATTGATTTCAACTTTATCCTTCCCGTATCGCGGATAGCCGGTGGCCTGATTATCTCTGTCACGGTTGGTGTTGTAGCCGGGGTTGTGCCCGCAATTAAAGCTTCGCGATTGAATCCTGTCGAGGCGATGCGATCGGTTTAAGCTTCTCGCCAAAGCAGCGAACTATCTCCGTAACTTAAGAAACGGTAGTCGTGGTTGAGCGCATGATCATAAATCTGTTTTCTTCTATCACCAACGAAAGCTGAGACCAATACAAGCAATGTGCTTTTCGGTTGATGAAAATTCGTGATGATGGCATCACAGTATTGAAACTGAAATCCGGGTGCTATGAGCAAGGCTGATGTTGCGCACAGGTTTTCCAAGTTGTGCTGCATCATATACTCCAAAATGGCATCGAGGGCTTCCTCTCGGGTGACATCCGATGACGACAACTGATAAACCTCCCATTGTTTTACGGCAAGCACGTTCGCATCAACTGCACCTTCATGCTTCAACAATTTCACGCCAATAGGATAGAGTGATTCGAGGGTGCGCATGGCCGTAGTACCTGCGACAATTAATCGCCGATACTCCTTTTTCCGCAGCCGCTGAATTACACGTAGCGGTACACTGAACCACTCATCGTGCATTTCATGATTTCCGAGTGCACCTTCACTTACCGGCTTAAATGTGCCTGCTCCAACGTGCAGGGTTATTTCATCCGTCATCACACCCTTTGCACGAAGCGCATCAAAAACATCATCTGTGAAATGTAGCGACGCCGTTGGCGCTGCGACGGAGCCCTTGTATTTAGCAAAAATGGTTTGGTAGCGTTCAATGTCTGAAAGTTCTGCTTCCCGATTGAAGTATGGCGGGAGTGGTATGCGACCTGCGGCATCCAGGATTTGGGAAAAGGCAAATTGCTTTTCACCCCAAACAAACTCGATGATGAACGCATCATTGCTGCGACCTTGATTGTAAACAAGCAAGCTCACTTCAATTCCGTCTATTACTACCGATAGCGCCAACGGTTGATTGTCCTTCCACTTTTTGGCGCCTCCGACCAAACACTTCCAGCGCACTCCTGAACCCGCGGCCATGGCGTCTTGATGAGCTTGATTAACTGGGTCAAGGCAAAAAATTTCGATCATACCTCCCGTGTCCTTATACATATGCAAACGAGCAGGAATGACGCGTGTGTTGTTGATGATGATTAAGTCTTCGGACTCTAGAAATTGCGGCAAATTCTGGAATTGAGAATCCTGAATGCCCGAAGGTGTGCTTACCAGCAGTTTGGACTCATGCCTGACAGCGAGCGGATACTTCGCTATCTTCTGGTCAGGAAGCTCATAATTGAAGTCATCGATGACAATATCCCTCGGGTTCATTTGGCAAAAGAAAGCATGTAACTGTTATAAAAAAACTATGGCCGAACGTTTTCGGCCATAATTCTAAACCTTAACTAAAACTAACTATACTAATTGAAGCATCGAAATACTTCAGCCGTGTGTTACTTACTTTTTGATGTGCGAGATCAGGTCTCGCCGCGTTATTCCTCTAAACTATGATGGCTTCGAAAAGTTGTGTTCACGAACTTTTTTAACGTTCGTTGATTTCCTTTTCGCGCACCACAATTGTTGTTTCGTTCGCTTCAAACTGCAATCCCATGGGCAGGCAAACCAATTGGAGCGCCTCATTCAAATCTTTTGTATTGAATCGTCCTGTATAGAAACGATTCGCTAAATCGGGCAATTGCACCGCTACATTGAACTGTCGTTCAATTTCTTCAAAAACCACTGCTAGTGGAGCCTCGGTGTAATGAAACTCACCGGAGCGCCAATCGGCTAGCGCCAAATCAAATTGACTCACTTCAAGCTTGCCATTGATGAGTGTTGCGCGAAGGCCGGGAACGATTTCGGCATCACTTCCATTAGCAGTGACACGAACCTTTCCGGTTCTGCAGGTTACTTCAAAGGTGTTGTCACGATCGCACACATCGAATGATGTGCCCAGCACCTCTACCAGACCTTGACTTGTTACCACATGAAATGTTCCACCCTTGACCACTTCGAAGAATGCCTGACCGGATAATTTCACTTCACGTGCATCCGACCAAGAATCGGCAAAAGCAATGGAGGAGGACGCGTTGAGGTCTACTGTCGAGTTATCAGGGAGCGTCACGCTTTGATGCTCACCATTGGTCGTGGCGACTTCCTGTAGGGTTTGATTCGGCCACAACAGAATTAGGCCCACAATAATTGCGGCCGCAGCAGCAACGGACACCATTGGTTTCCAACTGAAACGGACCACTTTGGCTTCAGCGACCGGCGCTCGGTTTAGCCGACTTTGTAAGTCAGCCCAAGCCTGGTCATTCGACTTTCCTTCGGGAGCCTGCCAGTTGTTGAGTATGTCGTTGTACTTGTTCATTTTCGGACGAATCCGCAGTTCATACTGTTAAGTGCTCTCTCACCCTACCTGTTTCGAAAAAATTATTCGACCTCCATTACAATCTCAAGTGCGGTGACACCCATGACATATCCATTCGATCCCGGCAGATTGCTAATCGGCATTTTTAACAGGCCGCGAATATCGCTCGGGTCGAAGAAATACACATCCGTAAACGCACGATTTAACGCATAAATTACAAGTCGATGCGTACCGCGAAATGTAAAATTCTGCGCCTCAAGGGATAACGTATTTCCAACCTGTGGGCCATTATACACCGCGTCGAAATTTCCGGGAATCACGCCAATAGGTATAGCATTTTCTTCGAGGCACTGCAGCGAGAGCACGTACTCATAATCATCACCGAGATCTGTCCACTGCACATCAATGGGCTGATTTTGTTCGAGAAACAGCGTGTCGGCGCTCAACAATTCTAGAACGATGGCGGGTGGAAACTCCAACACGACATCTGTGGTTCCGTGCGTTCCATCCCACTGCAGCAACACCGCTTCACCAGGCTGCGGCAGGCGCTCTGTATCGAGCGTCCAATGATTGTTGGTCTCAACAAAGGCATCCATGGAACCATCCGGCCACAGCCATCTGAGGGCGCTTGAATTGGCATCTCCATCGCTACAAACCACATCAGCCTGAGGCGTTTTCCCCGTTTCAAAAACGGCGTAAAGAGCACATCGCTCCAAGGATTCCGAGGGGTCCGGCTCCTTATTACAAGCCATCAAGAGCAGTGTTATGTAGGCTAATCTTCTCATCAGAACTGCCAGCTAAGGTGTACGGTAGGCATGCGGCCAATCATTTGAATTGAGCGCTCAACAACGTCATAACCCGCGGTGTTTTCTTCGTTTGGTGTGACGATGTATTGTACTGCACGAATATTGGTTCGATTAAACACGTTATATACTGCCGCGTTGAGGGTCAACCGATGTGCTCCCCAATTCCATTCATAACCTGCAATAACATCTGTTCGCAGATACCACGGTGTTTGCGCAGCGCTAGGACTTCCTGCAACGGGCAGCACACGGTCTTCGGAACCCGGCAGGTTCAATGTGTAAAAACCGGCGAGCGCTGTGTAAGGAGCGCCGTCCGTAACGACCTGTATAAATGAACAGCTCCATCCTTTGTATGCCCAGCCGTAATTTGCCTTCACTTCATGGTTGCGACAATACCATTCCCGAATTGCACCTGCAGAAATTGCAGGATAATGTGCACGGGCATCCATCCAACTGTAATTGAGCAATACTTTGTGATTTAAGGAGCTCCATCCGAGTTGAAAATCAACGCCGGTATAATTTGCATTGCCCGCCACAGCTGTATTGCCGGTGGAGGAACCTGCATTCAAAGCAAAGGCTTCTGCATTAGTGACTTGTCCTTGGTTCCATTTGCGATACCCCTCAAGTTCTATAGACCACCTCTCCAGGCGCCAGATAAAAGCCAATGCCAGTTGATGAGATTTCAGGACGGGCACATCCTCAATGGCGAGTTGCCACACATCCGGCGCATTTTGATAAAGATTCTGGCTGCTCGTTCGCTGCACAAACTGCAGTGATTTTATAGCCGTCAGCCTCAAGTTCACGCGTTTGGGAATCACTTGCCAATCCACTGCAATGCGCGGTTCGAGGTAGAGCTGCTTTCGTGAACGAAAGAAACTAAGGCGGTTTCCATGATAAATCATCCAGTTTTTGCGCGGCCTCCAACTATCCCCGGCAAATAGTGTCAGTAGTGTTGCCGATTGATTGTTTGATTCAATGACAGGAAGCGATGACCTCCAATCGTCGGTGGTTCGAATCGCATTCAATGAAGCACCCGCCTTCCATTCATGTGTTGGCTGACTCCATTGCCACTGGTGCTTAATTGAAAGGTCGCGAAGCCCGATTTCTCGCGCACTGAACTGGTTTGTATCTAGAAGAAACAGGTTATTCGTTATCGAGTCTGTCGAGAAATAATTCCCCTCAAACAGCGATAGTCCTATCACCGTGTTGGATTGCACGCGCTCATTGTATCGCTGTTGCCAACGAAGAGCCATTCCGCGATTCGTTTTTGCTGTTTCATCGCTGTAGCGGACATCGACCACATCAATAAGCTGACTGTCTGCAGTATCCGCATAAGCGAACTCCATATCGTCACGGGAGGCATAGAGTGAAAGATTGATGTGTGTTTTCGCGCCGGGATGATAGGTGAACTTCGCATTGATATCTTGAAACTGCACCGACGGCTTGAAATTCAAATTGAAAGCATCCACTTTGGTATCACTTCCATAGGCCACAGCTCCGGAATAGAGTGTGTTGAACAGCTCCCTATATGCCGGTGATGGCCATGTATTGGTAAGCGATCTTCTTCCGCAGAGGAATACGGATGCCTTCCCACTTGAATCCAACGGTGCTTCAACGGCACCGGATATGCTGAGTGTACCGCATTCGATTCGTCCCGACGGTCTCCGCAAATCGCCCTCCTTTCCCCAAAGCTCGAGCACACCGGAAGCACGTCCACCGTGTTCAACATCCACTATGGTCTTTTGCAGGCGCATGGATTTCACAGCGTAAGCATTGATGGCGGAGAACATACCGAAAAAATGGTCTTGATGATAAACGGTGAATCCATCCATCATGAGCAGGCTTTGATCGGGGGCACCTCCGCGAATGACCAACCCATTACTCATTTCAAGTGAACCCGCCACACCGGCTTGTTGCTGAGCGAGGCGAAACACATCGGCTTCACCCATTCCCAATCGGGCTTGCTCCTCATCAGGCTTAATAAAAACACCCGGAAGTCCGGAGGACAGGGCATCGTTTCGCACAATCCTGCCCTCTACCATAACATCGCCGAGAATGGTTGATTGCGGTACCAACGACAGACGAAGTTCCTTATCCGCCGGCACATCACTCAAGGGCCACTGCAACGCAGAATAACCTACATAAGCCGCGACGAGGGTGTCGCGAGTATAATCGTCACTTATAATCAGGATGAAATTTCCGAACTCATCGCAAGTCGCGCTCTTTCCGGCACGAAGAAGTGCTACTACCGCAAAAGGAAGCGATTCACCCGATAAAGCATCTACGATATTCCCTGAAAGGGTTTGTTCGACAGCCTTCAGTTTAGCCGCAAGAGGCTCTGCTTTGGCAGAAGGATAAATAACAAACGTTCCATCCAATTGCCGAAACGCGAAGGGGGAACCGGCTAGAAGCACCGTCAGCGCTTCTTCAATGGGTTGCTCGCGGAACTCCGCAGTGCATTTGTACTTACTCAATTCATAGCTATCAAAGGCGAAGTCCAAAGCATAATCACCACTCCATTGGGATAGAATTTCAGAAAGCGTCTGATTGCGGTAGGATCCTGTAACTGGAGCAGTCGTTTGCGCCCATGCAGACAACTGAATGACGATCAACAATGCTATTTGCGCGATGCGAAGACGCATAGCTCAAATATCGACACCCAATTGATCGCGCACAATCTTCAATACCTTACTCATACGTTTTTCGATTGCCTTAACCGACAAATTCAATCGATCGGCAATTTCCTGATAGGTCAAATCTTCCAGGCGATTCATGAGGAAGACCTCTCTTCCACCGTCGGGCAGATTAGCAATCACGGCTTGCAGTTTCTCTTCATACTCTGCAATTTCAGCAAGCTTTTCAGGCGTATCGAAATCACGGTCATTGCTGCCCTTGCGCTGAAACTTGAAAAATAGCTGCTGGCGTTTACGGTAGTTGATGGTATTGTTCTGTGCAATTTTATAGAGGTATGCCTTCATGGTAGCTCGATCCAAACGATCTCTGTTTTCCCAGAGTTTTATGAATGAATCCTGAACCAGGTCTTCGGCCAGCTCCATATCACCGCAGCGGTAGTAGATAAAATTTCTCACAGGCTTGTACCATTCATCAAACACGCGCCGAAACTCTTCGTGTGTGAGGGATGCAGGCGGTGTATTTGGTTTCATACAGTGGACGCAGGTACAATTTTCAACGAGCGCAATGATAATGAGTAAGACGCGAGAATGAAAAACAGAGTTGCACGAATCGGGAAAAGCTGCAGTTTCCTACATTTGCTATCGACAGTCAATGAAACTGTTCTGCATATGGAATCAACCACACTCATCATCGGTGCCTCGGGTCAGATAGGCATAGAACTTACCATGGCGCTGCGTCAGCAGCATGGCGCTCAAGCGGTTATTGCTTCGGATATTCGCCCAACCACCGATACGGAACTTCTACAGGGGCCTTATGAGGTGTTGGATGTGCTGGATAAAGAGGCGCTCTCAGCCTGCATCGAAAAATACAATGTTCGCGAGGTTTATTTGTTGGCAGCACTGCTTTCCGCGACCGCCGAAAAGAATCCGGAATTTGCCTGGAGACTCAATATGGATGGATTATTCAACGTATTGGAGTTGGCGCGTGAGGGCAAACTCGACAAGATCTTCTGGCCAAGTTCGATTGCGGTATTCGGCCCAACGACTCCCAAAGAAGCTACACCACAGCATACTGTAATGGAGCCTACTACCGTTTACGGCATTTCCAAATTAGCCGGTGAACGCTGGTGTGCCTACTACCACCAGCGCTATGGCGTTGATGTGCGCAGTATTCGTTATCCGGGCTTGATTGGTTACCGCTCAGAACCGGGAGGTGGCACAACAGACTATGCCGTCGACATTTTCCATAAAGCGATCGAAACCGGCAAATACAGCTGTTTCCTGCGATCCGATACGCGACTTCCGATGATGATGATGGAAGATGCGATACGAGCCACAATATCAATCATGGAGGCTCCGGCCGACTCCATTAAAGAGCGTGGGGGCTACAATATTGCCGGATGCAGTTTTACGCCGGAAGAACTTGCTGCTCACATTCAAGTTGAAATTCCTGAGTTTGACATAACCTACGAACCGGATTTTCGTCAAGCCATCGCCGATTCATGGCCGAGCAGCATCGACGATTCTTACGCCGCCCGTGATTGGGGTTGGAAGAGCAAGTATGATACGGCTCTATTGAGCACTACGATGCTGCGCGAGATTCATAAAAAAAAAGCGCACTCGACCGTAACTCATCACTAATGTAAGCGTATAGGCGTCCGGTGGAATCCAATCCGCCCATACCTAACACGAACATTTTTATGCGAAACGTACCGGAATTTTCTCGTAAGCTACTTGCTGTAGCTGCTGCGCTATTGTTTTCATTGGTCACCATGCAGGCGCAATTAAATCAAACTGATGCCCAAGGGCGCAAACAGGGTGCATGGATTTATGATGGCGCTATGCTTAAAGACCCCGCCTTTGCTTCTTATGCGAAGATTGAAGAGGGCGATTATTTACATGACCAAAAGAAAGGAGTTTGGAAACGGTATTGGCCCGATGGTCAGGTACGTTCAGAAATAACCTTTGTACAGGGCAAACCTTTGGGCCCTTACAAATTATTCT
>Ga0315899_10009665_pt1 | contig 10354 bp, 7 predicted proteins | sample LakEriMetagenome_2_FD_203518 | JGI IMG/M metagenome (GOLD analysis project Ga0315899, IMG submission 203518) | Freshwater fungal communities from buoy surface, Lake Erie, Ohio, United States - Buoy 4 MA112 | ecosystem: Environmental > Aquatic > Freshwater > Lake | place: USA: Lake Erie, Ohio...
ATTGCTTCCACGGCGAGTCGCTTGTCGAGTTCGCCCACGTAGGTGAGGATCGGTTGTCTGTCGGCCGGCGGTGTCTGCAACAACGACAAGTCGCGGATGCCTACAAGGCTCATCTCGAGTGTGCGGGGAATGGGTGTGGCGCTGAGTGTGAGCACGTCGACGTTGTGGCGCATCTTCTTCATTGCTTCTTTGTGGTTGACACCGAAGCGTTGTTCTTCGTCGACGACCAGCAAGCCAAGGTCCTTGAACTTCACGCCCTCTTGCAACAAGCGATGCGTGCCCACGACGCAGTCGATTTCTCCGGCGGCAAGGCCGGCGAGGATCTTCTTGGAATCTGCGGCCGTTTGGAAACGCGACAGCACTTCCACGCGAATCGGGAAGCCTGCGAAGCGATCCTTGAACGTGCTGCCGTGCTGCGATGCGAGCAACGTGGTGGGCACCAGAACAGCAACCTGTTTGCCGTCTTGAATGGCCTTGAATGCGGCACGAACCGCTACCTCTGTCTTGCCGAAACCCACGTCGCCACAGATGAGTCGGTCCATCGGAACACTGCGTTCCATGTCGGCCTTGACCTCGCCGATGGCTGTGCGCTGGTCGACTGTTTCCACGAAGGGGAAGGCCATCTCCATGTCGTGTTGCCAGGGGGTGTCGTGGGCAAATGCGTGTCCGGCCGCGGTGACACGGCGCTGGTAGAGCACCACCAACTCTTGGGCGATTTCCTGTACCGCAGACCGCACGCGGGTCTTGGCACGTGCGAACTCGGAGCCACCCAACTTGTGCATGGCCGGTGTGTCGCCACCCACGTACTGACGAATGGTGTCGATTTGGTCCGTGGGCACGTAGAGCTTGTCGCCACCCTTGTAGGCGAGCAAGAGGTAGTCGCGTTGTGCTCCGCCGATTGCGCGGCTCACGAGGCCCTCGAACTTGCCGACGCCGTGATGGAAGTGCACCACGTAGTCGCCGGGCTTCAGGTCTTGGAATGTCGATCCCGAGACACGCGGCTTTTGGCGTCGTGTCGGCCGGCGGCGACCGGTGAGATCCGATTCGGCCACCAATGCGAGTTTCGCGCTCGGCATGTACGTGCCGTGGTGCAAGCGACACACCGTCATGAAGATTCCCGGACCCACCGCATCGCGACGGGCCTCGGGGAGTGTGTCGAGTCGCACCACGTCGGCGCCACCGCTCACCAGGCTTTCGGTGATGCGTTGAGCCGAGCCGTCGGTGTCGGCGGCCACGATGACACGGTGCCCCTGGCGCACGAGTTCGGCGAAACGCGCAACGATCGCCATGGGGTCGTTGGTGAGCGGCCCCCAGCCACTGGCGTTGACGCTGCGCATACCCGAGTCGGCCCCGGCATCGGCCGCGGCCAACACGTGGTAGGCGGCGATCGTTCCGGTGTCGGCCAACACCGTGTCGGGCTCGGCGTGCAAGCGTGGGAAGTCGATCGACGTGTCGGATTCCGCTGCGCGGCCCCACGTACTGGCAAGGGCCTGTGCGAGATCGGCCTCTTCGGCCAGGATGTCGGCGCCACGATCGCGGATGCGGCGTGGTTCCACCAACACCAGACGAATGTCGGCATCGTCGTTGCGGGCAATGTCGCTGATGACCGACGTGAGCGTGGATCCGTCGGAGAACCACGGCAACCAACTCTCCATGCCTTCGAATACAAGGCCTTCGCTGAATCGCTCCCAGTGTTCGCGTCCCCATGGTTCGCTTGCCACCAGTGCCGCTGCCTTGTCGCGCATTGCCTGGTCGATCAACAGTTCACGCGCAGGATGCACCCACGCTTCTTGCACGTCGTGGGCGCTGCGCTGGTCGTTGACGTTGAATGTCTGGAGTCGCTCGATCTCGTCGCCCCAGAACTCGACGCGGATGGGAACGTCGGCGGTGGACGGAAAGATGTCGATGATGGATCCGCGGCGTGCACCATGGCCGCGCAGTTCCACCAGATCTTCGCGGCGATAACCAAGTGTCACCAGATCGGCCAGCAACTCGATCGGGTCGATCTGCATGCCCACGCGAAGATTGACGGGCCATGGACGCTTCGTCTCCACGTTGCTCTGTGGCGCGGTCTTTTGCAGGAGTGCGCGCGCACCGGTGAGCACGATGCGCGGGCGGTGCGCCGCATTGCGCAGACGCCACAGCACTTCCATGCGCCGACCCATGGTTTCCACGTTCGGACTGATCCGTTCGAAGGGGAGTGTCTCCCACGCGGGAAAGATCGTGACGTCGTCGGTGCCGAGAAGCGACTGCAGGTCGTCGAACAGTTGCCCGGCGGCGGCGCCTGTGGCCGTGGCGACCACGAAGGTGGCCTCGGGGTGCAGGGCAACGAGGCCTGCAAGTACGGCCGGACGCGCGGCATCGGGGCACGCCAACACGCCATCGCGGCCCGACAATGCTCCCGACACGGTGGTGTCCGCGGCGACGAGCTGGGAAACGATCGGGAGCTTCATGCGTTGGTGTTGAACGCGTTCATCGTTGGTGCAATGCCGCGCAACACCAGGGACTCCACTGCATCGGCTGCGCGCGCCACCGCATCGTCGAGCACGGTGCGCTCGGCAGGCGGGATCTTGCGCAACACGTGGTCGGCGCCCTCGGCTGCGCTGGGGGGTTTGCCCACGCCTATGCGCACGCGCACGTAGTCCTGTGTCGACAGATGCGACGTGATGGACCGCAGACCGTTGTGTCCGGCCAGTCCGCCCCCCGACTTCACACGCACGATGCCCGGCTCGAGATCGAGTTCGTCGTGCACGATCACCAAACGGGTGGGGATCTCGTCGGACTTCAGGTTGTGGCGCTTCAACAATGCGCGCACGGCCTGGCCGGATTCGTTCATGAACGTGAGCGGCACGGCAAGGACGATTTTCTCGGTGCCGCTTTCGCCGGGAAGCGATGCTTCGCCGACGAGTGCCTTGTCGCGGCCCTCACGCAGCGATGCGCCGTGACGAGATGCGAGAAGTTCGACGGCCTCTTGGCCGACGTTGTGGCGCGTGCGTTCGTACTTCTTGCCGGGGTTACCCAAGCCGACAACAAGCCACACGACGAAAGACGACGAAGCGCTGCGGGATTACGAAGCGGCGGGGGCTTCGCCGGCTGGCGCACCTTCGCCTGTTGTGGCTTCGGTTCCGGCACGGGTGGTGAGAACGGTGACCACGGGCATGTCGGGATCGCCCACCGCGGTGACACCCTTCGGCAATGCCACGTCGGAGAGACGCACGATGTCGTGGATGGTCATGTTGGTGACGTCGATGACGATTTCGTTCGGCAAGTTGCCGGGCGTGGTGCGCACTTCGATGGTGTCGACTGCGGGGTCGACCAATCCGCCGTCGGCCACAACGGACTTGGCTGTGCCGGTGAGGTGAACGGGAACGCTGACCACGATCTCTTCGGTCATGCTGATCTGCTGGAAGTCGATGTGGCTGACCGTGCGGCGAACCGGGTGACGCTGCAACTCTTTGACGATGGCTGGGTACACAGAGCCATCGACCTTCAAGTCGATGATGGTGTTGAGACCAGCGGCACCCGAGAGTGCGGCGCGCAGATCGCGGCGGGCAACGCTGAGGGTGATGGGGCTCATGCCGTGTCCGTAGAGAACGCCGGGGATCTTGTCTTCGGTGCGCAGACGACGTGAGGAGGCGCTGCCGGTGCTGCGGCCTGTTTCTGCGATGAGTGCTGCGTTTGCCATGGGGACTCCGGGCTGTGAGGGACGTTCAAATTCGGCAGTGAAGCCGGATGGCGAGTCTATGGGCGGGCGGCGGGGAATCCCACGCCCTCGGTTGGCCCGCCGAACGGGGGCTGCGGGGCTGTCAGGCCTGGTTTTCGCCGCCGAAGAGGTCGCTCACGCTGGTCTCGTCGAACACGGCGGCAAGGGCATCGGCAATGATCTTGGCCACGGAGAGAACTTCGATCTTCGGGATGCGCATTTCCGGCGCCAAGGGCAGGGTGTTGGTGAGAACCACACGCGAGATGCCGCTCTTTTCGAGGCGCTCGATGGCGGGGCCGGAGAGAACTCCGTGCGTGGCCATGGCCCACACCTCGGTGGCGCCGCGCTCCAACAGCAAATCGGCGGCCGACACGATGGTGCCTCCGGTGTCGATCATGTCGTCGGTGAGGATGCAGAGCCGTCCGTCGACTTCGCCGATGACTTCCTTGGCCACGGCCACGTTGGTGGTGCCCTTTGGTCGGCGCTTGTTGATGAAGGCCACGTCGGCGTTGCGATCGGAGAGGTGCTGAGCGAAACGTTCGGCCACCTTCACTCGGCCGGCGTCGGGTGAGACGATCACCACTTCGTCCTTGGTGTTCTTGCGCACGTAGTCCTCGAGTACCGGCATTGCGGTGAGGTGATCGACGGGTCCGTCGAAGAAGCCTTGGATTTGGCCGCTGTGCAGGTCGATCGACACCATGCGTCCGGCGCCGGCGGCACGGAACATGTCGGCGATGAGGCGTGCTGTGATGGGTTCGCGGCCTTCGGCTTTGCGGTCTTGTCGGGCGTATCCGTAGAACGGACACACTGCAGTGATGCGCTTGGCCGACGCGCGATAGGCGGCATCGATCATGATCAGTTGTTCCATGATCGAGTCGTTGATCGAGCGACCGTTCCAGCCGTAGTGCGTTTGCATGACGAACACGTCGCCGCCACGCACGCTGTCTGCGAAACGCGGGCGCAGTTCACCGTTGGCGAACTCGACGACGTTGGCATCGCCGAGACGAATACCCAAGTGATGGGCCACTTCCTCGGCCAACTGCGGGTGAGTTCTGCCGGTGTACAACGACAGTCTCTTGGTGGTGACTTTGTCGATGTTCAGCCCGTTCATTACGACCGAGTGTAGAACGCCGAGGGAAAGCCCCCGAAAACGGTAAGTACAGCTCCGAGGAGAGGACTCGAACCCCTATAAGCGGGACCAAAACCCGCTGTCCTGCCAATTGAACGACCTCGGAAGGCTCTGACGGCGGTGACGCCGCAGTGGCAGAAGGCTAGCGCGCGATTCGTTTTCCATTTCACTGCAGTTCCCGATAGCGTGCGGATCCTTATGGGTTCACTGATCAAGAAGCGCCGCAAGCGGATGCGCAAGAAGAAGCACAAGAAGATGCTCCGTCGCACCCGTCACCAGCGTCGTAAATAGCTTCCTTTTTTCTACGTACGCGTTCGCGTGAGGACCACTGCCATGTCGGGCAGTGCCTCCGCCAACCACGGGTAGTGACCCCGCAAGAACCACGTCGATCCACTGCCTGCCAGCAGGGGTGCCACTCCCGCCACGTCTCCGATGCGGTCGCGGACGCGGCTGAGGCGCGGTTCGGTCACCAATGCGGCCGGTTCCAGATCGTTGAGGCCGTTCGGGCCCCCCTCGTGACGTGGTCCACCGAGGGCATCCCACGTTGCGTACACGGCCGGGGTCGGTACGCCGAAGGGTGGAATCACCAACGTGATGTCGAGCGGTTCGGGGGCAAGCGGTGAGACCACTTCGCCGATGCCGGTGACCCGAGCACGGCCGCCCACCATGCAGAACGGAATGTCTGCACCCAGGCGTGACGCCGCACCGAGGTCGGTGAAACCGGCCCACGTGAGGATGGCTGCCGCATCGGCCGAGCCACCACCAAGCCCACCACCGTGGGGAATGTTCTTGACGAGATGAACCTGTGCGCGACGATCGGCAAGACGCAGTGCACGCAACACCAAGTTCGTGTCGCTGACTTCGATGCCTTCGGCGTACGGGCCGTCGACGGTGAGTGTGCTGTCGGTGTCGACGGGTGTGATCTCCAACGTGTCGCACAGGTCGAGGCTCACCATTTCGGCATCGATGAGGTGATAGCCGTCGTCACGTGTTCCGGTGACGCGCAGCGTGAGCGTCAACTTTGCGTGGGCGATGCGTGTCTCGATGCTCATGACGATGAGGCAACGACGTGTGCAAGGCGACCCCAGTCGTCGATGCTGAGTTGTTCGGCTCGTGCTGTGGGGTCGATCCCGGCAACTTCCATTTGTTCCACCGTCACCACGCCGGCAAGTGCCGAGCGCAACATCTTGCGACGCTTGGCGAATGCCGCACGCACGAGGGGAAAGATCTGATCGGGGGTGATGTCGGCAACGGCAGGTGTAGCCCGACGCACGATGCGAACGAGCGCCGACTCCACCTTGGGGCGGGGGAGGAACACGGTGGCCGGCACCATGCCGGCAATGTCGGCCTGTGCCCAATACGCAACTTTCACGCTGACCGCCCCGTATGCATCGGAGCCAGGTGCAGCGCAGAAACGTTGGCCCACTTCGGCCTGCACCATCACCAACATGTGGCTCACTTGGGGCACGTGGTCAAGGAGATCGGCCACCAACGGCGTGGCGATGTTGTACGGCAGGTTGGCCACCACGTGCACGCCTGCATCGGCATCGCGGCCACGTGCCACGTTGGCCGCACGGATGAACTCCACCCAGTTCAGTTCCATTGCGTCGGCTTCATGCACTTCCACGTTGGGCCACGCCACCATCTGTTCGCGCAAGACGGGAACAATGCCGCGGTCGACTTCGACCGCAACGACGTTTGCTCCGGTTTCGGCAAGCGCGGCTGTGAGCGAGCCGAGACCGGCCCCGATTTCCACCACCAGATCACCGGCTTTGGTGTCGGCGAGTCGGGCGATGCGTCGCACCGTGTTGGGGTCGACGACGAAGTTCTGGCCCAGTGTGCGTCGCGGGGACAGCCCGTGATCCGACAACAGCGCCGCCGCTTGCGGCCGACTGAGAGTCACCAGCTCACCGTGACGGGAAGTGGTGCATCGACCAGATTGGCGATCTGGAGGAACAGTGGCGTGTGAACGATGACATCGACGCCCGCAGGCAGGACGATGGCAAACACGTTGGTGCAGGCGATGGACTTGCCGTTGTTCAGGTTTGTGACGGTGAGAGCAGAGCCCAGCGGTGCCGCGGCGCTGTAGCAAATGGCCGAGTTGTAGTCGGGGTAGCGCATGTACGAGGCGCGCGCATTGACGCGGTTCATTTCGCCCGGCCCGGGGTAAGCGATGGCCGGATCGCCCGTGGGTTGTTGGGCGAGAGGGCCATCGAGATTGACGGGTTTCGATGCGTCGTCCGCCAAGGGGCCAACCGCGTTTGCATTGGAAAGCGGTGTCGACGTAGTGGTGGTGCCGATGGAGGATGGTGTGGCGATGTCGGTTCCCTCGGTGGTGGTGTCGTTGCCCGAGCCATTGCCCACAGCGAAGAAGATGACCACGAGAAACGTGGTGACCACGGCCAAGACTGCCAGGCGCCTGCGCTCGTAGAGCGTCAGGTTCATGCAGCCACCATCTTGGGAAATGCGGCACGAGCGTTGGCCGACGTGAGCGCAGCCAGTGCCTCGGGTTCCATGCCGCGCAGTGCGGCGATGGCCGTACCCACCACTGCAACGAGAGCCGGTTGGTTGTCGCGTCCGCGGTGGGGAACGGGGGCGAGATACGGGCTGTCGGTTTCGATCAGCAGTCGATCGTCGGGGCACACCAGCGCGGCATCGCGAAGATCCTGGGCGTTCTTGAAGGTGACGATGCCCGAGAACGACAGATAGATGCCGCGCTCGACACACTTGCGAGCCTCGACAGGTCCGCCACTGAAGCAATGCATGATGGTGTTGGTGGGAACGCCTTCGGTGTCGAGGATGTCGAGGGTTTCGTCCCACGCGTCGCGGGAGTGGATCACCAGCGTGAGTTGGTGTTGATGGGCGAGACGAATCTGCTGTGCGAAAGCCTCGCGTTGCGAGGGACGGTCGGAGTGCTCGTAGTAGAAATCGAGTCCGCACTCACCGATGGCCACGACGCGCGGTTGCGTGACGTAAGGAAGCAGTTGCTCGACACCATGCTGTGCTTCGTGGGGGTGCAGGCCCACTGTTGCCCAGACTTCGGGATGACGCGCGGCGATGGCGATGGCGTCGGCGCTGGAGGCCGCATCGGTTCCGATGCTGACCATGGTGGACACGCCGGCCGCAACGGCTGCACGCACGGCGTCGTCGGCTCCGCCCGGCATACGTTCGTCATCGAGGTGACAGTGCGTGTCTGTCCACATGGGTGTTGGCCTGACTGTGTCGTGAAGGGAAATCAGTGGGGAAGGGTCACTTGGACTTGCGCGGGAAGAGCGAATCGCCCTTGACCACGGTGTTTCCAGCGGGGTACCGACCCCATGTCACGCTATTCGGAATCCGTTGTTCCGCCACGTCACCCGGCATACCGATTCGCTCCCACACGGTCTGTGCGGTGTGGGGAACCGCCGGAACACAGAGGATCGACACGATGCGCAATGCTTCGAGCGCGTCACCCATGATGCCGTTCAGCTCGTTGCTGGGCTCGGCTTTCCAAGGTTCGTGGTTTTCGAGGAACGCGTTGGTGGCGTGGATCAACGACCACGTCGCCTCGAGCGCCTTGCTGGGTTGGAACGAGTTCCACATGGCTGTGGTGTCGGCAACGGCTGCTTCGGCGGCCGCGCGCAGCGGGCTGTCGGGGCGCGGAGCGGTGCCCACGCCGTTGCACTTCTTCTGCACGACCGTGGCGACGCGGGCTGCCAGGTTGCCGAGATTGTTGGCAAGATCCGAGTTGTAGCGGGTGACCATTCCCTCGTAGGTGAAGTCGCCGTCGCTGCCGTACACGGTGTCGGAGAGCACGTAGTAGCGGAATCCGTCGACACCGAACTCATCGATGAGATCGAGCGGATTCACCACATTGCCCGAGGTCTTGCTCATCTTCTCGCCGCCCACCAGCAGCCAGCCGCCGACGGCCCAGTGCTGCGGGGGTTCGATGCCGGCCGACATCAACATGGCCGGCCAATACACGCAGTGGAACCGGATGATGTCTTTGCCGATGAGATGAACGGACACCGGCCAGTTCTTCTGGAACTCTGCGTCGTCGGTGCCGTAGCCGACGGCAGTGATGTAGTTGGCCAAGGCGTCGAACCACACATAGGCGACGTGGTCGTTGTCCCACGGAAGCGGGATGCCCCACTTCAAGCTCTTGCGACTGACGGAGAAGTCGAGGAGACCCTGCTTGATGAAGCTGGTGACCTCGTTCATGCGGTGCGCGGGGGTGATGCTGTTGGGATGCTTGGCATACCAATCGAGGAGTCGATCACCGAAACGTGAGAGGCGGAAGAAGTAGTTCTCTTCTTCGACGTGCTCGACGGGGCGCTTGTGGATGGGGCAGTTGTCGCCGTCGAGTTCTTCCTGGGTGAAGTAGGCCTCGCAGGCAACGCAGTAGAGACCTGCGTATTTGTCGAGTTCGATGTCGCCGGCCTCGTAGCAGGCCTGCAGCAGCTTGGCGACGCCGCGCTTGTGGCGCTCTTCGGTGGTGCGAATGAAATCGTCGTAGCTGATGTCGAGGCGATCCCAAGCTTGGGCGAAGAGCGGAGCGATGGAGTCGGTGAACTCTTGTGGCGTGACGCCCGCGGCATCGGCTGCCTGCTGAATCTTCAGGCCGTGTTCGTCGGTTCCGGTGAGGAAGTGCACGTCGTCGCCGCACAGCCGGTGCCACCGGGCCAGTGCATCGCCCACGATGGTGGTGTAGGCATGGCCGAGGTGCGGTCGCGCATTGACGTAATAGATGGGGGTAGTGAGAGAGAAACGCGCCACCCCACGAGGATACGCTTCGACGCCGTGACTTTCGCCTTCGATAATGCCACCGACGTCGAGGACGCAGGAGAGGGACGCTTCGCCGGCACTGTGTACGACGGTTGGGACATTCATGGCAACGCCAACGGCGGCTATCTTCTCGCTCTTGCCGGTCGGGCGATGTTGCTCCATTCGGGGCGCCGCGATCCGTTCAGCATCACCGCGCACTACCTGGCACCCGGTCCTGCCGCACCGGTCACGGTTGATGTCGAGACAGTGAAGACGGGGAAGTTGGTCACCACGATGACGGCATCGATGCGCACTGTTGCCGCAGATGGCAGCGCGGGTCGCGAGATTCTGCGCGTGCTCGGTGCCTGCGGCGAGATGGCCGATGCCGACGTTGCTCACATGACAGCTGTGCCGCCCGATCTGCCGCCGTTCGACCAGTGCGTTCATCGCAACGACAGCGAAGAGGGAACACAGGTTGCGCTCACAGCGAAACTCGACGCGCGCATTCATCCCGACGATGCGGCGTTCATGAGGGGCGAAACCATCGACGACGCCCGCCTGCGTGCATGGTTTTCCTTCGCGGATCAACGCCCCATCGACACGCTGTCGTTGTTGCTGGCCGCCGATGCATTTCCCCCGCCCGTGTTCAATATCCCCTTCGCCCGAGGTTGGGTTCCCACACTCGAGTTCACCGTGCACGTGCGTGCGCGGCCGGTGGGTACACGACTTGCATGTTCGTTCCGCACTCGTGTGGCCCAGGGCGGATTGGTCGAGGCCGA
>Ga0315899_10009666_pt1 | contig 10353 bp, 18 predicted proteins | sample LakEriMetagenome_2_FD_203518 | JGI IMG/M metagenome (GOLD analysis project Ga0315899, IMG submission 203518) | Freshwater fungal communities from buoy surface, Lake Erie, Ohio, United States - Buoy 4 MA112 | ecosystem: Environmental > Aquatic > Freshwater > Lake | place: USA: Lake Erie, Ohio...
TATATTTTAATATAAACGGTCTGAAGCCGAACGGCTTCTTACCCAAACATCATTGAGCTCCTGCGAGCCCTCTGTCTTGTCTCTCTCTGGGGGCCCCACTTTGGTAATAGCAACGCTAGTTAGACACACCATAGAATCCATTTACAGGCTAACTTGATAATAAAACGCTGAGTGGCCCCCTCGAGGACCTTGCAGAATGTCTCCAGGCAACTAGCTCTCCTAGTGCCAAAACCACAACACAATCACTGCATGCAGCGTACACGTTTCTTCAAAACCACCCACTCATCCATCCGAGTCCTGCCCTGTCTGCATTGTAGGAGTGAGAAGGGGAAACCCTGATTAAGAACTCCGCTGTTTCGATAAACTGGTTACACGTCAGCCAAACATCCTCGGTCCGAAACACGAGCGACGGCAGAGGCCCCCGACTCGAAAGAGTCCTCATTCAATATGGCGCTGGGTAGAGCTGATTTGGGGCCGTTGCTGTCTTGAGATCTTGAGATTGCTGCTGGGGCGCGCCCTGGTACGGAGGCGCCATGCCCGGTCCCGGAGCACGCTGCTGTTGCTGCTGTTGCTGCATGTAGTACTGCTGCTGACCAGGCTGTGCGGGAGGCACCTGCGGTTGAGCCATATTGGGGCCGTTGGAGACTGGGTAGAATTCAGCGCCCGGAAAGTCCTCATCACCCGATACAAAATCAACAGGCCGGTTATCCGATCTAGGTGCAGCATGTTTTGAGGTTGCATCCTCCGCGAAATTCGTGCGACAACAACAGCACGCATAACACGCGCAGAACATGGCGGTGCCTGCTACATAGCATGGAATCCCAAAGCCGAAGCCGAGGATTCTGCCCGTTTTGATTAAGTCGTTTAAGGCTTTGCAGAACGCGTTGGTCACGCACTGGCGGTTCTTGGCGTCCATCTCGCCTGGCACCATTGTATGTGTGTGAGCACGCATGCGAGACATTCAAGTGAGGCCAGTGCTCGACCACCCACCCTTGCAACCCCCTTCTCCCTCTCAAATTACGGTTAGCGCATCGCGGGCTGCGTGTTTCCGGTGTGCGAGTGTCAAAGTCGCGACCAGGGCAACGGGGGGTTTGCAACAAAAACACACCCATGCTGAGTTGCCCTTCCATGTTTGAATCGCACTTTTCCATCCATTGGATCACGGGTGATTGCCCAAGTGTTGTGCCCTGTATACGACAAGCACTCAATCACCGCCAACTTTGAACAAATATTCACCAAAGGAGGCAGAGGAGGACAAGGGTCGACCAGCAAAAAGAGGAGTATATACACGCAGAATCTATACCAAGCCCAAGAGGATGAAGAGCAGGCCAATGACGACGAAAAACAGGGTGAGCAATGCCGCGCACGTGCTGCTCACACATCGTGTCACCACTCACGTGCACAGACCAACAGTCGACGAGCAAACTGCTGTCAAGAGTGCTACGTCCTGTGAAATGTCGATATCAGCTGAAAAGCAAGCATGGCGGCGGTCTTTGCGGCCTGGACTGCTATGCCCGTTTGCCTGCGCACGCGCGCGCGTCATCACTCGCAGTGCGCGTGCGTGCCGTGCATGGACAGTCAAACCTGTAAAATTTGACGGAAAAGCAACCGTTGGAATTGCGAGTGGCCAACCAGCCGAGGACGGCGACCCATAAGCAGAAAAAGATCCCTACTGCTCCGACCGCAGCCATGGCAATCCTGAAATACTGCCAGTAGCAGAGAGAGAGCGAGAGAGCCAGAGAGAGAGAGAGAGAGAGTGTGTGTGTGGGCACAAGCTACGTGCCTGTGGGCATAAAAGAAGAAGAAGATGGCGAGTACCTCGAACACTTTCCAGATCTGCGAGCCCGAGCAGTCACAAGACTCATGACTTCCGCGCACGGTCGATGTTCCCGGACATTTACATTCCAAGCTGGTTTTCATGTCCCACCTGCACAGGGCCAAGAGCGCCGGAGTTTGTACAGCGACAGCGCGACAACTCTGAGCTCACGCAACCACGGCAAACAAGTGTGACCGGGTTTAGGGTTTAGGGTTTTAGGGTTTTAGGGTTTAGGGTTTAGGGTTTAGATCGCAGAGGGGGCTCACATGCATTCATTGTACTGTTCTTGAATCAGGACTTTGTCCGTGGAAATTGAGGGCTTGGACGCATCGGCCGCGCCTGCCTGCTTCAAATCGCCTACAACATTGTCGACTGCCGCACAGAGACCCGTGAGAAATCGAGCCGAGGAGGAAAGGGATCGCGCGTGCGCGCAGGGCACTGAGCGTGCTACTGAGCGTGCTGCGCGCACCAATGCAAGCGACCGCCTTGGCCCTGCTTTCGCACGCCGATTCGATCACGGTGTGCGGCATGTCCATGTGCAGCGGTCCGATGACCACCATGACGATGCCGCAGCACTAAGCAGCGCACACAGCAGCACACGTGTGACGAAACGACCAGTCAGGGTCCGCGGGTCCCGCACAAACTAAGCGAATCATACTCAATTTGAGTGACTCCCTGCATGACGGAGCAATCGGAGAGCCAACTTGCCGCGAGGCCAAGCGTTTGCACTCACCAGCAACAATACGGCCGTGGCGAGCGCACACGACTTGCCGCACCCCATCTCTATTGGAATGGGAAAGTTTTCCAACGTCCATCCACGGGAGTATTACTAGTTTCGGACTTGTTCCGTTTATTCTCTGTACTGATTTTCGGACTGCTGTACTGATTTTCGTCCTTTTTTGCCAAAAAGCTCGTTTTCGGGCGGGGGGAGAGGGAAGCAGTCTGTGGTAAACGTGTGTTCTCCTTATCCTCGTTATTCTTTTTTTGGCATTACTGAAAAACCTAATTCCTTCGTTTGAGTTAATCTTTACGACAAGAGTTGCCCCTAACACCAGACTAAGCGGGGTGAAATTGATCCTTTTCGAAAAGTCCGTGTGGAATTGGAATTCGTTTTTTTTAATCTTTACGACACTGCTGTAGCTTAATCTCAAAAAGCCAGAAACCTCGGCAATTTCGGTTCTGAAGATTCCGTTTGACGTTAAAAAAAGTACCAAGAAAAGGTTCCGAGGACCGTTTCCAGAACCAAAAGGAGCCAAACTTTTCGCACCGTAGCAGGTCTCTTTTAAGTTTTCACACTAAATTTACTGAACTCGTTCTGGGCTGGCAAGCTTGTCTCCATCGTCCACGGTCCCGTGGACGATGGAGCACGGCGGGTCGATGAAGCCCGTGAAAGAAGAAGAGTTTTTAGAGGTGCAAGATGCGATGTGGCCCGCAGCGCGCCGCTCGCCACCCGCGGCGCAGCTGCGGCAGCGGCAGCCCACAGCGCAACGGTCCGCGGCTTACCTTTTTCTCTCTCCGGGCGGGTCCGCTGGGGATGTCGCCCATCGTCCCGGCCGATCGGGCCAACCGCGGGGGAGCGTGCGGAAGTCGCCGTTCTTGCACGCCGCCGAGCAGCAGATGGCTACGGAACCATCTGGCCCTGGAGAAATTCCGGGGCAGCTTGTTTCTCCCACCAAGGCCTCGGCCGGTCAGCGGGCGCGGCGGGAGGGGGAAATTATAGAGGAGGTCGGGGGAGAAGGGGCGGATGCCTTAATCCAGCCCAAATTCGGCGTCTACTTGCCCGTGGATGACTTCGACGAGGACAATGAGATGAAGCACGAGGCCAGTCAGCCCCTGTCTAGGTGCACGAGTGTGTGTGTGTGTGTATCCTCGTGTTTCCACTGCTCACCTCTTTTCTCTTGTTGTCGTGATGCACATTCTCTCTTCCTTGGCCTCTCTCTCTCTCGCTGGCTGCGAGAGCTTGTGCACAGTGCGCAGTCAGTGTTGGAAATTCTAAGGTGACGCGCATGACCAGGTACTTTACCGAGGAGTTTGCGGCGGATGAAAAGGAGAGGCAGAGGAGGCAAATGCAAGGTAGCATGCAAGGTAGCATGCACAAGCTGCCACGTTTGTGCTGCGCACGCTTTTCCCTGTTGCCTATTTTACGTTAAGGTTAAACTTCTAAATGACTAAAAGCTTGGCCGGACGCACCTGCCTGGTCCTCGTTGCATGAAGCCCCGTCCTCTTTCCGTGCCTCGTGACTCGTCGAGTACGTGCTGCGCAGCGGGGCACCAGACCGAGGTCGGCGCCGCGGGGCGGCGGGGGCCCGAGTTCATCGCTGCGGCCGGCAACGTCGGGCAGGATGCGCCTGCTGGTTACGCCACTCGCCAGGTGTGTGTGTCTGTGTGTGGTGGTGGGGGGGGGATGGGGGGCGGGGGAGAGTGGCAGCACAGTCTGACAGCAGCATACACGACGCGCCAGGATGCCCAAGGCCTCCTCAACCAGAAGCACATGGGTGAGATCGAGGCAGTGCTCGAAGAGGCACTGCGCAAGGCCGACGCCCTGTGGTCGGAGATGGAGGAGGAGCAGCGGCTGAACAGCACGCTACGCGAGATGGTGGTAAAGCTGCGTACCGACAAGCTTGAGGTTGAGGACCGCATTGAGGAGTACGCTCCCGCCCGTATCCACACTGAACTAAACCTATCAACTAAACTGCATTGAGGAGCTCCCGCCCGTATCTCATAGCCCGCATCCCTCCCGCACTATGAACTAAACCTATGGAATAAACTCTATGGCGTGGAGGAGGCAGCGCCTTGAGGGGACACACTGTTAGGACGTGGGGAGAGAGCTGATGCTCATGCGCGGGTCCTTGGTGACAGTTATACGCGCGAGCTAGAGAATCGGGCGAGTGTCAAGGGGAAGAATGCGGCCGAAGAGCGTCGCTTCCGCCAGCTCGAGGAGCGCATGAAGAAGGAGGAGGCGCGCCGCAAAGCCGAGGTCCCCCTCACGCACGCACACACAACCCCCCCCCCCCCCCCCACACACGCACACTTCTTGGACTTGGGGGCTTGGGTGTGCGGTCGGTCTCACGGCCTCACGGCAGTTGTGTGTTGCAGTTGTGCGTGTGTGTTGCAGTTGTGCGTGTGCCTGTCGGTCGTGCCAAGCATGGTGGCGGCAATGTGCGCGCCGTGTGTGGTGTGTGGGTGCTGATTGTGAGGCGATTCACTTGTGCGCGCTGGCGTGCAGGAGTTGGGTCTGGAGGAGGAGGAGGAAGTGGCTGGGGCCATGGATCGGATTGACTACCTCCATGTGCTCCCCGTCCTCCGCGCGTACAATAGACGCCTCCGCAAGCTCTTCCGCAGGTCTTTGTGTGTGTGCGTGTGTGTGCGTGTGTGTGCATGCGTGCGTGCGTGTGCCTGTGTGTGTCCTCACGCAGCGGAGACGGCACGGAGGGTTGGTTGCTCTTGTGGCAGCACGCAGGTTTTGTTCCTCGCGTGTCGCGCTGCTCTTGTGCCTCGGTGCCTCGGTGCCTCGGTGCTCCTGTCTTGGAAGCGCGGTGTAAGTGGCAACATGTAGCGGGGCAACGCACCCAACTTGTTGCACTTGCAGCGCGGCAACGGACCATGGCAACGTACCATGGCTCACCACTGGTAACAGCCTCGCCTGACTACGGGCGTCGGCTCCACAGGCTCGACTACACGTATCAAGACAGCCGCATGGCCGAGAGCCGCTTTGGCTCCGGCATCGCCCTTTACTTCTGGTTTTTCCGCTTTCTCATCCAAGTGACCGCTGTGGTTTGGTTCGTGCCACGCCCTCCCCTGCTTCCTCCGGGCCATACGCAACTCTCGCTCCTCCCGCCTTGCCTCTCGCATCTTGCAGTTTTGACAAACGTAAGAGGAGGAGGCCTAGCGGGCGGGCACATCAAGGCTGCGAGCGAACACAACAAGGCAGCTCGGCGGCGTGTGCCGTGTCTTGGCCGTGCCGTTTTCCTCATGCTCGCGCTCGCGTGTGCGGCGGGGATAACTGGAGGACCCTGGACCATGGCCTAGGGTCCTGGTTGCGTGCCTTCCTTGGGTCACGGCCACTAGCTTCCTTGTGTCACGGCCACTAGTATCCTGCCTGCCCTTGCTACCGTGGTGCTACCTGCTACCTGCTACCTGCTACCTGCTACCTGCTACCTGCCACCTGCCACCTGCTACCTCCCCGTGCTCCCTCCCCATGCTATTGCAGACAGAGCTCCGTTGATGTGTCAAGGCCACTGGTGTGATACCTGGCGACTGGTTGTCTCCTCCTGTGTTGTCTCCTCATGAATGGGTTGTCTCCTCATGTGTTGTCTCCTCCACATGCGCAGGATCGTGTGGGTTGTCTTTCTCATCCTGCACCTCGACAAGTATGTGGGCAAGGGACGTGGGGTGTTGCTTGTGTCTAACTTCCCGTCCTTTCTCATGTACTCGTCCATTGACCACACATTAGCGACGAGTTATGGCGCATGTGTGGTGGCATCAGGCTTGTTGCTCTTTGTCTTTGCCGGCGGCAAGCTGGTCTTCGAGGTGATGTGGCCATGCGCGCAAGCATCGCCGCTCTCCCTCCCCTAGTTTGCTCGGCGTCCCTTGGAGCACAGGGCGGGCGGCACGTGCCCTGGAGCACGTGGCGGCGGCACATGCCCTGCAGCACGTGGCGGCACTTGCCTTACTGCACACTTGCCTTGCAGCACAGGGCAACAACGCACACCTGCCGCGCCACACGTCAAGAGTCTACGGTCTACGCCGCTATAACGTTATGGAGGAAGATTATCAAGAACGCTGAGTTTAGGGTTTAGCTTACCCTAAACCCTAAACCCTAAACCTGGCAGACGATTATCAAGGACGCCAGGGATGTAAAAAGCCTAGGGAAGGTGCCGCAGAGGTACGCCAAGCTTGCTTTCACGGCATGGGATTGGGGAACCTCAGACTTGTCCGCGGCCGACGATCTCAAGGCCACTGTCGCTCAGAACTTTGAGGTCCTCAAGCTGGAGGACGAAATGGATGAGCGCATCAGGGCGCGATCGCAGGCAGAATGGAACCGCCTCTACACCATGCGTGCTGTGGGGCTCAGCGTCAACAGCATCCTCCTCCTCGCCGGCGCCACCACGATAATAATTGTTACCTTCAACTCGCAGGTTGCACCAGGGCCCTGCTTTCGAGGAGCGTGCCGAGCGCCTCGAAAGTTTCCTCTGCCGCCCGCACTCCCTTGCACTCCCGCCCGCACGTGCTGGCACTTGCTTGCAAGCTTTCCAGGCGCCTGGCTCCTACGCTCGCTGCCTCCTACGCTTTGCACGCAGCTGCTGCTCCGAGGGTAGGCTAACCTGTGCACACAGGTTAGCCTACCCTAGTGCACAGGTTAGCCTACCCTAGTGCACAGGTTAGCCTACCCTAGTGCACAGGTTAGCCTACCCTATTTGTCCAAGACACCTGTGCAACATTTGTGTCCAACACACACCTGTGCAACACGTGTTGGTTGGTGACGGTCAGGGGTCGAGCGAGAACGCATCGGCGAGTCTGGTGGACCGCTTTCTTAGCCTCCTTCCCTCGCTCCTGCCCACGGTCATCAACGGCGCTCTGCCTGCAATCACCAAGTTCTGCGTGGCCTTGGAAGCCTGGGATGAGGTCTCTCAGCTTCGCCCGCTGCTGCTGTCATCTCTCAGTCTCGCCCGCCCTGCCGCCCTCTGGCCCGGGCGTGTGCGCTCACCTGGCGTGGGCGGCAAGAACTCCATTCATGACTCGACACTGGGCAGGAACGCCATTTATGACTCGCCACTTCTCACTCGATGACTCCACACTTCTCACTCCACTCCTCCGTGTGCAGCCCACCTTTCAGTTGAAGATGACCATCTCGCGCATCTACTTCGGCAAAATTCTCAACGCCCTCATCCAGGTGGCTCCTCTTCCTGTCTGTCTCACTCCTCCGTGCGCGCCGCCAACCATTTACGTGCACAGTGCCGGTGCGCGGGTAGGCGAGCGCGCGTAGGGCCAGTGATGGTGAGGGCACAACGCGCAGGTTGCTATCATCTTGATCATGTTTCGCGGCGCAAACCAATTCACTTTCCTCCCCAAGAACGCTGCTGGAGAGAGGGCGAGCATCTTGAAGCGCACTTGCGCCTACCTCTCATGCGAGGATCAGGTGCCCTGGATCACTAAGCTGCATACTGTGTGACCAGACTACCCTTCTCTAGCAAACACCACTGTGCGACTTCATGCGTGCGTGCGTGCCCTTCTCGAGGCAAGCAGCATACTGTGTCACTACCCTTCTCTAGGCACGTGCGAGTGTTCTCTAGTCACGTGCGTCTGTAGGATATTGTTGCATGAGTAGGATCTTGTGGGTGAGTAGCGTACTGTGGGTCGGTAGGACATTCTTCTAGCGTGCGTCTGTAGGACATTCATGAACCCTAATGCTTCTACCCCCTTAGTGTGCGTGCATAACGCGGTGGCGTGTCTGTGTCTGTGTCTGTGTCTGTGTCTGTGTCTGTGTCTGTGTCTGTAAGCAATCGAGCCAGAGGAGCCAAACGTGTCAACGCACGTCAACGCATGTCAACACACATGGGGCAGGTGGGAGTGATGCTGTTTCAGCTCTTCGCCATAGACGTAGTGGTTGGGACCTTGTCCAAGGTAGGGCTTAGCGCAGGGACGTATGTGGTCTTTAGCAGACTGAACCAACCGTTGAAGGCCAAGTCGGAATTTCAGCTGCCGACGGAGCTGATCAAGATCCTGTACCAGCAAGTCTTCTTGTGGCTCATCATCCCCCACTTCCCCTTTGGCGTTGTCGGCGCCTTGCTCCTCTGGCTCGTGCAGTTCAAGGGCGACGCCTTTGTGCTCAAGAACTTCAACGCCAAACCAGTGCGCCCCTTTGACGCCAAGGACACGGGCGTGTACTTTGCCATCTTCTACTTGATCACTTTCTTCATCTTTCTCGCATGGCTGTACTACATCTTATTCTTGCAAGCGCTGCCGGAGCTGGATGCGGCGTGCTGTAACTTGCCTCTCCTCATTGCGATCGGGAACTCTACGTCGGAGCTTTGCCTCGCTCAGCAGACGGTGTGTCATCCTCTCCCCCCTTGCTCCTCTACGTCTTCCTCCTCTACCTGGTGAAGGGCGGCGTCCCTTGCGATAGAGCAAGCGATAGTGCAAGCGATAGTGCAAGCTTGCTGGGCGACAAAGCACTCTGGGATGCTCACGTCCTGGGCCTACGTTCCTGCGCCTACCTCCTACTGCCTCCCGATGCCTCCCGATGCATTTTGCTTTGGCTAGACCGGCAAAAGAGGAAGCTTGGGCGTCGATAGCTTAGACTGCATAGGCTGCATAGCCTGCATAGGCTCGCAGGATGGTGCAATCTATGTTGGCAGCGCGTGAGTGGGCCTGAGTGGGCGTGAGTGGGCGTGAGTGGGCGTGAGTGGGCGTGAGTGGGCGTGAGTGGGCGTGAGTGGGCGTGAGTGGGCCTGAGTGGGCGTGAGTGGGCGTGAGTGGGCGTGAGTGGGCGTGAGTGCTAGTCAGTAGTGGTGCTAGTCAGTGGTGGTGCTATCTATGTTGCCAGCGGCTAAGTCGAATCTATGTTGCCAGACTGCTGCGAGCGCCTCAGTGCAAGCTATGTTGGCAGCGCCGCAGCTCGTGCTTGCACCTATATACGTAAAGCTCAAGCGTGTGGGCGGGTCGCCTGGCAGGTTTTGATTACAAACGCCACTGGCTCTTTCATGGTCGACAACAGCCCTAGCGAGTGCATCCGGCACGGGCTGCAGGCAAACGGGCTGCAGTCCTCCTCCGACCTCGCTCCCAACTTGGCGTCGCTCCCCACACCTATGTTCCCAACCACCACACCCATGGTACACATGTACGAAGCGGTGCGACAGGCATCCGAGGCGGGAAATTATTTCATGGGCATCCTCAACACTCCGCTGGCTGGGTGGTTCGTGTCGAGCCTGATCCTTTTGGCTTACTTTGCGGAGCGGATGCGGGTGAGGGTGCTGGACGAGTACCTGGAGCAGAAGTTTTCCGAGCTTGACAACCAGCGTCTCCAGATGGAAAAGCAAATCGAAATGCGCGAGCGGAGGATCCAGATGCAGATTCAGATGCGCGCCAAAGCCTGACCCGGCCGCGTTCAAAACATTCATAATCTTAACAATCAATTAATGAAGATAGTACCAGTATTCAAAGATAGTACTACTGTATTCATGCACCGTGTTTCCGCAGAGACCCATTTTCTTTTTCCAAGTGGCGGAGCCACCCGTTTGATAAGACAAAGAAGATTTTCTTTTTCTTTTTCGGAGCCACCCGTTTGATAAGAAAGGGCACAAAATCTAGATTTTGTGCCAGGAGAATTCGACAACGAGACGGATCAGCAGGCTAGCATGCGGAGTAGTACTGCTCTGCGTACCTGGCAAAGGGGAGGAGCACCTTGCGCAGGCGGCTGGGGAGACCGAAGTGGGGCCCCCAGAGAGAGACAAGACAGAGGGCTCGCAGGAGCTCAATGATGTTTGGGTGAAGCGCTTCGTCAGCGCCTCAACGGAATATATTGAAAAAGAACGAAAC
>Ga0315899_10009667_pt1 | contig 10353 bp, 12 predicted proteins | sample LakEriMetagenome_2_FD_203518 | JGI IMG/M metagenome (GOLD analysis project Ga0315899, IMG submission 203518) | Freshwater fungal communities from buoy surface, Lake Erie, Ohio, United States - Buoy 4 MA112 | ecosystem: Environmental > Aquatic > Freshwater > Lake | place: USA: Lake Erie, Ohio...
GAAAACACCCTGCCGCCGCCATGCATCATTCCAACATGCATCTTTCGAATGATAGCTGTCTGGCCCTTGAGCATTGCTCTCAGACTGGAGAGCGGCAGCGCTGGGATTGAGACTCCCTCCACCTCCTCCACCTTCTTGACGTCTGCCACCATCTATTAAATGATAAAAATCCATTTCCTGTTATGAAGAGAATGTCTCCCGACACGCCATGTGGTCCATGGCGCACCCATGGACCACATTCGCAGGATGCGATGCATGCAAAGGTATGCGTTATACCTGAGTGTATAAATCCTCAAAAGTCAGACTGCCTGACATTTAAGCAAAAAGAAGAAACAAAGAAAACAATCAGCACAGCGGCGTCAAAAGTGTTTTGACGCCGCGGGTGAAAAATTCACCCGCCGACCTCAAGGGAATAAGTTGCTCTGCACCTTGGTGAAGCCGAAGGAGGACGTGGAGGACGATACGTGAATAAACGGGCGACTCTCGGCAGGATGAGGATGGTGTCAATTGCGATCCTACTCGCCGCGGCGTTCGTCATGACCCCTGGTCATGGGCATGGTCTCCGACACTGAAAGTGCGATGCTGCGCAAGGTGATCGTGCGGGCACTGCTGATCACAGTGCCAGCGGTACTTGTACCGCTATTTTTCACTGGGCGCGCGATTCATGGCGAACCGGGGCCCCGGTTTGCTCTAAAAGCAGAGATAGACTCAGAACCGCATGCACCAGCTCAAAGCCAGCCGGACATTTCTGTCCTGAACTACGGTATAGATTTCTTGGCAACAACGGTAAAATCCGCTTTGTCTTTGCGTAGTTCAGAGTAGTGCGAAACGTCGAGAGTGAGAGTGGACTTCCGGAGACCCGGAAGTCGCCGCCGCCGCCGCTTTCGAGCACTACGAAAAAAACAAAAAAAGGGACCGTGTTGAGCCGTGCCACAACAGCGGCTATTTCAGCTTTCGACTGAGCGATTCGTTGGGCGGCTCTGGCGCGGGATGTTCTACCACGCGGTCCACCTGCTGACCCACGCGTCGGCGATGGAGGGTGGGGTGATGGGACTTCACCCAGCGCAGTTTTGTGCACTTTCTGGGTACAAGGACGCAGGCGTCGTGTGCACCTGCGCCGCGCGGGTGCTCTCGTGCCCAGAGCCCTCCATCGTGGGCACCACAAAGGGCTTGAAGGTCGAGATGCCTGAGCTCGGAAACAAGGCCTCCGTCAAGTCGTGGCTTGCGAGCCACCCCAACAATGCGTACCTGGTACGTCCATGTGCGTGTGCGCGCGTGCTGTTTTCTTCCCCTCCGGGACTGCGATGTAGCACGAAGTGCACGCTCGCGGGTGTAGAGACACAGGCGTGTGCCCGAGCTGCGGGTGCTGCGGGGGGCTCGCAGCAACGAGGCATCAGGCTGTGTCTGTCTGTGCTGATCAACTTTCCTGGTCTGTTCGCTCCCCGCAACAGCACAATAAGCCGACTGTCAAGGACAGGGACCCCGTGGGCTGCAGTCGCATCAACAGGTGCACGCAAGAAACATCTGCTTGCTGCAGATGTTGACGCTGCGAAGTGTCGCGTTGCGTAGGCAGCTCTGTGGCATTCCCCCCCTCCTTACATCCCACGCAGATTATACTGCTGCTACTTAGTACGTGGATCTCGCTGACGGCTGTGTGCGATTGCAGTCTAATGGCGGCGTCGCTTCCGGGCTGCCCTTGAAGCATCTCGGCAAGACATGATTTCGGGCTGCCGCGAGACTCGGATGCAAAGTTCGGATCTGGCGGCATGTACCGTGGGGAAACTGTGATAGTCGTCCGAGCTGCCGTGGGAGTATCTTGCGCTCCCGGACCACGCTCACAGTTACAATGGTTCGCTCTCGGACCGGCGAGGTTTTGAGACGTGCCTTGGGGGGTTGTGCGCGTTGTTTAAGCATGCAAGCATCTGCAGACAAAGCACTTCGACACACGCTCAAACATACGGCTCACACGCGCGCACATCCAGAACTGGCGTGCGTGCGGCGCGCGCGCGCACATACACACACACACACACACAGTTGCACGATTCTTGTTGACGCTACGTTCCAAGACATTATTTGAAGTAAAGCAAGTACATGAATGTGTAGGGGGAGTGGAGGGACAGGCACTAGGAGCCCTTGGGCCTTGGAGCATGTGCAGTTGGCTCTGGTTGTGGTGCGTCATCCCCACTCTGCGCCCCCACCACTTTTGCCGCAGCGAGCTGGCGCACAACCGAGCTGTCGCACCACCACTAGAGCCAACTGCACATGGGGATGTGCAGTTGTCTCAGGGCTCCTGGTCTGTCCAGGAGCCTGCTGGCCCAGCCCGCCGCTGGCAATGGCAGCGGCGGGGGAAGGTACCGCTAAGGTGTTCGCTGGGTATGGTCCTCCATCAGCTACGTATCACGCTGCGGCAAAGGGGGTGAGGGCGCAGGGTGGGAAGCGAAGAGCCGTCAGTGTGGAGAGGCAGAGAAGAGCCGGCAAACAGACTACAGTGCTAGTGAGGGTGAGTAAACGTTACGTCTCCCTTGCCATTGCCTCGCTGATGCTTTATTCGACCGGCTCTAGCGCATCAGGGACGTGCGACTGAATGAAGGACAGGAGGCCTAGCGCGCTTCGGTCTCCATCATAGCCCACTGACTCCTTCATCGGCCCGCCCTGTCAAAGATACCAGCATGACAACTGTCAAAGGATAGCAAGATGACAAGCAGCCATTACACAGTCACGGGATACAGGAAAAATCAGGAATCTCTCGTGAGGCGGTAGGCATGCTGCGAACAATGTTGAGACCGAGGAGATGCGTGGCGCACCCAGGCAAGCATGCCATATGTGCGTGCGGGTGCGTCGAGCGAGCAAGGGTGCATGAAATTGTGACGCGCCGAAGCATCTACAGGAGAGGGGCAAGCAGGGGTGCGGCACGGCGGGGCGGAGAGTGAGCTTGCGTGCTCGCGGCACAGACCATGAGCTTGAGGGTCGGAAAGCCATCGACATGGTGCTTGCCGCAGAACTTGCGCGTCTCGACCGTGGAAGAGCACTCGACCTCCATGAACATGATGCGCCCAACAGTCTTCGACGCAGCGTACTCGAAGGCCGACTTCATGTGCTTGCAGCGTGAGCACCAGGATTCGTGGAACTTGACCAGGACGGGAAACTCGTCCGCCAGCAGCTCCTCGTTGAAGGGGAACACGTCATCCTCCGTCGTCGCCTCCAGTTTCACGCCAATGTACTCAGCTATCTCGTCTGCCGTCATATTGCGCATATACCGATCTGCAGGCACGGCTCATTGGATCAGGGCGCGCGCAGGACAGAGCTCCAGACGGGGGCCGCAGGCGCGGGAGATTTTGCTCTCACCTGTGCCCTGGCCCTGGACGGCGACGAAGAGCATCGGCAGCGACGACGCGAGGCCCCGGGCCTCCATGCCCACCTTGTTCTCCTTTTGCGCAGCGTCGCACTGTTTGAAGACCAAGGCCGCTGCCCTGTCGCCGGCGCTCTCAGCGACCAGCTTCTGCGCTGCAGCGAGCGCGGCGGCCGCTGCGTCGCTCGCTGCCTCGCCCTTGCGGTAAAAGAGCACCACCTGGCCAGGCGACTTGGGATCAAGCTCTCCAAACTTGACCTCCTCCACTGCGACTGCGCAGCTGGCCACCAGCAGCAGCAGAAGGGTCGCGACACGCGCGCGCCCAGCCATTTCACCTCCACGCACCCACTTCTATGTCTTCAGCAGCTTGGCGAAATGCGGCTCATGGATGCCCTGGGTGTCGTGTTAATGCTGGTGTTTGCTGCCCCGACGTCCTCGTTCTGGCGCCCACCCATGCTCCAGACTGGCCTGTGCTGCGCACCGATGTCTGCACTGCCCTGGCAGCTCGCGGGCGCCGGTGCAGTTTCTCTGCCGCGTCCGCGCTGCAGGGCAGCAGCGGCGGGCCCAGGGCACGGCGAGGCGGTGTTTGAGCCGCTGAGCAATGTCGCGGCAGGATGCGTGCTAGTTGCGTCGCCGGACGAGATTGACCACTTTTCGCGCCACGCTGTTGTGCTCGTGCTCTCGCACGGCGCGCAGGGCTCGCGCGGTGTGACGCTTGAGATGGCGACAGCATTCAACGTCGGCGAGATGGCCGCGTCCCTTGCCGACTCGCCATTTGCAGCGCTCCCGCTATTCCGCGGTGGCAGCGCTGGCAAGGACCAGATAGTAATGCTGCACGACGTCGAGGATCTCGGGGGCTCGCAGCCGATAGGGTGAGAGATACAAAATATGCTCTCCCGATCTGTGCCACCCCGTGTTGTGCCCAATCTTTTGTTGCTCTGTGCCGCCTAGCATAAACTGCTTTGTGCAGGCAAATACGATTGCACAGTGTGTGCTGCATTCTCCTCCACCTGTGCTGGCATCTCCCCCATCAGTGCCACTAATCTGAGTCAAATTGTCTCGCCGTGTGCTCATCTCAGCACTTCCCACATAAGAACCGGGAAAGCCCTCAGATAAGTCTGCCCCCCCCGTTTCCAGGGCGCGCGGAATACGCATCGGCGGGCTGCAGAGCGCATGCGCTGCAGTGGCGCAGGGGCTGCTCGCACCGGAGCGCTTCAAGTTTTTCTTCAACCAGTTTGAGTGGGTGCCAGGTGCCCTCGAGCGCGAGGTGTCCCAGGGTATCTGGACGCCAGGTAGAGCGAGAGCGAGAGAGAGAGCGAGAGAGCGAGAGCAAGAGAGAGAGAGAGAGAGAGAGAGAGAGAGAGAGAGAGAGAGAGATGCCCCAGGGTATCTGGACCCCAGGTAGAGAGATAGCGCGCAAGAGAGAGAGAGAGAGAGAGAGAGTGAGAGAGAGAGAGAGAGAGAGGCCCCAGGGTGTGTGGACCCCAAGTAGCGAGAGGTGTCGGAGGGAATCTGGACCCCAGGTAAGGGTATGTCACCAGGTAAGGGTATGTCAAAAAGAGACACACTAGTATCAAAAGAGAGGTATTATTATAGAGGTACTACGTAGATGTATGGTATTATATTCTTTATAATCTTATGTATGCGTGTATGTATGTATGTATGTACGTATGTATGTATACATACGTAAGTATGTATATACATGTGACGTCCTAACTAATCCACCCATTCCGTCTTCACGCTGTAAACCCTTCGTGTTTAGTAGTAGTTAGTTGAACTAAACGATGTCAGTCAATGACACGCCTCACGCTGTAAACCCTTCGTGTTTTGCGTCATACGTATGTACAGGGACGATCGCGGCAGAGTTGGTGCTCATGTAGGTATGTATGTATGTCTGTCTGTCCGTAGGTATGAAAATACGTATGTATGTATACATGCGTATTTACAGGGACCATCGCGGCAGAGTTGGTGCTGCGCCAAGTGGGTTCGCAAAGCGAGCGCCCGCTGGGGGTAGAGCGCAAGGTGGGGCGGATTGACTCGCTCAGCCGTGACATGACCACCCCGCTCTGGGATATTCTAAGAGAAAGTATTCCTGTCCCGGATGTCGGCACTACGGATGCCCCCCCCCCATCACAACGGGGTGGAACTGAGCACGAAGGAGCTGAGCGCGTGGGAGAGCCGGCAGAAGTAGCGCGAGAAAGGGGTGCCGCAGCTGGCCCCGGTGCGAACCTGTCGTCGCTGACGCGGCGGCAACTGCAGGCGCTGGCAAAGGCCCATGGCGTCAAGGCCAACCTAAAGTCGCAAGATATCGTTGATCAACTCCTCAAGTCCCAAGATGTCGTTGAACAACTTCTCCTCAAGCCCTTGGGGCCGGATCAAGGCAGCGGGCGTGGCGTTGGCGAAGGCAGCGGGCGCGGCGAGGCGGTACTCGAGGTACAGGCTGGAGGTGCTGTGGCGGTGGGTCAGAGAGCTGTGTTTTTGAGAATGATGGTGGAGAGGGTTTGGCAGTTTCGGAGCGAGCAAGATCCTGCTGCGCTCCTGCCGCTGCTCGACGCTGGCGCTCAGGTGACTTGAGGGTGAGCGGGTGGCTTGGACAGACTGCCTCCACACACACACACACACACACACACATGTCAGCCTGCAACCGCCTGCTACTGAAAGGGAGAGTGTCAGGAGCTACGTTCGTGACAAAGTGAGGGGCAGAGACACGGGGGGGAAACGCGGGGGAGGTGGTGGAAGAGACAGCGATGGACGGATGGGTGCTGATTGGACTGCTACTAGCGTGTGCGTGCGTGTGCGTGCGTGTGCGTGCGTGTGCGTGCGTGTGCGTGCGTGTGCGTGCGTGTGCGTGCGTGTGCTTGGGTGTGCTTGGGTACAGGTTCACTTGAGCAAGCGTGTGTAAGTAGTATAGATATGTACAATAACGATGGCGGTGAGAAATTTATGAAGCAAACAGGCGCCCTAAAGGCCGCCACCCTTTATTTTGCTTCATAAGCTTCATAGGCATAGGTTCCCCCCTTACCGCCATCGTTATTGTACATATCGTTTGCAATCCCTCCGCCCATCCCTCCGCCCATCCATTCGCATCGTCGCCAAACTAATACGCCTACGGCGTATTAGTTTAAAACGTGATAACCACCTTATCCCATTCCTCCGCCCATTCATGCTTGCGTCGCCGTAGGCGGCGCATTTTATTACCTTGTTTTGCGAATGCAAAACCCGCAGGCAATAATTACCTTAGGAGCGAATGCGACCACCTGCCTCCGGCAGGCAACATATATATGAGAATCCATTCCTCCGCCCACCCATCCGCCCATACATTGTGGGCGCCGCCGAAGGCGGCGAACGTCGCCAAACTAATACGCCGAAGGCGTATTAGTTTAAAACGTGATAACCACCTTAAACCCATTCCTCCGCACCCAACCTTAAACCCTTCTGTCTGTCCGGGGATGACAGTTGGAACGTATGGATGTTTAACCCATCCCAAAAAAACCACTCACGACAAACGCATTAAAGCCGAAGGCTTTATAGAGCTCCGCTCTATTTTTTCTAAAAAAAAAAACCCATTAAAGCCTAAGGCCAGAGGCTTTATAAAACCTTCGGTTTTAAGGCTTTTTAGAGCTCCGCTCTAAAAAACCCTCCGCTCTAAAAACCATATAATATTGTTATGTTCTAACAATAATATTATAAAAAAATTATTTCTTGTTTCTAGTTACAAGACCTGTTTTAACATCAATAGAAATTTGATCAGAATAAAATATAAATCACATTACTTCAATAGGAACGTTAGAGTTATCAGTGATTGAGACATTAATGTTTCTGCCATTTAATTTATCCGCAGCATTTCCACGTTCTACATTTACATAATACCATTTGCTAGCAAATGGTATTATGTAAATGTAGAACGTGGAAATGCTGTGGATAAAGTTATTGGGAAAAATTTGCTTCTGTATTTTCCCAATAACTTTGATTGATTAATCCAGTTGCAATTCCAAAATCACTAGATGTTAATTGTTCCGCTAAATTAACTTGTTCTAAGAAATGTTCATAACCATATTGAAGAGTAGATTGTAAAACGTTTTGACCACCTACGGAAACTTGTAAATTGGTTAATGATACTGGGAAAGTAGTACAATGGCGGTAAGGGGGGAACCTATGCCTATGAAGCTTATGAAGCAAAATAAAGGGTGGCGGCCTTTAGGGCGCCTGTTTGCTTCATAAATTTCTTACCGCCATCGTTATTGTACATATCTATACTACTTGTGTAGACACGCTACGCTGTATTCGCAAAAGAGACCTACTATAGAGGCAAAAGAGACCTACTATACAGGCAAAAGAGACCTACTATACTACTTGTGTAGACACGCTACGCTGTATTCGCATTTACCCCTTCCCTCTGTCCATCCGTCTCTCGCTCACCACACGCACGCACGCACGCACGCGCGCAGGTATACGGCAGCAAGGGTGCAAGCAAGATTGAAAACACGCTGACGGCCATGTGGGGCGCCACAGCAGGCGCCACTCTGAATCCTGATTCTTTGCAGCCCATGTTGTCTGGATGCGGTAATCTCGTCCGTGTACGCCTCTTCTTATTAGTGTGTTTTTATTCTTTGCGGCCCATGTTGTCTGGATGCGGTAATCTCGTCCTCTCGTGCTTTATGTGTACTCACGTGGACGCTAGATGAGGACACAGAAAGAGAACACATTAATAAGAAGAGGCGTACACTTGGACGCTAGAAACTTCCGTTGCGCTTTTAAAGTTTCTACTTTAGAGAGGACACTAGAGCGGGCTCTATGTAGCAGGACACAGAAAGAGAACACATTAATAAGAAGAGGCGTACACGTGGACGTTAGCGCGGGCTCTATGTACCGTCGACACGCATTCATGTATATGCATGAATGCGTGCCTGGCAGGTTAGCTTGTGTCTTGTAGGTATAAAAAGAGACCTACTATAGAAGCAAAAGAGACCTATTATAGAAGCAAACGAGACCTACTAAAGAAGGAAGGCACTGTTGTATGATGAGGTGTGAAATGCTACAGTGGCATACGACTTGGAGTACACGGACCAAAGCGGAACGCGCGTGCAGAGGCGAGAGGAGATGTGTTTCTCGATGAATGGCCTCCTCCAGAACCTCCGCGTCCTCTGATAAAAAGTCAAGCAAAAGAGACCTACTACAGAAGCACAAGAGACCTACCAGAACCACCGCGTCCTCTGATTCGTAAAATCAAGGTCCGTGGTATGCAGGCAGAACTCGTGGATGCATCGAGGTAGGTCTGCACCGATGCTCAGGCGCCTTGCGGCCAAAGGCAACTACCGCGGTACCTCGAGGCAACTTCTACCTCTGCGCAGTCGATGGCAACTTACCTTGAGGCACCCACCTTCAAGGTCAGGGCTGCAAAGGAGCGGGGGGTTGTCTCTTAATTTTCTGTGGTTTATTAATACCAACACGGTGGTTGTTTCCAACCGAAATGGCGCAGGTGGTGGCTGAGACATGAGGTGGATCACGCCCTGAGAGACGTGGAAGTGCACGAGACTCATACGTGTATTTCCTGCATCCTATTTAATTCTCTGTGAGGAACCTGTTCTTTCCTTCTGCACTGTTACTCACCGCCTTCCTCCTCCTGCGACCAATGGGAACCCCAGGCTGAGTCAATTTCCATCAAATATCGGTCATCGTTGCTGCGTGTGTCTACACACGTGCCGACCTCACCCCGTCCCCTTTGCACCGAGTGAAACGTCATGATGCATCATCGCTTGGAGGGAGACACGAACGTATTCGATGAGGAGTCTTCCCAGCCCGCACTTGAGATCTTGCTTGGGCTCCTGCCTCTCCCTCCTGCGACGCAGCGGCCTCGGAGCTGGCAGCAACCTCCTCGCAGCATGAGTTGTGCGGAGGACGACGCAAGCACCCCCCCTCCGGGCTGGGCCAAGCAGTGGTAAAAAAAACGGGAGAAGCACTACTGGTTCAATAGAGAGAGTGTTGTTTATTGGTACTCAATTTAGTATCCTCTACACTTCCGTGTATTCGCCAGCCGGGGCCGCGTCTCCGTGTGCTTGGTGTTTGTGATTTCGTGTAGGTATGCACTCAGGCGTTCATAGGTTTCTTGGTTAATAATGCCTCCTCTGACACTTTGGCTTTCTCACTTCGCCTTGTGCCCTCCCTACCGCAGACGCTCTCGCGACTCGCGCGGGCTCCTCCGCCTCTCCATCCTTAGCCCATCCTCCATTCCATGGGACCTCCTAGCGGTCTCCTCCTCCACCCTTCCTCCTTACTGCCTCCTCTGACACTCTGGCTTTCTCACTTCGCCTCATGCCTTCCCAGCTTGCAATAGGCGCCCTTTCAACTCGCCCAGGCTCCTCCGCCATTCTAAGACTGGCGAGCAGAGCTGGGAGCACCCAACCTGCATCGTGGCCAAGGAAGAGGATAAGGGGATCACACTCACTCGGTTGTGCTCGCAGATGGAGGCGCCCCCGCAGTCCTTGCAGACGCTCCTCTCTCGGTTGTGCTCGCAGATGGAGGCGCCCCCGCAGTCCTTGCAGACGCTCCTCTCTCGGTTGTGCTCGCAGATGGAGATGCCCCCGCAGTCCTTGCACCTGCTCCTCACTCGGTTGTGCTCGCAGATGGAGATGCCCCCGCAGTCCTTGCAGATGCTCCTCTCTCGGTTGTGCTCGCAGATGGAGGCGCCCCCGCAGTCCTTGCATTGGCCCCTGATGCGGTTGTGCTCGCAGATGGAGGCGCCCCCGCAGTCCTTGCATTGGCCCCTGATGCGGTTGTGCTCGCAGATGGAGGCGCCCCCGCAGTCCTTGCATTAGGAGAGAGGGCGCAGTCCTTGCATTGGCCCCTGATGCGGTTGTGCTCGCAGATGGAGGCGCCCCCGCAGTCCTTGCATTGCATGAGCCGCGGGATCTTGTATGGTTGCCTCGACCTTCTAGGTTCCGTTCGTTCTTCTGCTGCGTAGTGCCCCGCGGCAAGAAGATGCGGCACTGTCTTCCAGAAGTCCT
>Ga0315899_10009672_pt1 | contig 10350 bp, 12 predicted proteins | sample LakEriMetagenome_2_FD_203518 | JGI IMG/M metagenome (GOLD analysis project Ga0315899, IMG submission 203518) | Freshwater fungal communities from buoy surface, Lake Erie, Ohio, United States - Buoy 4 MA112 | ecosystem: Environmental > Aquatic > Freshwater > Lake | place: USA: Lake Erie, Ohio...
TATATTGAAATGAACAAGAGATATAAACCGCTAGACTAATTTCTGACTTCCGGTTTTGAATTGGCTGAATGGGTACAGTGTCCCATCACTAACTAGGAGCTTGAACTATGAGCATGGCCAAAGAACCAAAACTACACAGCCTTAAAGTCCGCAAGGGTTTCACCCTTGGTGGAAAGGACTTCGCTAAAGGCGAAGCCTTCAAGGCTTTTATCCTTGGATGGTTCGTTAAAGACGGGGTGGAGATTGCCGAGATGCACCCCGAAGGGATTTCCAAACCCAATGGAATCCCAGCCGAGTTCTTCGCTTGGGATGAGGCTGCCTAATAACGGCTGCCATATCCATAAGCGCATATCTGCGTGCTAGGCGTGCATATCCACACGCACATATCAACACACACGCATATACGAGCCTAGCACCAAATGGTGTCTAGGCTCTTTTTTTTACACTTCGCCCTACCACTACACAAAGTTTAATTACCCAATAATTTAATTAACCATAACCATAATACAAATATTCTTTTACCTGTGGGCAGGCAATCCATAACGCTCGTATTATTTGTACAGAATTATGTAACCGGCTGCCCTAGCTCCGCCAAACGAGCCTTGTAAACTTCATTCCAGTAATTGTAAAATCTTATTTCATTTAATAACGCTGCAATCGTAACCTGAGCATCCTGCTTGGTTTTTGCGTCATAACGATCCGCTAAACTCCAATCCTTTTTAATCTCAAGCAAGTCCAGCTCAGACAATTTACATTCCGGTTCTGCCATAATAATCCCCCCAACATAATTTGTATACAAATTATAAAAGTTATGTAACCATAATGTTACACATAACATGAATACAAATTTATCTGCGCTAGCATTAGATATCACTATTTTTGACTTCGGGTTTTGCTGGCATGAAATGGGTATGGTGTCCTAACTGTGGACAATCACTGGCAAGGTTTGGAGAGACTGAAATGGCAAGCCCCAAGTTCCAAGACATCCTGACTGGCCTCGGAAAAGGTCACTTCCTGACCATTTCATATAAAAAAGCCATGAAAATGCGGAAAGGTCAGCCCCTTCTCTGGAAGGTTGTCACCCGCACAGTCAAGACCGGCACACAGTATGACAACCATGAAACTGTGGTGGATGATCGCATCCAAGGCAAACGCCCCGCCGAAAACGCTGGGCTTTCTGGTGTCGAATGGGTGCTATACCCATATGTTCTCAAGAATGCCAAAGGCGAGTTCCAGTATCGCTTCGACTGTGAAGGATGCCGAATCCTGCACAGCCATATCGAAGATGATAAGGGAAATATCGTTAGCCGAGAGGATGCTAAAAACATGGCTCTCAAGAGTGAGTTCCCGACATACGGGCCAGACGATCTGAAACCAATCGTCTTCAACATTAGTGAGAAGTATATCACCCATATCAAGAAAGTGCCAGTCGAAGAACTGACACCAGCCTAATAGCAAGGCTATATCCACATCCATGAGGGTGGTAGCAAATGCTATCACCCTCTTTTTTTATTTCAAAATTTTTTTTAATTTTATTTTAGATTAACTAATTTTGTTTCAAGTTAAGGGTGCTATCAATCTATATCCGCCCCTGCATATCCGCTTTTTCTAATCCATAAATCCCTTTACCTGTGGCTCGGGGTGTCCGCCATTTCCAGCTATGCATATCCATAAATGTATATCTGCATATCCACACCAAGTTAATTTAATATAAACTCAAAGGTTAATTTTGTACAGGATTAAATCAGAATGCGTGTGGTTAATATCAGACAAAATTAAGAACAGAGACACAACAGCAAGAATAATATAGCACAATTTTTGACTTCGGGTTTTTGTCAGACCGAATGGGTACAGCAGAACGGCAAACGCTGTTCTGGCTAGAACTACTTCAGACTAGCCTAGTTTGGATTCAGATTAGGAGTATTGTAAAGTGAACGCAAAACAAGCAAAAGCGGCTGGCATTCCGGTCATTCTGGCAGACGAACTCCACAAGGTCAAGTTCGATCACTTGGAACCGCACAAGATTATCGCCCTCGTTTGTGGCGAAGACGGCGCATTGGCTTGCGAAGCCTTTGCGTATGAGGCAATGATCGAAAAAACCGCTCTGGCCGAATTGAAGAACGCAAAAACCAAAGCGGAGTTTCACAATATACTAGATGAGTTTGGTATCAAAATGCCCAACTTCAGGGCAATCTTCAAGGCGCACCGCAAGGTGCGTCAGGACAAGAAATCCCGCCGGAAGTTCTTGCGCCGGACGGAAAAGCATATTTGCAAGGAAACCCGCAAACAACTGAAAAAGGATATTAAGGGTATCCTTAACATCATGCAAAATGAAGCGGTCAAAAACAATCCCGAAGTGTTAAAGGTCTACCAAGACGATCTCAAACAGCTGCAAGCGCAGCTGGATAACCTCTGCCTTACCAAGCAGTAAGGCGAAGGCGCAAGCCCCGCCCCGTCCTAGTAGTCCCTAGAGGCATCCCATCCCTAGCCTCTAAGGGATTCACTAGGGCGGGGTCTTTTTTTATTCCTAGACTAATCCTATCCAAAATTAAACGCCATCCCCAACCAATCCCCTACTAACCTTGTACAATACTAAACCCCATCCCAATCCAATCCCCCACTAATCCTATACAATATAATCCCCACCCAGTTTGTATAATTTTTTTTGTAACACATTACAAGCCACAGATAAGGGAATAGACCTACTATCTTTATTTCAATTCTATGTAGATCAAACATTATCCCAACCCAACCCATTCAAATACTATTCCTATCCGGTATTACTTTGTACTATTTGTAATTAAAAACTATAAGTATCCTAATAATAGTCTACATTTTCCATATCCGACTTTGCATATCCTTAATGTCATATCCATAAGAGGTATTAATACTAATTTAATTCTCTTATCTGTGGCTCCTGTTCGCCCTGCGGGCGGCGATAGCAAATGCTAACTACATATATTTCAAAAAATTTTGTATGGTGGTATTGATTCTTTGATTTTGTTTTGGTTTAATGCTAGTGGGAAGGTATGTCGGGCTGTACCGCCAGCCTTTCCATATTCCGGTTTGCATATCCGCACCGGCATATCGGTATCTAGCAGGAGTTAAGGTTATGAGCCGTTCTATCCGTACCCGTCAAGTTCGTCAGGTCCGCAGCATGGCCAACGGCCTCGCCCGTTGGGATGGTGCCGACGCAATCACCGCCCTGAATGAGATCGGGGGGAATTGGATTCCCCAGATTGAAACCTGCCACCGCCCAGATGGCAGCGTGATTGAAGGCAAGCAGGGGATCATCAATCCCCTTGCCAACACTCACTTGGGGGTAACTTCCGATTCCTACGCTGGGATTGATAACGGGCTGATTGCGGAAGGGATTACCCGTTTTGCGGATGCGGTAAAAAAGACCTATCGCATCTCCAATGCCTATTGCAATGACGGGGGCAAGGTTGTGGGTCTTGAAGCAATCCTTGGGGATGGTTTCCAAGTAGTTCCCAAAGATACTGTGTTCCAAACTGTTCAGGTCTTTCAGGGGCATGGGGGCAACCTGCCTTTCACCTTCCTGACAGAGATGAAAAGGCTGGTTTGCTCCAATGGTTTGATGATGAAGGTGCCCGGTTTGTCTACTTGCTTCCGCTGCAAGCACACAACAAACGGGCAAGCACGGGTCGAATGGAATTTTGATCTGGTTTCCAAGGCTTTCGCTGAGTCTGCCGACGATATGCGAAACGCTTTCACTACCCTTGCAGCCAAAAGGCTTTCCAAAGAAGGGGCGAGGGAATTCTTCCGCCAGTATGCCCAGACTGTCCTGAAGCAGGACGGGGCAAAACTGGAACAAACTGTATCCGATCTGTCCCTTGTTTACGCCATGCCCCGCAATGCGGAAGCAGGCGAAAACCTTTGGGCTGCATTCAATGCACTGACCGAGTGGAACCAACACTACGGGTTCCGGTCAGACGAGGCAATGCAACTGGGCAACCTGACCGGCGCTGCCCTGACGGGCAAGACGAATGCTTTTGAGTTTGCCTTGGCTCAGGCTGCATAACCATAACTAAAACCCTAGAAGGTTTTGCCCCCGCCATCCGGCGGGGGTTTTTTATTCCATATCCATATCTAATACCTTACATATCCACTATTCCATATCCCACTATTCCATATCTACCTATCTGCCTTGTCCACTATATGCGCCACACCAATACTATTCCTACCCGCTTTGTAGCTTATTAAATCCTTTCCTATTATAAAAAGATATCTCGGTATAACAAAATATATCCCCCACGGCTTTTGAGATTCTTCTAGTCTTTAAATTCATTTACCTGTGGGTTGGTGTCCAAGCTATTACCCTACTATTTAAATTCGTTTACCTGTGGGTTAAAGGCCGGACGGATAAACTCCTACGGATTGTAAATATTACACTGGATATATTCCTTCCCTCTGCCGATAATAAGTATGTCCCAATAACAGGAGGCTCAGCAATGGCTCGAATTTCGCTTTTAACGGCACTTGTCCTTTGTGGCGGCTGTCGTACCTATCAATCCTTTTGTGCGCCTAAAAACGCAAAATGGGGGCTGGAATCGGGTGTCGCAACTAGTGTGTACCCAAACGCACCATGCGACAAGCATGAGTACCTAGTAGAGAAGATAGATGTCTCTATCAAGTTGAGGAGGGAATGGTAATGATTGGATATATGATTGGCATAGGAGCTGGCTTGTATATCATCAGTGCATTGAATAAGATACAGATCAAAGGATAACAAAGACCCGAAAGGTAGCAATATCTTTCGGGTTTCTTTCTATTCATAATATTTTGTATGAATGGCTTGACATTGTATTAGGTTAAGGTCATAATGATTATGGCTGGTAAGTGCCAGCTTCTTTGACAACTCGGAGGGTTTGAGATGGTTACGCAAGTGCGCATGGGTGGCGAAGTTCGACAGATCGAAACGGGTAACGACCCGTGGAACTTTTCGGGGGCAAGCTACACGGTAGCGAACCCTGAGTTTCTGGAAGACGGGAGCATTCGGGGGGAGGTCAGCGAAAACATTACTGACCAATTCACCGTGACAACCGGTGGCCATCGGGTGCATCCGATGAATGTCCTTGGGGCATTCTTCCCGATGGTCATGATTCGCTGGAACGGACGGAACTGGGTTGGGACTGAAGGGGTAAAGATCGTCGTCCTCTCAGCTGGCAAGATCTTCGGCATCAAGTAACAACCAACACTAGAGACCCGACAGGTACACAATACTTGTCGGGTCTTTTTTTATCCACACAACATTACAGACAAAGAGAGTATAAATATTTTACATAATAAAGAATTAATTTTGTCTTTTGAAAAACTATACACATTGTGGATATAGGTAGGGGGGAATTCCCAAATGGCTCATTGTTTATTTAACTTAACCCATTTTTTCCAAATGCTACGCACACTTTACAAAATTGGAGTAAAATAAAGTAAAACAGACCCCCCTTAAAGGTATAAAGAATAAAAAAAGCCGGAATTTAAAAAAAACGGCGGGGTAATTTTTTATATGGGGTAGGTTTTTATTATTTTGGTACAGCTTGATTTTTATTAAGTATTTTGATTTGTTTGGGGTCGAATACTGCGATATTATTTGCGCCGGTTTCTTGTGTGAGAATGGAGTCGAATCCCATTTTTTTGATATAATCAATAATTGGTTTGGATTCTACGAATCTCCAGCTTTTATTTTCGATTCTCCAGAGTATGTGATCGACTGCATCATCTGTGGTTTGAACGGGTTGATTTGTTTTGGGGTTAGTGAGAGTAGGTGAGATATTGAAGTTAGCTCCGGTTTCTTCGTCTTTGTATTTAGCTTCTACATTTTGTTTGATGATTGGGATGAGCATTTCTCTATGATCTTTGTTTTGTGGGTTGAATGGATTTTTAGCATCTAGGCAGGCTGTGAAGACATGTCCTTTGGTTTCATCGCCTGAGAATCCTTGTCCTGTTGCGAAATTATGTGCGAATTGTGGGTTATCGGTGAAGTAAATAGTGCCGTAGTAGTTTGAGTGTCCGGGGTCGAAGTTATCGAAATCTTTTTGGGTTCCGTGGTAGACGGGTCCGAAGAGTCCGTTGCATTGGTTATCTTGTTCATTTAACCATTGTTTAAAATTCATAATATTTATATATAAAAATATGTTAACATTTATGGAATGGTTGAATGAATACAATGCGCCTAGGGCTGGGATGAAGTCTAGGTGGTCTGTAAAATATAAGAAGTCTATTAATTGCAGTAATCCCAAGGGATTTAGTCAGAAGAATTATTGTAAGCGGAAGAAGCGTGGTGGTGGTTATAAGGGTTAGAGTAAATCGGCTTTGAGTACTTTATATATTTTTGAAGGTAATTTATAATCTTTTCTACCGTTTGGGAATTCGTCATCTAGTTCAAGGTCATTGATTGGTACAACGACTTTAACTACGGTGCCATCGCCGTAACCTATATTAGTTGGTGTATTGGTGAGGAATACGTTTGGTTCTTTTCCTATGAGTGTGAGGGTATCGATTATATTTTGTGCTGCGTCTTTGGTGGTATGGTGGTAGAGGGTGGCGGTTTTAGGGCCATTGTTATCTTTTGATTCCAGCCAGAGTTTGAAGTTCATGATTTATTTATATTTTGTGTATAAATATTTATTATGAAGACATTTATGCAATATTTGGTTGAGAATGAGGTAGGGGATTATTTAACTCAGTTGAAAAATACGGGTTATAAGTTAATGGCGCATCAGACGCATAGGGATATAGCTGACAAAATAATAACTCAGGGATTTGGTGGGAATGCTGGTGTATCTGGGACAGCATTGATGACTTCACCTGATGCGGTGCGGCAAGCGATGGAGGCTATGCGGGAGAAGCAGAGTGGTCGTGAGGGTCCGGGATCTGGTTTAGTTCATGGTGGATCTGATTCTATAGTATTGATGGCTGTGCCGAATGTTATACAAGGAACACGTGTTAAGGGATTGGATGATATTGATTACTATTTAGGTGAATTAAATTTGGGCATGAAGGTGCCGAATCAGAACATAATTGGTTATGCAACTTCTGATGGGCAGATGGTGAGGAATCCGAATTTTGATCCTAAGAAATCGCCGTTGCAGTAGGAGATTTTGGTCCGAGTACATATCTTGGCATATTTTTCTTTATGAAGTCGAAGAATTCTTTAACTTTATTTCTTTTGAGTACGTCGTTTAGGATTGGCATAATTTGTTGTACATCGATGGAGTAGGAATCTTTATTATTTTGTAGATGTCGGAGCATGTCGATAATATCTTTTTGGTCATCATTAACTATTTTTTTGGTAAGTTGGTAATATCGCATGCGTAGTTCTGCGAATCTTACGCCTAGTTCGTTTTTATTCATGAGATATTTTTGCATGAATTCATTTCCGTCTTGATCTCCCATAGTATCTTGTGTTTGTGTTTGCAGTGTGTGTCTGAGTTCATGTCTTAGGGTTGCTTCGTCGTTTGCATCTTGTATGACTACGAATCTTTCTGGTTTTTTATTTACAAATACAGTTGATTGGAATCCTTTTACTGTGGGAGATTGTCCGAATTTTTGCGGGTCCATTAAAACAACCATGATAGGTTTATCAATATCTTTGACGTTGGTAACGCTATCGTCATTAAATGTTGGTATTTCGATTTCTTGATCACCTAATTTTATTTTTTCTATATTTTGTGCTTCTTTTGCTTTACTGAGTATATTTTCGTATTCGGATCCCCAACCTTTTTGAAGTACTTCGCTTGGTTTAATAAATTTAATATCATTTGGTGTAACGATAGGATTATTTTTTTGTAGTATTTCGGCGTATTTTTTATTTACGGCTTGAATGAGTTGTTTGGCGTTATTTGGAGGTGGTTGCCAATTTATTTTATCATGTGGTGCGTTGAGTGCTGCTATTCCTGCCATGGTGGTAGCGGCGGCGGTTTTGAGGAATTGTCTTCTTTTTGGATCAAATTTGGTGGATTTGAATGGAATGTAGTCACTCCATGCTTCGGCCATTATATTTTCGAGAAGTTGCGGATCTCTTTTTTGCAACCAAGATGAGAATGTCTGATCCATACAATATGTAGGGATAGACAAATATAATTATGTGGCGAGTATTAGTTGAATTTTAGATTCTTTGATGCATTTGGTGCAAGCTTTAGTTTTCTTATTATTTAATTTGAATGATTGCAGGTTTGGGAGGAATCTTCTTTTGGAGATACCTGTGATTTTAACGCCATTTCCTTTGAGGTATTTGGGTTTACCTCTTTTGGATATGGAATAGCCGGTGGTGGGTGATTTGCCGCAAATTTGGCACAGTTTTGACATGATTAAACTCCTTTCTGCTAATTTAGCAGCTGGGAGATGGTTGTCAAGGGGTTAATTTTCTTTGGTGCGCAATAAATACAATTATGAAATTTACACAATGGTTAGAGAGCAAGGGCATATTGATACCGGATGATATAGATTCGGTAATAGATGGTTTAGTGCCTAAGATAATGGAGAAATTGCCGGAATCGTTAGCGAATATTGGCAAGGATGTATTAGTGGCTTCGAATGTACCTGTGGGAAGTCCTTATGGGATAAAAAATGATGTAAACGTATATTTGAATTCGGATCCTGAAAAAAGCTCTAGTGGATTTTATTTTACAAATGGCAAAATTACTATAAATGGATCACGTGTTCCGAAGCAAAATGCGGAGAGGCACATTCGAAGAGTATTGTGGCATGAGTTGGGAGTTCATGCTAGGGATCCAAAAATTTTAAGGCGAGATTTGCGTTCAAAAACCATTGCTGCTCACAATATGCCTGATTACAAGGAATATGGAAAGTCATATTTTCATGACCCTGCAGAAGTTGATGCGCATATTGGTGAAATAGTTCACAGTATAGAAAAGTTTGGCAAGCAATTCAAAGACAGGCCGGAATGGGCTATGAGTGTGTTAGATGACACTTTGGCTTATTTGCGAAATCCTAGTTTGGCAAAAAGTACGCAAAGGTTTGGATTATTAGCTGATCCAAATTGGCAGTTCAAATTTAAGAAATATTTGGACGATCCGAAGTTAAAAAGATTGATGTTTGATCGTTTGTATAATGCTGTAGCTAGGGCGAAGGAGAGGATTAAGCCATCTGCTGGCAATCCGGCTTCTGACAGGGCGAAAGAATTTATAAATAAATTACGGGCAACAAAAGGTATTAAGTAACCTCTGTAAGACCTGCGGAGACACCTTGAGCGGCACTGGCAGCGGCAGCTGCTGCATCTGTGTGGGTTAGATTTTTAGCAAATTTAGAACCTATTTTAGCTGGTGTGAGCATTTGGGCGGCATCATGGGGAGCTGGAACTACACCTCCGCTTAGAGCGCCAACCATTTGTGTAACTTCTTGTGGATTCACTAAATTTGTTCCTGCGACGGCTTGTCCGATGGAGTTTAGGACATCTGGATTGGTAATAGCTTTATAGGATTTGCCTACACCGGCACCTACTGCGAGTCCAATGCCTGTTAGGAATAGTGCTTTTGCTATTGGTACTTTGTTTTGGTTTGCCCAGCCACCTATGCTTGCCGCTGCTTGTTTTAATTTGGGTCCGATATAGTTGGCGTATTTTTGGACATTTCCTGTTAGCTTACCTGCCATACGGCCGATAAAGTGTCCTGCATCATCAACAATTCCTTCGTCATATTTTTTAAGTAGGAATGATTGGAATGAATAATCTTCATGATGTGCTTGGGGTGATTGTACTCCCATCATTTCCATGCCTTTATCGAAGGCTTGTCCGGCATATTTATTTGCATATTTATCGGCAAAGTATGTGAGGGCAGCGAGTGGTATTGATATAGTTCCACCAGACAATCCTGCTGCTATGAGACTGATTGCCAAAGTAGGTGAAATGCCGATTTTATTAAATACTCCGCCCATTTGACTAGCGATTTGCGAGGCGGTTTGGATGGCTGGTTCTGCTGCTTTTCTATATTTCTCTAAATTTTGTTGATCTAGAAAATCTGGAGTGGTCTGTTGGGTGGATTGTTTGCCTTGGTCATAGCCAGCTCTAAGATTTGCAATAAAACCTTGTGGCCTTTGTTGTGGATTTGCTTGCTGTTGTGCTGGTGCTTGCCGATTAGGCTGTTGCGGTGCCGGCATTTGCGGCATGTTTTCTTCGATCAGAAATTGTTTGAAGCTAATCATTATTTTTGTTGTTGTTGGGGTTGTGGTTGAGCTTGCTGCTGTTGCTGAGGTTGCTGTTGTTGTTGACCTTGTTGGGGTTGCTGCTGTTGCTGTTGAGGTTGGGGTTTTTGTTGCGGCTGTGCTTTTGCTTTTAGTTGTTGAATTGCTTGAACGTGTTTTGCAACTTCA
>Ga0315899_10009674_pt1 | contig 10348 bp, 7 predicted proteins | sample LakEriMetagenome_2_FD_203518 | JGI IMG/M metagenome (GOLD analysis project Ga0315899, IMG submission 203518) | Freshwater fungal communities from buoy surface, Lake Erie, Ohio, United States - Buoy 4 MA112 | ecosystem: Environmental > Aquatic > Freshwater > Lake | place: USA: Lake Erie, Ohio...
GCGGATTGCTTCAAGCATGACGAGGGTGACGGGGAGCGTCGCCGCTGGCGTCACCTTTCCGGTTGACGTCTTGATGAAGTCAGCCCCCGCCGCAATCGCAAGGGCAGAGGCGCGGCGCACCTCGTCAAAGCTGCCGAGTTCGCCTGTCTCAAGGATCACCTTCAAGTGTGCTGGTCCGCAGGCGTCCTTCACCGCAACAATCTCGTCCCAGACCTTCGCGTAGTCACCAGAGAGGAACGCGCCACGGTCAATCACCATGTCAATCTCATCGGCGCCCGCGGCGACTGCGTGTTTCGTCTCTGCGATCTTCAGGTCAAGCCAGGACCTCCCGCTCGGAAACGCCGTGGCGACCGCGGCAACCTTCACGCCACTTCCTGCGAGCGCCTCCTTTGCAACGCTGACAAGGTCTGGGTAGCAGCAGAGGGCAGCCACGGACGGAACGTCAGCGTTGCCTGGGTGCGGACGTGCCGCTTTTGCGGCGAGCTGACGGATCTTCCCTGGCGTGTCCTTCCCCTCCAGTGTGGTGAGGTCACACATGCTGATGGCGAGACGGAGCGCCCACACCTTCGTGGACTTCTTGATTGAGCGAGTCTTGAGCGCCGCCACGCGCTCTTCCACCCCAACACGATCAACTGGGGTGACGTTGCGCAGCCAGCCGGCCAGCGCGCGCGAATCTGTTGCGGTGGGGAGTGGGAGGCTCATGGGGAGAGTATCCTCTGCGCACGAAGTTGAGGCAAGGGGAGGGGTGGCGCAATGAGTAGAGGTGAGCAGAGGGACGGCGAGCCACGCTTCGCGCGCGCCGACGACGACCTTCGCTTCTTGACGGAGATGCCGAAGGCGGAGTTGCACCTTCATCTTGATGGCTCGCTTGATCCGAGCCTTGCGCTCGAGCTTGCGAAGACGCGCGGTGTTGAGGCGCCGCGTGATTGGGCGGGGATGCGCGCCGCACTCGTGGCACCTGAGCGTTGCGCTGATCAGGCCGACCTGCTGCGCGCCTTCGATCTACCGATCGCGCTGCTCCAAGACGCTGAGGCGTTGGAGCTCGCAGCGGATCATCTGGTTCGCGCGAAGGCGGCAGAGAACGTCGTTTACATGGAGCTGCGTTGGGGTCCTCATCTGCACACGGCGAAAGGGTTGACACAGTCGCAGGTGATCGCTGCAGTTGCAAAGGGGGCAAACGCCGCCGCCGCCGCGTGTGACGTTGAGGTGCGCCTGATCGTCACGGCACTCCGCTCGCACAGCGTGGAAGAGAATCGCGCGCTCGCCGCCGCCGCTGTTGCCGCACAAGATCTCGGTGTGGTCGGCTTCGATCTCGCTGGGCGTGAGGCGGCCTTCCCGGACCCGCTCACCTTCAAATCAGCATTTGATGTTGCGCGCGACGGTGGCCTTGCGATCACCCTGCATGCTGGTGAGTGGGGTGGTGCGGCGCAGGTACGCCGCGCACTCGCTGTCAACCCTGCCCGTATTGCACATGGCGCAGTTGCCGTTGAAGATCCTGCACTCTGCGATGAGCTGATCGCCCGTGGCGTGGTGCTCGACCTCTGCCCAACAAGCAACGTGCAGGCGGCGATCGTCTCGGGGTACGGCGACTTTCCACTCCTCACCCTCCACCGTCGTGGCCTCCGCGTCACCCTCAACACGGACGATCTGGTTGTCAGCGACCTGACGTTGAGTGAGGAGTACGGTCGCGTTCGACGCCGGCTCGGCGCCTCTGTTACAGAGTTGCTGGAGATCGCCCATGCGGGCTACGAGGCGGCCTTTGTGCCTGACCCACTACGGAAGGCGCTTTTGAATCGGCTCACAGACTGGCGCCGCACCCGCCTCGCCTCGCACGAATAACCTCGGTTGCACGTCCCCTTCATGGGCGGATGGAACCTGAGCGCAAATCAGGGAGGAATGAGGCAGAATGCCGACAGCGGCCAGCGCTGTGCTGGCCCGCTGAGACGCGTGCGTCTCGGCTAGGAAAATAGCGGAGGGCTACATAAAGATGAAGACGCGAATGTTCGCGCTCCTCAGCATGCTGGTGCTCGTCGTTGCCGCCTGCGGCGGTTCGACGCCAGCGGCTTCAGAGTCGGCAGCGGTTGACTATAAGGCCTGCGTCGCGTTCGACACCGGCGGCTTGGGCGACAAGGGCTTCAACGACTTGGCGAAGAAGGGTCTTGATGACGCTGCAGCGGCCGGTTTTGATACCGCCTACGCAGAGGCCGCGGGCGCTTCTGACTACGAGTCAAACATCCAGCGCCTGATCGACGAGGGTTGCAATTCCATCGCAGTCGTCGGCTTCACCCAGACGGGCGCAGCAGTCGCCGCGACGAAGGCAAACCCAGAGGTTGCGTTCGCGCTGATCGACGGCTCGTGGAACCCACTCGGTGACGACTTCACCGAAGGAACCGCAGATGACAACGGCGCATATCCTGCGAACTTCACTGGCATCACATTCAATGTGAACGAGTCAGGGATGCTCGCCGGCTATCTCGCCGCAGGGATGTCCAAGACCGGCAAGGTCTGCACCTACGGTGGTGGGCAGTTCCCAGGCGTGACCTACTTCATGGACGGCCTTGATGCAGGTATCGCCTATTACAACGAGAAGAACAGCGCCAGCGTGGCACTGCTCGGCTGGTCCGCAAAGGACCAGAAGGGCACCTTCATCAACGGCGACAACCCATGGGGCGACCCAGCGAAGGGCGCAGAGCTCGCAAAGAGCTTCTACGACCAGGGTTGTGACGTTGCGAATCCTGTCTCTGGTTCAACCGGCAACGGGACGTACGAGTTCATGATGAAGAAGGGTGCCTACTCGATCGGTGTTGACACCGACCAGGCGCTTTCGCTCCCGCAGTACGCAGGCACGCTCTTGACCTCAAACCAGAAGGGTATTGATGTCGCCGTGCTTGATACGTTCAAGAAGAATCAAGGGGGCGACCTCGGTGGTGAGGACGTCGTCGGGACGCTTGCCAATGGTGGCGTGCTGATCTCCCCGTATCACGATCTTGATTCGGCAATCTCTGCAGAGCTGAAGGCCGCGGTCGACCAGCTCAAGGCAGACATCATTGCTGGAACAATCGTTGTTGCGGATTACTACAAGTGAGATAAATCCCTTCGGGGATTCACTCTTGTAGACGGTTGGCCCCTCTGGCGAAAGCTGGAGGGGCCAACCCTAAAATCTAGCCAGAGCGTGAGGTTGAATGAAACTCGAACTGCGTGAGATCACAAAGCAGTTCCCTGGGGTGCTCGCAAATGATCGCGTGAGCATCAGCGTGGATCGTGGCGAGGTGCTCGGACTTCTCGGCGAGAATGGGGCCGGCAAGTCAACGCTCATGAATATCCTCTCGGGCCTCTACCGCCCCGACTCGGGCCAGGTCCTGATCGACGGGGTACAGGTTCACTTCAAGGACCCTGCAGAGGCGATTGCCGCTGGGATCGGCATGATCCACCAGCACTTCATGCTCGTCCCCGTCTTTGATGTTGTTGAAGCGATCGCCCTTGGGGCTGAGACGAGCCACGGACCGCTTGGAACGTTTGACAAGTCTGCCGCTCGTGCGCGCATTGATGCGCTTGCCAAGGAGTACGGCCTTCATGTTGATCTTGACGCCCGCATTGAAGATCTCCCCGTTGGTGTTCGCCAGCGCGTAGAGATCCTCAAAGCCCTTTACAGGAAGAGCGACATCCTCGTCCTTGATGAGCCCTCCGCCGTGCTTACGCCGCAAGAGACCGAGGAGCTCTTCCAGATCATTCGCAGCCTTGCAAAGGCTGGGACGAGCATCATCTTCATCACCCATAAGCTGCATGAAGTACTTGAGGTTGCTGACCGCATTACAGTCCTGCGGCGCGGCCAGGTTGCTGGCAACACCACGCCAAAGGCTACAAACGATGAGCAACTCGCAGAGATGATGGTTGGCCGTGATGTGCAGCTCACCGTCGCCAGGGGGAAGTCAAACCCTGCACGGAACGTCCTTCATGTTGCGAACCTCTCCGTGCGCGACGAGCGTGGACGACTCGCCGTTGACGGTGTTGATCTTGATGTTCGCGCAGGGGAGATCGTCGCCATTGCAGGCGTTCAGGGGAACGGTCAGACAGAGCTTGTTGAGGTCCTCACCGGCTTACGCGCTGTTGAGGCGGGGAGTGCCTCACTCGATGGCAAGCCACTCGACCTTGGCTCGCCTCGCAAGATCGCCGACGCTGGCGTTGCACATATCCCTGAAGACCGCAACCGTGACGGCATGATCAAGGGGATGACAATTGCTGAGAACTTGATGATGAACGCCTACCACCGTGCACCATTTAGCAAGAACGGTCGTCTTGACCTTCAAGCGATATCCGCCAATGCCAGCCGCGCCATTCAGGATTTTGATGTGCGCACCCCTTCCGCCCAGGTATTTATTGGAACGCTCTCGGGCGGGAATCAGCAGAAGGTCATCGTCGCGCGAGAGTTTTCGCGTGATGTCAAGCTGGTCATTGCGGCGCAGCCGACTCGAGGTCTAGATGTTGGCTCTATTGAATACATTCATAAGAAGATTGTTGAGCGACGTGATGCGGGTGCTGCAGTGCTGATTGTGAGCACTGAGCTTGACGAGGTTATGGCGCTCGGCGACCGCATCGCCGTGATGTATCAGGGTCGCTTGATGGGCATCCTTGAAGGGGCTGAGGCGACACGCGAGCGTATCGGTCTCCTGATGGGCGGAGTCTCCTGATGGCGCGCCTGCTGAGTATCCTTGGGGCACTTCGCCGACCAGTCCTTGCGCTCGCTGCCGCCTTTGCGGTCGGAGCCGTCTTCATCGTCTTGACAGATATAGAGGTGATCACGACGGTCGGGAAGGATCCGCTTGCCGCCGCCGGAATGGCAGTGAGCCGCATCGTCACGGCATATCTCTCGTTGATCGAAGGGGCCTTTGGAGACCCGGCAAAGATTCAAGCCGCCCTTGGTTCTGGGAGCGTGCAGAAGATTTCTGCTGCACTTCGGCCGATCACTGAGACGCTCGTGAATACAACACCACTCATCTTTACTGGCCTTGCGATCTCTGTCGCCTTCAGGACCGGCGTCTTCAACGTGGGCGCCGAGGGGCAGTTCATCCTTGGCGGACTCGGCTCCACGATTGTTGCAATCCTCATGGGGCCGCTCGGCATCCCTGCACCGCTCTTCATGCTGATCGTCCTCGCGGTGGGCATGTTCGTCGGCGGCCTCTGGGGGTTCATTCCAGGCGTTCTCAAGGCGCGGTTCGGTGCGAATGAGGTGATTACCACGATCATGTTGAACTACGTTGCCTTTCAGATCATCTTCTTCGTCTTGCAGTGGGATGCCATCCGCATCGTTGGCAACTCGCAACCGATCTCCCGAGAGCTCGAAAACTTTGTCACCATCCCTCGGCTGCTCCCAATGTTGCCGAGCATTCGACTGCACATCGGTCTCTTCGTTGCGCTTGGGGCGGCGGCACTCGTCTCTTGGTTCCTCTTCCGCACTACACGCGGCTTTGAGCTTCGCGCATCTGGGCTCAATGCCTCTGCGGCGCGCTACAGCGGCATCGGTGCGGTCGGCGCCGTCATCACGGCAATGACGATCTCTGGCGCGCTTGCTGGCCTCGGTGGCGCCTTTCAAGTGGTTGGCACGATCGGGCAGATGTCGACCAGCATCTCTTCTGGCTACGGATTCACTGCGATTGCGTTGGCGCTGCTCGGACGGACAAAGCCGTCTGGGGTGGTCGCCGCTGCCTTCCTCTTCGGCGCGCTGCAGACCGGCGGCGCGCTGATGCAGGTGCGCACTGAGATTCCGATGGACTTGCTGAAGTTTGTACAGGCGCTTGTCATCATCTTCATTGCTGCGCCTGAGCTGGTTGATAGAATCTTCCGCAGCCCGTTCAAGCGTACGAAGGAGGTGGCAGCATGACCAGTACGCCTCACGTTGCGGGGGCCGCGGAGATCAAGGCGGCTCGCTCTGCACGCATCACTGCGATCATCTTCGCCCTCTTTGCCGTTGCTTCAGCTGCCGCCTCGCGTGCAGTAGGCGATGAGCACGCGCGCTTCTCGCTCTGGATCGCAGAGTCTGGTGGTGACGCAGTCAGCCTTAACCTTCCCGTCGCAATCGGGTGGATCGTCTCAGCTCTTATCGCGGCCGTTTCAGCGGCTCGCATCTGGATCGGTGGCGCGGAGGTGCAGTGGCGCCGCTATCTTGCCGCAGCCCTGCCAATCCTCATCCTCTCAATCCTCGCAACGCTGCTCAATGGCGTACCTGCGAACCTGAACCGGCTCGTGACTGGCTCACTTGCCTACGCAGGACCAGTTGCAATCGGTGCGCTCGCCGGCATCATCTCTGAGCGAAGCGGCGTGCTCAACATTGCGATTGAAGGGAAGTTCTTGATGGGGGCTGCCGCTGGCACGCTCGCATCAAGCATCTTCGGCGTTGCGATCGCTGGGCCGATCGCAGGGGCACTGATGGGCGCAGGGATGGGCTTCCTGCTTGCCTGGTTCGGCCTTCGATTCAAGGTGGATCAGATCATCGTTGGCGTTGTGATCAACATTGCAGCCGCTGGCATCACTGACTTCCTCTTTTTGCGTGTCTTCTCTCGCTACCGAGAGTTGAATCTCCCCATCTCAATTGACGACATCCATATCCCGTTCCTAGCCGACCTTCCAGTGCTTGGGCCACTCATCTTCGTAGGCAGCCCATACCTCTACGGAAGCATCGTGTTGGTGATCTTTTTCACCTACATGCTTTATCGAACGACATGGGGCCTTCGACTGCGCGCTTCTGGGGAGCAGCCGAGCGCTGCGGGGACGGTGGGCGTTGACGTGATCAAGCTGCGCTACCGCGCCATGCTGATTGCGGGTGCTCTCGCCGGTCTTGCCGGATCCTCACTCGCGTTGAGCGGTACTGGTGGTTTTGCCATGGGGATTAGTGCTGGACGCGGATTCATCGCGCTCGCCGCTGTGATCTTCGGTGCGTGGAACCCGATCGCTGCGTTTGGCGCTGCACTTGTCTTTGCCTTTGCAGATTCTGCGCAGTCGCTCTTGTCTATACTCGGCGTTCCCGTTCCTCCACAATTCCTTGCCTCAGTTCCGTACATCGTCACCATCGTGGTGGTTGCTGGCCTTGTTGGCCGAGTTCGTGGTCCTGCTGCGGCCGGCCAGCCGTATGAGCAGGGCTGAGCTGGTGACTGCTGAGTCGAAGGGTTCCGATCTAAAGATTGGTTGGCCGACCTTTCACCACGCTGCACTCACGCAACGGACAGCGCCATTTGGAAGCGTGGCGAAACCGCTTCCGATCATCATCGACAGTGATCCTGGGCTTGATGATGCATTGGCGATCGCGCTTGCTGTGGCGCGGCCAGAGTTGAACCTTCTAGGGGTGACGAGTGTTGGAGGAAATGCCGATGTTCATCACTGCACGGAGAACGCACTACGCCTGCTGCATCTTTACGGTGCGGACGAAGTTCCAGTTGCTGAAGGGGCAGTCGGGCCGCTAGCGGGACCGCTCGAGCGAGCATCAGAGGTGCACGGAGAGAGTGGCTTGGGGACCACAAAACTTCCTGTCGCATCTCGGAAGGCTGAACAGGAGGGTGCAGTTGCCCTCATGGTGCGTCTCCTTACTGCGTCACCTGTGCCTGTTGCGCTGGTACCGATCGGTCCGCTCACAAACATCGCGCTCTTGATTCGGAGCCACCCCCACCTTGCATCAAAGATCTCCCACATCTGTCTGATGGGTGGATCGGTGGGAGAAGGGAACTCTTCAGCTTCTGCAGAGTTCAACATCTACGCTGATCCAACCGCAGCGGAGATCGTCTTTGCCAGCGGTCTTCCGATCACGATGATTGGACTCGATGTGACGCATCACGCCGTCTTTGACCGTGGAATCCTGGCACGCCTGACGGCGCTCCCTGGCAAGTCAGCGAAGGTCGCTGCTGAACTGTTGCAGTTCGCCTTCGAGCGCTCGGCAGCGTGGGGTCAGGGTGAGAAGATGGCGATCCATGATGCGGTCGCCGTGCTGCACCTTGCGATCCCAGATCTGGTCGGTGTAGCGCGCTATCGCGTCACGATTGATGCGACCTCCGGCCCAGCCCGTGGCCGAACAATTGGTGACGCCTCACCGTACCGACTGAAGCGCGACCACCTTGAGACGAATTGTGATGTGGGTCTGACGATTGACCCCGTACGTTTCGCCGATCTTGTAGTTGAGGCGTACGCACAACTTCCGTAGTGTTACCTAGTCTTCAACTCCGTTAGGATCCCTGGGATCGCCGCTGAAATTTCTGCCGCAGTGCGTTCGTACGCTTCCATCGGGTAGCTCCACGGGTCGTCCAGATCTTCGCCGAGCGCTTGCGGATCAAAGTCGCGCAGGAGTCGCACCGTTGGCTTCTGCTCAGTTGCGGCGGCGACCGCGCGGCCGTCACGCAGGTTGAACCGATCGGCGACCAGGATCAGATCTTGTCGCGCCGCCAGCGCAGGGGTGAGCCTGCGCGCTCGATGCTCCGTCCGCATCCCACGTTGAGTGAGGAGGGCTGCAGAGTTGGCGTGCATCCCCTCGCCCTCATGTTCATCGGAGGTGCCGGCACTCGACACGCTCACGCGTCCAGCAAGTTCGGGGTCGGCGGCGACTGCCGCCTCAAGGAGCACCTCGGCGAGCGGCGAGCGGCAGATATTGCCGTGGCAGAGGATCAGCACGTGGAGCATGCACGGAGCCTACCTGAGTCGAGGAGGCGTGCTGGATGGGGTACTGCGCTGCAGGCGCGGGTTCGGTATCCTTGACTGAGCGCGAGGCGGGGTAGCTCACCGGTAGAGCAGGGGATTCATAAGCCCTTGGTAGCAGGTTCGATTCCTGCCCTCGCTACCAGCGCCACGAAGGTTTGAGAGCAGAGGAGGTCCACGTGATCCCGAAGTCCCTCCGTAATGGTGCCGTGATGCTGATGCTCCTGTTGGGCACGGTGTTACTCCTTGGGAGCGTCCTCCTCTCGCCGACACCCGCCCCAAGCAAGGACTACTCCGCCTTCTTGAGTGACGTGAAGAGCGGTCGCGTGGACGCGGTCGTTCAGCAGGACCAGACGCTCACCATCACGCTGAAGGGGTCGCCGCCAGAGAACTACCAGGTGCAGGTCCCCACGCAGTTGACAGACGTCTATAACGACCTGCTCACCGCGGCCTCCGCGGGCGGACAGAGCGCCGAGAGCATCACGTTCGGCGCTAAAGCGCCCGACGACTCAGGTCAGCTCTTCAGCCTGCTGATCAGCGCCTTCCTCCCTGTGCTGTTGATCGGCGGACTCTTCATTTTCATGATGCGCAGCGCGCAAGGCCAGAACAACCAAGCGATGAGCTTCGGCAAGAGCAAGGCGAAGATGTTCGTGGCGAACAAGACGCCAGTCACGTTTGCTGAAGTTGCTGGCGTGGAAGAGGCGAAAGCTGAACTCGCCGAGGTTGTTGAGTTCCTGAAGTTCCCAGAGCGATTCGAAGCGCTCGGGGCGAAGATCCCTAAGGGCGTCCTCCTGATCGGATCACCAGGAACAGGTAAGACGCTCCTCGCCCGCGCCGTTGCTGGTGAGGCGGGGGTGCCGTTCTTCAGCATCTCGGGCTCCGAGTTTGTTGAGATGTTCGTCGGCGTCGGCGCATCACGCGTGCGTGACCTCTTCGATCAGGCGAAGCGAAACTCCCCATGCATCGTCTTCATTGACGAGATTGATGCCGTTGGCCGACAGCGCGGCGCGGGGCTCGGTGGCTCACACGACGAGCGCGAGCAGACACTGAACCAGATCCTGGTGGAGATGGACGGATTCGAGACCGGAACCAACATCATCATCATTGCGGCAACGAACCGTCCTGATGTGCTTGACCCGGCACTGCTACGCCCTGGCCGATTTGATCGACAGGTGATCCTTGACCGCCCTGACCTGAAGGGCCGACTCGCCATTTTGAAGGTGCATGTGAAGGGGAAGCCGCTCGACAAGACGGTTAACCTTGAGGAGATCGCACGCCGTTCGCCAGGATTCTCTGGCGCCGACCTTGCGAACCTCATGAATGAAGCGGCAATCCTTGCTGCGCGCCGTAGTAAGCGCGTGGTAGGCATGGATGAGTTTGCTGAAGCGTTGGATCGCGTCATGGCTGGCCCGCAGCGGAAGAGCCGCCTCATCACTGAGCCAGAGAAGCAGATCATCGCGTATCACGAAGGTGGTCATGCGGTGGTTGGGCGAATCCTTGAGAAGTGCGATCCGGTCAGCAAGGTGACGATCATCAGCCGTGGCATGGCGCTCGGCTACACGATGAACCTGCCAACAGAAGACCGCTACCTGCAGAGCAAGAGCGAATTTGAAGACAAGATCGCCGCGATGCTCGGCGGAAACGTCGCGGAGCAGCTTGTGTTTGGCGATACAAC
>Ga0315899_10009676_pt1 | contig 10348 bp, 15 predicted proteins | sample LakEriMetagenome_2_FD_203518 | JGI IMG/M metagenome (GOLD analysis project Ga0315899, IMG submission 203518) | Freshwater fungal communities from buoy surface, Lake Erie, Ohio, United States - Buoy 4 MA112 | ecosystem: Environmental > Aquatic > Freshwater > Lake | place: USA: Lake Erie, Ohio...
GCAAGTGACTCCTAGGGAGGTCGTGGTGACCATCGGGCACTGGACGGTGAAATACCTTACCAGTAGACCCTTAGGAGAAGCAACACTACCCGTTGCGTGGAAACCCTAGAATCCATGGTACCACCCCACTCGGGCAATCGAGTGCCCACATCTCAAATCTTGTTCCCGGGAGTTGAGATGTGGGAAAGGGTTGCACTTCGCCAGTGCGGGTAAAAATCTGTTGGGATTGGGGGCATGCGCATGCTTACGACCGCCCTCCTGGGGACACCCGATAGCTTAGCTTGGAGGACTCTAGCAATAACATTAACGGGACCATACTGGGCATTGCACTGTCCCCCCCAGATGTTATTGGAGTGAGGCTCCGGTTTCGCGGGTGTCTTGCCAGTCCAACTCCTGGCAGCAGGGAGTACCGGTAGAACAGCTTGCGCAGGATGCCATCTTCTGTGCGTCGCTTCCGGCTGGGTGAGCCGCTGCGAGGCAGTTGTGGAGATGGCTTGACAGCCGCCGGGCACCCCTACTGCATTCTGTGTGCCAAAAATTCGGAAATGCTGAATTTTGTGCCACCAAAAAACCCATGGGATTTGGTGTCGAAGCGTGGGATGGAAGCGACGCTCACCATGCACGGTGCCAAATATGCGAACATGCCCAACTCCAAGACCAACCCCTTTACGCCACCGGGAGACACCCGGGCGACGTCCTGCCAAAGTTTCAGCCCCTCCCGACTACGCGTGCAAGCGCAAGGGCCAAAAAACTGTAAAATCCCATAGAGTACCGAGCCCAAACAGGTATATGGCGGTAGCTAGATTTTGTTTCTGTAAGAACAATAAAAGGACGATCGATCGTGGGATCCGGGATCGAAACCATACCCACTCAAACGACGATACCATGGGATCCGGGATCGAATCGATCCCTTATACCCAGTATGACGCCCGGCGGGCCGGCTGAGATCTTGGTCTGGGCCGGTTGAAATTGACTTTCAGGGCCGGCTGAGATTCAGCTATGATAGCATGCTTGGTACTAGCTCCACCAGGCCCGTGGAACAAACGAGTCCACGAACTAGACATAGAGGCACACAAGGACACCCTCGACAGACAACCCCTGACCCAGGAAACAAGCCTCCAGCATCCTGACACAAAAACAGCTGCAAGGAGACATGATGACAAGGAACAACTGGAATGGCACCACTTCATATCCTGCAATGGACGACTATACAAACCGTCCATGACAGGCCGTGAACTACAAAACGTGACATGTAATTCTTCACGTTCCAACAACCAGGGATCAATGTCGGTTGGGGATTACACACAGACGCAGTTTCGATCGCAAACATACAGTCGGTGCACGACAACAGAATACAGGTATCCTCGACTGCGATCCAACTAACAGCGCGCCAATTGGGCACATGGGACTTCACGAGCACAATTACGGAACCGGCGACTGGCCACCCAACACTAGGGACTCAGGCACTATCGCAAGAGTCGGAAGTTGCAGAGAAAGGCAGAGATGTCACCGGGCTTGGGCTTCGGAAATTCTGTGTTGAGCTCCGTGCCGAGCTCGGTGCGCGTGAGAAGCCAACGATAAAGGATGTAAATGTGCCCCAGGGCTCATAACCAGCTAGAACGCAAACCCCTGGGGTATCTAGGCGTGTGGCTAGCTAGCGGACGTGAGGGGAATGCGAGTACATGTTCAAGTTGAGATCACCTTTACTGAAAGGGCGCATTTAGACACTGTCCTCACGAGAAACGGATGGCAAATGGCAAAATTCTTCAAACACATAGCGGGCACCCCGCAGGAGACACTCCTGGGCATAGACTGCATCCAGGCCCCTACCAGGTGTAGATGCTTCTGAACTCAGAATGCACACAACTGCATAATATCCAGAGCGACATGTACTCTAGGTCACCCGGAATACCAACAGAGGTTAGAAAAACAACCCGATAACACCCAGCCGAAAGCAAGTAACACACACAGTATCGGAAATATTTTCCCTTGTATCTGTGGGGAGTCGTTCCCAACTGCTTTCGCGCTGAACTTGCATATTGCAGGCGCAACCCCCGGGAGGGGACATGATTGGGCTCAAGAATCACGCCCAAGACTCGAATTTAACGTGATCCTATTTGACTTCGTGATCGATGTTATGTGACGGTACTCGTTCCGAAAAGGCCCTTACCACCCCTTTGAATGGGTTCGGGCCTCGATCGAGGAACAAGCCGTGGCGGCAGCCATAAAAGCCTTATCACAGATCGGAAAAGACAATGCCGAATACATCATAAGCAGTGACAGCCTGGCCTGCCTAATGGCCATCAAAAATATGTGTCTAATACGAGGACAAACTGCTAGATATCTAGCTCGCACAAAGGAAGCACGAATACTAATCCCTTGCCAGAAACTCCTGGACCATATAAACCAGCGCAAGTGTGACGTGACACTACACCATGAGCAACCATATCACGAACGAGAAAAGCGGAAGACCAGAGACACAGCGCGTGCCCTCCCTGCCCGCCTAAACCACGCGAATGACCTACTAGCAGGGCAAGTGACAGAGATGAGCTCAACACAAGAACTAGACTTCTGTGGCAGTAGCATACCAGATTTGGAAGCCCCACCACACTTCCGCCGACAAGGATCCCCATTGTATGGGGATATCTTCCAGCAAATTGGAAACAATGCATACCATATCACAATGGATCGCACTCTACGCACATGCAAAAGTGATCACTACTTGTGCCTTAGATCAGCAACATTTGCGAAAAACGGCGACGTGGACCTGGCCTACACAAACAAAGCACGGAAAACACTGCACTCCAACCTGCAAGCAGAAATGATTCGAGACTGCATGGGTCTGCTTTCCTCCTCCACATTCGAACTCAGCCACGCGGTCGGGTGCACAGACGGAGAGAAGATACGACGCATGGCCAGGTATATGAAAAAAAATAACAAAAATGACCAAAATAGCGATCATACCGCATGCCCATCCTGCTGTGTAGGACAGGACCCAAGACACCACTGGCGCTTCATTCGAATGCCAGAAGTCGGTGGCCATCATGAAACAGATTGATATTAACAGGGGAGGCATCCTTGCAACGGCTGGTTTCTCACTATTGTCCGACACAAACGTAAGAACTAACATAATGCATCCAACCAACCTACCAATACACATACCTGCAGAAGTGCTATCCAATAATTTCGTACCGACAAAAGGCCACGAAAAATTTTAATACCGCCGCTTCAACAATCGCCTGGACATACTACGAGCGAGCAAGAACCACAACAGCTGGTTCCCGACAGACAGAATCGCCCTCCTTGCAAATATCTGAACAGGACAAGGATACAACGACTTCACTTCCGAAACATACCACGCTATCCGAGAATGCATACGCCGACACAATTCTCCTCAAACAGACAAGACATTCTCGAGAATCGGTAATATTCCAATTGAACTACGTGTATGGCTGAAATCAGTACTTACAGCCTCTGGAATTTTCCTGCAACCACCACACATCGTAGGTAACTCCTGGACCGGTCTGGGCCTAGAATGGGAAATACAAACAGAACCACCCAGCTTCGGGATAAAACGCCCAGAGGATGGCGTATCAGTATTCATCCAAGAAACAGCGAGAATAATACCTACGGCGGAGACAATCCGGGTCCCATGGTCAACCCTTGAACAAGCTCGGGAAATACGACACCACGCGGAACTCCCAGACAACAGATACGCTATCCCAACCACTAGCAACCCACTAAAGTGGCATGACATGACCGTGGAAGACCCCAAGCACCAGATAATGATAGAGAATGGTAAAACAAAAACAATCTACCAAGGCCCGAAATCCAAACAAATAATACCATGGCATCACCACACGCTAATAGTGCTTCGGGAAGATATATCGGGATCCTTAGATGATGTATGGCGCATAATCAATGCGACCCAAAATGCCGATAGGCGAGTACTGCTTGTGCTACAAGACCCAAAACTCGAAAATAAGAAACATACCAGAACTCAGGGATTCTTCCAAGACATCAACGGTACGGTAGTTGCCTGGTTCCCGACAGGAACCATACCATTCGGACACGCATGTGGCTGGACGGACTCGCATAAATCATGGAAGGGAAATAGCCACTCTTGGATACTCAAAGATGGTAACCAAATACGACCTCCGACCGACGTTGATCAGGACTGTATGCAACGACATGCGGACCTCATGAATACGAGCCCAGTACGTTTCATCCTCTTCCCGGCGAACAACGACAATACTCAGAGTAATTTCGATATTGACAAACGCAGACTACGTAAACTCGCATACCTAATCGGTGGAATTGGGTACATACAACATCAAAACTCGATCGCATGGATGTTTAACAACCAAAAAGTATCACTCGCATGGTCACACCAAGGAAGCGACAACCAACTGGATTTTACGACCCCATGGCGTATGTGCATGTGGCAACCAAGCAGAGACCGGTAGGAGTGAGAAGGGGAAACCCTGATTAAGAACTCCGACAGAAGTTTCGAATGACAAAAAACGTCATCCTGGTTAACCGAAAATCTCAGCTAAACGTCCCCGGTTCGAAACACGAGCGACGGCTGAAAGGAAAGAAACCCGGGTAGGAGTGAGCAAGGGAAACCTTGATGAGGACCTCCGGCATGCGCGGCGAGCATCTCCATATATACGTCTCTGGGTCTTGTGGATGCCCACGTTACCATGAATAAACAAATCGTAAATCGAAAATTGTGTGTGTGTGAGAGAGAGGGCTTTATTAGGAACTACAGTCCATAACGGGGGGTCTAGGGCGGCACCCACAGCACGGACTCCGCATCACCACGCACTATCCTGCTCCCCCACCCGCAATGGTGGGATAGCATCCTACGTGGCGAAGACTTTCCCCGGACTCTGATGAGAGGCTCGCCGGATGGTGCCGTTGAGCCTGTTCGCCACCGCCAGGAGACACTGGACCTGGCTGCGTGGCGCGAGCGAGCGACTTTTTGTTTTTTGTGTGTGTTTTATTTTGTGTTATAACTAGAGAGAGAGAGAGAGAGAGAGAGAGAGAGAGAGAGAGAGAGAGAGAGAGAGAGAGAGAGAGAGAGAGAGAGAGAATGAGAGAGAGAGAGATGAGAGAGAGAGAGAGAGCTTTATTAGGAACTACAGTCCATAACGGGGGGTCTAGGGCGGCGCCCGCGCACGGACTCCGCATCACCACGCGCTTTCATACTTCCCCACCCACCCGTGGCGGAGTAGCATTTTACATGGCGAAGACTTTCCCCGGAGAGAGAGCTTACGACGAAAAATCACTTTTTGGTCGTGGGGTTTGCGAATCCGAGCAAATTCGGCAGCAGGATGGTTGTGGGATTGCGCGGAGAGCGGGTGGAGTGGCTCTGCCCTTGATAGTACAGATCAAAAAATTACAAATGACGATCCAATGCTGTGAGGTGGAGCGGGGGCCGAAGTCTTGGAGCTGTACTATCAAGGGCAGAGCCACACGACTTGACCTTTATGCTCGTGCTCGCCCTCGACAGGTGGCGAAAGAATAAATACTACTGGAAAATTCAGGTTGACTAATAAAAAACTGCTGAACAGGAACGGCACAAACGTACAGAAAACGTGGAAAAACGTAAAAAATACTTGGCAGCATCGGCGCACGCCGAATCAGCCCCGTAAGGGGCTTGGCCCGGTGACCTTAAAATAAACACTCGACACACACCGGATGGTGAAGTCACGAACCTCTCATGCAGGGACTAGTGCCATGACCCTCGTCTCGGCTTCAGGTCCGCCCTCTATCTTGATGGGGAGAGCGATAAAGACCGAGCCAAGGCCCCCAGGGACCTGACGCAAAAAAAAAAATCTGAAACCTCAGTGCCCCAGTACATTTACTATGTAAAAGTCACTATGTAGAGTACGGTCTTGACAATTTGGAGAGGTCGAAGAGGAGTTTTGACAATTTGTTGACAGTTGAGACTTTTGAGAATGTGTACATGCGTGAGCTTCATGTTCTCAATCTGATACTTATCCGCTCCAAGGATGATTTTGTGCACGGGAAAGTCTCCACCTTTGGTGTGTGTGTGTGTGTGTGTGTGTTTATTATTTGGTGTGTGTGTGTGTGTGTGTGTGTATTTTTTACTTGGTGTGTGTGTGTGTGTGTCTGTGTGTCTATTACTTGGTGTGTGTGAGTGTGTGTGTGTTTATTACCGCAGGACCTAGCACAAAGCCGTGCGCGTGGGGGAAATCTCCACGTTGCTGCGTGCCCGGTGTAGGATTTAGTGTTTAGTGTTTAGGGTTGAGGTCCGGAAAGTCAGTGTCCTAGTGGTTTATGGTTTAGGTAAAGTTTAGTAAGTCTTCCTTAAACCCGAAACCCGAAACCCTTAAGTGAAGTTTAGCAAGTCTTCACCTTTGTGCGTCGAGGGAGGGAGTATCATGTTGCACACATACACGCACGTACACACACAGGAAGCCTCCTCCTCAGGGTCTTCACCTTTGTGCGTGCCCGGATCGAGGGAGGGAGTATCGATTCCAATTCCAACTATGTCTTTTTCCAGAAGCCATTTTGCAGCCTCTGGGGAAAATCCAGGGAAATTACCCCCGTTGAGGTACGCCTCGGAGCTCATGATGTCTCGCTCGCCCCACCCAGTCTGATTTTTTTTGACATATTAAATATGCTTTTTTTTTTTACTTTGACTTTGAGGTATGCCTGGGTGCTCATTTTGTCTCGCTCGCCCCACCCAGTCTGTGCTACGACTAGGCAAAACGAGATCTCGCTTTTTTTTTGAGATTTTTTTTGACTTTCTTTTTTAAGATCTCAGTCTTTGCTACGACTAGGCAAAACGAGATTCTCAAAAGTTCAAAAAGAAATAGCATATGTACTATGTAAAGTCACGATAGAGAGTACATTTGATGTCTATATAGATCCTGAAAAATCAGCGCCCTCGCGTATGTACTATGTAAAATCACTACAGAGAAGTACTTTTGTTTTTAGTTCTTGCCTTGGCAACGACAGGAGCTTTCGGTCGTATTTCCCCGTACTTACATTTACTATATCAAATCACTATATAGAGTATTTTTTTTTTGCATTTCGTGCCTTGGCAACGACAAGAGATTTCGGGGGTATCTCCCCGTACTTCCCCTCAAACTCCTTCAAATCCGCAAGACTAAGTTCGTAATTATACGTGTCTTTGGTTATCTTGTGCGAAATATCAAGTACAGCACCAGGAGCCGTGAGCTCGTCGAGAGTAAGCTGCAGACACATTAGCAACACATTAGCAACACATCAGCAACACATTAGCAACACATTAGCAACACATTAGTCGAGAGTAAGCTGCAGACATTCTGAAAACTCAGTGCAAAGAAAAGAAGAAACAAAAGCTACAGACTTTCTGAAATTTAAGTGCCTTGGCGTATTCGTTATGGGGGCGTGCGTGAGTACACGCGTGCAAGCGATGGAGGGAACGAGGGAGGACGGGAGGGAGGGAGGGAGGGAGGGAGGAAGACCGCGGCGCTAGTGCACTAACATGTATGTCACGTGACTTGAGCGGTACTTCCCCTCTAGAGCTCTGCCGTGGTGAATACAGAGTCCACGCACCACGCACCACGCAAACACAAAATAACACCAACGCAAACGCGCCACGAGACTTGAGCGGGACTTACTGCCTATGAAACACAAACGCGCCACGTGACTTGGGCGGTACTTATGTGACGTGGCGCGTTCGTGACTTGAGAGCGGTGCTCATGTCACACAAACGCGCCAGGTGACTGAGGTGGAACTCACGTAACTTGACTGACGCAAACACAAAATAACACCACCAACACGAACGCGCCAGCACACGCATCCACACACACGTGTTTTTATCATATAATATATATGACATATAATATATATAATAAAAACACTAAAGAGCATGCTTTTTCAGAATGTGAGCCTGGGCGATGTCGCGCATGCCCGGAAACCAATGCGAGGGCGAGTCAATGTGCTGGCACAAATGTAGTTACATGAACTAAACAGTGTCAGTAGTAGTTACATGAACTAAACAGAGGGCAAGTCAATAAGATGGCACAAGTGCTCAAGAGTCAGTGCCGTAGCCTAACAAGTATATAAAAATACACTAGTGCACTGAGAGAGAGACACACACAGACACACACAGACGCACACAGACACACACACACAGACACACACACACGACTTTTCTGAAAGTCTGCCGTTCCGACGTCACAGGGCAGACAATAGATGCACTTTTTGAAGCCCGCGCCGTCGGCTGCGGACACAGGCGTCAGTCTGTCGCCAGTCTGTTTGTCAGCACTCGCACAGGAAAACGAAGCAGACGCGTTCGCCAACGCAGCACGCAGACTTGACCGAGTGGGTCCGCTCCCAGGCGCTAATGGGCGCCAATGAACCAAACCTGTGCGGGTGTCGTGCGTGGGGCCCTGTAAGTATCCCCTGGTAGAAATTCTCAAACGTCAGTGCCCTGGTACATTTATCTCAAAACGTCACTATATAGGGGTACTTTCGAGAGTGTGTACGTGGTCGTCTCGCCGTGCTTTCCGGGAAGCAAGTTGAAGACCTGCGCAAGATCATACCGCGGTCGAAACACAGGATCGTATTTTACGATCGCGAGACTTGGAGTAGAGAAAGAGAGAGAGAGAGAGAGAGAGACAGAGAGATAGAGACAGAGGTTGAGAGAAAGAAAGAGAGAGAGAGAGAGAGAGAGAGAGAGAGAGAGAGAGATAGAGAGAGAGAGAGAGCAGGCGGCACCTGCGCAAACGTGAATGTCTTCGGGTTGATGGTGTGCGAGCAGTCGACAAGCTTGGCGCCCTGTGCCAGCGCTGCTGCTGCCGCCATCGCTGCCGTCGATGCGCGCGGGATGCAAGGCGAGGCATCTATTTGTCGTGGGGTTTGCAGAACTCTCGACATGCTCTTGCAAAAGCTTTGTCCTAGGTCACGTAACCTCGTCGCGTCCCGTGTCACTCATCCCTCTTCTAAAATGGCGCACGACTCTCCCTCTCCCTCGAGGTGGGCGTTTCTGCGGCGCGATTCCTCGCTGTCCCTGTGGCTTGGCGGGCCCAGCGAGCAGGAAGAGGCGGCGCATGGGCTGCAACGCGAGGGCTCCAACACGTCGGCGCTCTCCCGCCGGTGGTCATCCGCGGCCGCTGGAGGACTTGGGCAGTCTCGAGAGGGAGGGCCCGTGCCCTCCCCTGATGCTGCCAGACGAGGCGCCTCCTCCGTATCCCCCCGCCCCGACGCCAGATACGTGGGACGCGCCTCGTCTGGCAGCATCAGGGGAGCACGGAGCGCAAGTGTTACTGCCTTGCCTGCAGCACCGCCTGTCCCGTCAGACGAGCAGGACAGAATTCAATACGGTGGACGCTCGTCTGGGTCTGGCAGCAGTAGGGGAGCAAGGAGTCCAGCCTTAACTGTTGCAGCACCGCCTGTACCATCAGACGAGCAGGGCAGAATACAATACGGTGGGCGCACCTCCTCCAGCAGCAGCACGGGGTGGGGGCTCTTGCGCAGGCTGTCATCGACCTTTGCTTCTCCTGCCGTCGAGGTGCCTGATGGTGCTGCGTCGGCACAGAACGTCACCTCTCCCACTGGTGGGCTGGGCTTTTTCGGAAGCGTGTCCGCCACATTTTTGGGACGCTCGTCTGGGTCTGGCAGCACGGCCGGGGGCAGCGCCTGGACTGAAGCTGTGACCAAGAGGGACGCAATTAGTTCGCCTGAAGACTACGCGCTGCAGCACATGGGCATCAAGTCTGCCGAATTCAAGCCCACGGCGTTGCATCGCATCAAGGATATGGCGCGCCTCTTCCAGAGCCTGCAGGACAGCGGCACGGTGCGTCTGATTGCTGCGGGGCCGGGCCGTACAAATTCTATTTTTGGGTTCGAGCGGATTTACGTGGATGAAATTGCGGATTTTAGCCAGGCATTTGCACGTTTGGTCACTGAGGATCGCGATCGATGTTGGCACGCTAATGGGCGTAAAACCATCACGTGTCCTACCTCTCCGTGCTATGAGCTGGTATTGTATTATGTTGTACTATATATTGTATAACGTGGTATTGTGTGTGTGTGTGTGTGTGTGTGTGTGTGTGTGTGTGTGTGTAATTTTTTGTTTCGCTATCGTGTGTGTGTGTGTGTGTGTGTGTGTGTAAATTTTTTGTTTCGTATCGCTGGTATGTTGTATTATATTGAACTAGGACAGATATGTGATATCACACATCCTACCAGACGATGCTACGCAGGTAGTTTTGATGCACGCACGTCTGCAAGGGTGGGCATGCATGCTTGTGCGTGTGCGTCTGGCAATCTGTGCTTGATTACACTTGCATGCATGCATAATGTATGCATGCATGCTACATACATG
>Ga0315899_10009677_pt1 | contig 10346 bp, 13 predicted proteins | sample LakEriMetagenome_2_FD_203518 | JGI IMG/M metagenome (GOLD analysis project Ga0315899, IMG submission 203518) | Freshwater fungal communities from buoy surface, Lake Erie, Ohio, United States - Buoy 4 MA112 | ecosystem: Environmental > Aquatic > Freshwater > Lake | place: USA: Lake Erie, Ohio...
GCACAACAGTACCTAGATTACCACAACTCCAGCTCGTAACTTTTGCGTCACAATTTACGACAAAAGCCAAAATTACTACACTGGTAATTTACACCAGTCGCGCCCGCGTCGGGTCGATTCTCAATCGAATTTCTACCCTGTGGTAAACCCTTCTCTTTCTACTTTTTGAGATACAAAAACGGTTCGATTACGTTCCTGCATCTCGTGGGCAAGGAACACGCCCTGGGTGCCTTTACCAGTCGCAGGGCTGATGGGCTTATAAGTTCATGGTTATCTACAGAGTTCACAGTTCAGTCAATCGATGAGAAATTAGGTCGGTTGGGACAGGTGTTTTTATTCTTTGCCCGTGATTGCGCGACACCGATTTTCCCCTCTCAAAAGTCCAAGTCAAAAGTCCTCAAGGAGGCGCACACGCTTTGCACGCAACATGTTCAGCGACCTGCGCTGCCTTGTTAGCCTGACCGCGTTACCTGCGGTACAGGCGAGTGTAAGCGTCGTACAGGGGTTCACGGGCCGTTTTCTCACAAACACGTACCGAATCAACGATGTTGAGTACAAGCCTCCAAGCATGGACAGGATCGTCGACACTGACATTAAGAACCAGGACGTTGCCAGTGACCTGAGGGCTGCGGTTCCAGCTCAAGCTGAAGCTCAAGCAGCAGCCCTGTGGTTCGGCAGCGTGGTGCAGCAAAAAATAGGCGTCATGTCCGGCTAGAGCGAAAGGATGGAAAGTAGACAAGGTCCGGGTCATGCCAATGAATGGCCGGTCTGTGGGGTACTATTCTAGTCCCCTTGAGGCGCCTGGGGCTCCCACTACCTCCCTTCTGGCGCCTTGCGCCAGAGGACGTGTGTACATACATTTATTTATCTCTGCCAGGAAACCCGGCGCTTTGCAGAAGAGTTTTGTGAATTAACTGTAAAAATCATCATATCCGCTAAGCCCGTGGAACGGCAATTCCAAAAATTGTAACGGTGAGCGCAGGGATTCGCTGGGAGGATGCAGGTGGCCCAAGGCGCAGCGGGCCCAGCGCTCTGCCTTGTACTTTCTGTGACTTTGTGACTTCTGTGGATTCTTTGAGGGATCGGAACGCGTAAAAATGTGTGTGTTTATTACTGCAGGACCTATTACAAAGCTGTGCGCGTGGGGGGAGGAGGATAGTGGAGGACATGTGCTATGAGATACGACGAGCCGAGGCTTGTGTGGACTAGACTGACAACCACACACTAGTGAACGCGGGGGAAAGGGATAGTATGTGAAGGGAGGGTGGCGAGAAGAAGGAGAGCGCGTGCGAGGAGGAGTGTGGATGATCATCATCATCAATCCAATCCCAAACCCAGACCCCAACCCAATGGGACCCGTGAGGAACCCGGTACTTTAACACAGGGTGCGCCTGTTTTCCCTGGTTCCTCGTTTGGGAATCGAACCCAAAACTCCAGGGTGGCTGGTGCAAGACCCATTCACCAGGCCGACAGGGGATCTGATCCCAACCATCGGGGAATCTGGAGCCCACCCAGGGTGGGGCACCCCACGCGACAGTTTTATTGTACGGAAAACGCATTTCGGCAGCAGCTGCCACGTGCAGCAGAATGGGTCCCTGTCGCACAAACAGGATTTAGATGCGCCTCTGCGAATGGCCCCCATAGGCAACACTACGCTGACAATCAGAACATTTCTTTTCTCCCCGCCATTATGACCACTTCTGCCCGCATGCATGGTGAGTTTTTGCGTCTTCTTTTTCTACAGGCCCACCGCGAGACCACGGCGCACTTCAAACCCACTGGACTGCCTTCGCAACAAAACCAATCTGACAACGCATTCCGGTTCAAACGCGCGGCATTCTACATGGGCCTGAAGAGCAAAGTCGGACTCGTTGCGGCAACAGCATCGGCGTTGCGGATCAACCTGAATATCCAAGGCTGTAGTGTAGTCGCACCTTCCTTGCACGCTCGCTCTCACGCTCCCCTTCTTCTCCCCCTCCTTCCTTCACACGCTATCCCTCTCCCCCGCGTTCACTAGTGCGTGATCAGGATTTCAGTGGGGCGGGTGGTCAAAATCAGGTATTCATGATCAAAGTCGGCTTCACAAGGGTTTTTAACTGATGAATGACACTCGTGGTGAAAATCGCCGCCTCCTCCTCAAAATACGTCCGCAGTGGTCGGAAATTTAAAATAAAGGTCTAGTTCGATTGGTTTCAAAGTTTGAGGTTCTTTCCGAAATACCACCGGTCAGACCGATCCAAAAAGAGACCCAAAAACCAGACCGGACCGATCAAAACAGTCGTACCGGGTCCAAACAGGCGAAATATTCTGTCCGCTGCCGCCCCCTCACCGGAACCGATCAAAACATTCGTACCGGGTCCGAACAGATGCGAAATATGCTGTCCGTTTCCGCCTGGGGGGCGGAAGCAAAGGAAGCGGACATCATATTTCTCTCTCTCTCTCTCTCTCTCTCCGCCCGACTTGTTCTCCCTCCCCTCCACCACCACCGGTACGGAACTTAGGGCGCGGGACAGAAGCGACTCTGTATATTTGAGAGGGCGCGATGGTAGCCTAGGCGAAGTCGATCTCCTCTGACTCGATGACATCTTGCTGCTCTACCCCTGCTTCGCTGTCTTCGACGCCTGGCACAGGTACGCAGACACAGGCACGGGCACAGGCAAAGACAAGAGAGAAACTGTTTGTGTATGTGCGCATGCACACACACACACACACACACACACACACACACACACACACACACACACCACACACACACACACACACACACACACACACACAAAAAGGCTCGCGCACAAATCGAAAACCATCATCCTCGTCACCACCCGTCTTGAGCTTTGAGCCCACTCCTCGAGCTAATGCACACAGAGAAGGCAACCACACACACCCACACCCCCAGCCACAGCCACACAGCCACAGCCACAGCCACACCCACACACACACACGCTCACGTAAGAGAAGACACACACACACCACACACACACACACACAAACAGAGAGAGAGAGTGAGTGAGACCAATACCAAGACACGGTGTATAATCATCATGATCATGATGATGATGATGATAACAATACAAAAAAAATACCAAGACACGGTGTACCGTATCCGGGCATGCATACACCTATCTATGGTGTGTGCGTGTGCGTGTGTGTGGCGCGTGGGTGTGCGCGTGCGTGCGTTGTGTGTGTGTGTGTGTGTGGGTGTGTGTGAGAGTGGGTGGGTGGCTGTGTCTGGATGTCAGGATTTTGGGTTTAGGAGCGAGCACACCTGGTTCAGCCCCCCCCCTATTACCACCAAAGCCCCCAGCCCCGGCAGTCTGCCCCTCGTATTGCGCACGTGCCTGTTAAGGTTTAGATTGAGGGTTTAAGATTTAGGGTTCAGGAATAGGGTCTATGTCCGGCTGTCTGCCTCGCATATTGCGGTTTAGGGTTTAGGTTTAGGGTTTAGGTTTAGGGTTTAGGGTATAGGCCTGGCTGTCTGCCCCGCATATTCCGTTAGTGCCTGGCGTCAGCGGTATCGCCGAGTATCTCAATACAAGGTGCGTGTGTGTGTACGCGCGCACGTGAGCGAACGTGTACATAATGGGTGTGTGTGTGTGTGTGTGTGTGTTTGTGTGGTTGTGTGTGTGTGTGTGTGTAGATATAGATATAGATATATGAGCGCGCGTGAGCAAGCGAGCGAGCGAGCGAGCGAAAGAGAGAGCGAGAGCGAGAGCGAGAGCGAGAGCGAGCGAGCGAGAGAGAGAGCGCGCAAGAGAGAGGCTCTCTCGCCCTCTCTCTCTCTTCTCACTCGCTCGCAAGAGAGAGAGCGAGAGCGAGATAGACCTTGGCAACGGCCTCCTCTAGGGACGAGAAGCCCACAGCAGGGGGTTCCTCATCCTCAGCACATGCCGCCGCCGCCACACTAGCTGCCGCAACACTCGCTGCTGCCACCGCCTTCGCGCGCTCCTGCCCCCTAGGGGCAACTGCAGTCTTGAGAGGGACCGAGGATGGCTTCGCTGTAACGTCCGCACGTGCGGGCAGCTGGGCAGACAGCTGGGCAGTGGTATCGATGAGAGCATTCATGTTGACTGCGGGTACAGGCTGCGGGGGAAACTCCGGGAGGTGTGTGGGCAGTATCTGCTTGACTGTCGCTTTGTGGAGCATGACTTGTGTCGCCGAGTTGCTTTCCTTCGAGTTGGCTAGATTCACGGGCTTCATCGCCTTGCTGTCAACAGCATGGAGGTTCGCTCCTTCAAGTAGCAGCACCTGGACACACGATGTCTGTCCCCTTCGCGCAGCCCAGTGGAGAGGAGTACGTCTCATCGCATCCAGCGCCTCCTTGTCAGCCCCCAACTCGCAGAGCCGCAGCACCACTTCGGCATGCCCCTTGTAGCAGGCCCAGTGCATTGGGGTGCGGCCGCTGTTATTTGGCCACGGGTTTTTGTCCGCGTGGTTGACATCAGAGCCTAACAGAAATTCTGAAAAGTGAGTGCCCTTCTGTGTCTAATATATCCAGGCAGATAGAGGGTACTTTTGAGAAGAGACCTAGGTTTGCGAGCAGCACCACGACGTCGGCGTGCCTTGATTATCACACAAAAATAATTAGCACATGAATGACCAACATGAGAATAATAATTCACTTTTGTAACTCATAATACCCTTTTCTGGCAGCGAGATGCAGCGGCGTGCGTCCGAGGAAATCCTGCGCGGTGAGGTCGGCGCCGAGCTCCACCAGGCGCTGGCAGGCCTCGGCCTGCCCCTCGCGAGCGGCATAGTGCAGCGGCGTCCGTTTCCACATGTCTTGATAGTTTACCGGCGCCCCCGACTGGATCAAAAGGTTGAGCCCTGCTGGATCCAACCCCTGCACGTTTTGCAAAGCCCGATGCAGTGAGAGCCATGCCAGATGTGCGGCGCCATGTGCGACACCACACTCCTTGCGTCGTGCAGTGCTCCACAGCACAACCGCGTTGCGCGGGGGCTCGCGCGCGGGCGGTGGGTGTGGGCATCGGGGGACACCGCAATGTTGTTGGCCGTGGCCGCCTTGATGAGCTCCTCGCCGGCCTGCTCCTCTGTGATGGCCTCGCCATTCGAGCCCAGAGAATTGCCGCCGCCGCGCAGCGCCAGGTGCGCTTGCCTCTCACCACTGCAGTGCACGCCGCCGCAACGCAACAGCGGCGCCGAACGGGGGCCAGACGAGAAACGCGAAGCACCCTCGCACCAAGCCGCCGCCGCCGCCGCCGTCGCCGCCGCCGCCGCGCAGCATGCGGGCAGCAGCACCACAAGCGAGACTGTGACGCTGAGTAACGCCCGTCGTTTTCGCATCAATGTCAACCCCCCTCTCTCTAGAGAGCACGTTCACGATTGTCCGTGCCCGATAGGGTTGAAAGTCTTTGTTTTTCGCTTCAGGGAACAATGATTTATAAGAAGTACCAATATTTGAAGCTCAAAGTTGAAAGTAACAAAAATCGAGTGACTCTTTATTTACCTACAATTACCTTTGTCATACGGGGCCGTGTGTCAGAGGCTTGGATCGGTGCGATGGTCCAGTCCCGCTGGGACGACGCCGAGGCGGCGAAATGCAACGGCGACCTCCTTGCGCTGCGTGTCTACTCCTCACGCCTGATGTGCGCTCCCACCACGCGCGCGCCTGCTTGAACCGCGCGCCCCGACCTGCGAGCCTGCGCTTTAGCACAACAGTCTTCAGCGCACGTGCGTATGCTTTCGCCCTCTGGCGCTCGCTCCCTCGCTCACTCGCTCTCTGGCTCCCGCTCTTGCGCGCGCTCTCTCCCTCTGTGGTCTCGCGTGTCCAGCTCTTTCCGCCTGCATATGCGAGTATTTATTCATGCGCAGTCCGGTGAGAGGCTGCGACGCCGCGCCCGAGACGGCGCAGGTGTGCTAGACGCCGCAAAGGCGCGCGAATGATCCCTAGTGGTGTGCAGCGGCTCTGACCAGGATCTGGTGCTGCATGGTGGTGGAAACACGTCGGTCAAGGCCCCGTTCAAGGACATTTTTGGCAAGGACATTCCCGCGCTATACGTCAAGGGCAGTGGATGGGACCTAGCGACCATCGAGAAGGAGGGCTTTGCCCCCGTGAGCTTCCCCCGCCCCGCTTTCGCCGCGATGCATGCTTCTTTTTCCACCTGGGCGCTCCGCCTGGGTGCATGCGTTTCAGTTTTGTCGGGCGACAGCTGCTGGAAGGCAGGGTGTGGGAAGAAGGAAGAGGCATTGTGGAGCGCCGAAACAGGCGGGGAATGGTGGAATGACACGTGCAAGGGGATTGCCCATGGCAGGTGCGTATGGACACCATGCTCGAGGTGCCAAAGCTGCCCTCGCTCTCCGACACGCAGCTCGTGATGGTGCAGAAGCAGGCCTGCCTTGCCCCAAACGCGCCCGCCCCATCAATCGAGTCGATGCTCCACGCCATGATCCCGTATACCTTTGTTGACCACACGCACTCGGACGCCGTGTGCCTCCTGACAAACACCCCCGACGCCAAGAAGTTTATTGCCGAGGTCTACGGTCCCAAGGCGCTTGTCGTCGACTACTGCATTCCGGGCTTTGTGCTCGCCAAGACCGTGGGTGAAATGGTGGCGGGTGCGGACTGGAGCAACATCGAAGTAATCATCCTTCTGAACCATGGCATCTTCACGTGGGGTAACGATGCAAGGACCTCGTACGAGGCCATGATCGCGATGGTCAAAAAGGCGGAGGATTTCATGAAGTCGAAGCAGGCCTATTTCGAGACGCTTGAGAACGGCTCTGCGGACCGCCCCAAGCTCGATCCCGTGGGCCTTGCTGAGCTCCGCAAGGAAGTGAGCAAAGCTGCGGGCGTGCCGATGGTAATGAAGTCCAACAACAGCTACGAGGCTGAGGTGTACGCGTCCAGGCCGGATCTTGACAAGGTTTCGCAGGTCGGAACCCTAACTCCCGACCACATCATCCAGACCAAGCGCACGCCTGCCATTGTCAGGGACGTTGCGCGCGGCAGCGAAGCCATCTCCAAGGATGTCGGGAAGTTCGTGGATGATTACAAGGCCTATTTCGACCGCAACAAGCAGCCGGAACACAAAATGCTGGACCCCGCGCCGCGTTGGATCTTGCTGCCTGGCAAGGGGTGGGCTACCGCCGGCATTGGCGTGAAGCAGACGAGGATCAACGACGACATCGCTCGGCACACAGCGCGCGCGATTCAATGGGCATGCAAGTTATGCTCCTACGACTGCCTCAGCGAAAAGCACCTTTTTGATGTCGAGTACTGGGAACTCGAGCAGGCTAAGCTGCGCACTGGTGGAGGGCGCAAGGACTTTGATGGTAAGATTGTCTGTGTGTCCGGCGCGGCTAGCGGCATCGGCAAGGCCTGCGCTAAGGCCTTCCTGGATGCCGGCGCCTGCGTGTTGGGCCTTGACATCAACCCAGACGTGGCCACGGTCTTCAAGACCCCGGCCTTCTTGGGCATCCCCACGGATCTCTGCGACAATGATGCAGTGGTGAAGGCGATCGAGACGTGCGCGCACTGCTTTGGCGGCATCGACGTCCTGGTCCTCAACGCTGGCATCGTGCCCAAGTCTGCCCTGATCGAAGACCTTGATCCTGCCGTCTGGGACAAATCCATGAACATCAACCTCACGGCCTCGCAGCGTCTGATGACAGCGTGCATCCCATACCTCAAGCTGGGCGTCGACCCCTGCATGGTGATTGTGGGCACTAAAAACGCGCCTGCGCCCGGTAAATCCATGGCGGCATATTCATGTGCCAAGGCAGCCTTAACACAACTTGGTCGCATCGCAGCGCTCGAGCTCGCCCCGCACGGCGTGCGCGTCAACACAGTGCACCCCGACGCGGTCTTCGACACCGGCATCTGGACTCAAGAGGTGCTGGAGACGCGTGCCAAAGCCTATGGCCTCACCGTGGATCAGTACAAGAGGCGCAACCTCCTCAAGGCCGAAATCACCTCTCATGACGTTGCTGGCGTGGTCAGGGCCATGGCAGGCCCGACGTTTTTCAAGGTCACTGGCGCCCAGGTGCCCGTCAACGGTGGGGACGAGCGCACGATCTAAACATAGCTAAAAGAAGCTGTGCGTGAGCTGTTGTCGCCATGTTGCGTGTGGTCAACGTCCTGGCAGTTCTTCTGCGCAGATTGCTCTTGACAGACGTGTCCTGCGACACATCCAGCAGAGTTCACACCAGAAACCTTTTGTTTATATGGCACGGCTTTGCTTTCAATAAAAACCCTCCCCTCGGGCAAGGGGAGGTGACAGGGGGATGGGGAGGAGATGGTGAGAACTGCAGTGAGACAGATGCCCAGTATCGTAGTTTACTGGTTCAAAACATACACATTCGACACAAATGAGATAGTCCTCGAAATTTTACAATGTCGCTCTCGCTTGTTTGCTCGAGCTCTGCTCACGCCTGAGCGCGAGCTTCTTCTGCCCGCATCCCAAACTCACGCACTAGCTCAGTTGACAGAGAGGTGACAGCTATCAACGGCTACATGCGGTAGTGGATGTACGGCAACAGCACACCAAAAATCAACCAGCCAATACCTATCACAATACCAAAGTCCCTCCTCCCTCCCCTCTTCATCTCTCACTCACACTCACTCGCTCTCAGCGTTGGTGGACATGTTGCAAGATGGCCGCTCTGCTTCAGGTCGGGTTGAGCTCACTGTCCATCGCTTGGCAAGGTCTGTGACTCATGCAACGCCTCGTCAGAATCGCGCGTAAACTCACAACCGCATCGGCACACGGCGCTAAACATACGCGCGTGCACGCGCGCAGATGGGCACTCACAAAATCGTATTTCTCGGCCCATTCCCTAAGACTCTTCGGACGCCGATTACCCCCTTGTGACATGGATTCTGGCCGATGCGCCGTGTCACCTGGGCCCAGCTCAAGTCAGTATCGCGCGCCGCTTTCCCGCACAACCCTCTCTAGAACTTCGGGCACCAAGTAGCGCCAGCATTTACAGGGCACCCGCACCAGACCAATCCTGCACACATCCACACCTCCCACCCCACAAAAAAGGCGGCTTACCCCCAGGCTGGGCTGGATCAAGGACATTGTGAAGCACATCACGGATCTCCAGGTCAGCCGGATCGCGGTAGTGTCGCTGCGTCTCACGGAAGCTCTTGGCCTCCCATCCGCGAGGTGTGACCTTTGGGCGACTTGTACCCCCCGTTTGCGCAAGCATGCTGCGAACATTCTGCTCCGTGTCAGCGTCCTTGTCAGTGCCGCGGGCGGCGGCTGAGGGAGCGTAGGACGAGGAGAGACGGGCAGCCTGCATCATGGGCGCCATCGACGGGGTCTGCTGAGTTCGTGCAAGAGGCGCCTGGTAGTATTCGCTGCTCTCGAGTCTTGGAGTTGGCTCCTCGAAGGCCGGCAATCTATCCCAGAAGTCCCCACGATTAGGTTCACCACGCCCAGCAGGTTCACCACGCCCAGTTGAAAGGACGGATTCAGCATCCTGGTTCCACGCGACCGATCGCGGGCGGTCAGTTGCCACCGTATCCGCCGGCGCGAAAGATGAGGCAAGGGACCGTGGGGACAGAGCCGTCCAGCCTGAGCTCGAGGGTGGAGGCGCCCCTTTGCTGGAGGCAGCGGTCGGCAGGAGCCCTGTAACGGAGTTGCCGTGCGGTATAATGCCGGCAGAGTGGGGCAACTCCATCTCCTCAACGTGCTTGTGCACAGCAGCCTGCTTCTTGGAGCCACGTCTGCTGCACCACCGCACGAAAATGGGTGCCAGACAGCACAGCAAGAGCAGCCCAAGTAGGATGAGAGCCACGGCAAGCACCACCATCTTCATGTTGGTCACTTTGTGCATGCCCTCCGCCTGAATCTGGGCTGCCAAAATACCAGCCACACGCGCATCGAGAGGCCCGTCCTTCTCCATGCGAATAACCCAGTCTATCCCGTCGGAGTCACGATCTCGTCGTTGGAGCACGGCCACAATGCGTCGTGTATCGGTCGTGTAAACATGGTACCGGACCAGACCCTCATCGTCACCCAAGACATCCAGGCTGCCCTTCACCACGGACATCGACTCCTTTCCGGCCTCTCCAATAATCTTGGCTCGGACAGGCTGCTCCATTTTGGAGCTGGGTGTAATCATGCCACTTGTCGCGGACATTTCCTCTGTGTCATGCCCTGAATCGTCGAGGGGATCCATTGAGATGACACCCAGGAAGCGTTCCCTGCAATCCTTCACAATCATATCAGGCGCATATTCCATCAACCCGACGGCACTCCACACACTTGACGAGGCGACGACGCGCGACTTGTCCTCCCACGTAGCACCGTCGGCACGCTTCTGATACCCCACAGAAATAGAGCCGAAGCTTTCGTCGGGCAAATGCGTGAACGGCGCAATGA
>Ga0315899_10009678_pt1 | contig 10346 bp, 9 predicted proteins | sample LakEriMetagenome_2_FD_203518 | JGI IMG/M metagenome (GOLD analysis project Ga0315899, IMG submission 203518) | Freshwater fungal communities from buoy surface, Lake Erie, Ohio, United States - Buoy 4 MA112 | ecosystem: Environmental > Aquatic > Freshwater > Lake | place: USA: Lake Erie, Ohio...
GAGCGCCTGCAACTGGAAGAAGCCGGTCAGTTTGTCAGCAGCTTTGACCGGCCCAACATCGCCTACACCATCGTCGAGAAGCAAGACGCCACCCGTCAACTGCTGCGGTTCATCGAGGCCGAACATACGGGTGAAGCGGGCATCGTCTATTGCCAATCGCGCAAGCGCGTCGAAGAAATCGCGCAAACCTTGTGCAACGAAGGCGTCACGGCCCTGCCCTATCACGCCGGGCTCGAGGCCGCTGTGCGTCAGCGTCACCAGGATCGTTTTCTGCGCGAAGAAGGCATCGTGATGGTGGCCACCATCGCCTTCGGCATGGGCATCGACAAGCCTGATGTGCGCTTCGTGGCGCATCTGGACATGCCCAAAAACATCGAGGGCTACTACCAGGAGACGGGCCGCGCCGGTCGCGACGGTCTGCCTGCGGCTGCCTGGATGGCCTACGGTCTGCAAGATGTGGTGAACCAGCGCCGCATGATCGATGAAAGCCCCGCCGGCGAAGACTTCAAGCAGGTGATGCGGGGCAAGCTCGATGCGCTGCTCGGGCTGGCCGAAGCCACCGATTGCCGTCGCGTGCGGCTGCTCGGGTACTTCGGAGAAAGTTACCGCCGAGGCGGGCACGGCCCCCTCGGGGGGCAGCGAGGACACGCAGTGCCGAGCGTGGGAGCCACATGCCACAACTGCGACAACTGCCTGCTGCCGCCGCAGGTCTGGGACGGCACCGATGCCGCGCGCAAGCTGCTGTCCACCATCTACCGCGTGCAACAGGCCAGCGGCATCAGCTTTGGCTCCGGCCACATCATGGACATTCTGCGTGGCAAGGCCACCGAGAAGGTCAAGCAGTTTGGCCATGAGCAGGTCAGCACCTTCAGCATCGGCGCAGGCTTTAGCGAAGCGCAGCTGCGCGGCGTGCTGCGCCAGCTGATTGCGGTGGGCGCCGTCGAGGTCGACGCACAGGCCTTCAACACCCTGCGTCTGACCGAGGGTTCACGGGCGGTGCTGCGGGGCGAGCAGACCGTGATGCTGCGTGAGGCCATTGCCACCCCGGCGACCCGCAGCCGCCGCACACCCCTGGCCAAGCCCGCAGCGGCGGCTGTCGCAGCGGGGCTGACCGAGGCCGGCCAGGTGCGCTTTGCCGCCCTGAAAGCCTGGCGGGCCGAGGTGGCGCGCGAACACAACTTACCGGCCTATGTGATCTTTCACGATGCCACCCTGGCCGCCATCGCCGCCCTGGCACCGCACAGCCTGGGCGACCTGCAAAACGTCAGCGGCATCGGCACCAAAAAGCTACAGGCTTATGGTCAAGAGGTGTTACGGGTGGTGGGCTCTGCGGCTTGACGCGGTCTATCGCTTTGGCCCGGGCACTGGCCACGGCGCGAGGTGCTCGGTCATGTCGAGGGTCTTGAGAACTCCCCTGAGTGCCGTAAGAAGCTGGACGCTGGACTGCTGATTGGCCAACTTTCCATCGGTCTGGGCCGCGCGTTGCTGCATGTGCTCCAGCCAGGGGTTCAGGATAGCTGCCAAGAGCTTGCGCTCGCCCGGGTTCCGAGCGAGGGCCTTCAGGATGACATCGGGCGAGGTGGGGGGCATCAGGAGCTGCGTTTTTTGGGGGTCGGTCAATTCACTCCAAAGCAAGCGCTCGACCCAAGAACGCACCGCGTTCAGACATCTGCGGGAGATCGCATCACCCACGCCCACCCGGCTGGATGATCTCGCCGGATGGAAGCCGGTGGATTTGAATAACTCAAGCTGTTGGTCGGGACTGAGGGTCTCGCAGGCCACCCTGAGCAGCGTGTCAAGAAAGACCCCCTGGACCTGTCGCATGGCCATAGAAACCGGCGAAATCCCCAGAGACCCCGGAGCGTTCAGCAATTCGAGGCGCCGCTTGTCGCCAGGTTGTCCCATGGCGTTCAGGGATTTGATCAGGCGAGGGGCAATTTCTGTCACCAGGTTCGCCACAACAGCCAGATGCAACTCCTGCGGCCAGACATGGTCGCCGGCATGTTCGACGTTGAGGCTGCGCTTTTCAGCAGAGGTGTCGCCTTGATCCGGCGGGAGTGCCGCCGCGTAGGCTTGTGAATTGGTCGAGCGAAGTTTGCGCACATCCAGCTCGCAGACTAACAGCGGCCGCGTGCTTTCAGGCCCACCGAAATAAAGGGAGAGCAGTTTCGGCTCCAAAAACTTGTCCAGACTGAGCGACTCGGGGTTGGCGAGATCCAGCCCCGTGCGCAAATGCGTGGCCGTCTTGTTCGGGTCATAGAACTCAAGGATCGGCTCCACAAGGCCGTTGTCACGGCGCTTGGCGTGAAGTTCGACGTACATTGCATGGTTCCATGAAAGCAGCAGCAAATGACGACGCTGCCCCGGGGGTAGTTCCTTGAACTGCGAATGGACGAACGCAGCCCACTGGCCCAGTGCCACCAGGTGATTGCGGGAAGATTCGTTCGCCGCATAGTCAAAGTCCGACTCGACACTCGACCCGGAAAAAGTCTGTTGTATTGCACTGACCGACGAAAGCTTTTCATAACTGAGGCGGTCCTGCGGCGCGCGCGCCTTCATTTCACCGTGCGGGAGCGCGAATGCGCCTTGCTTCAAGGCCATTTCCTGGTCCAGTCTCAGATGCCACCGCTTGATCGCCAAGTGGCGGCAGGCAATGCTTGGCGCGGGAACGTCCGACACCTTGACACTGCAATTGAGGTTCAACGCAGCCTGCTTCAAATGCGCTTGCTTGTGCGCCTCGAATGACGCTTTATCGTCCGGTTTCGGGGATCGATGGTGATAGACATGACCTGGGAACAAATGCGTGCCTGATTGCGCGCCTTTTTTGTCCTCGTGGATTTGAACAACCTGCACCTTTCGCCGATGCTGGAAATTGACCCGTAGAAGAACCTGTTCCGACCCCTCAGCGGCGCTTCCCAAAAGAGCGAACTGTGTCGATGGTCCGCAGCTAATTTTTTGCAGTGCGATTGCCCCTGGAACGTCCACCCGCAGAACTTGGCGGGTAGGCCGCCCACCTTGCCGAAAACCAGTCAGATCGATGGCGGCCCCCGCAAAGCCGGGTGCCTCCAGGCGCTCGAGGCCGCCGAACTCGGCGAGTCCTTCGGGAAGGCTGTTCATGCCGGTCGGCAGGCGCAGTACGGTCAGTACAGGCGCAGGGGTCGCGGACTCCTGAAGAAGAGCATTGAGCTCGCGGGCCACCTGCTGGGTTAAGAGGCTCGCCGCCTGCGGGCTTAGCGAAGACAAGTCCAGCAGCCTCGAGGCCCCGCTTTTTTCAGCGACTCGGATCAGTGCAGAGGTCAGCCTGTTTGCCTCGCGAGCGCTGACCGCTTGGTCATTGGCCACGAGGGCCACCTGGCGGGCCAGACGTTCTTCAGCGGCTTGGATGCCGGCCGTCTTGGGGGTGGCCGCCGCGGTAGAAAAAAAGCGCCCCAACGGGAGACTGGGCCAGGGAAAATGCATGACGGGCTCCTAGCGCTGGGCCAGCAGGGCGCGACCGACCGACCGACCGGAGGGACCCAATGAGGCGATGAAAATGCCCCAAACTGATGAGCAGAGTCCTTTCTGTAGCTCAGCAGTAGTTTCGGTTCCACTTCGCCGGCGGATCGTCATCCGCGAGAATCACGGGATGACTGAACCTGACACCCGTCCGCCCCTCCCTGACCGCCTGTGCACCGACCCCGCCAGCCCGCATCACCTCGCCGCCGCCTTTGCCCACGACATCGGCATCCGCTTGAACGGCAAGGAGCAAAAAGGTGTCGAGGAGTACTGCATCAGCGAGGGCTGGATCAAGTTGCCCGCAGGCAAGACCCTCGACCGCAAGGGCCAGCCCCTGCTGATCAAGCTCAAGGGCACCGTCGAAGCGTTTTACCGTTGAGAGCCGGGGCGCTAGCCGGCGGTATCGGCGCCAGGAAGCTGCAGGCCTAGGGGCTGGAGGTGCCGCGGGTGGTGGGCACGGGCGCTGCGACTGAAAAACCGCTCCGTCAAGCGGTGCATATCCTGGTCGGCGACACCAGGGCCTTGATCCGACACCTCCAGGCGCTACGCCGACGCCGCCACGCGGCGCCTCACACCCCGTCCAGCAGCCTCACCTTGATGCTGCGCCCCTTGATGCGCGCTGAGTTGAGCCGGCTGGCTGCCTGCGTCGCGATCGCACGGTCCACCGCCACATAGGTGGAAAACTCGTTCACATCGATCTTGCCCACCTGCTCGCGGGTGTAACCCAGGTCGGCGGTGAGCGCGCCCAGCACATCGCCCGGGCGGATCTTGTCCTTGCGACCCGCTTGCAGATGCAGCGTTGCCATCGGCGGCATCAGCGGGCCGCTCCCGGCCGGCGTGAGTTCGGCCAGCGGATGCCACACGCTCTCGCGCCCTTGCACTTGATCGATACGCCCCACCGCCCCCATCTCGTCCAGACTCGCCAGACACAGCGCCAGCCCGCGCTCGCCGGCGCGCCCGGTGCGGCCGATGCGGTGCACATGCACCTCGGGGTCGGGCGTCACATCCACATTGATCACTGCGGCCAGGTTGGCGATATCCAGCCCGCGCGCCGCCACATCGGTGGCCACCAGCACCGAGCAACTGCGATTGGCAAAGCGCACCAGCACCTGATCGCGCTCGCGCTGCTCGAGCTCACCATACAGCGCCAAGGCATGAAAGCCCTGCGCCTGCAAGGCCGCCACCAACTCGCGGCACCGCACCTTGGTGTTGCAAAACGCGAGCGCACTGGCGGGTCGGAAATGTTCAAGCAAGCGCGCCACTGCGGCCAGGCGCTCGCCGGGTTTGACCTCGTACCAGCGCTGCTCGATCTGAGCGCCCGCATGCTGCGCGTCCACCTTGACCGTCACCGGCTCGCGCATGAACTGACCCGCCAGCTTGGCAATGCCCTCGGGGTAAGTAGCCGAGAACAACAAGGTCTGGCGCGCGCTCGGACACTGCTTGGCGACGGTGACGATGTCGTCGAAAAAACCCATGTCCAGCATGCGATCGGCCTCATCGAGCACCAGCGTGTTCAGAGCGTCGAGCTTCAGGCTCGCGCGTGCCAGGTGGTCCATCACCCGACCCGGCGTGCCCACCACGAGGTGCGCACCATGTTCGAGCGTGGCCAGTTGCCCGCGCAGGGGCACACCGCCACACAAGGTCACCACCTTGATGTTGTCCTCGGCGCGGGCCAGGCGCCGCACCTCCAGCGTCACTTGATCGGCCAACTCGCGCGTGGGGCACAGCACCAGCGCCTGCACCGCAAAGCGCCGCGGGTTGAGGTTGGCCAGCAGGGCCAGCGCAAAGGCGGCCGTCTTGCCGCTACCGGTCTTGGCCTGCGCAATGAGGTCCTTGCCCAAAAGCGCGGGCGGCAGGCTGGCGGCCTGGATGGCGGTCATCTCCAGGTAGCCCAGGCGCTGCAGGTTCTCCAGCGCGGCGGACGACAGGGGCAGGGTGTTGAAGGCGGTGGCAGGCATGCCCCGATCATTCCACACAGGCCTTGACGGACAATGCACGATTCCAGTGGGCAGACAAAAGGCAAGCATGCGCAAGAACGATTGGGCCCAGCGGGTGATGGCGCTGCTCCAGGGCGGCAACGCCCCAGCGGCCCTCGCACAGATCAAGGTCGCCCCCGACCCCAAGGACCTCGCGGCTCTGCGCAAGGCCATGGCTGCCGCAGGCTGGGTCGGTCGCTGGCCGCTGGTGGACGCCGCAATCGAAGACAACTACGCCCTGCTCTCGGCACCGCGCCTGCACCGCGCGCCCTGAGACGACCTGGCGACGCTCATGACCTTCAGCTCCCTGGGCCTCACGACGGAACTCGAAAGCGCTGCGCACGCGCTGGGTCTGTCGCAACCCACCCCGGTGCAGGCCCAGGCCATTCCCGCGGTGTTGGGTGGTGCCGATGTCTTCGCGCTAGCGCCTACCGGCTCGGGCAAGACCGCCGCCTTCGTGCTGCCCCTGCTGCAGCGGCTGCTGACCGAGCCTGCACAGGCACCACGCCGCGTGCGCGCCCTGGTGCTGGTGCCCACGCGCGAGTTGGCCGCCCAGGTGGGCGAAGTCTTTCGCAATCTCGGCCGCCATGCACCCAAGCCGCTGCGCGTGGCGATCCTGTTTGGCGGGGTATCGGTCAACCCGCAGATGATGGGACTGCGCGGGGGCGCCGATGTCGTGGTGGCCACGCCCGGGCGCCTGCTGGATCTGATGCAACGCAATGCGCTGCGTCTGTCGCAAGTGGCCACGCTGGTGATCGACGAGGCCGATCGACTGCTCGATCTGGGCTTCGCCGACGAACTCGCCGCCGTGCTCGCGGCCCTGCCGCAGCAACGGCAAACCCTGTTTTTCTCGGCCACCTGCCCTGAAGCGGTCAGGACGCTGGCCCAGCCCCTGCTGCGCGCGCCGGTGCAGATCTCGGTGGCCGCGCCAGCCATTTCCCAGTTTGCACAATCCGCCGAGGTCGCCGAGGGCGCATCGCCTGGCGCACCCGGTCCCGCCATCGTGCAGCGCGTGATCGAAGTCGATCCGCAGCGGCGTGCCATGCTGCTCAAACACCTGATTCAAGAAGGCCAATGGTCACGCGCTCTGGTCTTCGTCGCCACGCGCTATGCCGCAGACCATGTCGCCTGGAAACTGCACAAGGCGGGCATCTTCGCCACACCGCTGCATGGCGACATGAGCCAAGGCCAGCGCAGCGAGGTGCTGCAGCAATTCAAGGACGAGCGCTGGGATGTGGTGGTCACCACCGATCTGGCCTCGCGCGGCATCGACATCCCCGACTTGCCGGTGGTGGTCAACTTCGACCTGCCCAGATCGGCCGTCGACCATGTGCACCGCATCGGTCGCACTGGTCGCGCAGGCGCTCGGGGGCTGGCGGTAAGCTTTGTGAGCGCCGAGACCGAGGCGCATTGGCGATTGATTGAAAAGCGCCAGGGCTTGACCCTCCCGCGCGAGCAAGTACCCGGTTTCGAGCCCACGCCCACCGAATCTGTCGCCGGCGCGGACACGCAACCAGGCACCGCACCCGGCACGGGAGGCATCAAGGGCAAGCGCCCCAGCAAGAAAGACAAACTGCGCGCCGCGGCCAAAGCCGCCGGCGGACGCTGACCGAAAGCCCCGGATGGACGACATCAACCAGATTCAGGTGCCCGACTCGTTTCTGGCCTTGTACGCCACGCGAGGCGGTCATCGGCTGATCGAGCCGATCGCCCATGTGCGCGCGCGCTATGAGTTGTGCGAAGACCTCGCACAAGCCCTGACCGAACAAGCCCGCCTGACCCAGTTCCAACTGGGCATCACCGAGCAGGACGTGCTGGAAAAGATGCTGCAGGCGCTCACGCAGGAAGGCTCGCCGGTGACGCCCCAGGAAGCGCAGTGGGGGGTGCGGCGCCTGGCCGAGCTTCTGAACTGGCCGGCGCTGACCGACGATGGGGCTGGCGGTCCATCAGACGGCGCGGGCTGAGGTCTCAGACGCTCACTGCACAAAGCCCATCGCACGCGCCTCGCGCACTTCGGGCTTGATACGGTGCTCGGCCTCGAGCTGCTCGAGAAATTCTTCGGCGCTGAACTCGGCAGCCAACAGCGTTACCTGGCGCTTGACCGCCGCGAAATCGCCCGGGCCCAGTTGATCCAGCTTCTTCAGGCGTGCCGCTATCGCGGGCGTGAGCCGGTCGGCCTGCCCCTGCAGGGCCTCCACCACGAACATCCGCTCACGCTGCGCCGCGGTCAGCGGCTTGAAACGAATCTTGAAGGTAAAACGCCGCAGGGCCGCAGGGTCGATGCGATCGAGCGAAGATGCCAGCAAAGCGCTCCATCCCCTGCAACATCTCATTGACCTCGGTCACCTCGTAGGTGCGCTGCGCGCCACGCCGGTCCTGCAAGAAGCTGTCCGCCTCGTCCAGTAGCAGCACCGACTTTTCCGCCTGTGCCTCGCGAAACATCGCCGCCATGTTCTGCTCGGTCTCGCCCACGAATTTGCTCATAAGGTCGCTGGCCTGCTTGACCAGCAGGGGCCGCTCCAGGGCGCGTGCGATGTGTTCAGCCAGGGCCGTCTTGCCGGTGCCGGGCGGGCCGTAGAAGCACAGCGTGCCATGACCGCGCGCCTGGAGGGCCTGCACGATGCGCGGAATCTCGAAGCGGGTCTCGACATGCAACATATCCAGGTCGTAGGTCGTGACACAGGGCCGCTCGCCCGCCTCGGCGCCGCGACGACCCAGCGCCCAGTCGGCATTGCGCAATTGCCGCTCGATCAGTTGCTCGGTGCTGGCCGACGCATCCTGCGCCAGCCCCGCAAACCGCACCGCGGTACGAATCTGGGCCGGCGTGAGGCCCTTGCGCTCCGTCAGGCGCGCCACGAAGGCCTCAGACACCGCCACGCCTTCGAGCGACTTGCGCACCACGCCCTCGCGCGCGCCCGGTGGCGGGCAATTGAGCTCCAGGTGATAGGCAAAGCGCCTGCGAAAGGCCGGGTCGATCTGCTCAATGCGATTGGTCACCCAGATCGTGGGCACGGTGTTGGTCTCCAGTATCTGGTTGACCCAGGCCTTGCCGCTGACACTTGCACTGGCCGGGGGCAGGCCCTGCTCGGCGCGCGCCATCAACTGCGCCGCCTCGGAGCTGATGGGAGGAAACACGTCCTCGACTTCGTCAAACAACAAGGCTGCATTCGCGCTGCCCTTGAGAAACACCTGCGCGATCTGCAAGGAGCGATAGCGGTCACGCCCGGACAGCGAGTGGCCGTCGCGGTCGGCGTATTCGACTTCAAACAACTCCAGCCCCGCGGCCTGCGCCGCCACCTTGGCCAGCTCGGTCTTGCCGGTGCCCGGTGGCCCATACAGCAGCACGTTGACGCCGGGCTCCTTGCGCGCCACCGCGTTGCGCAGCAGGGCGCACAGCACCTGCGCGTCGTCCTGCACGAAACTGAAATCTGCCAGGCCCAGCCCGCTCTTGGCGCAAGGACGGGTAAAGACCGCCATCAGCTCGGACTGGTCGCGGTATTCGCGCATCAATACCGGCGGCAGCTTTTCGCTGACCTTCATCAGGTCGGCCAGGTCGGTGATGTTGTGTTCGGAGATCAAGTTCTCGACCAGGCCGATACGCTCCAGGCGCGAGCCCGCGCGCAGCGCCTCGCCCACCTCGGCGGCACTGACACCCGCGATCTCGGCGATCGCGGCATAGGCCTCAGGCGCATTGGCCACCTTGAATTCGACCAGCAGGCTGCGCAGGTCACGCTGGTAACGCGCCAAGGTGCCATACAACAACAAGGCGCGCTCGGCCCGATTGAGCTGCAGCAAGCCCGCCAGCGCGTCGATGTTTTTCTCGACCCGGGTGGACTGCTTCTTCAGGGACTGCGTGAGCCACTGACCCGTGACCGCCAGCAGCGAGAGCAACTCCTTGGGCTGGTCCTTGGCGTATTCGTCGAGGTAGAAAAACAGCGTGCCCTCTTCGTAGGGGCCGCGCCAGACGCCGTGGCGTTCGAGGAAATCACGTGCGGACAGCGCCTCATGACCGCGCCACAGGTCGTTGTCGTGGCAGCGGCGGGCCAGGAATTCGCGCAGGCGGTGCAGGCAGGAGGCGGGCCAGGCCAGATGACGGCCGGCCAGTGCGAGCAGGCCATTGAGGTCGCGCCGGACGTTGAACTTACCCCCTTGCTTGGCGGCCAGTGTCAGCACGAAGTGCGAACACATCATGTCCAGAACGGGCGCATCCCTGAGCCCGGGCGAAGGGATCACGTGCACATCGAGCGAACGCTTGACCATCGAGGCCTCCTGTTTGCAGCGCGGCAAACCAACACGCGCGGCCATGCTACATGGAATGCCGCGGTCATTGGAAAAGATGCGACGGGTCTTGCGCAAGGGCCCGTTAAAATGCGTCATTCGCGCCGCGCTGGCGCGCCCGTTTGCTTCAAGGAAATCCGTCATGTCCAGCCACGACACCCCGCACCCCTCCCCCGCCGACTCCGAGGACCCGGTCGAGCGCATCGTTCCGAGCATCCCGATCGTGCTGCCCGTGGTCGGCGGCGTCCTGATCTTCCTGCTGGCGTTCATCGCCGTGGCCATGGCCTGAACCTGGCTGCCGCGCCCCGCGAGGGGCGTCTGCACATGGGCCCGCCTTGCGCTTGCGCGCGGCGGGCCTTTCTTTTTGGCCTTCAACTCCATCGCTTGGCACCCACCGAATGAATGCTTAGGCATTGGTTTTCGGGTTGGCGCATAAAGTCATGCGTTTTTTGCATGAAATCGCGGGGTCGACCAACCCGTCATGGAAATGTCATCCCTAAAATCGGGCTCCCTGGCGACTCGGGTCCGGCGGGGGGAGGCTGTTTTCCAGAGGGCGCGGCGCAGCGCCCTGCGGAAATCAGGATTCAACTTCAGGAG
>Ga0315899_10009679_pt1 | contig 10346 bp, 12 predicted proteins | sample LakEriMetagenome_2_FD_203518 | JGI IMG/M metagenome (GOLD analysis project Ga0315899, IMG submission 203518) | Freshwater fungal communities from buoy surface, Lake Erie, Ohio, United States - Buoy 4 MA112 | ecosystem: Environmental > Aquatic > Freshwater > Lake | place: USA: Lake Erie, Ohio...
GGTATAGGCAATCTGCTTCATGCCGGACGGGAAGCCAGTCCATGGATTGGCATGATAGATGGATGAGGGCATCATCGCATAGTTTTCAGGCGCGACGCCGAAGGTGAAGCCGGCCCATTGCACCAGCGCCGATTCAGCCGTGATACCCGTCGCCGAGTTGTCGCTGAAAGAGTATGTGCCGCGATCGGTGAGGTTCGCATTGCGAACGCCGCTGGTATTGGCAGCGCGCAGGCGGACGAAGGTGCGCGCCGGACCAGCAGCGGTGGGCGTGCGCGCATCGACGTCAATGCGGCCGCGAACTTCATAGCCGGTCTCAGATTGGTTCTTCTTCGACTGCTGAACGGTGCCGCTCAGCGTCTTGGTGTCCTTGCCGGGCACATACTGATACTCAGCGCGCACATAGCCGCCGAGTTTCACGCAGGTGTCCGTGCCGGGGATGTTGAAGAAGCCTGCACCATAGGCGTCGCAGACTTTCACGTAGCTAACGGGGGCAGCCTTCTTCGAGGGAAGATCGGCGGCCTGCGCGCTTGCAACTGCGATGATGGTCGTAGCGGAAGCGAGCAAAGCGCTCTTCATCAATGTCATAATGACCTCCAAACAATAAATGCGGCGAAATGGACCGAACGAAGTCCGTGCCGGAAACTGCCCGTCACGACGCGACGTCGCTTTGAACAGATGACGAAACTGTAATCACTCAGATCATGATTGCTACGAAATTCTCAATCTTCGTAAGCTTTAGCACGAGGGGTTGTTTCGGTGCAACAAAATTGCCCAGCCGGAGCGAGAGTGGACAAAAATGCGAAATGAAATCTCGCGACGAAAATGAGCATGTGTTTGCCCATTATGAGCAGATAAAGACAGTTTCGAGAAAAATGCACTCAAACACGCGCGGACAATCCAGCTCATCGGGATTTAGTCGCTGCTCGCGCGCTCCATCGCCCGTGAATGAATGCTGAATATTCGCCTCAGCTCTGGTTCAGTGCGCATGGGTGATCCTGTGGACATCTGGTGATGACCAGATGCCCCTCACGGGGAGCTTTGCGGAACTCCGCCTCATAGCGGCGCATTTTCCCCCCGTGACCACAGAAGGAGAGTGTCAAATGCGCAAATATGTCATCGTTGGCCTTACCCTTGCTGCCTTCGCCACGCCTGCGCTGGCGCAAGAGTTTTACGTGGTGCAGGACACGGCGACCAAGCGCTGCACCATCGTGGACAAAAAGCCGACGGCTACGACGCAAGTGATCGTGAGCGAAGGCGGCACGGTCTTCAAAAGCCGCACCGAAGCTGATGCAGCGCTGAAGAAGATCAAGGTCTGCGAAGAACTTAAGAAGTAAGCGGCTTACGCGCCGGGCAGAAGCGCCTCACCCTTGTGAATCGCTTCTGCCGCAGGCGTGAAGCGCTCACCGTCGTGGACGATGAAAGGGGGCAGCAGCGACATGGGCGCGCGGCTGCCCTTGATGCCGCGTAAAATCACGCGATGCGCGGGCTGCTGGTCACGCGGTTGCAAGGGCAGAATTTCCAGCGCGCCGAATCGCCCCTCCAAAGCATCGAGACATTTCTTAAGGGCATCCGCGCGATGGATCAGCGCGAATCGTCCACCGGGTCGCAGCAAGGCGGCCATGGCGCGCACCCATGTCTCAAGTCCGCTTGCATCCTCATAAGCATGAGCAGCGGCGCGACGATGATCGGGCGACACTTGGGCTTGCTTCGGATCATGCCAGGGCGGATTGGTCACCAGCGCATCCGCCATGCCATCGCGCAAGCCGGCCGCGCGGCGTGCAGAGGCTTTTGTGAGATCACATTGAATGAGCTGCACACGCTCCGAGAGGGCGTTGAGCGCGATATTGTGGCGCGCGAGATCGGCCACGACCGGGTCACGCTCGATCAGCGTGGTGGTGAGGCCGGATTGGCGTTGGGCCAGTGCAAGGCCAACACAGCCCACACCCGCGCCAGCATCCACCAGATGTCCCTCAGCAGGATCAAGCGCCGCGCTGAGCAGAACCGTGTCTGTCCCGACGCGATGGCCGCTGCGCAGCTGCATGAGGCGCAGGCGACCGGAAAAAAGGGCTGCTTCCTGTGGGGGATCGAGGGGCTCGTTCATAGCGGGCGGAGGCTGACAGAAGGGCCTGTCCTGAGCAAGCCCTGCATCGCTGACCGCCCCTTGCTCCAAACCCGTCACCCTCGTAAGTTGCGGCGCTATCGCAAAGATAAGGATTTGGCTCGTGGGCGTTGTCGTTCCTCTTGAAGACAAGGGCAAGGAGCCCGGACTGGCCGCGCTTTCTGGCCTCGCGGCGGCAGACCTCGCCCGTGTCAATCAGCAGATCCTGTCGCGCACGGGTTCAGACGTCACCATGATTCCAGAGGTGGCGAACCATCTCATCTCCTCCGGCGGCAAGCGTCTGCGCCCCTTGCTGACGCTGGCGACGGCGGGTCTGTGCGGCTATCAGGGCGACGGGCATATCAAGCTCGCCGCCGCCGTTGAATTCATGCACACCGCCACCCTTCTGCATGATGATGTGGTGGATCAGAGCGATATGCGTCGCGGCAAACAGGCGGCACGCAAATTGTGGGGCAACGAGGCGAGCGTGCTGGTGGGCGACTTCCTGCTCGGTCAGGCCTTCAAGATGATGGTGGAAGTGGGGTCCCTACCCTGTCTGGATGTGCTCTCCACCGCAGCCACCGTGATTGCGGAAGGCGAGGTGATGCAGCTCGCCCGCGCCAAAAACACCGAGACAACCGAAGACGAATATCTCGAAGTCATCCGCGCCAAGACGGCCGCCTTGTTTGCCGCTGCTTGTGAGGTTGGCCCGATTGTCGCTGGCCGCCCGAAAGCGGAATGGGCTGCCTGCCGCAGCTATGGCAACAATCTCGGCATCGCGTTTCAGCTGATTGATGATGCGCTCGATTATGGCGGGACTGCTGCAAAGCTCGGCAAGAATGTGGGCGATGATTTCCGCGAAGGCAAAATCACCCTGCCCGTCGTTCTCTCTTTCCGGCGCGGCAGCGAGGATGAACGCAATTTCTGGCGCCGCACGCTGGAGCGCAGTGATATTCAGGAGAGCGATCTGGAAATTGCACTTGCGACCATGCGCAAACATCGCTCTTTGGAAGACACGATCGAACGTGCCCGCCATTACGGTGCCATGGCACGCGATGCGCTCGAACTCTTCCCCTCCTCAGCATGGAAAAAGGCGCTGCTGGAAGCAGTGGACTTCTGCGTGGCAAGAGCGCATTGAGTTTTTACTTCTGCCAGTGAGACAAGGCGCCTGCGGATGCGGGATCAGGTTGCGACAAAACAAGGGCCTTGCTTGTGGGCTGCGATAAATCCTTGTCGCCCAAATGTCATGACCAACAAAAAAGCCTCGCAGCTTGCGGGGCTTTTCTCATTTCATGCTGAGCGCCAATCAGTTCATCAGGCGCTTCACATCCGCGATGCCCTTCGACACGAAGCCTGCACCAGCGCCGCTGCTCACTTGCGAGCGGATGACGGTCTCAGCAGCCTTCACGGCGGCGTCTGCAGCAGCAGCGCGCACATCGGCAGCGGCTTGTGCTTCGGCCATGGCGATCTTCGCTTCAGCCTGCTTGCGACGGCGCTCGACAAAATCAGCCATGCGCTCGGCGGTCTCTTTCGCGACAGCTTCAGCTTCCGCGCGGGCCTGATTGACGATGGCCTGTGCTTCGGCTTCAGCCTCGGCAGCCTTCTTCTTGTAGGAGGCGAGAACAGCCTCGGCCTCTTCACGCAGGCGCTTGGCCTCCGCAAGTTCGCGCTCAATACCGCTGATGCGGCCATCAAGGGCGGCAGTGATAGTCTTGTGCACGCCCAGATAGCCGAGCAGCACGAGGAAGAGAACGAAGCCAAGGGCTACGAAATGGCCGGGATCAATCATGAGTCTCTCGCTCCTCAGGCCTTGGCAGCGGCAACGGCTTTGGCCACCGCAGCAGCGTCGGGCGCTTGGCCGGTGATGTGCTGAACGATGGCCGCTGCGGTTTCAGTCGCAATGGCATCGACATTGGCCATGGCGCGGCTCTTCATGTCTGAGATCTGCGCTTCGGCGGCATTCAGCTTTGCATTGAGATCAGCTTCAAGCGCCTTGCGCTTGGCATCGCTTTCGGCGGTGAGCTTGGCCGCATTTTCCTGCGCCATAGCCTGTGCCTTCGCCTTGGCATCTGCAAGGGTCTTCTCATAGGCCTTGCCGGCTTCTTCAGCCTGGCGCTGCATGGCGTTGGCCTTGTCGAGATCGCCCGAAATCGTGGACTGGCGGTTCTCCAGAATGCTCTCGACGCGCGGCAGGGCCACACGCGACATCAGGAAATACAGGCCGCCAAAGGTGATCGCAAGCCATACGAGCTGCGCGCCAAAATGGCCTGTGTCGAAAGGCGGGAAGACGTCATTCGCCATGGTTGAGAGTCCGTCAGACAACCGCAAAGGGAAAGGCCCGCGCAGCAGATGCGCGCGGGCCGCGTGAGATTACTTCACGAAGAGCAGGATCAGCGCGACAAGGAACGCGAAGATGCCGAGACCTTCCGCGAGCGCGGCGCCGATGAATGCGCGACCGAACTGGCCATCAGCGGCCGAGGGGTTGCGCAGGGCGCCCGAGAGGAAGTTGCCGAAAATCGCGCCGACGCCGACGGCGGCGATGCCCATGCCGATAGCTGCGAGACCAGCACCGATCCATTTGGCTGCAACAGGATCCATTTTACACTCCTTCAGTTTTGCTTGGACCAGCAATTTGTTGTTGGGTTGAGGTTATTAGTGGCCCGGGTGGATTGCGTCGTTGAGATAGACGCAAGTGAGAATGGCGAAGACATAAGCCTGAAGAACCGCAACCAGCAGCTCAAAGGCCGTCAGAAGAACGATGGCTGCCAGCGGCAGTGGCGACATTGCAAGAGCAACACCACCGGTCGCCAGCATCATGGACACGAAGCCGCCGAAGACCTTCAGCGTGATGTGGCCCGCGAGCATGTTGGCGAAGAGACGCACCGACAGCGAGATCGGACGCGACAGGAAGGAGATGATCTCGATCATCACGATGAAGGGCAGCAGCAGGGCCGGCACACCCGACGGGACGAAGAGATGCAGGAAGTGCAGGCCATGACGGGCGAGACCGTAGATCAGCACGGTGCCGATGACGATAGCTGCAAAAGCGAAGGTCACGACGATCTGGCTGGTGACGGTGAAGGTGTAGGGGATCAGCCCGATCATGTTCGAGAACACGACGAACATGAAGAGAGAGAAGACAAGCGGGAAGAACTTCATGCCTTCATTGCCCATCGAGCCGCGCACCGTCTGGGCGACAAACTCATAGGCCATTTCGGCAGCAGCTTGCATGCGGCCGGGAACCACGGCGCGACGCGACGTGCCCAACACCATCAGGGCAGTGACAGCCAAAGTCACGATCACCATGAAGAGTGACGCATTGGTGAAGGACACCGGCCCCATCTCATTGGAGAAGAGCGGGTGGACTTCAAACTGGTGGATCGGGTCGATTGCGTTGGAAGCCGCCACAGTCAGATCCTCTTCAGCGTCCCGCGCCACAAGGCGCGCCAAAAATTTTGCCGCGGAAAGTCGCAGCGCCCTGTCACATCGGTCAGCGCGAGGTCGGCCTCATCGCAATCCGATAGACGTTCCAGAAGCCCGCAATCGTGCCCATGAACAGGAACACGATGAGACCAAATGGCCCGGTGCCCATCCACTCGTCGAGCTGCCAGCCAATAAGGCCACCAACTGCAACGCCGGACACGAATTCAGCCAGAACGCGAAAGCCAAGGCTCATCGCTTGTCCCGTCCGAACCACGTCGGAGCCAATCTTGTCCTGCGAGCCTTCCGACTCGCTGCGCTTGCTGTGAAGCTCGCCGGAGAGCTTCTCCAGCCGGGCCTTCAGCTCCCGCTCTTCCTTGCCCTTTTCTGGTTCCGCCATGGTGCTCTCCCGCATGGAGCGGCCGACCTAAACCGCCAAGGCGGCCTCAAGACGTACAACCCGGACGATCCCGAAAGGCAACGAAGACCTGGGCCTGACCTGCGTCAGCCCCGGTTTTTGGGGACAAAACGGCCCTCGCGAGCCGCGCGGACCATAGGTGCGCGCCCCCTTTGTGTCAAGGACAGGCTTCGCTTGCCTAAGTAATTGTTAGAACTAACGAAATTTTGACCTTCGCCTTTCTGTTGAAGGGGCTTTCCCGGTTTCGGCCGCGCTTTCGCCTGCGGCATGGATTCGCAGGGCCTCAAATCACCCAGTCCGAGCCGTTGGCGGGGGCCTCGGCGGTCACATCGAGCCGGATCTCCTGCGCCAACTCAGCCAGAGCGCGGCTATTGCGCTGCCTTGGATGGGGCTGCAGGATTTTTCGGATGCCGCGCAGCTCGCCCGGCTTGCCGCCGAGCGCCACCACACGATCAGCCAGATAGACGGCTTCATCAATGACATGGGTGACGAAGATGATCGTTTTGTGGGTTTCCGCCCTGATGCGGATCAGCTCATCCTGCAAGCCTCCGCGCGTCGTCACGTCAAGGGCACTGAAGGGCTCATCCATCAGCAGAATGGCGGGATCAACCGCCAAGACACGGGCGAGCGACACGCGGTGGCGCTGACCGCCTGACAATTGGTGCGGCCAGCGATGGGCGAGATCGGCAAGGCCGACCAGTTGCAGCGCCTCCATGGCGCGCGCTTCGCGTTCGGCGCGCGGCGTTTTCGTCTTTTCAAGACCGAACATCACATTGGACAAGACGCGCCGCCACGGCCGCAACCGCGAGTCCTGAAAGACGAGCGCAACTTCGGTATGGGCCGCCGAATCTGGCTGCAATGTGACGCTGCCAGAAGTCGGCTCGGCAAGATGCAACAACACGCGCAGCAATGTTGATTTGCCGACACCGGAGGAGCCCACAATCGCAACAAATTCACCGCGCTGAATTTCAAGCGAGAGACCTTGTAGCACTTGTGTGCGCTGACCATCCTGCTCGAAAGCAAGCCCAAGATCTGTGATGGAGATGATGGGCTCGCTCATGCTTTCCACCGCAACAAGTAGGAGTGAACCGCGATAAAGACCGTGTCCATGAGACCGTAAAGCAGTGCCATGGTCAGCATGTAGAGAGCGACGAGGTCGGTCGCGAGCAAGCTTGACGCTTGCATCATGCGCCAGCCCAGACCGCTGACGCCGAAAATTTCAGCCGCCACAACAGCCATCCATGCCTGACCCAGCGCCGTACGCAAGCCAACAAGAATACCCGGCGTTGCTGCCGGCAATAACACTTTGACGATCCGCTCATGGCCTGAGCGGAAACCAAAGGCATTGGCAAGTTCGATCAGCTCGCGATCAACCGTGCGGATCGCACCTTGTGCAGCTAAGAAGACGATCCAAAACACGCCGATGGAAATGATGAAAACAGCGGCCGCCTCATCAACGCCAAACCAGATGATGGCAAAGGGCGCCCAAGCGAGATTGGGAATGGGTCGCAGCAAACGCACAAGCCAAACCAGCGTCCATTCCAGCTTGAGATACATGCCGGTCAGAACACCAAGGAGAACACCCAAACCTGATCCGAGGGCAAAGCCCTTGCCATAGTGACCAAGGCTCAGCCACAGCATTTCCTGCCATTTGCCGCTGCGATATTCCCGCAGAAAGGCGCCCGGCAAATCGCTGGGCGCAGGCACCAGCGATTGCGAGACGACGCTCAGCCGCGTGAACCCTTCCCACAGGAGCAGAAAAGGCCAAAAGCCGAACGCCAGAATAGAAATAAAACCTCTGGCGCACGTTGCGCCTTTTGGGTTGGGGCTAGCGCCCTAACGCCTTCTTCACCGTTTCCACTGATGCGGGTGGCGTTGCATAGGCATCCGCAACAACTTTCAGCAGTCGCGCGGGCGAAACATAATGAGTGTTCACATCTGCGGAGCGCGCATCAGCAGCGAAGCCAGGATCTTTCAGGGTCATCTCAAAAGCACGGCGCATGGCTGCAAGCCTGTCTTCCGGCACGCCGGGACCCATCACGAAGGGGCGGCCCATCAATGTGCGTTGCAGAAAGAGTTGAAGCGCGAGTTTCTGCGCATCCGTCTTGGCGAGTTCCTGAATCATGGGCACATCAGGAATGCGAGCATCGCGCTCTAGTGCTGCCTGAAACAGGATTTTGGCGCGCTTCTCGCGGAAGATGGTGCTGCGGGCAATCGTGTCATAGCTCACGCAAATGCCCTGCACCTCATTGCGTTCGACGGCGAGCAGAATATCGCGCGAACCGGGATAGCCCTGCACGATCTTCATCTTCACACCGAGCAGCTTTGACAGAATGTCAGGGTAGCTCTGACTGTCTGCACCCGAACCGGTCGCACCCAAAATCAGTTCCTTGGTCAGCAGATCTTCCATCGACTGCACTGGGGCATCATTGCGCACCATGCAAACCGGCGTATCGACATCCGGGCTGCCTATGTAATTCAACTTCTGTGGATCAAAGCGCGTGCCTGTTCCGCCCAGCAAGGGCTCAAATGGCACGCCGCGATTGATCAGTCCGATCACCGTGCCATCCTTGGGCTGTGTATTGTAGACCTGATTGGTGACAAGCAGGCTGCCCGCCCCCGGCATATTGCTGGCAATCACCGTCGGCTCGCCGGGAATGTAGCGTCCGAGATAGCGCGAGATCAGGCGTGCCCAGATATCATCTGTCCCGCCTGCGCCATAGCCAATCAAAATAGTGACGTTCTTGGCGCGGTAGAATTCTTCGACGCTCTGCGCTTTTGCTGCAGTGGTCAGTCCCAGCGCGGCGAGGCTCAAGGCAGCGGCCACACCCATCAGTTTTTTCGAGATCATCTTGTTCCCTCCGGAAGATTGCCGGGCTTGAACACTGATGTGAGCCGGGTGTCAAACGGTAAGAGCATGAGGCAGTCGGCAGTAGAGGAACGCAGCAGCTCCTTCCATGGGGAGAAGTAGGCCGCGTTCTTTGTCAAATCGACTGCCTATTGCCGATTGCCTTCTCATAAAAAGAGACATCGAACAGGCCATCCAGATGCGCCAAAATTGCGTGTAAATTGGGCAAGGAGGCTCCGCCTCACCACAGCCGCTGAGGTTGCAGTCCCAATCGTGGAAGGCGCGTGCGGCTGAGCTATCTGCCTCTCAAAGGACGGCCCCTCTCCCATTGGCGGAGGCACTACAAGTCAGGCAGGATTTCCTGCGCGAATTGTTCCAGCCCTGCACTCATCGGCCAGAAATGGAGCATGAGAAGGCCGATGCCCATCGCCTCATAGCGCTTCACTTTTTCGACAATGGATTTGCGCGTACCGATCAAATTCGCACCAAGACCAGAATTGCCGACCTGCAATCGAGACACGGCATCCAAATGCTCCTGTGCCTTGCGCTGCGCGTCTTCTTCAGTGTCACCCAAGATCACAATCGCATTGATGCCATAGGTCATGTTGCGGCCGAATGACTGCACCCGCTGCTCCATCACGCCGATTTCTTTTTCGATCAGCTTGAGGCTTTGCTCGTAATGACGATAATCCTTGTCATAATTGACGAACCATGTGTTGCATTCTTTCGCAACGACATTCATACCCTCATAAGAGCGGCTGGCGGCAAAGATTGGCGGATGAGGTGCAAGCACTGAGCGTGTAGGCATACGGCCATTTTCAATCGTATAAAATTCGCCCTTGAAGGTGAAAGGATCCTGCGTCCAAAGCCCCTTCATGATCGTGATGAATTCCTGCATCTGGCGATAGCGGCCCTCTTCGCCATCAATCCAGTGGCCATACATGTTATGTTCAGTCGGACGCGTACCGTTGACAATATTCACGCAAAAACGACCGCCTGAAATGCGATCTATGGTTGCGGCCATTTTCGCAGCGATGCGCGGATCGACAATGCCGGGATGCACAGCTGCCATGATCTGCATCTTGCGCAGGACTGGTGCCAGGGCTGCAGCAAAGATCCAGGAGTCAAGATCAGGCCCGAACCAGCGTTGCGCGATGAGGGTGATGTCAAACCCCAACTCTTCGGCGCGCGTGAGCAGCTGCACTGCATAGTCGAAATTTTGATCTGGTCCCCCACCATATCGGGATAGCGCATCAAGCGCGGCCTGATTGGTTGGATCTGGCCGGATAGACTGGGGCGCAGGAGTCCAGATCCCAAGTCTCATCATCCGTCGTCCCTCCCCTTTTCGTTGCGGCGAGGTTACGCCCGAATGTGCGATGGAGCAATCGGCGGATCATGAGGAGGCGCGAAAAGAAGAGGCGCCACTTATGGCGCCTTTTGCAAAATGGGGCTCTGACCGGTGAGCCTTTGGCGCTACTCTGCTGCTTGCGCCTGCGCTTGCACAGCCGCCGGTGGCGTCCAGCGCAAGATAGGCTGACGCGCCGCGCGGGTCTCGTCCAGCC
>Ga0315899_10009680_pt1 | contig 10346 bp, 11 predicted proteins | sample LakEriMetagenome_2_FD_203518 | JGI IMG/M metagenome (GOLD analysis project Ga0315899, IMG submission 203518) | Freshwater fungal communities from buoy surface, Lake Erie, Ohio, United States - Buoy 4 MA112 | ecosystem: Environmental > Aquatic > Freshwater > Lake | place: USA: Lake Erie, Ohio...
ACGTGATGCTTTTACGGAAGGTCGTTTCATGACGGTTCTCGTTACGGGCGGCGCCGGATATATCGGCAGCCACATGACCCTTGAACTTCTGGACGCCGGCGAACAGGTCGTCGTCCTGGATGATTTGTCCACCGGCTTCCGCTGGGCCGCGCCGGCGGGCGCGCCGCTCGTGGTGGGCGATTTCGGCGACGAGGCGCTGGTGCGCCGCCTCATCGGCGAATATGGCGTGCGCGAGATCATTCATTTCGCCGCCAAGATCGTGGTGCCGGATTCGGTGGCCGATCCCATCGCCTATTACGTGAACAATACGGCGAAGGCGCTTGCGCTCGTGCGATGCGCGGCCGAATGCGGCGTCGAGCGCTTCATCTTCTCCTCCACGGCTGCGGTCTATGGCGATCCGCAGGCCTCGCCCGTGCGCGAGGACAGCCCCTTGTCGCCTCTGTCGCCCTATGGCCGCTCCAAGCTGATGGTGGAATGGATTCTGGAGGACGTCTCGCGCGCGACCTCCATGCGCCATGTGGCCTTGCGCTATTTCAACGTCGCGGGCGCCGATCCCAAGGGGCGCGCGGGCCAGTCGACGCCCAACGCCACGCATCTGATCAAGACGGCGGTGCGCGCGGCGCTGGGCTTTCGCGACGGCATGGACGTGTTCGGAACCGATTATCCCACGCCCGACGGATCCTGCGTGCGCGATTTCATCCATGTGACCGATCTCGTGCGCGCGCACCGCGACGCTCTCGCCTATCTGCGCGCGGGCGGAGACAGCGTCGTGTGCAATTGCGGCTATGGGCAGGGTTATTCGGTGCTCGAAGTGATCGACGTCGTGAAATCCGTCGCCGGCGTGGATTTTCCCGTGCGTCTGGCCCCGCGCCGACCGGGCGATTGCATGAGCGTGGTGGCCGATAATGCACGCATCCGCGCCTTGCTGGGCTGGCGCCCGGCCCATGCGGACCTGCGCGGCATCGTCGCCCAGGCGCTCGCATGGGAGCGCCGCCTCCACAATCGCGCGGCGGCCTGAGCGTCCCCGCCGCCGCCTGCGACTGGAATCGCGCGCGCCCGCGCCTATATGAAGCCTCAAAGGGGCTGTTCATGAGCGATGCGGAAGGCGACCGGTTCGGCGCGCGGGCGGCGCGCTATGCGCGCGTGGGCGCAAGTCTTGGCGGCGTGGCGGCGCGGGCCGCCGGCGCGCGGCTTGCGGGACGCGGCGTCGGCGACGTCGCCAATGCGGCCGCGCTCACGGCCGCGCTCGGCGGGCTGAAGGGCCCGCTGATGAAGGTCGCGCAATTCATGGCGACCATTCCCGAGGCGCTGCCGGAGGAATGGGCCGAGAAATTGCAGACCCTGCAATCCAACGCGCCGCCCATGGGCGCGGCCTTCGTGACGCGGCGCATGCAGGCGGAGCTTGGGCCCGACTGGCGCACGAAATTCGCGTCCTTCGAGTCCCATCCCGCCCATGCGGCCTCGCTGGGGCAGGTGCATCGCGCCACCGCCCATGACGGCGCGCGCCTGGCCTGCAAGCTGCAATATCCCGATATGAAATCCGCCGTGGAGGCGGATCTCAAACAGCTCGACGTTCTGTTCGCGCTGCGCCGGCGCATGGACGGCGCGGTGGACACGCGCGAGATGGCGCAGGAGATCGGCGACCGCGTGCGCGAGGAGCTGGATTATGCGCGCGAGGCGCGCCACGCCGCGCTCTATCGCGACATTCTGGGCGAAGGCGACGTGCGCGTTCCCGCAGTGCGCGAGGAGCTTTCGACGAGCCGGCTGCTGACGCTGGAATGGCTCGACGGCGAACCGCTGCTGACTTTCGTGGACGCCGGGCAGGAGGCGCGCAACGCCATCGCGCAGGCGATGTTCCGCGCCTGGTGGCATCCTTTCGTGCGGCTGGGCATCATCCACGGCGATCCGCATCTGGGCAATTACACCGTGTTTCGCGACGCAGGCGGCGCGCCCGCCGGCATCAATCTGCTCGATTACGGCTGCATCCGCATTTTCCCGCCGGCCTTCGTGCAAGGGGTGATCGATCTCTATCGCGGCCTGCGCGACGGCGACGAAGACCTCGTCGCCCGCGCCTATGAAGTGTGGGGCTTCCGCAATCTGCGGCGCGATCTCGTGGATGTGCTCAACATATGGGCGCGCTTCATCTATGGCCCCTTGCTCGACGATCGCGTGCGCCCCATCGCGGAAGGCGTGTCGCCGGGCCAATACGGGCGCGAACAGGCCATGCGCGTGCATCGCGGTCTGAAGGAGAAGGGGCCGGTGACGATCCCGCGCGAATTCGTCTTCATGGACCGCGCCGCCATCGGCCTGGGCGGCGCGTTCCTGCGGCTCGACGCCCGGCTCAATTTCTGCGCCATGTTCAACGAGGCCCTGGGCGAGGAATTCGACGTCAAACTCATGGCGGAGCGCCAGCAGGCGGCGCTCGCGCGCGCGGGACTGCGCTGAGGCGGGACTGCGCTGAGGCGGGTTTGCGCTGAGGCGGGCTTGCGCTGAGGCGGGCTTGCGCTGAGGCGGAACTGCGCGGCGGGCGTTGCTCGCCCGGCGCGTTTGGGCTAAATCCCTGCCGACGTTTTCGCAGCGGAGCAGAGGATTCCCCATGGCCGAACATCACGCGACCGGCGGCCACCCCGCCATGGACTACGCCGAGCACGAGAAAACCTACGCCTTGTTCGTGGGCCTCGCGAAATGGGGCACCGTGCTGACGGTCCTCATCCTTGTCTTCATGGCGTTTTTCCTGCTTTGACCGCAGGGGCGCCCCTCCGGGGGGCGCCTTGCCGCGGTCACGCTAATCTATGGCTTGCGAATTTTCGTAAGCCGGGACACGCTCCAGTCTTGGAGTCCAATTTCCAGCCTGGAGCCGTCCATGCGCATCGCCGTTCCGGCCGAGGTCGAGCAGTTTGAGACTCGCGTCGCGGCCACGCCCGAGACCGTCCGCAAATTCGTCGGCTTCGGCGCTCAGGTCGCGGTGCAGGCGGGCGCGGGCCTCGCCTCGGGCGTAACCGACGCCGATTATCTGGCCGCCGGCGCCTCCGTGACCGCGAGCGCCGCCGAAACCCTCGCCGGGTCCGATCTCGTCCTCTCCGTCCGCCGTCCGGCGGCGGACGCGCTCGCCGGGGTCGCTCCCGGCTGCGCCGTCGTCTGCATCGCCGATCCCTATGGCGCGCAGGACGCGCTGTCGGCCTTCGCCGGCAAGGGCCTGCGCCTCTTCGCCATGGAGCTGATGCCCCGCATCACCCGCGCGCAGGTGATGGACGTGCTCTCCTCCCAGGCCAATCTCGCCGGCTATCGCGCGGTGGTGGACGGCGCTGGCGAATATGGCCGCGCCCTGCCGATGATGATGACCGCCGCCGGCACCGTGCCCGCCGCCCGAATCTTCATCATGGGCGTCGGCGTGGCGGGCCTGCAGGCCATCGCGACGGCGCGCCGCATGGGCGCCATCGTCACCGCCACCGACGTGCGCCCCGCCACCAAGGAACAGGTGGAATCGCTGGGCGCGAAATTCCTCGCCGTCGAGGACGAGGAGTTCAAACAGGCGCAGACCGCCGGCGGCTACGCCAAGGAAATGTCGGCTGACTATCAGGCCAAACAGGCCGCGCTCACGGCCAGCCACATCGCAAAACAGGACATCGTGATCACCACGGCGCTCATCCCCGGCCGGCCCGCGCCGCGCCTTGTGAGCGCGGACATGGCGGCCTCCATGCGCGCGGGCTCGGTCATCGTCGATCTGGCGGTGGAGCGCGGCGGCAATTGCGAATTGTCGAAGCCCGGCGAAATCGTCGTCACGCCCAATGGGGTCAAGATCGTCGGCCATCTTAACGTGCCCGGCCGCCTCGCCGCCACGGCCTCGGCCCTCTATGCGAAGAACCTGCTCGCCTTCGTCGAAACCATGATCGACAAGGAGAAGAAGGCCCTCGCCATCAATTTCGAGGATGAACTCGTGCGCGCCACATTGCTCGTCAACGACGGCGCCATCGTTCATCCGAATTTCCAGAAGGCGTAAGCCTTCGCCAGACCAGACCCGTGACAAGGGGGCGCGTCCATGGCCATTGATCCGTTCGTCTTTCAACTCGCCATCTTCGTTTTGGCGATCTTCGTGGGCTATTATGTGGTGTGGGCGGTGACGCCGGCGCTGCATACGCCGCTCATGTCCGTCACCAACGCCATCTCGTCGGTGATCGTCGTGGGAGCGCTGCTGTCGGTGGGCGTGGACGCGAGCGGGCCTGACGCGGGCGCCGCTTGGGCCAATCTCTTCGGCTTCATCGCGCTCATCCTCGCCTGCGTGAACATATTCGGCGGCTTCCTCGTCACCGAACGCATGCTCGCCATGTACAAGAAGAAGGGCTAGTCGCCATGAACGCGAATCTCGCAGCCCTTCTCTATCTCGTCTCCGGCGTGCTGTTCATCCTGTCGCTGCGCGGCCTGTCCTCGCCGGCCAGCTCGCGGCAGGGCAATGTGTTCGGCATGATCGGCATGGGCGTCGCGGTCGTCACCACGCTCGCCTATAGCCCGCCTTCGGGCGCGTTGAGCTGGGTCATCCTGCTCTGCGGCGTGGCGATCGGCGGGGGCGTCGGCGCTTGGCGCGCGCGCACCGTGCAGATGACGGCGATGCCGCAGCTCGTCGCCTTTTTCCACGCGCTGGTCGGCCTCGCCGCCGTGCTGGTGGCCGCCGGCGCGCTCAATGCGCCGCAGGCCTTCGGCATCGGCGCGCCGGGCGCGATCCGCGCCGCCAGCCTCATCGAAATGGCGCTGGGCGCGGCCATCGGCGCGATCACCTTCACGGGCTCCATCATAGCCTTTCTGAAGCTCGACGGCCGCATGTCCGGCAAGCCGATCATGCTGCCCCATCGCCATCTCATCAATATCGGCCTCGCCATCTGGCTTCTGCTCGTCATCATCGGTTTCGCGATGAGCGCGAACCAGCCGCTGTTCTGGCTGATCGTGGCGATCTCTTTCGCGCTGGGCGTGTTGCTCATCGTGCCCATCGGCGGCGCGGACATGCCGGTCGTCGTGTCGATGCTCAATTCCTATTCGGGCTGGGCGGCGGCGGGCATCGGCTTCACGCTGGGCAATCTCGCGCTCATCGTCACGGGCGCCCTCGTGGGCTCGTCGGGCGCGATCCTCAGCTACATCATGTGCAAGGGCATGAACCGCTCCTTCGTCTCCGTCATTCTCGGCGGCTTCGGCGGCGACAGCGAGGCGGTCGCCGGCGCGGTGGAGACGCGCTCCGTGAAACAGGGTTCGGCGGAAGACGCCGCCTTCATCATGAAGAACGCCTCGAAGGTCATCATCGTGCCGGGCTATGGCATGGCGGTGGCGCAGGCCCAGCACGCGCTGCGCGAAATGGCGGATTTGCTGAAGGCCGAGGGCGTCGAGGTGAAATACGCCATTCATCCCGTGGCCGGCCGCATGCCCGGCCATATGAACGTCCTGCTCGCCGAGGCCAATGTGCCCTATGACGAAGTCTTCGAGCTTGAAGACATCAATTCAGAATTCGCGCAGGCGGACGTCGCCTTCGTGATCGGCGCCAATGACGTGACCAATCCCTCCGCCAAGACCGATCCGAAATCGCCGATCTTCGGCATGCCGATCCTCGACGTGGAGAAGGCGAAGACCGTGCTCTTCATCAAGCGCGGCATGGGGTCGGGCTATGCGGGCGTCGAGAACGAGCTGTTCTTCCGCGACAATACGATGATGCTGTTCGCCGACGCCAAGAAGATGGTGGAGACCATCGTCAAGTCGCTGGGCCATTAGGCGCGAGCCCGAACGGGCGCGCGCGGGACCGCTTACGCGAACCGCTCACGCGAACCGCGCCCGCCGGACCGCGCGGGCCGCGAAGCGCGCGCGTCTCACACGCCCTTTTTGGCGAGCGCCTGTTCGATCTCCTGCAGGATGGCGGGATCGTCGATCGTGGCCGGCGTCGACCATTCGTCGTGATCGGCGATTTTCTTCATCGTGCCGCGCAGTATCTTGCCTGAGCGCGTCTTGGGCAGGCGCTCCACCACCACCGCGGTCTTGAAGGCGGCGACGGGGCCGATCTTGTCGCGAACCAGCGCGACGATCTCTTTCTCGATCTCCGCCGGATCGCGCGCCACGCCCGCCTTCAGCACCACGAAGCCCAGCGGCGCCTCGCCCTTGAGCTGATCCTTCATGCCGATCACCGCGCATTCGGCGACATTGGGATGGGAGGCGAGAACCTCCTCCATGCCGCCGGTGGACAGGCGATGGCCTGCGACATTGATGATGTCGTCGGTGCGGCCCATGATGTAGAGATAGCCGTCCGTGTCGCGATAGCCTGCGTCCGCCGTTTTGTAATAGCCGGGGAATTCGGCGAGATAGCTTTCCGCCATGCGTGAATCGTCGCCCCAGAGCGTGGGCAGGCAGCCCGGCGGCAGCGGCAGCTTGATGACGATGGAGCCCATCTTGCCGTCCTCCACGGGCCGCGAGGCCTCGTCGACGATCTGCACGTCATAGCCGGGCATCGGCACGGTGGGCGAACCATGTTTGATCGGCAGAAGGCCGAGCCCCACAGGATCGCCGACGATGCACCAGCCCGTCTCCGTCTGCCACCAATGATCGACCACCGGCACGCCGAGAATCTTTTCCGCCCACGCCACCGTGTCGGGATCGGCGCGCTCGCCGGCGAGGAAGAGCGTGCGCAGCGTCTTCGTGGAATAGCGCGCGAGATGGCTCGCGTCGGGATCTTCCTTCTTGATGGCTCGAAAGGCGGTGGGCGCGGTGAAGAGCGCGACGATGCCGTGCTCCTCGATCATGCGCCAGAAGGCGCCGGCGTCGGGCGTGCCGACGGGCTTTCCTTCATAGACCACCGTGGTCGCGCCATGCAGAAGCGGCGCATAGACGATATAGCTGTGGCCGACCACCCAGCCCACGTCGGAGGCCGCCCAGAAGGCCTCGCCGGGCTCGATCCCGTAGAGATTCTTCATGGTCCATTTCAGCGCCACCATATGGCCGCCGTTGTCGCGCACCACGCCTTTGGGAACGCCGGTCGTGCCGGACGTATAGAGGACGTAGAGCGGATCGGTCGCCGCCACTTCCACGCAGGGCGCGCTGTCGCCGGCGGCTTTCGCCGCCTCCATCAGGCTCGCCCAATCATGGTCGCGCCCCTCGATCATGCCCGCCTGTTCCTGCGGGCGTTGCAGCAGCAGCACGCCCTGCGGCTTCTCGTTGGACAGGCGGATCGCCTCGTTGAGCAGCGGCTTGTATTTCACGATGCGGCCCGGTTCGATTCCGCAGGAGGCGGTGAGCACCAGTTTCGGCTTGGCGTCGTCGATGCGCGTGGCCAGTTCCTTGGCCGCGAATCCGCCGAACACGACCGAATGAACGGCGCCGATGCGCGCGCAGGCGAGCATCGCCATCACCGCTTCGGGAATCATCGGCATATAGACGATGACGCGATCGCCCTTCGCGACGCCGAGCTTGCGCAGGACGGCTGCGAGCCGCGCCGTCTCCTCGCGTAATTGCGCATAAGTATAGGCGCGCTTGGCGCCGGCGACGGGGCTGTCGTAGATCAGCGCGGTCTGCGCGCCGCGTCCCCCGTCCGCATGGCGGTCGAGCGCGTTGTGGCAGGTGTTGCAGGTCGCGTCGGGAAACCAGCGGCCATAGACGCCGGCGGATGCGTCGAAGATCTTTTGCGGCGGCTTGATCCAGTCGATCTCGCGCGCGGCCTGCGCCCAGAACGCCTCGGGATCGGATTTCCAGGCGCCATAGACTTCATGATACCGGCTCGACATCGCTTCCTCCATCCGCAGGCGGATTTCCGGCGCGACTTTCGCGGCTCCGCCCGTCCATGGCAATCGAGGCGCCCTTAGCTTTTCGGCCTAAGCGGAAGGGCGGTCGGCGGCCGGCGGGCGGAACAGGGGCGAGGCGCAAGGAAATCTTCAATCCTTGGGCGGAGGATGGATCGTCTTTTCTCGATGCGGTTTCATCCATGTCTTTATCGCATGCGTTGCGCATGCCGCCTGCGCGTTCGGCGCTGGCGCGGCAATTGGGCTCTTTCGCGCTTGTGGGCGGGCTGGGCTTTGCGGTCGATCTGGCGGCCACGCTCGCGCTGACGCAAGGGGCCGGCCTGCCGGCGATGACGGCGAAGCCCGGCGGCATTTTCTGCGGCCTCTTCGTCACCTTCCTGCTCAACCGGCGCTTCACCTTCCGCTCGCGCAGCCCAGCCGTCCTGCGCGAGTTCCGCCGCTATGCGCTGGCCTGCGGAGCCGCGCAGGCGACCAATTACGCCGCGTTCAGCCTCGCCTTCTGGATCCTGGCGACGCTGGGGCCGGATCTGCCGCAGGCGGCTGGCGTGGTCGTCGCCTCGATCTTCGGTTCGGGCCTGTCGGCGGGCGTCACCTTCACGCTGGCCAAACTTTACGCCTTTCGCTGAGGCGTGACGAAAAGGGCTTCGCGGCGGCCCCGCCGCGGCCTATGGCTGGGCGATGATCGACGATTGGGTCTTCTACGCCTTCGCCGTCCCCTCCGTGATCCTGCTCGGGCTGGGCAAGGGCGGATTCTCCGGCCTGGGCCTCCTGTCCTTTCCGCTGATGGCGCTGGTGGCGCCGCCGCTGCAGGCGGCCGCCATCGTCCTGCCCATTCTCATGGTGCAGGATCTCGTCGGCGTCTGGGCGTTCCGGCGGGAATTCGACCGCGAGAATCTGAAATTGCTCGCCCCGGGCGCGCTTGCGGGGCTGGCGGCGGGCTATGTCTTCGCGAAATCCGTCTCCAATTCCGCGATTCTCCTGCTCGTGGGGCTGATCTCGGTCCTGTTCGTGGTCTGGCAAGCGCTGGGGGCGCGGCGCGGCGCCTTGAGCCCGGCGCGTGCGCGGCGCGGACCGGCGACCTTCTGGGGCCTCGTCTGCGGCTTCACCAGTTTCGTCGCCAATGCGGGCGGGCCGCCCTTCTAGGTCTATCTGCTGCCCCAGCGTCTGCCGCCGCGCCTCTACGCGGGCACGTCCACCATGTTCTTCACGGCCGTGAACTACCTGAAATTTCCCGCCTTCTTCCAGCTGGGCCAGATGAATGCGGGCAATCTGCTCACCTCCGCCGCGCTGTTCCCGCTCGCGATCCTGTCCGTGTCCGCCGGGATCTTTCTGGTGCGCCGCGTCTCGGCGCAGCGCTTTTATCCCATCGTCCTCGGCCTGACCTTCGCCGTGGGGTTGAAGCTTGTCTATGACGGGGGCCGCGAACTGCTAAGCCAAGCTGGGCCTTAAGCCCGTGTCGAATTGTATATTTCAGCTTTACAATCCTGAGCAAAAGCGCAAGATCGAGCAAAGACGTCTAACACGGATGCGCAGGATGTCGGCGGGACAGGCACTCAAGCTTAAAACGGGCGGGCTCAAAGCCGGCGGGCTCGAGACAGGCGGGCTCGAGACAGGCGAGCTTGCGGCGCGCGACCTTTCGCTTGCGGCGTCGCTGGAGGTCGCGCGGGAAAGCCTGACGCGGGCCGCTGCGGAGATGGAGCGGGCCGCGGGCGCGCTGGAGCTGGCCCAGCAGAGCGCGGCGGGCGACGCCCGCGGACGGCTGGCGCTGATGGCCGAAGTCGTCAGCACGCAAAAAGACCTCGCCGCCGGCCTCGCGGTTCTCGCCCGCACGGCGCCGGAAGGCGGCCTCGACCTGTGCCTCGCCAGCGCCGCCTTCGGCCGCGGTCAGGACGCGCCCGGCGCGCATTGACGCTCGGCGCGCATTGACGCCCGACGGCGCGCGCTTCGCCGGCGCGCAGTCATCAGGCGCGCTTTCGCGCAAACCTTCAGCGCAAACCTTCAGCGCAAGCCTTCAGCGCAAGCTCTTGCGCGCAAGTTCTTGCGCGCACGCCTTCAGCGCACGCTCTTGCGCGCATGCGGCGCAGTCTCGCGCATGCGGCGACGCGCCGGGCGGGTCGGATTCAGCGAGCCGAAAGGGCCGGAAACCCGCTAGTGCAGGGTGTTTTGCGCGCGCAGCTTGGCGATTTCGTCTTTGAGGAGCAGCTTCTTCCGCTTGAGTTCGGCCACTCTGGCCGGATCGACGGAAGGATGAAGCTTCGTGCTTTCGATCTCTTTTTCCAGCGCCCGGTGGCGGCGCTCGAGTTCCACGAGATGGTTCTGCAACGACATCCGACAACTCCCTTCAGGGATTGGACTCAAACATGATGCCACAAGTATGACTGACCACAAGAAGTATGCCGCGCGGACATGAATGAATTTTCCTCATGCCCGCGCGAAAGCGCGCGAAGCTCGCCAAAGGGCATGCGGGCTGGGGCGCGGGCCGGGCGGGCGGCGATTCGCCAGCCTTGACCCTGCGTCGGGCCTCCTGTAAGCTGCGCGCAAGTTTATATCAGGCAATGGAACAGGCGCCTCTTGATGCACGCG
>Ga0315899_10009682_pt1 | contig 10345 bp, 13 predicted proteins | sample LakEriMetagenome_2_FD_203518 | JGI IMG/M metagenome (GOLD analysis project Ga0315899, IMG submission 203518) | Freshwater fungal communities from buoy surface, Lake Erie, Ohio, United States - Buoy 4 MA112 | ecosystem: Environmental > Aquatic > Freshwater > Lake | place: USA: Lake Erie, Ohio...
AGTCTGAGTCCTCGTACCGTCTGCAGCTCGAGAAGCAGAAGGAGGCTGAGGAGGGCGCCAAGTTCGCCCGCGACCGCTATGAGAAGTGGGCGCAGACTGTCAAGTCGACCGAGGACCGCGTCACTACGATGTCCGCAAGCTACGCTAAGGAGAAGGAGAGCATTGCCGACCAGCGCTCGCTCATCAAGGAGATCCTCCGCATGCTTGGCATCATGGCTGACCAGCCCCTGGACGCTGCGACCGCGGCGGCGGGAGGCTACATGTCTAAGAAGGGCATGTCGAAGCCGCAGCAGCTGACCCTCTCGCAAGTGAAAGCCAAGATCGCTGAGCTCAAGCAGGAGGCGGTCGCGGGTGGTCCCATCTCCCTCAGGGAGGTGGACCTGTTGCAGTCCAAGCTTGCCAACTTCGCCGAGACTGACGAGGTGAAGGACCTGCTGGGGAACATGCTGAAGGACCTTGACCTGCGCGAGTCGGTCATTGACTCTTCCCTCGCGGCGGCCACTAAGGAACTGCAGGAGCACAAGGACAAGCTCCTCAACTACGAGAAGCAGGTCGTTGACCTGTCCAACGCCGCGGACTCAGCAGCGATGAAGGTGCACCAAAAGAACTTGGAGCGCCAGGACCTCAATGGCAAGAAGATCACTGCCGGGGAGACCTACGAAGACGAGCACGCCGAGTACGTCGTGGTCGCCCCGCCCGCCGACCGCTCCATCTATATCCTCAAGGTGATCATGGCCAAGATCAACGAGTTCTGTACTCACGGCACCACGTCGACAGTGGAAAAGTCGTGAGCATCGTTAGCCTGTATGCTCGAAAACCACAGAGACGAAAACCTTTAATCTGCACCCAAGAGCCACACACTGCACCCTTACCACACTCGAGCACAATCAGCCTTTGTGGATCGCACCGCCGTAGGCGGTGACATGAAAAACTTGATTTGTGCCGGTTTTATCTGGGCCTCGAGATTTGGTTGCCCGCTGCGGACTTCGCGGCAGGTGCCATGCACTTGAAGGAGCCCAGCACTTTGCTGCGCGCTCCGGCATGTTGCTTCCGGCGACTCAGGGCCTCAAATGTTTGTGCAGGCGCCCAGGAAGTCTCATTCATTAAAAACACAGTGCCCGCACGCTGGCCTCGGCTTCTGGCGTCACGCTCCACTGTACTAGGTCTCTTTTGACACTGTACTAGGTCTCTTTTGACACTGTACTAGGTCTCTTTTGACTCGGCTTCTGGCGTCACGCTCTACTCATCATATGTACGTATGTATGCATATGTACTCATCGTTTACGGGTACATATGAAATCGCCTCACACACACATACAGACACACACACACACACACAGCACGAGTGCGTGCGGGCCAGCACAGGGTTGCGTGCGCGCTCGGGACGGCAGAACCTCGGGATTAATCGGCGGCGGGCGCTCGTAGGTCGACTGCACCGGCGGCACCGACGACGATAGCAGCGACGACGCGACTGACGAGGTAAGCGAGGCCTCACGAACTCATGAAATGCACATGTACACAGTGATCACACACGCACACCGAGCGCGGAGTGGCACTCATCCTCCTCCTCCTCTTGTGGCCCTGCCCGGGGTCTAGTCTTAGTAATCGGCGTAGGGATGAGGGAAAGTTAACTGGCCAGACAGCGATAAAGGGGCTTTAGGCCGAGGCCTTAAGGCCGATTTAAGGGCCTAGATTCTCCTTCATCGCTCAGACAATCTGCCTCGCGGCGCATTGTACCGCTATTGTCGCAGCGCATATCATATGAGGAGGAGGATACATGGTATGGCTCGTGGCGCATTGTCGCAGCGTATTGTCATGGGCTGTGTTGAGTGGCAAGTGTGATATTCTCAGGCTGCGAGCGCAGGGAGGGAGAGAGAGAGGGGGGGGCGGGGGGGAAGTTGGGAAGAGTCACGGACCTGTAGGCCTGTTCTCATTCAGCATGTATCATATGAGGAGGAGAGGAGGATACATGCGTAAGTGTCCAAGGATGCGTAAATGTCCACTTCACCCAACGCGCGTTTGGACGCCACTGGTGTCAACCCCTACGACAGGTGGCGTGCTGGCCGACGCAGTTTTATGTGTTTTTCCTTGTTTCTGAAGATTCGGAGCGCCACTTGGACGGCCCCTTGCGCGTCGTCTTTGAAGATTCGGGTGCCATCAGCGGGGGCGCGGCAACGCGGGGATGCAGAAATCAGAGTTGTGCGTTATTTGTAAAGATTTGTGTTTTTTTTCAAGATTCGCTAACTTCACTACTCAAAAACTCACGCAAGATTAGCATACTGTGTTGGTAAGAGTCTTTGTTGCCTTGTGCTGGAGTATTTCGGGTAGCGCTGCACTCATCGGGGAGCATCAGAGCGTGTCTAATCTAGGGAGTGCGAATGTCACGTCTACGTAGCATGCATGTGCGGTTCAGGCGATGGACGTATGGTTTAGGTATTATGAACGTGTAACCGGGCTGAGACTACTGGCAGTGCAAGCAGCGGTCAAGCTTCAACAGGCAGGCTGCGTCTCGTTGACCCTACATATGGATGCTAGTCAGCATGCGGTGGGTGCGGGGTTGTTGCAGTGGGAGGAGGGAGAGCAAGAAGAACGACCTGTATCTTTCCTCTCTCGCAAGCTCCAAGACGCGTCCTTTTTCATTACATTATGACCTTGGACGGGGCTGGGGACTGGTCCCCAATACCAGTACCTTGGCGCAAATGGCACCGTGCAGGCGCATTCAACAACCTGCCCCCTGCCCCCAGGGTGCAGGTGGAGGGGGCAGGGGACACGCCAGAAGAATGTGCGTGCTGTCACATCTCAAAAACGCTGCGCTGTAATATTGCTGCCCGAGCCGAGGGTGTAGCCAAACTGCTTCATGTTGCGTGTGACAGTATTGATCTTGATTTTCACCACTCCCGTGGACTCGACGCGCGTCACCTCCCTGCTCATGCCGCAGACCAGTCTCAGCAGTCAAGGCACAAGGCAGCACGTTCGCGAGGCAAAAGGCCCCCACCGATGGCGCTGCTGTGCCTTGAAACAGCTGACGCGGGATGGAGCAGGTGGCGAGACGCGAATCGGGGATTAACAGACCTGCCAGAGGGCAGCGCTGGTCTCTTGGTGTCGACGTATTCCGCTGGCTGCCCGTTGATCCAGCCAATAAACTGCTGCAACTTCGAAGACGAAACCGGGCGAAACATTCGCACCTGTTGGGCACAAAGACACAGGGCATCAGAGACAGTCTAGCGCAAGAGCCGTTGAAAATCGTGTACGCCTGAACGCGCACGACTTCACCTCAAGCTCGTGGGCGCCTGGTGTTGTTGGAAGATGCACCGCGCCGTAACCTCGTACAACATCTCGGTTTCTGCAGCGTCGCCCCACACCGTCAGCCGCGAGCACAACGCAAGCGGCGAGGCGCAAGCAACAGAACGGGAAGATGAGGGCGTGGGCTGCTCACAGAAAATCGGTGCCGTGGACGGCGAGGACCAGCTGCGGCCACCCGTACACATTGGTGCTCTTGAACGTCAAGTCCATTGGAAAGTTCCAGACAACCTTGGCCGGCCGGCCCGCCGGCACCGACGCGAGCTGCGTGACGCCCTCCTCCACGCCCGCCACCACCTGCCAGTCGCTCCCATGGTGCAGCGACCAGGTGCAGTACAGGTTGTCTTCGGTCGGGAAAAAGCCGGACTCGATCTGCAGGGGCCCATAGCATGTAAGAGGTCCTGGTTGTCAGGGGGCGCCGCAAGAGCGGCGTGCGCAGCCGCTGGGGCAGCGTGCGCACGGCATCAAGCGCGCCAGTCTGTGCACCTGTCCCATCGCGTGCAGCTCAAACGACGACGGCGCGGCCGCCTTCTTGTCCAGGTTCATGATGCCGCCCGCCTAACTTCAAACTGTTTCTACGAAAAAAAAATTCCTTTTTCCATTTTTTTGATTTCATTTTGATTTGTACGGGCGAATCACTTTGTACCGGGTGATCTCGGTCCGTCGTACAGATTGGGGTGGGGATTTCTGTACCAGCCATCCAATCTCTTGACCAATTGCAGTTGCCCAATTGCCAATTGCAAATGGATGATGAGAATGACGAGGGCGATGCCGCGGAGGAGCAGAAGGCTCCGGTGTGGGTGCTCGAGGATGCGTGCAGGCACTGATACCTGCCCGCCCTCCCCCTCCCCGCCTGTCCCAGCTGCTCGCGAGCTGTGCTGAACCGGCGTTCACCCTGTGCTCTTGCAGGAAAGTCGACTGCGTGAGCTGGTCCGCCGAGGGCATGCTCGCGGTGGTGTCGGGCTCAACGGTGCATCCGCCCCCAGTGCGCCTGCCGTCACCATGCTGCGCGCGTGCGGTGCGCCGCGCGGACTTGTCCACCACGCACACACAGCATCGCCGCGGCTCTTTTCGCCACGGCGCTGGGGACAGCGCTGAACTCCCGCATGCGAGCAGCGCCTGCAAGAGGCTGATTCCGCGGGCGGGTTGGATCTGGCCACAGGTCTCGTTGGTTGATACGGTTCAGCAGGGCAAGGTTGGTGCGATACCGCTCAAGCGCGGCGACAAGAGCCCACTGTGGGGCTACGGCGTCAACGACTACAGGTACCGCGGCTGCTGGCTGTGTGTGCGCGCAGGAAAAGTGCGGCTGGCGATGCTTGCTGACAACAAAGAAACAGCATTTGTTTTATGCTCCATGGTGCGCGCTCTGCCGACGCGGCAGGTCGGTACACGGTGGACGGCGAGGGTTGACTGACATGCGCCCTCCTCTCGCCTGGCTCGCATGCATCGGCAAAACGCTCTGGATACAGTGACTGCTCGCCAGATTCGCTCTTGCTCTCCGACCTGAGCGTGCGCTGGGCGCCTTTCTTCACGAGTGCAGGTGTGTTGTTTGCGTTGCCGTGTCACACCTTAGCCTGGTGCACTGAATTGAGCATCTTCGCACGTTACGCAGGCTCTGTTTAGAGCCTAGGCACTTAGCGATGTAGAAGCACGATGCCGTTGCCGTGCGCTACCGCATGCGTGCTTGTCGATTGATAACGTGTGTATTTGCGGGCACGGGTGGCGCGGAGGTAGGCTGGTCGCCGCAGGGGCTGGCGCACAATGGGGGCTGTCTGCTCCTTGTGGCCAGCAGTGATGGGCAGACTACTGTGCACGAAGCGGAGGCGTGCGATGCTCGAGGCTGGGCAACTACCTGCCTCTCCCTCTCTCTCTCGCAGGCTCTCTTGGACCTGAGCACCTCCTTACATCAAGGCGCCGTTCCCACAAAGTTGCCAGGCGCGGGCAACGACGTTCAGGGGCACGCCTCAAAATCAAGTGACATCCCGCAGCTCGATGGTGCGCATGCACAGGAAGAATCTTGGAAGAGCGATGAGGGTGCTGACTGCCATTCGCGCTGCCACCAGCAGCCACGCGCCTCGCGCCCGCCTCCCGCCTCCTGCGGTCGCCTGCTTGTCTCGCCAGCCCCCGCCCGCACATCGACCGTGACTTCTATGCTGCTGCCGCGCCATGCACCGGGGGGCGGAGAGCGGCAACGGCAGCAGTATCCTTTTGCTTCGGGCAGGTCAGGCACATGTGCGGCAAAGGCGGTTGCTCTTGAGTGCCTCCCGCACCCCGCTGAGGCTCACGTAGGGTGCATCCCGCAACTGGATGGCGCCCAAGACAGCGTCCACGACACCGAGTCTGAGGCCGAGGAGGACGGGTCTGGGGAAGAGGCGCCCCATGCATCTCAATCTTCTCTGCCTCCTGCTCCCCAGAGGGGGCGGGGAAGGGGTCGGGGACAGGGGCGGGGGCGGGGGCGGGGGCGGGGGCGGGGGCGGGGAGGCGAGGGGGGGAGCGAAAAGGACAGCAATAGTGAGGTTGTGGATGGAAGCAACAACGAGGATAGCGCCCTACAAGACTCAGGCATCGCGGCTGCGACACACTTGTTACATAACGCTTCGGCTCTGGCTGAGTCTAGAAAGACGGCTCGAGGCGTGTCATCACGCGGCAGAGGCCGCGGGCGCGGTGGAAAAGCAGGCGTGGCGGGTAGAGGCGATGGACTTGGAGACCAGCCGCATGGAGTTGTTGAGGGGGATGCGCAAGAGGAAGGCAAGGATGATCGTGAAGACTCGCACCAGGCAGCGGGCAATGAGGCGGCAAAGGCAAAGCACCGGGTGGTGCAGGCGTTTCTCTCGCATTTTGATGCGGCGCGGCAAGCCTTGCCCAAGATAGACGTGCCTGAATACGCCAAAGCACAGCGACTGAGTGAGCAAGACACGACGCTCTTGCTGAAGTCTGGGGCCTGGGTGCTCTCAGATCACGCGCCTGACGTGGCAATGTCCGGGTTGGAGGAGGCAGCCTTGCGCAAGCTCTTGCAAGTGGAGCTGCGTATTCACATGAAGAATGCTGCAAAGCATCGGAAGCAGCAGGAGCCAGACACGCGAGACAAGGACGCGCCTCTCCACGACGGCGTGGCAGACGACAAGAAGCGAAAGCGATTGGGGGCGGGCGAGGAAGGAGACGGTGAACTCTCGCAAGTTGACCGAGAGGCGCAGGACCATTCGAATGACGAGTATGGAGGTGGCCAAGTCCCTGCCTCAGCCGACGGCAGTCGACCTGGCGCAACGCAGCGTACGCGAACCAAGCTACAAGCAAGCATCACCCAGGGCATGCCGCAGGGCCTGGCAGAAGACGCAACGCCTGGAGAAGAAGCCCTCGGTGCGCAAGGGTCCAAAGCTCGACGTGCCGGCCAGAGCAAGCGCCTCAAGTCTGCTGCTTCAGATGTTGACGAGGACGAGGACAAGATGGAAGGAGGCGCGGGCGCGGGAGGAAGGCGGACAAGGCCGCGTGCGAGCGCAAAGGCGGTCTACGTGGAGGAGGACTCAGACCAAGACATGATGGACGACAATGACGAAGTCGACGATGACGATGACCACCGCCCGTCCCGTGGTCGTGAGCGAGGAGGGGGCAGCAAGAAAGGCAGCAAGAAAGCCGGCAGCGGCAGGAAAGGCGACCAGGCGGCACCCAAGCAACGGCGCCGCCGTGACTACAAGCTGTGTGGATCCGTGAGCTATGGAGGCAAGGCAGATGGCGGCGACGCTGGCGACGAGTGCGGGCATGTGACAACGCGCGAGGAAGCGTATCGTCAACGGGAGGCGGTGGTGGTCAAGACTCTCGCATGGCGGCAATCCCTCCTCTCCCCTCACCTTGTCGGTCTTGCCAAGGAGGGCCGGCCGGGATTCAACAACAAGGTAGGACTGCTTGCCCTCTGCAGTCACCAAGTGCTCACGGTGTGGGCATTTTGGCGTCGCCTTCCTGACCGCGCAGGCGCCCTGGGCAAGGGCGCAAAGGAAGGTGTCAAGCATTCCGTCCCTCGCCCTGCTGCTCACGATGCACCGGGCGCAGGCAAAGTGCAAGAGAGCCTCGGGTGCGGGCTTGTGGCAGTAGTAACGCCGGCGTGCTTGGCACATGGGGGCAGCAGAGAGGCGGCGGATGCTATCAGCGCCTCGAATTCGCTCCTCTCAGTGCAGTGGCTGCACGGCACAAATGCAGCAGTCGCAGTGGGCTCCCTCAATGGTGCTGTTGACATCCTGGTCTTCAGGCAAAGCGATACCGGGGGAGGGCGCGTCAGTCTGCAAGAGCCACTTGGCTTCATGGAGGTGGCCGTGAGAGTCTGTCCTCCCGGAGGTGTGGCTGCAAGGCACGTTGTGTGCTGCACCTACTCGCACCCAGCCTCTTGCAGCCGCGATGCACATGGGGGCTCCAGCAAGGGCAAGGAGGCAAAGAGTGTGCGCCTCCCGCCTGCGCTCGAGGAATGCGGCCGCACGGCCGCAGACACACTGCCTGGCGCCACTGTGTTAGTGGTGTCGAAAGGTCGGGGGCTCTGGAGCTGGGACCTGCACTCGGGATTGGTGCGAGCCCCTGAGCCTGGCGGCGGCGAGCACGGGGGAGTCGGAGGGGGCAATGTCTGTTGCCTCTCGAGCGACGGGTCCGGCGAGCATGTTGCTTGCGTCTCTTCTGATGGCTCTTTCTCGCTGTGGCGAATGGGGGAAGGAGGAGGGCAAGGAGGAGGAGGAGGGCAAGGAGGAGGAGGCATGAGGCTGGTGACACAGAGCAGCTGCAAAGTCTTGTCAGGCAGCTGCTGTCTTCTCGGCGCCGCCCTCAGCTACCATGGTTGCTATCTGGCGCTGGCGGGCAGACGCGTCATTCCGCAGCGTGGTACACAGAGCCTGACCTTCCCCACCGGTCTCGAGGGCCTCGTCTTTCTTCAACGCAGTACGCTCTCCCCTTGCCCTGTGCTCTTGTTCTGCCTGTCGCTCCTTGGCAAATATGAGATTGATGCGGGGGGGAGGGGAATGCGAGAGTTAGGAAGGAAAGGAGGCGCTAGGAAGAGGAGGCGAGGGAGGCAGGAGAGGCGAGGCGGGCTGACTCTTGGCGTGTGGTGAGCGCGTGTGCAGTCGGGCCTGTGCTTTCTACTCCGCGTGCGCGCGAAGAGCTGCTGTCGCGTGCCTGCATCCACATGCACACAGCAAAGGAGCACCAAGGGTTTGGGTATGCAGGGAGCGAGGAGGCAGGGACAATGAAGTGGTGGTGGGATCTGGCCATGCTAGCACGCCACGACATGCATGCCAGCGAGCGGCAGCACTTGGTCCAACATCTAACCGGCCTCAAAGCCCAAACCCTCGCTCACAGCGCACGGCAGCCAAGCGGCGGTTCGCACCCCCGCCCTGCCTCTGCCTCTGCCTCTGAAGGGGGCGGGGACAAGATTGAAGGAGTTGAAGCTGAAGGAGTTGAAGCAGGTGCCCGTCTGCCCTTACACTGGAGCGTGCGCGAGGCAGACGAGTTGACCAGGTGCGTCCCCTGAAGCCCCTTCACGCCCCATCTCCTGCCCGTGCCGCCATGCACACGTCTGCCACCTGAGCTTGCCCCGCTATGTGCTTAGTCTATCTGCCCGTGAGGCACTTGGCGAGACACACGACATAGAACATGACACAGAGAGACATGAGACCTGGACTAGACAGGCATTCGCTTGCCGCGTGCGGCAAAATGGCGTGCGCTCATGCCCTGCGCCGCTTAGCCGCTCAAGCGGCGCAGGGCATGCTGCTTGCTAGGGCAAGCTTGTGCGCATGTCCTAGCAGCTGACGCACGTCTTGTCGGCTTCTGTTGTCCCCTCCGCATGCCTGACTCTCTCTCTCTCTCGCTCACTCTCTGCTCCCCCCCCCCTCCCCCTCCCCCCCCTCTGTCTCTCTCTCTGGCCTGGGCCCTGCGCGGGGTTCCTGCGTCTCAGCCGGCTGCTGCTGCTGCTTGCGGCCAAAGTGCATGCGCGAGATGGCAAGGGGAGCACGGCGCTCATGATCGCTGCGCTGCGTGGGCATGACGCTACCGTCAAGGCCCTCTTGACCCACGGTGGTTTGGGGTTTAGGGTGATGGGGTTTAGGGTTGATGGTTAGGCCTCTTGCCTCTCGCCTCCTCTCTCTCATGTCCTCTCATCTCCCCGCCGCCTCGCCCTCTTGGCCAGCCGGCAGCATGTGTGCAGTGACAAAGTAATGGCGGACAGTCGGATTGAGTATGGTTTGCGCCACACACAGGAGCGTCCACAGAGGCTGTCGACAAGGACGGGCTCACGGCATTGCACTGGAGCACAGCCATGGGACACCTTGACGTTGTGCGTGCGCTTGTTGCTGCGGTACGTCTTCCTCTTTGTCATCTTTGTCTTCTGCACTCACGCAACGCGTTATGTGCGCAGTCTTCTGCGCTCTAGCTGATGTTCTGCAGGTCTCTTTTGTGTGTTAGTAGGTCTCTTTTGTGTGTTAGTAGGTCTCTTTTGTGTGTTCTGCGCTCTAGCTGCGCAGGCGCCACGCGCTGATAGGTACGCGATGTTTGGCAGGGCGCTAAGGTAGGAGCCTCCGAGGACGGCGGAGTCAGTGTGCAAGACCTCGCCCTGGGCGCCTCCCCCGAAATTCAGGCCGCCCTCGGCCTCGTTCGGAATCTTTAAAAGAAACAGCATAATTTCGAAAGGACGAAACCAGGTTTCCGAATCTTCAAAAAGCCGCAACAGCTCGGAATTATCCCACCCTTGTGGGCTGCGCTCCGACCCGCGCCGGCGCCCGAATCTTGAAAGCCGCAACCCCGCATAAAATAAAAAAATTCCCAGCAGGCCCGGGGGAGGCCACGGAAAACCATTATCTTTCACGTTTGCCTCCGGCGGCTGGGGGTACCCCCCAGACCCCCACTGACTGAGATTGAGGACCGCCGGGCGTGCGACAGTGACAGACGCGTTACAGTCAACTAGGTCTCTTTTGACACTAGTGCAGGTCTCTTTTGACACTAGTGTAGGTCTCTTTTGACACTAGTGTAGAGTGACAGACGCGTTACAGTCAACAACATTCAGGTTATACTCGTCTGC